>Ga0334892_1000191_pt1 | contig 95223 bp, 58 predicted proteins | sample GraSluR3_MG_4_FD_207213 | JGI IMG/M metagenome (GOLD analysis project Ga0334892, IMG submission 207213) | Sludge microbial communities from methane-producing bioreactor in Wageningen University, Netherlands - Granular Sludge_15_04-R3 | ecosystem: Engineered > Bioreactor > Anaerobic >...
GCAAAAAAGTAAGCAAAAAAAATCAAGGCTACGCCTGCCTCGCACGAAAAACTACGCTTGCAGGCGGAAAAAATCTGAACTCGCACCTCCTACGTCGGTGCTCAAACAGCAGATTTTTTTTACCGCCCGCTGCACTTGTTTTTCGGCTCACCAGCCGATGCCAGAGGGAAAACGAATAGACCTCGGAAAAACGAACCATATTCTAAATTCGAGTTTTTCAGCAGACCCTACCTAAGCTGCTATATCAGTGGAATCGAATTAAAACAACATCCCACACAGGCTAGTTATTCATAATTCCGTTAGCCCGTGCAGGATGTTTTGCTATTTTTGCAACGCTTTAAATGCGACTAATAATCTTAGGTTTGAGCGATAACCCTTCGCTTTGAGTCACCAGCGAGGAGTGCACTTGGTACAACTCGCTGTTGGGAACTGGAATTATATGTCCACAAGAGATTACCAAAATTGGATCGCTGGAAATCCAGTACTCAAAAACCTTCTCAACATTAACCAAATAGCTTTTCCCACAGTAAAAGAATTTATTACTCGGGAGTATTGCTTCCAGATCGTTAAGACTTGCGTTAATGGTATAACGGGTCTCATTCTCAAGAAAGAGGTGTGTTACACTATCCTCCGCCTCTAGGTAACAGATGGTATTTGGTCGTTCATAAAGCGTTAAAAGAGCTGCATTATGCTCTCGCGTGGCAATCATTTGTAAAAAAGAGTCTCTCATCTTTTTTAAAGTTTAATTTAGTAGCACCGCCTATTCAACTAATTTGATTTTATCCTCTTAATTAAACTTACTGACTCCTTTGTGTAAGGGTTCTCGTACTCAGCTAACCTACTAAGTGTATTGGAAGCCAAATCCGTTTTCCCCTCGGCCAGATAGCTTAGCCCTTTATACCAAGTGGCCTGCTCAACAAAGAACGAGTCTCCTTTAAGGATCTCGTCAAACAACTTGTGCGAATCGGCAAACCTTTCGAGCTCCATATAGCTAATTGCTAAGTAGAACTTAATTGTTGTTGAGCTGGGATCGTTCTTAAGAAGTAACTCGAGGCCAACGGCTGCCTTGGCAAAGTTCGATTCCTGATAGTACTTCATTGGGGAGAGCAAGTCCTCGCTTGTGGCAAGGTAGTTGCCCTGACGGAACAGGGTAACTGGGGGGTAGGGAGCAAAGCTCTCGCGATAAATATGTTCGTAATTTGTCCCATTGCTATGCTCCGAAAAAAGAGCCCAGCTGCCCACAGCAATACCAGCAATGGTTGCCGCAGCGTAGAATATTCGCTTAGTGCGATGGCTAATAAAACGATTCTCATAATTATCGTCACTATATGCAGAGGCTATGTTAAGCTTTGCTCTAAGCTCGTGTACTTCGTCCTGAATGACCATTTGGTTTATCTCATGCCTTAGGGCAAGCTCTCTCTGCAGGGATGGATTTGCCATCAATCGATGGCCAAGCATATCCTTCTCCTCAACCGTTATGGTTGAATCGAGGTACTTCTCCATTAAGTATTCTGATGTTCTCATGGCAATAGTATTTTAATTATATTCTCTCTTATTGTAATGGCTAGTCTTCCTTTACAATTGGGGGAGGGTTGTCGTTGTTACCAATACTTCCTGAATTAGAGGTAGTGGTGGTAACAGGCTTTGCTTCGGAAGTTGTATCTCCATCTCCTGTTGTTCCTGTGGATGCCCCGCCAAAAAGTTTTACCATCTCCCTGTCGGTTAGGGCTAGGTGTGCAAACTTGTTTAGGTTACCATTTAGCTCTTGCTCGGTTTGTTTCATCGTTGTTTTCATAGTTCAAATGTTTTGGTTGTTTGTAATGTTTAAAAAATTAAGGTGATTATAGTTACCTGTATTAGCTGAAGGGCCAAATGCATTTCATATACCCTCTCATATATTATCCTACTTACTGGGTATTTGTGACAACCTTTTTCGAATTATTTTTCAATAAAAATAAAAATAATTTCCTAAGCGCTGATTTTCTGCGTGTTAGCGAATGGTGTTTTTTAGGGAATAATTTGAATCGAATTGCCTCATGAAAAGCATAGAAAAGAGTAAGTCAAAGCCTGCCACACCATTTCAGAGTAATAGAAATGAGGGATTTGGCCTAAACAAGAAAGATTTTTAAAAAATTTTGCCTAAAAAGTTGTCACAAATTCAGCTTTTATGACACATAGTATGGAGGCCCACCTCCTTTTCTGTAAAATATTGCAGACTGAACAATCTTTTATTGTGCAACACTATTACTAACAATTAAAAATTATTAAAAACTATGAGCCATTTTGAAACAAACTCAAAGCCTTTGATTTCTTCGCAAAGAGAATTAGCCTTTACTAAGCTTCGCAATTTCTACAACGACTCTGGTCAGCAGGGAGAGACGCTCACCTCATCGTCGCCGGTAATGCTGGATGGGACAAAAAGTTTGGCTGCCCGAAGAGCCTACCTTGTTAGGCTTGCCTATAAACCCGACACAAGGGTTGCGGCCATATCGCTAATTACCCCACCTGAGCTATGCTGGGCAGCAAACTACTACCCCTTTAACTGGGAAATGTACGCAAGCCTAATCGCTTCTCACTCAAAAATTATCGACATAACCAACAAGGGAAGCAACCCAACCCCACGATGCAGCTTTTTGAATGCGCTAAAGGGGGCTTACCTCGAGGGGATACTCCCTCCTCCTCAAGTAATACTTAGCTCTTCTGCCTACTGCGAGGCAGTAAGCTACGTTTTTGAGGAGTTGGCCAACGATTTTAGGATGGAGCATTTACACCTAGATATCCCCACCCATCGATCGAAGGTTGGAGCAAAAAATCTGGCGGTTCAACTTGCAGACACCTACAAATCGATGTGCGAAATAAATGGGATAAACAGCAAGCAGGGAGAGGAGAACCTGAGACGTGCGATGTATAACTCAACCATTGCAAAAAGGCTATTTCTAGATATCTGCGAGTTGAGGAATAAATACGCCCCGCTAAACCTTGGACTTGAGCCCTTGCATTGGCACTTCCTGTTCTCGGCACTTTGGGGCGACGAATCAGGCGTTCGAATCTGCAGAAAGCTAAAGGAAGACCTTATCAATCTTATTAAGGATGAACCTTGGCGGACAAAATGCACAAGCGGAATACCTATCGCCATATTTAGCTTAATAGAATACGGCAGAACAGGCCTTTACAAGAAAATGATTAATCATAATGCTTACACAACCTTTGAGGGAGCAAACTACTTAGGAAATCAAGAGCTTTTGGATCCAGAGCTAATAAATGAGGTTAGCTACGAAGAACTTTTCTATAATATTGCCAAGAACCTTGTGAACACCCCAATGAGAGGGGGCAATGTGAAAAGTGAGACAGATCAGTACATGTCCGATGCGCTAAGGAGGGGCTCAAAAGGGTTGGTTATTTATTCGCATGAACAATGCCAAATGCTAGCCCCAAGGCTACACGGAGTGGAGAAAACAGCAGCGGAGAAAGGGCTAAAAGTAATCTCTCTGAATGGTGATTGTATTCTTGGTATACCTCCTGGCCCTGCAGGAATTCGACTGGGTACTTTTCTTGCCAACCTTCAAGACGAGCTGCACCTTCCTCAACCGGAAAAAAATATGGAGTTAATTGACAATACGATCAATAGCAAGAGTGCTGCCACCTGGCGAGTAGGGGTTGACTTTGGGAGTGGGTTTAGTAAATATTCCATAATTGATGCTAACGCAAGGGTAGTTAAGTTTAGCGTTTTCAATTCGGGTATTGATTACACCTCTATTTTGGATTTAGTAAAACGAGAAGTGGGTAGCAGCAACGACTACCAGTTGGCTATTACAGGGGTGGGTAGCGATAATCCAAATTTTGGGGATATCTCAAGTGCTCAAATAACCGAAATAAGCGCGCTTATTAAAGCGATTAAATATCTATTTAATGACAAAAGCAATTTAATAGTTATTGATATTGGAACACAGGATGTGAAAATTGTAAAGTTCAATGGTAGCTCATCGAATCCTTGGATAAATACCAATAAAAGTTGCGGGGCAGGAACGGGTATGGTGCTCGCACAAATACTCGATAGGTGGCAAGAGTCTATACCAGATATGACTTTTAAAAAACTTGATGATCTTGCGCTGGAGGCAGAGAGCGCTGAGCTCATAAACACAACCTGTGGTATCTTTGCCGTTACCAATGTTATTTCGGCTCTTGTGCAAGCCGACCCCGAAAGGCGAAAAGTTATCCTTCGGGGAGTATACCAATACCTGGCAACGCAAGCCATAAAGCTTTTGCCTGTTGAGGATCAGAACGGAGGCAGGATAATCCTAACCGGCGGATTGGCAAACCATAAAACGCTAAGGGCAGTATTTGAGGAAAAGGGATTTGAACTAGTGGAAGTACCCCATTCTATTCATCCCCAATTCCTTGTTTCATACGGATGCGCCTTAGCGCTTTAGCATAATGAGAACTTGAGGCTGTCCTTTACTAGCTATTGGACAGCCTCGTTCTAATAAGACCTACAATTTGAAGTAGCTAATGGAGCTGATTAGCTGCATGGATTTCTCAGAGAGCTCATCGGCATTTGTGGCCAACTGCTCAGATGCTGCCGCATTTTGCTGAGAAATACTGTTTAGCTGCTGAATTATTGTGTTGATCTGCTCGATGCCCGCATTTTGCTCGTTGCTAGATGCTGAAATCTCCTTAACCAACGACGAAGTTCTTTGAATCTCGGGTGCGATGCTTGTTAGCTTGGTATTTGCAAAAGTCATTGTATCGACCCCCAGCTTTGAGCTCTGCTGAATTTTCTCAGCTGCCAGCTTGCTCTTCTCGGCCAGCTTACGAACCTCGCTGGCAACAACCGTGAAGCCTTTGCCATGCTCACCAGCCCTTGCCGCTTCAACCGCTGCATTTAGGGCAAGAATATTGGTTTGGAAAGATATATCGTTGATGATTGATATTTGATTTGCAATTTCAACCATTCGGTCAACTGCTTCCTGTGCAATCTCATTGCTTTCGTTTATGCCCACAACGCTAACGTCAGCAATTTTCTCTGTAATTTTTGCATTCTCGGCATTCTGATTGACATTGGCCACCATTTCTTCGATTGAGGATGAAACCTCTTCGGCCGACGCAGCCTGCTCGCTTGCGCTTTGCGAAAGCATTTCGGAATTCTCCTTGAGAACCTGGCCTGTTTTAGCCAGCTCATTGGATACGTGATTAAATTCAGTAATAATCTCCTCAAGCTTATCCGAAAGGCTTGTGATTGATCGAGATATTTTGCCTAGCTCATCGTTTCGCCTAACAAACTGATGGTTAATTTTGATCCTAAGGTTCCCGTTGGATATTTCATCAACCTTGGAAGTAAGGTCGCTCAGCGGATCCCTAACCAGTTTTGATGTTAAATAGTAGGCAACAAAAAGCAGCGAAACGGCAATGGGAATACCCCATGACAAATGACTTAAACCCAGAGCACCAACCATAAAAGCGAGTGCTGCCACAATATCTATTACCACAAGGAAAATTACCCCCACAGTAAAGACTATGGTCTTTTTAAATATTGAGCGAAGCAAAAAAAAGGCAAAAACACCGGTAACCAAAATGGCCGCTACCCCATAAAAAATTGTGCTTGATTCCATAATAATAGTTTTTAAAACATTAGACTTATTTAATTCACTTTTAAAACTTTAACCTAATACTAAATAATACCTAGGGCAAAACCTGAAGGAACGGTCTGGTGTTGTAACAGAGGCATTCTCCTCCGGTGAGCCAAAACCAAAATGAATAAGATGTTACCCTCTCTATACTATGTGTATGAAAACCCACATTTGTGACAATGATTTCTAATCTTTTTTTAAAAAAACTTGACCAAAATTACCTTATCCGCTAATTATCTGCCAATTACACTCTAATAGATGCTGTTTCAAGAACCAACCTGCGTAGTTGTAAAGGATAAATGCTAGTATTGCAAATTCAAGGGTTGGTTAACATAACATTAGCGCTCTTGCATCGGGTAAATGCCCGTATTATTATCAACTGAATATATTGGTTTTTTTACACATAATAGTCAAGATGCTGAGCATTTAAATAAATAATTTAGCACCACCGAATATGCTTTACTTTTAAGCAAATGGTGACACTATTTTCTGGCGATTAAACTTTTTTATTAGATTTGTAAGCACTGACCAGCATTAAAGATGTCGTTTACTAATAAGGAGTTGTTTACGGGTATTATTGAACAGAACCAAAAGGTTCTGAACTACCTATATAAGCAACTCTTCTCTTCGGTAAAAAAAGCAATTTTTAATTATGGAGGAGACTACGATACGGCAAATGAGGTATTTCAGGAAGCAATAATAAGTCTTTATACCAAAGCTAAGCAAGGTGAGTTTGAAGAGCCTGTTATGGTTGAAAACTACATCATGGGAACATGCAAAATTCTTTGGCAAAGGCACATTTTACTGGAAACCAGGAAGGATTTGACATTCAAAAACGACACACTCATAGACGATAGTAATGTCCAAATATTGAAGGAATACAGGCAAAGCTTGAGAATGAAACTTTACCAAGAGCACTTCATAGAACTAAGTTCCCTTTGTCAGAAGATTTTAAAAGCATTTTTAAAGGGAGACAGCTATCTTGAGATTGCTGAAAAGTTTGAATTTGCCTCGGAAGAATATGCGAGAAGGAAAAAGTATCTTTGTAAAGAGTACCTCGTAAAAAGCATAAAAAGCGACCCTAGGTTTGACAAACTAATTGGAGAACTGGATGATGAACCATTGGATTTTGATTGATGATTACTTACTAGGCAAGCTTTCGGACGAAAAACGGAAGGCATTTGAACGGGAATTGGCCATCAACCAAAGCCTTAGGAAAGAGGTTAAGCTTTGCGCTGAGCTAAATAAATCAATTTATGAGGACGATGTGATTGCCCTAAGGGAGAAATTAAAAATCTCGCAAAGAAGTTTATCACAAGCAAAAAGTCTTAACAAGACCCTGATAATTAGCGCAATATCGGCAGCAAGCCTACTAATTATCTTTGCCCTCAGGATTGTTCTAGTTGATTATAACCCTACCCACACAGAGCTATACCATAAACATTTCCAACCCTATAGGGTTGCAGGAGATAGAAGAGGCGTGAACCAAGGCCATTCGGCTTACCACTATGGTGAGATTGTTAAGCTATACACCAATGGCGAATATGCTCAAGTAACGCCCTGGCTCGAAGCCCAAATCAAGCGAGATTCAATGGATCTTGAAACTGGCCTGATGCTCTCTACTGTTTACTTGGAAACAAATAATGCCGAGAAAGCTGAAGAAATTCTCACCAAAATGCTGCACAGCACATACAGCATAACCTTTGATGAAACTTTAGAGTGGTATCTGGCCCTAGCGGTTCTGCGGCAGGGCAAAATTGATGAGGTTAAAAAAATCCTCATGAAAATTGTCCATGAAGATGGATTCTATTCAGGGGAAGCTCTAGCAATACTTGAATCACTTAAGCTGTGACCTCCTGACTATAAAGAAAACCAACAATAGCAGCAATGTAATTGAAACACACCAAATGGTAATTTTTAGCCATTGGGGATAAAACAGCGCCCCATTGTAACCAATTAATTGATACGAAGCCCAGAAATATGGATGAGATCTTAAGGGATCGGCCGATTCTAAAAACTTCCTTTGAGCACTTTGCAAAGCCAAATCTTGGGGTAGCCCCCCTTTAATATTTTTAGTGAACTCAACCATTATCTCACTCCCACTATAATCCTCAACCCTCCATTGCGCTGCAACTAACGATTGTGCTCCCGCATACTGAAAACTCCTCGCTAGACTCAACAGACCCTCTCCCTTTACTAAACCTCCATCGCTACTTCGACATGCACTTACAATAACAAGTTTCGCATTTAAGTTAATGCCATAAACCTCGTACATATTCAAAAAGCCATCGTCGGTGGTGTCGGGTGAACTGGAAAAGATAAGCTTTGAAAAAAGGGGGTTCGACTCGTCAATATGCGTGTGCATCGCTAAATGTAATACACCATACTCACCATTAGCTATCTCCTGCTTGAATCGTCCCTCAGTAGCCTGTTCTCCAACTACGAGTTTCCCCCTGAACGTGTTGCTAACCTCCCGGGCCTCCCTCTCTGCTCCGGGTAAACTGCCCAAATTTTGCCGATAATGGAGCGTGTTATTATGTGCAATGCATGAGTTGTTGTACGATGGTGCAAACGAAATGGCTGTAGTTCTGAATTTTGGTTTAGCATTATGTGCTATATAGAACAACTTGGTTGAAGGGTAATATGATATAGCTGTACTTTGAACCAAGTAAGGAAGAGCGTAGTAACCTTTTGGGTTTGCAACCCTACTTTTGGTAAGCGCAGCAAATGGAATTGCAGACAGCTGAAGATGAGGAACAACAACTAGGTCTCGCCCCTCGATAAACGACTCGAAGGGTTTAAGCAAGGTTTGGTATAGGTAATACGATGATCTCCCATACTGATCGAGGTTCTCTCTGGTTAAATCATCAAAACTTTTCGGATTAATCTCGTTAAAGAAGATCTCCAGGGTATCGAAAAATTCCTTTCCAATCCTTTGGTGTCTCCAGGTAAAATCTTCCTTTGCCACAGCAAAGCTTATCAAGGACGAATCGTTCACAATATAATCAATTAGAACCTGCGATGGGCTCAGCTTGGACTGGATATCCTTAATTGAAACTGAAGCGGTATCGTAGCGAAGAGCATAGTACTCGGGGTACTTCGCTTCAATGCTTGCAATTAGCTGCTTGTGCTCGCGTTGCGCATTGAATATTCTACCCTCAATGCCCTCTAGCTGCTTTGCAGAAGTGCCTCCTTTTGACTTAGCCTCATGGTAAAGTTCATATAGCGTGCCCACGGTTTGCCTTAGCTCCCGCTCATGATTTACAAGATCTTTGGGTACTCCCAAAAAGTTGAGCCCACGTTCCCTTGCAATGGCCTGGTTTAGCACAGCAGCTTTTGCTTTCGACGACACCTTAAAGGCAAACTCAATGGCATGGGGTATCCGATGGGAAAAGGTAAAGCATGCCCTAATGGTATTTAGGTAAAGGGTATGGTAAATATCGTCAATATACAGCTTATCGCCATCATCATAAATACCCGCTCGCTGCTCATCCATTAGGGCGATGGCTTTGGAAAAGTACTGGAAGGATTGTTGAGCATTTATTATATGACCACTCTCATTAAAGCGTTCCAAATAAATTGAAGCCAAACCTTCAAAACACTGAATCGCAATTAAAGGGGAAAAATAGTTGGATAAAGAATTTTCAATAAAGTTTGTTGAAATTTGATGTTTTACGTTTAACCCTAATGATTTAATAAAATACCTTTCGGCACTATCCAATTCACCTTTTGATTTAAGGAATAAAGCATAGTTGCGAAGTAGTAGTCCAAGTTGGGGGCTATAGGAGTTTTGACTTTTAGAAATATCAATTCCTTTTAAATAAAAGAAAGCTGCGAGCTCAAACTGCCCAATTAATTCATTAGTTGCTCCTAAATTACTATATAATGCCATTAGGTCAGAAGATCTCCATCTCTCACCTTTAATAATCTCCTTCTCCACATCCTTAAAGTAACGAATTGCATTATGATAGTCCTTCTGTGCTAGGTAAGTTAATCCACTTGCACTTAATGCATTACTATAGTATGTGTTGTTAAAATATTTAGATAACTCTAATGATCTATTTGCAGCATCAAGCGCTTCATCGAGCAGACCAGCCCCTCTGTACGCTGCTGAAAGTTTTATTGAAGCAAGCACTAGATGAGAGGAGTTAGCCACAGAATCTTGGCCTAAAAGGTTTATCCCCTTTTGGATATAGGCAATGGCCGACTTGTAGTCCTGCTTATAGTTTAAACAATCGCCATAGGCATAGTAGGTAATACCCAATGTGGAAGCAGGAGGGTTATCCATGCCTAGCAAAATGGATTCGGCCTTGCGGTAGTAAAAAAGGGCGGAGTCGATATAGCTCATATCCTGCTTAAGGATGGCTAGGTTCAGATAACCATTAGCGAGTCGGGCTTTAGGAAAGTTTGGAATAGATTCCCTAAGCCTAAGCGACTTGACAAACATCTCGCTGGCCATCTCATGGTTTCCCTCAACCATATAATCTACCCCAGCGTTGTTATATGCTTTTGCCAAGCTATCGAGATCCTGCTGTGTGGAGGTGTTGTTTGGCAATGGCATACCCAATGCATTACCTACAACAAAGGCTAGTGCACAGGCAAATAGGGCCAAACAGTATTTCCTCAACATTTCCATAACTATTCGCCCGAAATATAAGAAAAATGCTGAAGTTGGGACAATGTTTGCGCTAAACATTTGCCCTATGCTGATGATTGCTTAGCCTCCTTTAACTCGGTGCGGAATTCTTCTGTACTCTCGATTTGTAAAGATGCTTTAAAGGGCTAAACAACCTTTGGAGTAGCGATAGATCCTCGGTGGTGATCTCGGCTATGCCCTGCAGCTCACGATCGAACTGAATGGCTACGCCATAGCTAGTTGTTGTGCCGCCTGGCAATTCAGCCACTGCTGGATACCCTTGCTCTGTATAGCCCGACGATACGCTACGGATAAATCCTTCGACCATACCAAACTCCATATACGAGTAGCCATCGAGCTTGATATTTACCCGCTGCCCTGGCTTTACCTTACCTGCGCCAGCAAAAGGGATTACCATACGAGCCTGAACCTCGCCAATGCTCTCGGGTGTAATGGCAAACAGTGGAATTCCGGTGGTTACCTCCTGCAGGTCGCTCCAAATGCTCATAAAGGTTAGCTTACCTGTTGACATTGCAATTAGCAGATAACTCTTCTCCCAGCTTGCAAGGGCTGTTACAAACTGTGAATAGGTACTGGAGATTTCCTCGGTCAGCCGCTTTCGCTGGCTCTCGTACTCCAAGCGGGTATCCACCAACGACTGCCTAAGCCGCTCCATGGTGATGGCCGTATTGGAAATATTTAACTGCGCCCCCTCCAATGCTTGCAGCTTGGACAGAAGCGCCGCTTGCGATTTTTCAAAATCAACAGCAGCAATTACTCCGGTGGCAAAAAGCGCTGAGTCGCGGTTAAACTGTTTTTGGGTTAGCTCAATATCTTTCAATGTCAAATTTCGTTGATTTTCGAGCCTTTGGCTATACACCCCGTACTGCTTTAGCTCCCGCTGCAGAGCCTCAATTTTCTGTTGATGAAACCTCTGCTTGCTAAATATTTGATAGTCGGTAATTGCACGGCTAAAGGCATTATAAGTCGATTGCACCTCACCAAGCACAAGATTTTGGGGCAAATGAATTGGGTTAACACTATCGGCAATGCTAAAGGTTGATATGAATTGAGATAATTGAAAGATGTGTTTATGATTTGCAGGATTCTCAATTACGCCCAGCGTATCGCCCTTGGATACCTGTTGTCCGTCGGAAACAAAAATGGCGATAGGTTTACCCGTTGCGCGCGCCACCACCACCGAGGGTGGATTCTCGGCAGTTATCACCACGGGTGCAATCACCGTATCGGGATAGCGAAAAAATATGCTCCCAATAAAAATTATGGCAATAACAGCAAACACAATGGTAATACCCCAGCGAACAATCCAGCGGGGAGGCGTACCGAGTATCTCGGTTATCTCGTCGGATTTTATGTTGATCTTTTGTTCTTGCAACTCTTTTCCCATTGATCTAATATCTTATATTTTGACTGCCGCTATAGACTCTATGCAATGATTGCGACGCAAGCTAATTCCCTGTTTCAATTGGTATTCCCACGCGCGTCGCCTTGTGGACTTTCATCTTCCCACGGGCTTCGCCCGTGGTTATCGATATTTAGCCGCTACGCGGCTAGTTTCAAACTTGACCTACAACTCCAGTTGATTCTTAACCAATGTATAGTAGGCTCCCTTTTTTGCACTTAGCTCCTTGTGGGTTCCCACCTCAACAACCTGACCTTTCTCTAGCACAATAATCTGGTCGGCACTTTTTACCGTGCTAAGCCTATGCGCCACCACCACCGAGGTTCTGCCCTTTATAAATTCCTGCAGATTCTCAAGAATTACCTTCTCGTTGTTGGCATCGAGCGAATTGGTGGCCTCATCTAAAAAGATAAACATTGGATCTTTATAAACCGCACGGGCAATAAGTATGCGCTGCTTTTGCCCCTGACTCAGTCCATGCCCCTCGCCCCCTATCTTGGTATTATAACCCAGCGGTAACGAGGCAATAAAATCGGAAATGTTGGCAATACGAGCGGCCTCAATCAACCGCTTCTTATCAATAATCTCCACTCCGGGTGCAATGTTACGGGCAATGGTATCGGAAAAGATAAAACCATCCTGCATCACCACGCCGCACTCCTCGCGCCAGCGACGCAGGCTATATGCCTCAAGGTTATTGCTGCCCAGCCGAATCTCGCCAGTTGCAATGGGGTAAAAGCCCAGCAGCAGCTTTACCAGCGTTGTTTTACCACTGCCCGATGTACCCACAATGGCGGTTTGCTTGCCCTCGGGTATGGTTATGCTAACCTCGTTAAGCACCAGCTCCGAATCGGGTCCCTCGTATCGGAACGAGAGATTATTTACCGACAGCGCAGCATTATCGGGGATATGGGAAATGCTCGATGCTGCAGTATCCTCCTCATCATCCCTAAGGTGTACCTCGCCAAGCCTCTCGAGGCTAATCTTGGCATCCTGGGTAACGTTGATAAAGTTGATAAGCTGATCGATGGGGCTGTTGAGCTGCCCAATGATATACTGAATGGCCAACATCATACCCAGGGTAAGGTTGCCCTCCACCACGCTTTTGGCGGCCAGCACGGTAATAACAATATTTTTAACCTCGTTGAGAAGCACTGCCCCGCTCTGCTGGTACTGGCTAAGGGCAAGCCCCTTAACGCCCACGCGGAACAGGCGCGCCTGTATGCTCTCCCACTCCCACCGTTTCTGCTGCTCGCACCCGCTCAGCTTAATCTCCTGCATCCCTTGTATAAGCTGAATAAGGCTGCTCTGGTTGGCCGACATCTGCGCAAATCGCCGATGATCTAGCTCGGCACGTTTTTTCAGGAACAGCCATACCCAGGCCGCATACAGCGCGCTACCGATAAAGAAAACGGTAAAAATTTGAGCGCTGTAGAAAAGCAGTACCGCCCCAAAAATCACCAGGTTAACCAGCGAGAATATCACGTTAAGCGAAGTGCTGGTAAGGAAGCTCTCGATGCGCCGATGATCGCCTATGCGCTGCATAAGGTCGCCCGTCATCTTGGTATCGAAGTAGCGCATGGGCAGGCGCATGAGCTTGGCCAAGAAATCGGAAATTAGCGATACGTTGACCCGTGTACCCAGATGCAGCAATATCCATCCACGGATAAACTCCACCGATACGCGGCTTAGCGTTAGCACCAGCTGCGCTATTAGCACAAGGTATATAAAGCTGATATTGCGGTTGCCAATACCCTGATCGACTATGCTCTGGGTAAGGAACGGGAAAAGTAGCTGCATTAAGCTACCCAGTATCAACCCTAGGAATAGCTGAACAATCATCCGATGGTATGGGCGCAGGTAGCTAAACAGAAACCCGAAGCTACGGCGGTTGGGCTTCTCGTCGCGGGCCGAGTAGAACTCGGGTGTGGGCTCAAGAAGTAGCGCAATGCCCCTCTGCTCGCCCTCCTCGGTAGTTGAGTACCAGCATTGGGTAAACTCCTTTTGAGGATATTTGAGCAGCCCACCTGCGGGATCGGCCACATGAATAGTCTCGTTGCCCCTACGTCCCGAAATCTTATAAACCACCACAAAATGCTGCTGGTTCCAGTGCACAATGGCAGGCAGTGGAGCCTCGTTGCGCAGCTGCTCAAAGCTTAGCTTTACGCCCATGGTGCGCAACCCAATGCTCTCAGCAGCACGACTAATACCCAGCATGCTCACCCCCTCGCGGGTAATATGGCTACGCTCACGCAAGGTCTCTAAATTGTAATGCTTACCGTAGTGGCGCGCCACCATTCTTAGGCAGGTAGGGCCGCAGTCCATGGCGTCGTGTTGGGGGTAGTGGGGAAAAGGCATTTTTGGAATGTGGAATAATGAATGATAAATGTAAAAATAGCGAAAACTATAACTTAGATGCTAACTGTAATAACAAAACTGAGCATACAATATGTATTTAGGACTTCCTTTAATATACACACCTGAAAATTTGCCAAATGGGGTAATACCCAGCATACTCATCTCCGCCAGCCGGCGGATTATATGGCTAGGCTCGCGAAGCGTCTCTAAATTGTAGTGCCTGCCTACCGAAGCGAAAGCATAGGTAGGCTTACCGTAGTGGCGCGCCACCATTCTTAAGCAGTGCCTGTCCCGATGCGTCGGGATTGGCCCGCAGTCCATTGCTTCCCCGATTAATCGGGGCAAGCTGTGTTGGTTATATAAGTGGTAAGACATTTTTTCGAAAGTAGTTCATTTTACTATTTACTCATCCTTGTTTTTAATGGCCTTAGCATTATCTAATGATAAAAAGTTTTCCTCGGATATTATACTTTTACCTAGTTCTTTTTCGGTCTCTTTACGGGCTTTTCCGGCAACTGAACCACCTCTTTTAGCCACACTTTTATTTTTTGAGAACGTTTTTGGCTTTTCGTTCTTAGAAATCTCAGTGGTTACCTTCTCGCCCAGCATCGTAAAAATGAGTTCAAAGTCGGTCATATGATCCCTTAGATTCTGGTTTTTCAGGGCAAGACCCTTTAATTTTTTGTATTCAGAGGGTGTTAATCCAAAGGTTGCTTTTGAAATTTCAGCAGTAAGTATGGCATAGTCGCGCTCATTATCTATCCCCCTCTCCTTCCACTCGTCGGTTAAATTCTGTCGAATGGCAATACCTCTTATTCGTTTGTCAATCCAGTCTTTGGGGTAGCCCTTTTGCTCATACATCTCTTTCATTCGCTCCTGGGCAAGTTCAGGATTCTCAATTTCCTGCACACGTTCGTATCCTATCTTTGCAAGCCACTGCTTAAAAGGCTCTGCCTTAGGCGATGGGATGGATTGAATAATACGAAAAAGGGATTGCGTGTTGGCGCAATCCGTTTTTCGCATTTTGCCATCTGGAGCCTCAAGTTTCAACTGTCGACAAATTGTCGACAGTTGGATTCCATCTTCAAGAGCAACCCTGGTTTTCATCTTAAACCAGTAGTCGCGGGGGGTTGTGCTTTCTGTTAGTACGCCTACAATATCAATTACCGAGAAATACCATTCATTCTCAATCCATACCCTGCGTATGCTTTTGCTCTGAAAAACAACAATTTTATTCTGCTCCATATTCTGAAAATCTATTGCTTTTTGATGTACGCAAGGCAAAATTAGCATTTTTTAAAACGAGCCAGAACCTTGTTCCAATTAAGATCGGGCTAACCTCCACCAACTCGCGTGTTATATGGCTACGCTCACGCAGCGTCTCTAAATTGTAATGCCTGCCTACCGAAGCGAAAGCATAGGTAGGCTTACCGTAGTGGCGCGCCACCATTCTTAGGCAGTGCCTGTCCCGACGCGTCGGGATTGGATCGCTGTGCATCCCCTTTTGGTTGACAGGCATGGCATCCCCGATTAATCGGGGCAAGCTGTGTTGGGGGTAGTGGGGGAAAGGCATTTTTGGAATGTAGAATGATGAATGTTAAATGATAAATGTAAAAGTAAAAGTAGGAAGAAAAGTGGTTTGCTTCGAAAGATAACTGCTGAAATTATTTAGCAACAAACTTCTACTCCCCAAGATACCTCTCCAGCAACTCCCTGATCTCGGCTCCCTCGGGGCCGGGAGCATTTGGATTTACCAGTTTCCCCTCCTTGCTGTAAATCAAATAACGGGGAATAGTAGTTATTTCTAACTCGTTATAAATGTTAGATTTATCAAAACTTGTGGCAAAATAGTTTATCGCATTACTTTCCAATCCGCTCATAGCAGTTTCAGTTTCCCAATTCTCAATACTTTTATCGAGCGATATGTAGATAAATTTTATGTCCTTACCAAGATAATCCTCTCTTAACTTCTCTGCACTGGGCATTGCCTTAAGGCAAGGAGCACACCAACTTGCCCAAAAATCTACATAAATTACACTTCCAGTATAATTTGAAATTATTTGGTCGTACTTTACTCTTTCTTTGCTATTTTCATAGGAAATTAACTCGAAGTCATCTGTTTGGGGAACACAACATTTCAATATTTTATCATTCAGCTGGTCTATTAAAAACTGATCATTATAATCTGTATCGAATAAATCAGCGTATTGGTTGGCTAATTGATAGTTATCGTCTATCATCCGTTGCAAGCAAAGGAAACGAGCGTACTTCTGTACGATAGTATCGGTTAGGGTTGAAAAAATACTTTTATGCAACTGGGCATAATCAATAATCCCTGAACGACTCTCCCTAATGTAAATTATATCGCCAAAAAGGATTGAATTTAGATAGCTTAGTGGATACAAAGAATCAGTTGTGTACCCCTGAAAAAAGGTATTAGAGAGCAAAACATTTCTTAAAAACGGATAGCTACAAAGTCTAAAATACTTTTGTATGTCATCAAAAAGGTGTTGCCGGAATAGTTCTCTATAAATATTGAAATAGTGTTGTTTTCTTGGTTCGAACCCAGTAATATCTATACTTTCAAACTCTTGGATCTTTCTAGTTACCAACTCCTGCATAATTGCCTCCCCTTCCTTAATCATAGGCCTGTTAATGTGTATCCTATAGTCGATATATATAACCAAGTCTGTTTTGAAAACAAAGGGTTTCGAATAGTCAATTTGGAAGAAGAGTGCTTCCAAAGAATCTAACTGCTGTTGTCTCCCAAAAGTAGCACAAAACTCTTCGTAGTAGGGCATTTTGTCTGGAATTTTTGTTCCTTCCCTTATGATTTCACCTTTATAGGTAAAATCCCTAAAACTGAGAAGAAGAGTATCGCCACATTCAACAAGAATTGTATCAGCAAATATCAAAGGGTTCCGAACAATTACCATATCTAAGGGTCTAATATCTATGGTTAATGTGTCTATCAATTTATTTGTCGATCTGGCTGTAGAATCAAATAGCTTAATGCTTTTGTTAACAGATACTGTTGTTGTGGCAATGCTATCGGAATTTACAATTACAACCAACTTGTTCTTCTGGGCAGGGTCTGTGATTTTTATATCATCGGAACAGGATGAGATAAAGAAATTAATAAGAAGAAGGGAAAGTGCTATTGGAATAGAAGACAATGATTTGTATGTAGTCATGGGACTATAAAGAATAATTTAAGAAGTTTAAGAATAGAGGGTACAGATTAATGTATCCCACGCTGCCGCAGAAATTGATCCGCCAACTGGCGGAGAGCTCGGCGCAGTAAATCCCCTCGTTTGGCTTTTACCACAGCGAAACTTCATAAAGCAAATATAACCAATTTCGTTGCTTCGTTACCACGCGTGAGGACACACGTGGTAGCAGGGGTATATTTTTCAAAACCAGTATGGACCTTTGTCCATACTGGTCTAGGAACGTCATATGAAGCATCAAAATTAATGCGACTAAATCCTACATTGATGCTTCTTAAAATAGCATTAAGGAGAGCCGTTCAAATTTCTAAATTTACTCTTTTGGCCTTTCTGGGGGGGATAAAAAGCACCAACCCAGCCAACAGTCTCTTCCTATAGGACAATCTAAATTTGAGTTGCAAGGTATTGTTCCTCCTTTTAATACCTGTTGTTCTTTTGTGCTAAGAACCTTAGCACCTCTCAAATTTTTAAGATTTTTCATAGTGTGTAATATTTAAATTTTAATAACCCTGAGCTTATGCCGTCAGGGATCGGGTTTTAATAACCATTAAAAAAATAAATTAGTTTCCAGTATCCCACCCTGGTAGTTGAAGACAAACAAAAGTTGTAGGATCACAACCGGCACTTGCAGGACATTCTCTAAGACAGTCACTATAGCTGTCGTACTGGACTACTCCTAGCAATTTCCCTACAGTCTCATCAATTTCTATACCTCCTCCTTTTAAAACCTGTTGTTCTTTTGTGCTAAGTACCTTAGCGCCTCTCAAATTTTTAAGATTTTTCATAGTGTGTGAAATTAAAATTTTAATAACCCTGAGCTCATGCCGTCAGGGATCGGCATTTTATGCAATTTTAGTTTGATAATGCTAGCTCCGGTGATTGTTCGGAAAGTTTCAGCAACTCTTCTTCAACAATGTCATCAACAAAATTAATTAGGTCGCTACGGTTATACTCATTGGGAAAAGGCTTGCCATTTACTAGTATTTCAGGAGTAAAATTCACCTTGTTCTGTTCACACCATTTACGCTGCGCTACGAGCACTTCAAAATAGACCTCTCCCTCTGGTGCCGCCCATTCATCTAGCCATTTGGGTAAATTATTTCCTATGTAAGCATCATTAAGTTCCTTTAAGAAGATCCTTTCTTCACGACTATGGTAAATATTCAATAAGCTTAGTGCAATTCTTGTGTCAATTGCATTTTTATCATTCACGTTAACATTAAACCGAATATCTATCTGAACATTTTCATTGTTTTTCAACAATATTTCTTTCATAACCATATGAGCCTCCTTGCAATGTCCACATAATGGATTTGTAATAAGAGTTATTTTAAGCATTGCGTCTTTACTCTTATTTCCCAGTAAGATGCCATTTGTACTACTAATTGTAGTTTCGATACAAGTCTTCTGTTTTAGTAAAGAATTAAATATATTGTAGTTGTTTTTAAACCGATAATGCTCAATTTTAAGCTTATAAAATTCGGGCTGTAGTTTTAACTTAGGGTTAATAAATAACCACAAAGCGGCAATTGTTATAAAACTTTGAGCAACAATTATACTACTTAAAATATCGATAGATAAACTAAAAAATGAAGCAGGGATCAGTAAAGTGCTCAAAGCCTGTAGCCACAATACAAGAACAGTACTTAAGCAAAGCGGGCACCACTTTCTAACAACAAAATATTGATAAAAGACAGAATATAAGGTAAAAGGAACAGCTAGTAGCGAAAGTGAAATAACTAGGGTATAGTTTGAATTAGCAATATAGGTGAGTAATATCCATGAAAAAATTACTGACGCAAAATAGATAACTCCAACATCGCTAAATGTAATATTACCAAAAAGTTTCCCACCATTTGAATTCAATACCTCATCGCAACTAGTTCTTTCTTTGATGCCCGAACAAAACTTATCCAATATTTGCGATTTTCTGCCTAACTCATGCTGAACAATCAGTATGCTTATTGACAGGCCTAGTAGCGAAAGCAGAAAATGTAACGATTGAAAAAGATTGGGTTGTTTGATGAAAAATAAAGTTATAAAACTCAATATTGAAGTGTAAGTAATTATTTTCCCAATAATGTTCTTATTCCTTTTTGCCTGCTGTAGGTGTTCACTTTTTTCAACAGCAACAATAACACCTGACCAAATATTAAAAAACTCCTCAAACGAAATAATCTTCTTATCTTTTTTATTATAAGTTAATTCAATATGGTCATAGGACTTAATAGCTAATACAAAATGTTTTTCTTTGTGTTTACTGATATGTGCAATAAATGAATCCGGCAACTCATTTAGAGTTTCAACATTTTTAGGAACCTCAATAGCAATATTTTCAATATTAAAATGGTTTAAAACACCAGTAATTGCATGTAAACTTGGATAAGATGGATGACTCTCGAACTGAAACTCTAACTCTTTTCTATCTATATCGATATCATTGAAAAGCAATAGTTTTGTTAATATATAACCTGTAGCGTCTTTCACAGTTAAAATGGGTTAACTAGTAATTAGTAAATTAAAAATCTTATATCTTTCACAGTTTATGAACCTCTTTAGTGAATATTTACTCCAAAGTTAAATCACCCCGGGGACACGAGATGGCCCTGGTTCTTTTTAAGAATATTTTGGAAACTAACAAATTGACAAAATTATGTTAACGTGCTCATTTTATTTTAATTACAACCCAGAACACACAGGTATTAACATTCAAAAAAAACACTTTTTGGCGTTAATTTAGAGCGATTACAAATAATGGTAAAGGAAAGGGGAGGGTAACTTGCTAACCCCCTTCCCCATTCCCCACAGGGTTATCATCATTAGCAAACACGGGCTCGTACCCAAACCGAAAGGTTAGGGATGTAGCGTAGTAGTACGTGTTGCGGTGGAGGCTAAACCGGATATCGGCGCCCATCTCGCGCAGCTGGGCAATGTAGCGCTTTACGGTACGCTCGGAAATGCCCATACGCTGGGCCAGCTCGGCGGGTGAACCCGTGCTGCCGTTATTAATTTGCTGGTGAAGCGTTTCCAATTGATCCTTTACTTTTAAAATCATTGTGGTTTGTTGGTTACTGGTTAACAAATAGGGTGAAACTGTGTAGAGGCAATAAGCCCCTCTACTATATGTGTCGCCAATACCGGATTTGTGACAATGATTTTTGAAGTTTTTTTTGAAAAAAATTAAGCCCGATGGCTAATGGGATGATATAATGGCACTTGAGTTTATGTTTTTTTGCTGGCTGCTGGGAGGGATGAATGTCCCTGCTGCTATCCAAATCGATTTTGTGTAAGTGAAAACTTTCCGAGAGAACTCGACCGTGCCTGCGAACCAGAACTTGGGAAGGCTGAACAGCCAATCTCCTCGGATGGCTTTTGCCACAGATAAAAATCATAAAGCAAATATTACCAATTACTTTGCTTCGTTACCACACGATGCAACCGTGCAGTAGCAGGGGGTTTGCTTCGAAAGATAACTGCTGAAATTATTTAGCAACAAACTTCTACTCCCCAAGATACCTATCCAGCAACTCCCTTATCTCGGCTCCCTCAGGACCGGGAGCATTTGGATTTACCAATTTCCCCTCCTTGCTATAAATCATATAGCGTGGAATGTTTGTGATGTTTAATGTTTCAATCATTTTTGAGGTTTTGGGGTTAACTATAAAATAGTTCTCGCAGTTGCTATCGAGCTCCAGCGTTTGAATAGCTTCCCGCCACTCCTTCTCCCTGTCGTTGAAAGCCAAGTAGATAAACACCACACCCTTGCCTTCGTATTCGTTTCTCAACTCTTTAGCATATGGCATCGACGCCCTGCATGGGGCACACCAGCTGGCCCAAAAATCGATGTAGAGCACCTTGCCATTGTGATTCTTTGCTAGGGAAGATAATTCAATTTGGGCATTATCGGAAGCTTTTAGCAAAAGGTCGTAGGTTGGTTGAATACCCATATTGTACAGTTGGGACATGTATTGAAACTTCAAGGTGTCGGCTGTTTCCTTCAAAAACATATCTGAGTACTCTTTTATGCTCTCAGTATTAAAAAAGTTCACGATGTACTCAAGCGTATAGTACAGAATCAATTCCTTGGTTTGCTGCGGAATATCAACTCTATCCTTAATAATTTCGGAAACCTCAGGATAATCGAATGTAGAACCACTACTAGTTCTAATCATCTTCACTTCACTACCCCGAGCCTGATGATGTATAAATGCTTTTAATACCCTATGGTACGATGCATAGGCTACAAGCGAATCATTGAAAAATTCTTTATACATATTGTTGATTCTACTAAAGGTCTCAGCATCGTATGCAAAGTACTTATTCGATGCAGCAACAGCTAACTGCTCCCTTTGGGTAGTGTAGTTTTGGTAGTTTCCGTAAACTGGCTCAACCTGTTTAGCTTCGATAAGCGAATCAAGGGTTAATCTTTGCAACTCCCAATTTGCCGTTATATCATCGTTTAGCTTAACGAAATCAATGAAATCCTTTAAAAATATCTCGGGTATTGCCTCACCGTTTTGCTTTGCCTTATTGATGCGCATGAAGTAGTAATTGGTGTAAATGGCTACTGGGTCGAATCCAAAGTATTTATGGGAATTTCTGAAGGGTAACTTATAGTTGTAGCAACCTGATAGCTGCGCAGATATATTGCTTTGTAACACTGGATAGCCATTAGCATTATACTTTATAGTTACAGTATCGCCCGCTTTTACGAGAAAACCGACATCCTCTAGTGCACTGTACCCATGTAGAAACTCTATGTGTGATAGATCATGGGTAGGTATTAAGATGGAATCGGTTATACCCCCAGGACGATACCCCTCAAGAACCCCAACCGAATTCACAAACCAAAAGTAGTTGGGCGATTCTGATCCAAACTTACTGCCTGTTGGGAGTTGGTATTGGGATTGCTCAATGGGATTGATAAATATAATTGTAGCACTTTTAACCGGTTCTTTGTTGATAGTAGGTTCTGAAATGCAACCCGAAAGGAGAGCTAGTACGAGTGCTAGTTTTACTGGTTTTATCATTTTTACAAAATATGATTGGATGGATTTTTCTTTTATAACACTCTATTTAGATTCTGCTAGAGTTCTAGAACGAAACCAAGAAAAAAATTATAAAGATGGGGTTGCATTAATTTCAAACACAACAATAATAGCCATACGTAGCCCACTGTTTGGCAGAGGCTGTGCGCCTCAGTCTAATTTATTCCTTCGGGCTCTCCCCAGTAAATAATAGAAAAAATCCCATTTTGGTGGTACTACCTGAGACATCTGCATTTTCTTTAATTAATTAGACTCCCAAAAAAACTTAAATATTGGAAATGTTACACTTTGCAAAACAATTTCAAGTTTAGAGTTATCAATATTAGTATAATCAAACCTAACAAAACCATATTTAGTATTAAAAAAACTTGTAAGTTTAGTTTTCCCTAATTCACTTACTGCTTCGCTTTCTATAACAAAGCAATCCAAATATCCAAAATTAGTTTTAATAGTCTTTTCCTCAACAATACTGTACTTATATGTAAATTCTACAACTCCATCCCATTGCTTCCAGCGCTTATCCCCCCAAGCACTACCTATATTTAGTTTCCAGTTCCAATTATGACCTATCTCTAAAGGGTATTTGATGTATGGATAAGGGTTTAATTGTAAAATTTGAAACAAATACTCTCTAGGAGGATGAAACCAAATATTGCGTCCATTCTCTATTAAACCTGTTATGGTTTTATTATGGTTAATTATATATGATATTTCCGTTTGATAAAAAGAAGGATTCGAAAAATTCATATTTGTATTCAAAACTTCTAGTTTGAAGTCTTTAACAACATTATCTTTTGCCCGATTTACATCTACAAAATCCCAGGATTGATCGTTATTGAAAGAAAAGAATAATTCTTTGCCATTTTTATCAAAAAATCTATAGCTAAATTTTAAAATTCCTTCACGTTTATAAATATTATTACTTTTAACCTCTGCCTTTTCAATTATATTACCATATAAATACCCATCAAATAGTACAAGATTTGTATCGTCCTCTTTTACTTGAGCAGATATAGATGACCTTATAATCCCAAGAATTATAAATAATATTAATTTTCTCATAATTAAACTTTTAGTACTAATTATCACATTTTAGAAACAGACTACTTACTTTGCACTTTGCAGATGGTCTGTTTCATATTGGGATTGCTCTTTGGGGTTGCTAAAAATAATTGTGATACTATCTACGCAATCTGTGTTGGTAGTGGGTTTTGAAATACAACCCGATAGCAGAATAACCATGAGTATTAGTTTTATTGATTTTCCCATTCCAATGATTTTAAAAGTTTTTTTTGAAAAAAATTAAGCCCGATGTTTAACGGACTGGTTTAATGCGGTTTGCATTTTAGTTTTTTGCCGGCAGTTTGGGGCGAACGGAGATATGCTTTGATATAATAAGATGAAAGAACTGCCTATAACAAGTATTAAAAAAAACATAACCCTATCTATCTCGAAGTTACCAACTTAGAAATTGGAATAACTACTACCCCATCGTACAATAAAAAATGATTCTTACTTCGAGTTGAATGCATCCGATCAAGATAGGATATGTAATTGTTTCGCTCAAACCTAGGGATATCTGCTGTGGAAAAAAAGAATGGCCCGTTCATAGAAGTTGATATCTCGAGTAGTCTTTTCGTAAAGCTATCAAACCCGTTGAAAATGAAAACTGGATCATTCGTATCAATACTTTTACTATCAACTGCCTCTCGATAATTTGTTAGCATCTTGAGATAATTACCTGCTCTATGCTTAAAATGCTCTTTGTCCAGCAATAGGGGGTTCATCGTATAGCTATAGGCAACCAAACGTAGCGAATAGGTAAGGCCCTTGGTGTTGGAGTTAATATACTGAAAGTAATAACCTTCAGCATCACGCTTTATCGCATTCTTATTCCCTGTTCCTGTGTGCTCACTCCCTCCATAAATTATGAGCTTATTATCCCTTACTATATCACTAAAATAATGAGGGTCTTCAAACTTTCTAATTATTGCCCTACTTCTTATCTGATTGAATTTATGAAACCCCTCATTTAATGCGCTATAGGCCAGCAATGACTGAAGTATATTTTCAACAATTGGATAAATGGTTTCGTCAATGCTGTGAAGGCTTTTGATTTCGGGTAAAAGCTTACGAAGATAGGTTGCAGACTTTAGGGAATCACTACAGTATGCAAAGCCAGCATCATTAAGCTTTGGAATGAGGATATCTGAAATGGTAACATCAGAATTATGCTCAATATCAGAACAGAGTACATTTAGCTCTTTATTGGGATTGTTTCTATTCCATACCCTGATGTCATTATAAAAAGTAGAATCCTCAACAGTTGTTACAATACTATTCAACCGTTCGCTGAAAAAAGCAGTGGCCGTTTTATCGTCTGCAATTGAGAGGTAGGTGTTGATGTCACAGGTGTAAGAAAAAGGGGTTTCAACAACCAGGTAGGGAAAATATGCATCCTCATTAAGTGCAAATAGAATTCTTTTTACAATATCTGTAATCTCTTTGAAGTAATGATTCTCTCCCAACAGAACTACCTTTTTGTTGACCATATCACTAATCAGCTCATCATAGTTACTCCTAGTATCAATTGGTTTAAAAACATTGGTGTCGACTGGAAAAAGACTCCCGTCTAAATTGGGGAATCTGCTTAGCTGAGTATTCGGGTAAAAGCCAGATTCGTGCATTTGCTCGTTGGGGGAGGCATCCATTTTCGTTAAATAGCGATAATACTTATCACTATATACCACTTCATTCTTTCGGTAAACTACAAATTGGGATTTCCCAAAAAACTGGTTATTATAGCCTTCGGCAATGGTATCGATGTGTAGCAAACAATTTGCCCTGTTAAAAGGATTTGAGGTTACTGCCATAAAATTAGCCCCCTTGGTGCTAATTGTTGTATCACCAATGCATAATATATCCCCATCAAAGCTATAAGGTAGTTCTAGGGTACTAATGAATGCATTGGTTTTGGCATTTCCTACACAAATTATATTGTAACTGGCGAGGCAAAACGCGTTATACTCACTTTCGTCAAGTATTAACGTGCTTGGACCCAACATCCTAGCCAAACCATCAACATTGGTTCCATCGGTAATAATACAGTTGGCTGCATCATGTGCAAAGTAATCATATATACGAGTGGGGTAAAATCGCAAATCAAAGGCACTTCCTTGTGCATAAACTTCCCCTATTGCAAATGCCAGTAAGAGAATAAACAGAATTGATCTTTTCATTGGATATTAATATTTTGATACTGTAAAATATCTTTGTTAGAAATTTCCCCGCTAAAATTAGGTAAACAGAGATTCCAAACTCTAACCTTACAAATCATAGGTTACAACAATAAAATCGGCATCCTCTGCAATATCAAGCTTATAGTCTACCGTAGCGGAGCTAGTTACTATCTGAATACTATTGGGGATTAACTCCTTATTAAAAACTAAGCAAAAATAGCCTGTACTTGTTGTTAATGTGTGTATAGATTCATTTACTTGCACCTTAATGCCTTCGGCCCCTTCTGAATTGTGGAGAATAAAACCCAACAGGGCAAACTCATTGGGCGATACGAGTGCTGGAGAGTACTTGCAGTTGTCCCAAATTTTTGGGTCGAATTCGAGACCAAGCTCGTTCCACGATTCAAGATAATCTATACCAACTGGATAGAGCAGGGTTACATTGTTTATGTATCTATAGGCCTGAACTCCATATTTCTGAACTTTGCCTTGCCCCACTAGCAGCCTATCAACAAACCAGGCGTAATTAAGGCTAGGGATATAACCTTTTTGTGCTAGATGGTGAACAAAATCGACATACTTATTGTGAATATCGACATCTGCGTGCTGAATTACAAGGTAGCATGCCTTGTACGACAATGTATCCAAATCGTCTATCCGATAGTGAATAATGCTGTCGATAATGGGCAGTACTAGCTCAATGTTTAGCTTATCCTGCTCCTTCATCTCATATGCAGCAACGGCTAGCTCTTCGTTATAAATTTCGGCCTTCATAAGGCTGTCAACTATTCTTCGATACTTTTGATCAAGCTCGTATGCCTGCTTGAGCACCTCGTTTATTCTTTGCTTATCTATCTCGGTAAAGGCAGGAAATGATGCATAGCTGGAGAATGCTACGTAAATAATTAAAAAGCAAGCCAATACTAGTGGCCTTTTAAATCGAAGGGGACAAGCAATCATAAACTGTAATTTATACTGTTGTGTTAAGGTAACTAACTGACTATAGTAGAGTAAAGATATAAAACTACCTTGACTTCTACCTAAATGGCGAAGTGATGTGTAGAAAAATCATAAAAAAGCAGGGTCAGGCGTATCAATAAACCTGACCCTACCTTATCAAGCTAGAGATTACAAGCGTTACCTTTGTGCCATTCTATCTGGGTTACCGTCGGGATCGTTGGTTACATATCCGCGTACTCTTGGTGCACCCATTAAGCGAATACCGGCCACATGAGGAGCAGCCATAGATGTGCCGCTTATGGTTCGGTATGAGCTACCAATCCATGTAGAGTAGATACTTGTACCCGGTGCACACCAGTCGATTGGAGGATTTGCCCAGTTAGAGAAGGTTGAAAAACGGTTGTTGCTATCATGCGACGAAACAGTATAGATATAGGTTCCGTTAACCCGAGCTGGGGAGTAATTATTTGCATTTCGATAATCGTTTCCAGCTGCAATAACACACCACACACCCCTATTTGAAAGGTTTATCACTGCATTATCAAGAGCTGTAGAGGCTGGTCCGCCAAGGCTAAAGTTGGCCACATCGCCCGAGCTTGCAACACTCCTAACATAGTCAATACCAGATATGATGCCTGCATAGCTACCGCCGCCCTGATTGGAGAGCACCTTAACGGCAACAACTCTGGCACCTGCCGCTACGCCCACAACACCATAGGTGTTATGAATGGCGGCAATGGTTCCGGCCACATGGGTACCATGCCCATTGCCATCGTTGTACGATTCGCCCGAAACAAATGATCTACAGGCCGAAGTGTAAACGTTTAGGTCGGGGTGATTGTACTGAATACCAGTGTCAACAACCCATGCCACTCGGCTACCTGTATAAACAGCTGCGCCAACACGTGAGATACCCCAAGGAATTGTTTGGGCTTTTGCTCCGTCGAGCCCCTCGGTATCTTCCTCTAGCCTATAGCTTAGCTCGATGTAGCGATTGGGTTCAATATAATCAACCCTAGCATCCTTCTCAAGCATCCTAACATCTTTATCGCTTAGCTTGGCCGAGATACCAAATACTGAACCGGTGTAAACATTCTCAATGGATTCTTCAGGAATGTTTAGGTCGGTGAGGGTTCTCTCGTACTCAACCCTAAACGAGTCCATTTTCTTCATGTGCAGCTCCTGCAAAAATTTGTCATTCTTGGCAAAGTCTCTTTCGTAGGAACTTTTCATGGTCTCGTACTTACTCTCAACATTTTTCAAGTCGGGTGTTTCCTTGAAAACTACAATGTAGCTATTGGGAATAACATCGCCATGGCTTAGCCCCTCAAATGAGGTTTGCGTTTCGTACAACGAGTTGTCCTCGGCAGTTGGAGTTAAAATCTCATCCTTCTGGCAGCTTACAAACAAGATTCCAGCAACTAGTGATAAACCTAATAATCTTTTCATTTGTAAAATTAGTTTTGGTTTGTAATTGGTTAATTACATCTGATTTATGGTAGCTAAACCCATTGTTGAGGATCAGGCAAACATCAACATACAGCTGACAAATAACCATTACGATAGATGTTAAGACTACCATACTTTTAACTTGCCATTGATGTATCGCTATTCTTCCGAAACCGAATATGAACTACACATCTACAAAAATCACAAGAGCTGAGGATGATGTAAGAATCATAAGTTATGAAGAGGAGCTACCGTACAGATGCTTCAAAAAAAATTGCTCTAGGTTTTGCCCTACCTTGGGTTAAGGAGTTTTCGGGTCAATTTCTTCTCCTTGTATGGATATATGTAGGCTTATGACTTTGCGGATAAGATTCAGGTTCGAATACCATAAAGTGGCTGGCTTTGTCCTTTCGTCATCTTACTATATACCCATTACGTTTTCACACTCCCTTACCACACTCTGCCAATGAGGCTTTCGGGAGTACAGTTTTACTATACCTGTGGTTGTTCCTTTCGCCCGTAGCATTAGTGAGCCTTACCTGCCTCCAGTGGGCTAAAACCAAACTTAAAAGTTAGGGGCTTCACAAAATAGTACGTGTTGCGGGCGGTACAGTAGCCAATATCGGCTCCCATAGCCCGCAGGTGGGTAATGTAACGCCTGAGCATCTTGTCGGTTAAACCAAACCGTTCGGCCAGCTCCTCAGGGGTTCCAGTGGCCTCCTCCTCTATAAGATGTGCTATGTCCATTAGCAGATCTTGTTGCTTCGCGATGTACATAATTCCAAAAATTAAGGGTTACTACTGTGGAGAGAAAACATAACCCCCTCCACTATATGTGATTAAAATGATGGTTTTGTGACAACCTTTTTGGAACTTTTTTTCAAAAATTTTTCTTGGAGTTAATAATCAGCAACTTACATCGCACAAAGTAGGCGCATGCAACAGATTAAACCAAACGGCAGGATTATATTGTAGGAAGAGGACTTACTTACCCAAAGGGTAAATGTAATTGATGTGAAATACCTTATGCAGATAATTGGGATAAAGGTATACAGCCGAGCAGTTGCACATCAACCCAACAGGCTACTCCACAGGAAACGTCCTTTTACCAGCCATGAGATGCCAAATGCCCAAAGGGCACCGGTCTCGAGCCAGAAGATTAGCTTGTACGCTTCGCGCACTTGGGGAGGTAGAAAGATAAAGCACAAGGCCATAATCAGTAGAAAAAACACTATGGCCAAACCGCATATCCAGTACACAGTGTTTCGTCGCTTCTTGCCAGGAGTCGGCTCCTCTCCTTCGTGGGTCTTGGTAAAAAGGTAAAGCGAGAAGAATACAAAAACACCAAACAGCAGTCCAGCCGAAACAAAATGCATTACCCAAACGGCCTTTACCGAGCTACTGCTGGGGCAAAGCGCAACCCCCAGAGCAAACACAAACCCCAACGTTGCAGCAATATTGTCGATGGGCTTATAGCCTTTGTAGGCAAGCAGAAAAAATCCTAACACGAAAAGGATTCCCACAAATACATCGCGCATTGGGGTATCGTAGTAGCTACTTATGGAACTCTCGAGCGTAAAGCTCCCTGTGCTAATAAAGCCGCCAACAGCAAGGACTATGGGTAATAAAATTCCAAACGAGCCTATGAGGGTTCGCAGGGTGAGGTAGGATATGATCTGTAGGTTCTCTCGATTTGCCATTGACATAGTTTGGATGTGATTAAGTGATTGATCTGCCAAAGGCAGATCGGTTGATTAGATGATTGGTTAACCCTGCTTGCCAGTAGGCAGGTTGACTGACTGACTCTGGCATGATTGGGTAATCAACCAATCACTTTTTTAACCCAGATTAGTCATTAGGAGCTCTGCGAACTAATGGCTTAGCTGGGTTTAACCCCGATTTAGAAAAACTAAATTTGTAAGCATTTATGATTGCAAATTTTTTAGTTTTTCTTTATCGATTTGTCATATTAACACCCATATAATCAATGCAAAAACAGTGTCTTTTTCTAATGGCGGTCATTAGAAAAAGAATCGCTAATGACAACCGGAGCGAAGCGTAGCTCAGCGTTAGCTAAATTTGGGTTTAACCAAAATATCTCGGTTAGTAGATTGGCTCTAAAACCTCCAACTCTCAATTTTATTCCATAGACCATAAAAGGTGTAGGTTAACACAAACTCATGGGTACCGCTATTCACGCTCGATAATCTGTTTAGGGTAAAATCAAATGCATAACCAAAGGTAAAATCATCGGTAACCTTGGCATTAACAAATAGCCCCATCGCATCGCCAATCCTATAATGAGTACCAAAATAAAAGCGTTTCAGGTACATAAACTGTGCTGTTAGGTCGGCCGACATTGGCGATCCACCCATAATACCCACCAGTGCTGACGGCAGGAACTCCCAATCCAAGTTAATGGGGAAACGGTACCCTCCCATTAAGTAAAACTGCGGGTTGTAAGGCTCCTTGCTTTCGCGATACTCCTTGTTAAGCCTTGGCTCAATAAGCTTAGGCACTGAGAAACCAGCATAGTACTGGTTGGTGTATAGATGAAAACCAACCCCAAGGTTTGGGCTTATCCGATGTTCGTCGGCCTGAAAGTTGGGATCCGTTGGGTCGTTAACAAACAAACCGCCAATGGCAGCATTGTAGCTACTAATTCCAACCTTTAAACCCATCGACAGCTTAACCTCTGGGAAAACTGTAATTTGGTAGGCATACGACCCCGTTATGTGCGTGTTGCGAAGGGACCCAGCCTTGTCGGTCATCACGTTAAAGCCTAAACCCATATTCTGCTTCACATACGGAGTATGGGCTCCAAAGCTATAAGTTGCTGGTGCTCCATCGAGCCCAATCCACTGGTTCCGTGTGAGCAGGCTTAGGTTTAGCCCATCAACTGTACCCGCAATGGCAGGGTTAAAGGCAATTGGGTTTTGCAAGTAGTTTGTGAAAAGCGGGTCTTGCTGTGCACTAGACTGAGCTGATGCTAACAACATAATAGCTACTACTAAAAACCTTGGCATATAAAAACTTCTCATGTTGCAATAATTTTCGAATTATAAAAACCTCAATTACCTTTTAAGGAAAATATTACCTGTAAACTTCTCATTAGTATCCACAATCTCGATAATGTAGTAGTAAGTACCTGTTGGGAGCGTTCTTCCAACCGACATCGCAGCGCTAGCCTTACCATCCCAATTGTTTTTGTAGTTATTGTTCTGGTAAACAATATGTCCCCATCGGTTGTATATCCTAATTTTTACCTGCCTGTACGCTTCAAGCCCAATGATTTCGAATGTGTCGTTTATACCATCGCCATCGGGCGAGAAGCCCTCGGGGATACGGAATGGTTCAATTTTAATATTGATACTCACGTTGGCCTCGGCACAAGCGCCATACTGGCTGCATACCCTGTAGGTAAACGAGTCGTCGCCAAAGTAACCCAGGTCGGGGGTGTAGGTCAAGGTGTTGTCGGTGTTTACAGTAACCATACCATGCAGAGCAGCCTGCGAAACGGAAAGCTCAGGAGTAATATGCTGTAGGCCCTCATCGTTTGCCAGCACATCAATTACAACCGACTCGTTGCGCATAACCTCAGCCTCATCATCCAATGCAATAATCTCACTATAAACCACAACCGTAACCTCTGCTTCATCAAAATCGCCATCGGCATCCACAACCCTGTAGATAAATTTTAGCTCGCCAACAAATCCTTGTTCTGGAGTAATTCTTACCTGGTTGGTCTCCAATACTTCAGCCTCACCATGATCAATCGCAGGAGTTTGGATATACACATTAATGGGTTTATCATCGAGTTTAGAGTCGTTTACCAGCACATCTAGCTCAACCGGCATACCCATATGCGTGTAGGCAATGTCTGGAACTGCTACGGGAACGGCATTCTCCCCTTCCTTAACCGTAATGGTTACTGTTGCCTCATCGTAATCGCCATCCACATCAGCAACTCGATATATGAAAGTGGCTACCCCCACATAATCGGTTGCTGGCGTAAAGGTTACTGTATTGTCGGCATTTACCGTGGCTGTGCCATAAGTAGCACTACTTTGCACGCTAATGGTAACCGTAATTGGCTCATCCTGTAAGTTAAGGTCATTTTCTAACACTTCAATATCTACAGGGGTGTTGAAACTTGTTCCACGGCTATCGTCCATAGCAATGGGGACAAAGTTCTCGCCTTCCTTAACGGTAACTTTTACCTCAGCATGATCGGCATCACCATTGGCATCGGTTACAAGATACCTAAAGATGGCCACGCCCACATAGTTGGTTGCAGGGGTAAAGTCGATGGTATTATCAGCATTTACAAGTGCGCTACCCTCAGCAGGGTTAGGCTCAGCATAAATGGTAACAACAACGGGTTCATCGTCGAGCCCAGTATCGTTGGCCAGCACATCAATAGTAACCATTGTATTAAAGCTAGTGCCAACCATATCATCGTTTGCGATGGGTCTAGGGTTATCAACATCAATAATACTAACGGTAACAGTTGCAATATCAAAATCGCCATCAATATCAGATAGTTTGTACATAAAGGTCATGGTGCCCATGTAGAAGTTGGCGGGGGTGAACCTTATCTGATTATCATCTAGAACTACCACCTGTCCAAACTTAGGTTGACGGTATATCTCTATTGATCCAAAACCATCCTCCAGTCCGGTATCGTTTACTAACACATCAATATCAACTGGTATGTTAATATATGTGGTGGCTATATCATCATTGGCCACAGGAATAAAGTTCTCGCCCGACTTAACATTTACAGTTACCGTCGCAAAATCGGCATCGCCATCAACATCGGTAACAGTATATTGGAACATAGACTCTCCAACAAAATCGGTGGCGGGGGTAAACGTCACCGTGTTGTCGCCATTCACCACGGCCTCGCCCTGCTCAGTGGCGGCCTGCTGGCGAATGCTCACGCTTAGTGGCTTGTCGTCAAGGCCCGTATCATTGTGCAGCACGTCGATTACCCGCGGCGTGTTGAAGCCGGTGGCCACGCTCACGTCGTGGGCCACGGGGATGGCGTTGGGCTTCTCCTGAACCGTTACCGTTACGGTGGCCATATCGAAATCGCCATCCACATCGGTTAGCAGGTAGCGGAAGGTTACCTCGCCCTCGAAGAGGTTGCTCGGCGTGTACTCGATGGTTCGGCTGGCCGTTACCACCGCGCTGCCAAAGGCGGGTGCCTCGTAAATGGTGAGCGAGCCAAAGCCGTCATCAAGGCCGGTATCGTTGTCCAGCACGTCGATCTCCACCATGGTGTTCACCAGCGTGGTGGCCGCATCATCGTTGGCCACGGGGATGAAGTTCTCTCCATCCTTCACCGTTACCGTTACGGTGGCCCAGTCGCTGTCGCCATCGGCATCGGTCACCATGTACTCGAAGGTGGCCACGCCCACGTAGCCGGTGGCGGGGGTAAACGTCACCGTGTTGTCGCCATTCACCACGGCATTACCCTGCTCGGGGGTAGCCTGCTGGCGGATGGTCACGGTAATGGGCGTATCGTCAAGGCCAGTATCATTGTACAGCACATCGATTACCCGCGGCGTGTTGAAGCCGGTGGCCACGCTCACGTCGTTGGCTACGGGGGTTGAATTGAGCTTCTCCTGAACCGTTACCGTTACGGTGGCCATGTCGAAATCGCCATCCACATCCGTAACAACATACTGGAAGGTAACTACTCCTGTAAACATATACGACGGAGTGTATGTGATGGTGTTGTTGGAATTAACCACTGCGTTACCAAACTCGGGGGCAGTATGAATAGAAATGCTACCAAGCCCATCCTCAAGGCCACTATCGTTAGCAAGGACATCAATGACAACAGGAATATTAACAAAGGTGCTAGCCACATCGTCGGCGGCAACTGGGTTATGATTTGTTCCTGTTGGCTTAACAAGGATTGTTACAAGGGCTGTATTTGAACAATCGCCATCGGTATCGCACACCTGATACCTGAACGTTTCAGTACCAAGGAATCCGGTATTTGGTGTGTAGGTAATGGTAAAATCGGGGTTAACCACTGCCACCCCATTGGAGGGTTCAGAGGCAAGGGTTACGCTAGAAACACCATCCTCAAGACCATAGTCGTTGAAAAGCACATCAATCGTAACAGGAGTATCCATTTCGGTAGCGCGATAATCATCAACAGCAACTGGCATTGCATTGGGCTGATCAATAACGGTGAGGTGAACAGTAGCTAAATCGTAATCACCATCAACATCCTGGATAAAGTACTCGAAGCTATCGTCACCAATAAAATCGTTGTTGGGGGTATAGGTAACTGTTCTATTATCATTGATGATAACCGCCCCATTAGCAGGGTGCGAGTGTATGGCCATTGAGCCAAAGCCATCGTCCAATCCGCTATCGTTAGCCAGCACGTTGATGGTTTTGGGTGTGTTTTTAATAACAGTTACGATATCGTCGTTGGCTATAGGTGTGTGGTTAGCCTCTCTGACATTGATAGTAACAAGCGCTTCGTCGAAATCACCATCGTTATCGGTTACGCGGTAGGTAAAGGTGGCAATCCCCACATAATCAGCTGAGGGGGTAAAAATCACCCTATTCTCGGTGGTAACCTCAAGGCTACCCGAAGGTGATGCCGGACCAACCGTAGTAACGGTTATTGGAATATCGTACAGATTTTCATCGTTAAACAGCACATCAACCTCAACTGGCGTATTCACACTTGTGCCTCGAAAATCGTCGTTGGCAATGGGCGTAACATCAACCCGATTAACCGTAACAGTTACCGTAGCATTTGCGTGATTATCGAGACGGTTTGTAACCCTATATTGGAATGAGAAATCGCCGTGGTAGTACCTATTGGGTGTATATGTAATGGTATTGTCGTGGTTAACTACCACTGTACCTCGCTCGGGCTGAGTGTGAATAGAAACAGCAACCGGGGCGTAATCCAACCCAAGGTCATTCCCCAACACATCTATATCCACCGCATTCTCCTGATCGGTTGTTACCGCATCGTCTATTGGACGGGGGGTTATATCGTCAATATTGGTTACGGCAACGCTTTGTATTGTAACAGGTTGATAATTCTCATCATCAGTGGACTCGATGGCAAGATTGATGGTATAGGCTTGATCTCCATCGTCAACCAAATCGTCGATACCGGTAACGGTTACCGTTTGCGTTTGATCCCAGTTGCCCGATGTGAAGGTTAGCGATGCAGGGGAAACTGTTCCCTCGGTAACGTCGCTGGAAACAATCGAAATTAACACATCGTCGGTTGGAATAGTATTTAGCCTAACCGTAAAGGATGCCGTTTGGCCTGCCTCGCTGGTTACCAAACCGCTAATTGGGAAAACCGATACCCCAGCGCTGTCATCGTCCTCGTTAATAACCTCAACGTTTGGAATGGCCATATCGTTGTAGGTTAAGTCGGTGCTAACAGCATTGTTGAACTCGATGTAGTAAATCACATTACCATCTATTGCATCGTCGTCGACACCGGTTACGGTTACGGTTTGTTCAACATCCCAATTTGAAGAGGTAAACGTAACTGATGTGGGTAAAACCGTTCCCTCATCAACGTTGGATGATGAAATACCAATGGTAACATCGGCTGTGGGCTGGCTATTGAGCACTATGGTAAAGGTTGCCTGCGCACCGCCCTCGGTGGTATTACCCGATATTGATGAGACGTTAATACCTGCCTCATCGTCCTCAATAAACTCTACGGAAACATCTGCAGGATTAAAATCGCGGTAATTCACATCGTCGGAAACTATCCTATTAGTAATAACGGTTATTGTTTCGTCGCCCTCATCAACTAAATTGTTAACGGGAGTAACTGTAACCAGCTTTGGAGTTTTCCAGTCGGTTGGGCTGGCGGTTTCGAAAGTAACTGAAGCTGGCGAAACCGTTAGCCTGCTGGCGTTGTTTGACTCTAGGGGAATCTGAACGTTATGGGTTGGACGGCTATTAAGCACTATGGTGAAGGACTTACTTTCACCGTTCTCGTTAACAGTTAAGCTAGTTGGGGTGACTATAACACCCCAAGTATCGTTATCGTTATTTACAACGCTTACATTGACAGCATCAAGATCTTTATAGTGCTCATCTTCAGATTCGGCTGGGTGAGTAACTATGTAGTACGGTCTATTGCCGTCATCGTAATCATCATCAACACCAGTAACAGTAATTGTAACGGGACTGTTCCACTCGCTTGGCTCGAAGGTAACATATGCCTCGTTCGCAGCAGCGTTAACAGTTCCCCTTGTTACATGGGTAACAACACCCTCTGTAGGGGTGTCGGAGGTTAGCTTAATGCTTACAGGATGAGATGGCATACTTGCCAGAACTATGGTAAATGTGGCAGTTCCTCCCGCCTCACTAGTTACTAAACCTGGGGTTGGGCTAACGAAAATTTTTGCCTCGTCGTTGTCGTTATTTACGGCTGGAATAGTAATATCGGCAAAATTATAGGCAGCATCGCCTGCTGATGATGTGGCAAGAATAATACTATAACCAACTGATCCATCTACTATATCATCATCCTGACCAGTAACCGTAACGGTTTGGGGCGTGTTCCAAGTGGTTGGGCTAAAGGTTAGCACTGCGGGAGAAACAACCCCTTCATCTGTATTTGACGATGAAACGGCAACGGTAACATCGTCGTAGGGCTTCGATTTCAGGCTTACCGTGAAGGAATCCTCCACATCGGGTTCCGATGTTTCAAGCGATGCTTTGGAGAGAATAAGTCCCACCTCATTGTTATCAATATTCACAAGGTTCACCTTGGGGATAGTGATATTACTACCATTATACTTGGGATCGGTACTAGCAGCAGTAATGGTAACCGTGTAGTCCACATTACCATCAACGAAGTCGTCGTTCACACCACGTACGGTAACCTCCTGAGCAACGCTCCAATTTGCTGTAGAAAAAGTTAATGTTGCACCAGCAATTACTTCTCCTTCTAGCGAGTTGTCGGATAATGATGTTATGGTAACAGTGTGAGTAGGCTGCGAGTTGAGCCTTACAGAAAACTTAGCCTCACCAAGGTCTTCGGTAGTTTGGAAAGGATCGGTTAGTTGGATAATGGTTACACCCGCAGTGTCATCATCAATATTCTTAAGGCTAATGCTAGTGTTGTGAGCCGATCCGTAGTTGGGGTCGATGCTGCTAACGGCTACATTGATTTGGTAGTCAACATCGCCATCGTCGATAAAATCGTTTTGCCCAGTTACCACAACTGTAATAGGAGTAGCCCAATTTGCACTGGTAAACTCAACATTATGGTTGTTCCCAGTAACAGTGGAGCCGCCTATGCTGGAAATAAGCCCCTCAGAGGTATTGCTTGAGCTAAGATTGATGTTTACATTTTCGACGGGTTCGCTATTGAGACGAATCGAGAACTCGACTGTTCCTCCCGCCTCAGTTGTTTGGAAGGGGTCGGTGATTTGGGTAATGGTGATTCCTGCAACATCGTTATCCTCATTAATAAGTGTAACGATTTTGTTTAATGCTGCATCGTACTTGGAATCGGCACCACTTACGGCAACAAGAACGGTGTACTCCTGAGGTCCATCCTGTACATCGTCGTTTTGCCCTGTAACGGTAACGGTTTTTGGAGTATTCCAATCTGTATCATCAAAGGTTATCGTTCCGTTACCCGTTACAATTCCCTCAGTTTCATCCTGCGATGTTGAGGTAATGGTAACCTCTCCCTCAGGATTTGTATTAAGCACAACAGTAAATGTGGCTGTGCCTCTGTCCTCGGTTGTATTTCCACTGGGCGCAGATACGGTTATGCCGGCAGTGTGGATATCGGTTACATTTACCGTAATATCGCCAGCAGATATTGCTGTGTAATTTGGATCGGTACATGATGTAGGTGCTCCTATTACAATAGTATAGGTTTGGTTTCCATCGTCAATTTGGTCGTCAATGGCCGTTACGTTAATGGCTACATCGGCCCAACTATCATGGGTAAATACGGCCTCATTGGCCGAAAGGGTTATCTCGTTCACATTGGGCGATGCGAAAGTGTATGTTACGGTAGTGCCCTCGGCTGGCTGGGAGTTTAACCCAATGGTAAAGGTACCTGCTGCTGCTCCCTCGGTAATATTAAGGGTTCGCCCGGTAACCGTAACACCTGCCTCATCGTTATCGGCATTGGTAACAGTAACAGCAGCTGTAACGGTTGAAAAATCAGAATCGCCACTGCTGTAGGCCAAAGTTAAGGTGTAGGTTTGGTTACCGTCCATCTCCTCATCTTCCACACCAGTAACCGTTACGTATTGGTACACACTCCAATTGTCTGGAGTGAATGTTAGGGAGGATTTATCAATTGAACCCTCAGTTTCGTCGAGTCCAGTTATTGAAATAACAACGTTGCTAGATGGTTTGGCAGTTAAGCGAACCCCAAAACTATCGGAGGTTTCATTCTCCGAAGTGGCTAGAGTGGTTTTAGTTAGCTCTAGCCCCGCCACATCGTTATCGAGGTTTGTAGCATTAACCTCCACGTTGGGTAGCGCATCGTACTTGGCATCGCCAGAGGGGTTGAGAATTATTTTATAGGATTGTGAGCCATCAATCACATCATCGTCCACTCCGGTGACCGTAACATCCTGATAGGTATTCCAGTTGACGGTGGTGAATGTTAATGACGCTGGCGAAACCACGCCTTCGTTGGTATCAGTTGATGAAACCGCGACGGAAATAGTTGCTGATGGCTTCGAGGTTAATCGTACCCTAAGAGTTTGGCTAACATCGGGCTCAGATGTTTCAATGGTTAGTGGGGTGTGCTGTATCCCGGCAGTATTGTTGTCCTCGTTCAGGGCATACACCACGGCCGTTTTGCCTAGGTACTCTGATGCACTTCCGGCTCTTACGGTAACATTTACTTGGTACTCCACATCATCATCATCAACATCATCAGGCACTCCCGAAATGGTTATGGTTCGTACATCATCAACACTCCAGCCCTCTTTAGTGAATGTAACTGTTGAGGGTGAAACTGTTCCCTCGCTGGTGTTCGACGATGCTATATCGATGGTTACCGATGTGCTTGGACGAGTCTCGAGCTTAATGGTGAAGGTTGGTTTATCGCCGCTTGGATCCTCGTAGGTTCTTAACCTATCGCTAGTTGTAGTTGTTGGGGTAATGGTTAGGGCCGCAACATCATTATCCTGATTGGTAACCGAAACGCTAGTCGTTTTACCCTGATAGTTAGCATCGGAGCTGGATGATGAAAGGTTAATGGTGTAAGGATAATCGCCATCCTGAATATCGTCATCTACACCAGTAACGGTAATAGTTTGTGGGGTATCCCAGTTGTCGGGTGAAAACTCAATGGATTCATCGGAGATTATTCCCTCGGTATCTACCACACCTGAGAAGGTTACGATAACATTATGGGTTGGCTTAGATGTAAGGGCAACGGTGAATGAGTCGTGTCCCCCAGCCTCTGTTGTAGTTAAAGGTGAACCAACCACACTTAGTCCTGCCACATCAATATTACTATTGGTAACAGTAACATCATCGGGATCCATTCCTGCATAGTGGGAATCGGTACCGGTGGCTGGATGTAGGGTAATGGTGTAGGTTACGCCATCGTTTACAACGTAATCGCGACCGGGAGTAACAGTTACATCAACGCCTGTGCTGTAGTTAGCTGATGTTAGGGTTATGCTAGCCAGCGACACGGTTCCCTGCTCGGTATTACCCGACTCAATGGCAATCACCACATCATTAATGGGTTCGGTATCGAGACTCACGTTAAAGGCAACAGGGTCGCCACTCTCAGTTGTGTTTAGGGTGGTTGGAGAAACTGTGATGCCGGGCTGATTGACATGTATCACTGCATTGCTTGTGTTGCTTAGCTCCACCTCGCAATTTGTATTACTTGCAGTTACAACAAACTCGTTAGCCCCAATGGTAAGGCTTGCAGAAGGAATACTAATGGATAAGGGGGATCCTGTTCCAGATTCCGATGTAACTAGACTACCGCTTTTGTACACACTATAATTAACATCAACCTGTGATGAGCCCAGTGTAATTGTGCCCGTTTTACCCGGGTCAACGGTACTGCCAGCAACGGTCATTCCCACATTGGGTTGTGCAATTACAGTAACCGCCCTAGCAGCCGAGGTGTTAGTACATGTGTATTTGGTAACCTTTAGGGTATAATCGCCAGCGTTAGTTGTGGATGCACTAGCAACAGAGTATGTTTTATCGGTTGAGATAACCGAGCCATCTTTACGCCACTCGTAGGTTGCATTATTCTCAGTTGCTGAGAGCACCAGTGGCTCGCCAATGCAAACGTCTAAATCGCCAGTGAAAGTGGTTATGGGAGCAACCTCAACCTCAAACTCGCGAGTTGAGGCACAGGTAAGGCCTTCAACTGTTTTGGTAACGGTAAGGGACCATGTGCCCATAGTAGGCGACGCTACATTGATGCCCTTTGTACCATACTTTGTGCCTGTGGGCGATTCCCACTCGTAATCGGCACCAGCCTCAACAGCATTTAAAATAAGGTTATTGCCAGTACATACTATTGGGTTTCCGGTAAACTCAAGACTTGGACTAACCTGCACCGCAAACTCGGTTACCACCTTCGAGAGGCCATCGTCGACCATAAGGTAAATAATTGCCTTACCCGAAATGTTGGGCACTGGAGTAACGGTAACGGTTCTATCCTCGTCAGCACCAACTATTACAATATTGCCATGGGGCACAAAATCGGGGTCGGAGGAGAATCCTGTAACAGTAAGTTCACTCGCCGAGGTTTCAACATCAGCAACCGTAAAAGGAATTTCGCCGGTTCCAACATTGGTACAAATACGCTGATCGGGAATATCCGTAATGGTTGGGGGAGTATTAAAGATTAGGTAAATATAATCTGAGTTGTTGCTCGTGTTTCCAGTGGCATCAATGGCTTCCCACTCGAAGTATGTCTTACCATGAAATCCCGATGTGGGTGTATAGGTAAGTAGCCCAATATTGCCAACGGAAACTTCCTGGTCAACACTAACACTACTTCCATTGTACTGCAGTTGACCCTCACTGGGTATGGACTTAATGCGTATGGCACTCAGCGCCACACTGCCAGGGTGAAAATACTTGTACTCCAAGGTCTCTCTATCGAAGGTTACCACCTCATCAATTCCCTTCTCGATATACACATCGCCCACCCAAGGGGCGCTGCCATCTACGCACTTATGGGCACTTTGCTGTACCACCACATCGAAGCTGCTGTACCCAAGGTCGATGGCGTTGAACCATGTGTTCATGGTATTCTCCTCACCGTTATGTCGAGTCCCTTGCCAGTCGGATCGGTACATCCAGTTTCGGGGGACATGGTTTTCTACCCTTAGCTGCTTTTGCTGGGTGTTATCCATTAAGCCAGTTGGGGGGTCGTTCACATCGCCCCAACGGGTAATTTGGGTATCATCCCAATAGATGGTGGTGTTAAGCTTGCTAAACGGACGTATTGCCGATGTGGTAATCCCGCTTAATGTTTCCACATCGTAAAGCGGAAAATGCGAGGGAGCTCTACCCAAGAATGTGGCAGAGGCATTGTACGTTTTATTGGCAACAGGTGCACCGTTGTCGTTCTTAAAATCCCAAAGGATATAGTTTAGCCCTCGCTTAAGCTCGCGATAGATAACCCTATCGCTACCGTCGACTGAGTATTCGCCATCCTCATCAATATCGAGGAGAATAACGGTATAGCCATCGAGGCTTGTTTCGATTTTGAAAAAGGTTACATCATCAAAGGTGCAACCCTCCCTATTCTTCTCGAGGGTAACAGAGGAAGTGCTGAGGGGGAGGTATAGGGGGTCGCGGTTGTAGTTATAGTCCATAAACAGCTCCTCCTCGGCCCAAACCTGAACCTGAGGTGGAGGAAGCTTGGTATTTGGCCAAACAGCTCTATCGGGGTCGTTAAGGAAGATTGGGTATTCGGGTATATCGGAGTCACCACTAATCTGATCCTGCTCCATACTCTGTGTCCTTTTCACGTAGTTGGCCTCCGATGAGTTTGTTCGAATGCCAAAGCTATTGGCCAGGAAAATAAAGGAGAATGGTGTCATCTCGAAGTTTACCTTGTTCACAAACTCGTCCTCGGTAAAAACATAGAAATGAGCATTTACCGGGTAGTTATCGAAGCTTGTGTTGGTTAGCTGCCATCCGTACGACCAAAGCCGGCCAGCCGAGCGGTTAGGATCGCCCGGATTGGTAACCACATTGCCAGCGGCATCGGTAACGGTTACATCGAAAAACTCGAGGGCAAAACGATAATACTGTTGTCTTTTATTAAACTCAATATAGTGGTTACCCGTTGATGTGGCGGTGTAAACAAATGGAGTATAACCTCCGCTAATTGGGTTCCCATTGAGTAGTACCCCGTTAGGCCCTGCAATAGCCCTCTCCCATGTTCCTATGTAACCTGTTCCGCTCGTTGGAATTAGCCGTTCATCACCAACTTCAGGAAAAACCTTTGTGCCAGATGGATCCTTTACCCTAAAGTATAAGTTGTTAGGATTCTGCGATACATTTCCCCCATAGTTCACCGTATTCATCTTCATGCCAAAGTGCATTGTCTCTCCCTCCTTTAGGTAGATATAGATACGCTCCTTCTCGTTGGCATTGTAATTCCCAAAGTTGCCTCCATCAAAAACATTAAATTCAAGGTAAAGTGGGTACTCCTTTATGGGCATCAGCTGCTTGGTGCCCTCCTGAGCAAACGATGATAGAAAAACAACAGACAGAACGGCAAGGGTAAACAATCGTTTCATAAATTTCAAAGGTTTGGTTGGCTTCTTACTATCTAAACAATATCCGTACTTGAGACATAAGGTTTTATCCCATTTTTAAAATCGTAAACAAAATTAAACTTTTAATCGTAACGATGATATTTATCATCGAAATGATTAGCATAAATCAACGCTAGGCCATAAAAAATGGCAGTTTGCCATAGGGTGGAAAAGGCATGTTAAAGAACATACCTGTATGTGGGGCAAGGAAAAGTTACTTGGATTACTTTTTATGGTGTGGAAATGGGGAAAAGGCTGTGCAAACATACCCTAGGTGGCTCAAGGTATGGGATTGGTTACTTTGCATTTGTGCTTTTATATTACTGTGGCAATCCAAGCTATAAATCGCGAAAAGGGGACTAACAAAAGCTGAGCGGCTAAAGTTCCTAACAATCGACTTACTATCATTAACCTAATAATTTTCCGAAATCTAATCTCGGAGAATTTGCCTTCAATCACATCATCTGTAAGACCCGATAGGTAAGGGTCGATAAATACAAACATAAGTATTGTAGCTAACCCATTAACTACTGCCGATAAGGTACTTGAGGTGGTTCTGAGGTCGGGCTCAATAAATCCAGCATATAACGATGATAGCACTCCAACGGTTAAAATTGCAACTGCCAGAATATTGTAAACGAATAGCTTAACAGGAAAATCGGCCCATAATGATTTGTCGACAGCAAAGTTGCGCCTGTCGGGGAGCTTGAGCTCTTTCTTAAACTGGTTTATCCCTGTTTTGGTAAACCCGTGTAAAATTAGTCGTGGAACCGACTTGTGTAGGCTAAAATTCTCGACGGCACTTGACAATACTCTCTGAAATGTGGGCACCAGCAGTCCACCAATAATAGTAGCCAAAGTTGTTGCCGCCAGTATTAATCTAATCTCAAATGTGCCGGGATTAATCCCAAGGTTAATGTTGTTCTCAATCCATTTTGCAAGCAGAGGTGCCTGAAAGGAATTTGATGTTCTTGAGATAAGCACCATGATATTGAACAGGGCGAAGGATATTGCAATTTTTCTGGTTCTAATGCCAACAATCCGCACGGAGTACGACAGGGTGCTTACCAAGTGAATAATAAGGGTGAATACTAGAACTAAAAGTATCTGTATGGTCATTTGGTTACTGTTTTGATAGAGCGTTGCAAGGTAAAAAATGTCAAAGAAATTCATAGAGCAAATCTAAAGGCAGGCAGGCAGGACACGAGCGGGCGAAACCGCTCCGATGTTCCCTATATGGGCCCGCACCGTGTCTCAGCAGGATGACGAGATTGGCTGCACCATTTGTTACCGCCTGTGCTTTAATCATCGTTTAGTTAAAAGCTCAAACAGTGGTTGATTGATGTAATAATTTCCTGTACCTAACTTTTCTTTTCTTAACAAACCATCTTCTGAAAGTTTATTCAAGTAATTAGCTGCAGTAATTCTCGAAACGTTTAAATCCCTTACAATGAATTCAATCTTTGTGTAAGGATGTTTAAATAAGTTGTTTAAAAGGTCTTGGCTGTAAAACTTATAATTGTTTCTTAAGGTGTGCTTGAATTGCATCATTAAATCGCGAATCTGGATAATTAACGAAATAGTTTCTTTTGAAGTAATTTCAACTCCATTAATCATAAATAACAACCATTCTTCCCAGCTATTCTTTTCTCTAACTTCTTGTAAAAGTCTATAGTAATCCGATTTGTTCTTAATTATGTAGTTACTTAAATATAGAATTGGAAGATTTTGTAGTCCTTGAATAATGAGATACAAGATGTTAATTATTCTTCCAGTTCTTCCGTTGCCATCATAAAATGGATGGATGCTTTCAAACTGATAGTGAATAATAGCCATTTTTACCAAAGGGTCATAATCACAAATCTCGTTCTCGTTGATAAACCTTTCAAGGTTTGTCATCAATCTTTGTATCTCTTCAAAGTCTTGTGGGGGAGTATAAATTGTTTCGCCAGTTATGGAATTCTTCAGTGCAGTTCCTAGCAGTTTTCGGAACCCTGCCTTATTCTTCTCAAGTTCTTCTTGGATTTCAAGGATTACTCTTGTGGTCAGAATTTCATTTTTCTTAATTAGCTCAAATCCTTTTTTCAGAGCAGAGATATAATTCTGAACCTCCTTGGCATTTAACGAGTTAAAACTTTCAAAATTTAATTCGGATTTATATAAGTCGTCGTGAGTAGTTATAATGTTTTCTATTGCAGAACTATCTTTGGCTTCTTGCAATCCAAGGGTGTTTAGTAGAATTGTTTGATTAGGGATTGTTGAGGCAATGCCTTTTAACTCTGCCAAAGATGCGTGGGCCGATGGTAACGATTTTAAAACTCGCTTACTCTCAATATCACTATTTAATGGCAATTCAGCCAATTTCCATTTTCCGCTTTTCATTATGTAAAGATTTTGCATATTCCTTTACAAATATAGATTTATTTGTAAAGGAAATCAACTATTCTCAACACACCATCCCTTCTTTGTATATTTTTTCTGATTTTATTATCATATTTGATTCTCTCTTATCAGCACCCAACGGTTTGGGGGTTGTGAGCAGTGGGGGAGTTCGTGGCGCATCGTCATCATCCGCCGTTAGTGCCCCCCGTTCGGCTGATGCCATATGCCTCAGTCGAATTTATATCTTCGGGGTCACCTGCTCTACCTGTTGGTAGACAGGCTTTGGTAGGCTCTGCCCGGTAAATTTTAGGAAAAACTCCCGCTTTGGTGGTGATTCCTGAGAAAGCCACAGACTAAAAGAATTGGGCGGCGGCTGGGGGTATATGGCCTCGACTCTTGAGAAGGTGATGAGTCGAAGAGTCGCGGGGCTTGGGTTTTGCCCCGTTAGTATGCTTGCTGGGAGCCGAGCCGACCTCGCAACCAATTCAACCCAAACCTGACAACAAGAGGGGGCAAAATGGTTGCACCCCGTGTTAGCATATGGCAATTAATAATTTTAGCCTTTCTTTTCGGTGATAAACTTTTGCAGCTAATTCTCCAGCTTAACTATTTTGCTTAAACCATTTGGCCCCCCAACCCATATGTTTCCCTCATTATCACCAGCCAATGTATTGATAACGGGATTTATCAAACCTTCCTCAGAGTTTATAAACTCCCAAGTATTCTCATGAAAAACAGAAACACCATCACGTCCACCAATCCAAATGTTGCCATTAGCATCTTCACCGACAGCATAAACAAATTGAATCTTTGCTTCTCTCTCAGGATAATTATGCCAGCTTCCTTTAGAATACCTGAACGCGCCCAGCGGTGAATGTCCTATCCAGACATCGCCCTCAGATGAGCAATAGATAGCATTGATAAATGAGCTTAGGTTATTGACGTAGTCTGTCCAGATATTATTGTTGTACATCGACAAGCCGGTATAACAGGATCCTACCCATATATTATCATTATGATCTGCGCATATCGCATGTATGTGCCCCACAATGGCTCCATCGGGGTTTGTTTGTGGGTTTACAGCAAAGGAATCAAACCCGGTTCCGTCAAATACTGTTATGTGGTTTTTACTTGTTCCAATCCAGATGTTGCTTTTATTATCAGCATAAATGGTATAAACCCTGTTGCTATAAAGTCCGTCGTCTTCGGTATAGTTAGTCCATGCTTGTCCGTCAAGCTTGAATATTCCTTTTTCCCAGGTTCCAATCCAAAGATTCCCATCGGGGTCAAAACTAAGTGCCTGTATTCCTTCAAGGGGAATACCATCAGCCTCAGCATAGCTTGTCCATAACGAACCATCAAATTTTGAAAGCCCTAAGCTAGTACCTACCCAGATATTATTACTATTGTCAACAACAATGGATTGTACAATATCGCCGATTAGCCCATTATCCTGTGTAAAGTTGGTAATCGCCCACGATGGTGGAGGAGAAGTTGTAAAGATTTGCTGCTCGCCATAGGCTGTGCCGACTTCATTTTCTGCGTATGCCCTAACATAATATGTTGTTTCGGGTTCTAATGCTGATATGTTGCTTGTAAAACTACCCACACCAGAACCATCCTCAGTTTTGCTGTTTGCAATGGTTGGGTTTTGGCTTGTGCTCCAGCATACACCCCTTGCAGTTACTGTGGTGCCTCCATCATCGATAATGCTACCACCCGAAACAGCAGCGGTTGGTTTTATACCTGTAACCTCCGCTGTGGTTAGTACAGGGGTTTTTATTTCATCTTTCTTTGCGCAGCTGCTAAAAAGCATTATAGCTGTTCCAACAGTTGCATATGCGTAGCACCATAATGTCTTTTTTGTCATAACTATTTTTTTAGATTAGCAATTGAGACAATACCTTTGTAAAGAACTCATGGGTAAGCGAAGATGCCAAAGCCTGTATTTTTGTTTCAGGTTAATTGATTAAAATTATAACTTTTTGGGCAAAATATTACATTATGCTAATTTACTTTTTATTCAGTTACTTCCTATTACTGATAAGGACGGTGGAACTTCAATTGTCCCTCAGGCTATATGCAGCAAGGTTGTCCTTCCTGTTAATCTTCATTGCTTGTTGCAAAAGGCTGTGGGTGGGTCTCGTCTCGACGATAGGAGTGCCCTCTTCATCGACCAAAGAACATCCGATTACGTGGCACAGCAAGGTTGGCTGCACCCCTTGTTGTGGGCTGGCCTTTAATTTTCGTTACTTTTTCTTAAGATTTCTTCTTCTATTTTTGAGGATAACCTGAAACCAACTGCGTTCAACTTTTCAATGTAGGATTTCAATTCGGTAATCAGCCCTTCCTTTTTTGCTTTAAAAAGAATACCTAGAGTTCCAGTAATTCTAAAACCTAATTTTTCTGCTTCTTTCCTCCCTTTTAGATCGTCTAGAATTAGCAGGACTTCAACTTTTTCTAGGGCTAGCGCAATTGCTGACGCTTCACCTAAGTCTAAGTATAGTTCAAGTAGCTGTTGATACTTCTTGTTTTTAACGCTTTCTATTATAATCCATTCGGGTAGCGGCTCCCCAAACTCAAAGGCAATTTCTTCGGTGATATAAACTTCTTGGTATAATTCTTTTAGCAGTTCAATTCCTTCAACTTTTGAAAGTGCAATCAAACAACTTGTATCCGCTATTACTGTGATATTAGGCATTTGCGATGTCTTTGTCTAAGTCTTCTACAGATTGGCTAAATAGGGAAACTCCGTACTTGCCTAATATTTCTATAAAAGCTCTTTTCGATATGCCAACCATTTCAGATGCTTGTCCTGCGGAAACCAGTCCGTCTTCATACATTTTCGATGCAACATAAACTGAAAAATCAAACGTTTTCAAGTTTATATTCTCTGGTATGTTTAATATTACCTTATTCATCTCATCTTTTTTGTCTATTGCAAATATAATCTTTTTTCTACGCATTCACCAGTTGAGTTGATGGTTATGGAATTTGGTCTCAGCTTGCCTGTAAGGCTGGGGGAGCGGTCTCGTCTCGACGATAGGAGTGCCCTCTTCATCGACCAAAGAACATCCGATTACGTGGCACAGCAAGGTTGGCTACACCCCTTCATAGCATATGTCTTTATTTTCATTAGTTTGTTGAAGTAATATATCAATTAAATTCTCATCATATCCCAAAATTTTCTCAACCACTATTCCATTTCTGTCAATTAGAAACGATACGGGAAGTGCTTGGACATCGTAGAGCAATTTGGTAGAACTCAAGTCCCCTTTTAGGTCAGAGACATTATACCAAAAGATGCTATCTTTAAGTGAAGAACTTACCCAATTTTCTCTTTTTTTGTCTAACGAAAAACTTACTAAAATTATACTATCCGGCAACTTATTAAAGTTCTCACTTAGAAGTCTATTCTCTTTCCGGCAATAGGCACAACCCGAGCTCCAAAAGTGTATAAATATATATTTCCCTTTCAGGGTCGATAGTTGAAAATCATCACCTTCAATTGTTTTTGTGTTAAAGTCGATGAATGGTTTGCCAACCTCAACCTTTTGATTAGAAACATAATCCATAATCGCTTTCCCTTTCACCGATTCTCTATATTTTGAATCTACATTTTCAAGTATTTGCTTTAGGCTGTCTATAGGGATGCTCAAACGATTTCGGAATAATGCATCAATGCTATAGAACGAGTTTGGATTTTTTATAGCACTATTTACATAAAAACTATGGCTTTTGTCCAATAACTCATTATATCGGTTACCCAATTTTTCTAGCATTGATTCGTCTTCATATTTCTTGTTCACCAAGCTGTCAAAAGCATTGTCTATCAATATTTGGTATGGTCGTTGCAACCTTCTAACTTCATTAGCCAAGTCTTGCTCGTAACCTCCCTTAACAATGGCCTCTTGCTGAAAATGATTAATTTTTGATTTAAACTTAATTGGCACGTTCTCCACCTGCAAAGCAGCAACATCTTTGTTGCAGAATAACCATAATGTCCTAGGGTATTCCACATTACCTCTAAAAATAAATTCCTCGTTTATCGTAAAGCAGGAATCTATATACTCTTCGGTGGTTAGATCATACAGTTTTATCAACGTGCTATCCGAAGCACCTTCAATATATCCTTCAATGGTATATTCATTGCTATTGCTGCAGGCAATAATTGAAAATATTGAAATAAAGAGTAAAGAGTTCGGTAAAATTGATTTCATTCTTTTCATGTAATTAGGGTTTATTGTAGAGATGAATTCTCAGACGCTGGTTAATTCAAGACACACTCGGCTGTGAGTGAGGTCTCGTCTAATCAGAATGTGACGAGGTTGGCTGCACCCCTTGTTAGCGGTAGTCTTTTAGATAAATTCAATTAATAAATCACTTTTGTTTTATAATAAAAGTGTCAGAAATATTGTCTGTATTCATTTTCTCAATATATTTCATCACTCCATTTACAAAGTGATCACCTGAATACCAAGTGCCAGAAGGTGATGCTAATAACCCTAAAGGGCCATCAGGTTTGATAAATTCAATAACTTCTTTATATGGTATATCAATACAAAAACTTCCATAAGCTCCAGGTGTAATTTCGTATTCACTGAAAACAAACTCAATGCTTTCGTCCTTTATAAAAAAACGAGGAATATAACTAGCCCTATCGAATTCTTCTTTGAAATATCCATCGTAATCTTTTTTTAGTTGTTTCTCAATCAAAGTTTTTATTCCAATAAGGGCATTGCGCCGTGGGTCAAAAACATCAAAAAAGTCAATAATTCTATTTGAACTAGGGTCAATATTAATAGCAATAATTGAAGCATTACCATTTGCTGCTAAGAAATAGTAATAATATTGATCCATTTTGATAGTGAGAAGATATGGAGTAACCAATCCAATTTTATATTCAAAATTATATTCTATAATACTAGAATCCAGACAAAAAAGGGCATTATTCTTTATTTCATCATTAATATACTCTAAAAAAGGATTTGATAAATAATATGTAATTTTTGGGTAACTTATGTTAATGTAACCACCATACTTACTGAATTGCCCACCAGTATATTTTTGAATTAGTGTTGAATCAATAATGACTTTCTTAATTCCAATACGAGAAGATAAGAATTCCTTTCCCTTTATTGAAGTATATGAAATTAGTGAAATAGCAATAGCACCAATTGCTAAATAAAATGCAAGTGCAGTTAATTTACTTGGTAAACTCCACTTAGTCCATTGTTTCTTATTTGGTATTATTTGGATCATATGTCAAGTTGTGCTCATTTCAAAGTTTACCGCTAACTTTCTCATCCCACCACCAAATATAAACAAAAACATCAATACGCCGTTTGGCATTACCTTGCGCTGCTTATCTGGTCATATCAGCAAAAAGCCACCAGCTGCAAAGGTGAGCCAGTGGGCATACCCATGGGTAAAAAAAAGGAGGTGTAGGGCCGATTTGGAGTATATAAGGTTTTAGGTAATTTTTGATAGGGTACATGGTTTTTTAATCTGTAAACCTGGGTTTCCAAACCATGCAAAAACACTCCCTACACCTCCACAGGCAAATGTAGGGCAAAGGATTTTTATAAAAAATACCCCAAAAGAGTGATAAAAAACGTATTGATTTAGCTCACAACGTGTTAATCCTGTATACTAATCAGCAGAAAGGTCATTCCCATTTATCTTGGTGTACACCAGCATGGCCTCAACCCGGTTGCATACGCCCAGCTTGGCGTATATATGCTTTAGGTGCGATTTTACCGTTTGCAGGCTTATGCCCAGCTTGCTGGCAATCTCCTTGTCGGCTAGGCCATCAATAAGCAGGTTCATGATCTCGGCCTCGCGGTTGGTTAGCTCCTTGGCCGAGTCCCAGTACCTAAACTTGGGCTGTGTAATAAACTGTATAATGCGGCTCGCCTCCTTGGGGTTAATGCGCTTGCCCTTGTTCAGCACGTGGTCAATCTCATCCACAAGGGTGTTCCTTTGCGAGTCGTTCAGTAGTATCCAGTCGGCGCTAGCCAGTATGCCATCCAAATCCTTGGGCTGCTCCTGGGTAGTCTCCTCCGTCGAGAGGTAAAGGCACACCTTGGCCTGCTGCTTGTCTATCTGTTCAATCAGGGCCTTGCCCTCCTCACCCTTTAGGTTGATATTGAAGACCACCACCGTCTGGTCATCCTCATCCCTCTGGTTAATGGTCTCCTGATCGTAGCCAGTCGATTCAACGGATTTAACCAAGCCCTGATCCTTAACGCGGTGAATGGTGTAGCCCTTCTTTTTAATCACCTTATCTACTACTGCAAGCCTAATCATTGGTTTTAGGATATCTTAAAAATCGACATAAAGATAAAGGAATTGCTATAATGGAGGGTAAAAACACCTAAAAAATTGCGCCCACTGGTTTGGGCTCGTCATGTCAAGCTGCCTTAAATCTCTAATCTTTTTATATCTTTGCCCGTTCATTTTAAACTATACAACACCAACGCTTTATGGATTATAATTTCTCTGCAATAGAAGGCAAATGGCAGCAGTACTGGAAGGAAAACAAAACCTACAAGGTTGATATTGACAAGGCCAAACCCAAGTTCTACGTGCTCGACATGTTCCCTTACCCCTCGGGCGCAGGGCTTCACGTGGGCCATCCGCTAGGCTACATTGCTTCCGATATCTACTCGCGCTACAAGCGCCTGCAGGGATTCAACGTGCTACACCCCATGGGCTACGATGCCTTTGGCCTACCCGCCGAGCAGTACGCCATACAAACAGGGCAGCACCCGGCGCTAACCACCGATATCAATATCAAAAGATACCGAGAGCAGCTCGATAAGATTGGCTTTAGCTACGACTGGGAACGCGAGGTGCGCACCTGCGAGCCCGAGTACTACCACTGGACCCAGTGGGCATTTGTAAAAATGTTTAAGCATTACTACAACAACGTTACGCAAAAAGCAGAACCCATTGAGCAGCTAGTAGCCGAATTTGAGCAAAACGGAAATACCAAAATTGATGCTGCCTGCAGCGAGATAGAAACATTCACCGCCGAGCAGTGGAGGGCTATGGACGAAAAGCAGCAGCAGGAAACGCTGCTTGCCTACCGCCTGGCATACCTTGCCGACACCATGGTGAACTGGTGCCCTGCGCTGGGAACCGTTCTGGCCAACGACGAGGTGAAGGAGGGCTTCTCGGTTCGTGGGGGTCACCCCGTGGAGCAGCGCAAGATGAAGCAGTGGTGCCTCCGCATTTCGGCCTACGCCGAGCGGTTGCTTAACGATTTGGAAACCCTCGACTGGACCGACTCGCTAAAAGAGATTCAGCGTAACTGGATTGGCCGCTCCGAGGGAGCCGAGGTTACCTTTAAAATAGATGGCAGCGACAATGGCATTCTGGTGTTCACCACCCGCCCCGATACCATTTACGGAGCAACCTTCATGGTGCTTGCCCCCGAAAGCGAGCTGGTTGACCAGCTTACCACCCCTGAGTATAAGCAGGATGTGGAGGAGTACATCACCATGGCCAAGCGCAAAACCGAGCGCGAGCGTCAGGCCGAGGCCAAAAAGGTTACGGGTCAGTTCACGGGCAGCTACGCCATAAACCCATTTACTGAGCAAAAAATTCCCATTTGGATAAGCGAGTACGTGCTGGCTGGCTATGGCACGGGTGCCATCATGGCCGTTCCGGCGCACGATAGCCGCGACTTTGTGTTTGCCAAAACCTTTGGCCTACCCATAGTGCAAACCGTTAGCCAACCCGGCGAAACGCCAACCGATACTGCCACCTGGACCGAATCGTACGATGCCAAGGAAGGAGTTGTGATAAATAGCGGAATTCTAAACGGCCTTGAGGTAAAGGAGGCCATCCGCACAATAAATGAAAATATTGAGAAGCAAGGGCTGGGTCGCTGCAAGGTGAACTTCCGCCTGCGCGATGCCATTTTTAGCCGTCAGCGTTACTGGGGCGAGCCTTTCCCTGTTTACTATAAGGATGGTTTGCCCTACGCCATCGATGAGGATAAGCTACCCCTTGAGCTACCCGAGGTAGATGCATACCTACCAACCGAGAAGGGTGAACCACCACTTGGCCGCGCCAAGAGCTGGCACACACCCGAGGGTTACCCCTACGAGCTAAGCACCATGCCGGGCTTTGCAGGCTCATCGGCCTACTACCTGCGCTACATGGATCCCAAAAACGATAAGGGGCTTGTATCAAAAGAGGCCAACGAGTACTGGGAGAACGTGGATTTATACATTGGCGGAACCGAGCACGCCACAGGGCACTTGGTTTACTCACGCTTCTGGAACAAATTCCTGTTCGATCTTGGTTACGTTTGTAAAAACGAGCCATTTAAGAAGCTTATTAATCAGGGTATGATTCAGGGTCGCTCCAACTTTGTGTACAGGGTTAAGGGCACCAACCAGTTTGTATCATATAATCTACGTAAAGACTACGATGTTACCGAAATACATGTTGATGTAAATATTGTAGAAAACGATGTGCTGGATACCGACAAGTTCCGCGCATGGCGACCCGAGTTTGCCGATGCCGAGTTTATACTCGAGAACGGTAAATACATCTGCGGATGGGCGGTTGAGAAGATGAGCAAGAGCATGTACAACGTGGTAAACCCCGATGATATTGTTGATAAGTACGGCGCCGACACGCTGCGAATCTACGAGATGTTCCTTGGCCCATTGGAACAGTCGAAGCCCTGGGATACCAACGGCATCGATGGTGTACATAAGTTCCTGCGTCGCCTTTGGCGCTTGTTTCAAAACGCAAACAACGAGGTAAGCATAAGCAACGATACCGCCACCAAGGATGAGCTAAAGGTTATCCACAAAACCATTAAAAAGATTAGCCAGGATATCGAGAACTTCAGCTTCAACACGGGCGTATCGGCATTCATGATCTGCGTAAACGAGCTAACCGATCTTAAATGCAACAAGCGCGAAGTGCTTGAACCGCTTACCATACTCATTGCACCCTACGCACCGCATATTGCCGAGGAGCTATGGCACATGCTGGGTCACCAGCAAAGCGTTTGCGATGCCCAGTGGCCAGAGTTTAAGGAGGAGTACTTGGTTGAGAGCTCGTTCACCTGCCCCATATCGTTCAACGGGAAAACAAGGTTTACCCTCGATGTACCCTTAAACCTTCCAAAGGAAGAGGTTGAGAAGCTGGTTCTTGAGAACAATCAAACCGCTCGATACCTTGAGGGCAAAGCACCCAAGAAAATAATTGTGGTGCCCAATAAGATTGTGAACGTGGTGGTTTAAACATAAATTATCTACCCAAAACCCTATCACTGCTTAAGCGGAGATAGGGTTTTTTTTTATAAAAAAATACATTTATAGAACTCGAAAGTAATTACATCCACAAAAAAATACATTTTGAATAATTTTTTTTGAAAATATTTTTTTTTCAACTATTTTACCCTAACTTTAAACAAAACTAATAACCCTAAAAAACCTAAAAACCTTAATAATTATGAGAATTTCGATTTTATTACCATTCTTGTTATTTGTTGTAGTCTCAAGTTGTAAAGCCCCAACCAAAGTTGTCGAAAGCAATTACGAATCAAAGTCAATTGATGCGCAGTTAGATAATCTTACCAATCAAATGGTAAAGAGTTTGGCGCAAGAAAAAAAATCTAAAATAGCCATAATGGAGTTCCCTGATCTCCACGGAAATGTTAGCGAGCTAGGTAAGTTTATCCCAGAGGAGTTGACAACGCGTTTATTCATGACCCAACGATTTGAAGTTGTAGAGCGATCATTGCTCAACAAAGTACTTGAAGAACAAAATTTAGGTCTGTCAGGCCTCGTTGATGCAAGTTCAGCGGCTCAAATTGGAAAGATGTTGGGTGTTGACGCTATAGTTACAGGTACAATTTCCGATATGGGTAATATGCTTCGCATAAATGCTCGTATAATAGCAACTGAAACAGCTAGTGTTTTTGCTGTATCGTCTGTAAGTATCGACAAAGAGTCACATCTGGTTGCTATGCTTGAGCGAACAGCATCCTCACCTATTTCATCCACTGTTAATAGTGATCATGTTTCGTTCGACTCTCCAAACACAGCAAAGGGAGTTGTTGAAGAAGACCAAATTCTATTTGAAGGCATGGTCGAAACAGTGAAAATTAAGCTAGTCAGCGTTATTCATCAGGGCGAAAAGCTCATTATAGAAACAATAGGAGAAAACATGGGTAGTTCCGATGTTAGAATTAATTTATGGCATGATTCAAGGTTTATTTGCAATCAGGGGAATGAATACAGTTTCCGACACCAAGGCTTAGATTACAGAAGTTTTAGAGGAAGAAACTTAGTGTCAGGTGTACCAACCAAAATGAGTGCAACTATAAAAGTGCCTCAAGGTAAACTTGATAAAATTAGCCTATTAGAGTTGCAGTTTCAGTACTCAAATGATAGGCTTCTATTCAGAAACATTCCTATCCCTTACAAATTATAGCACTTTTTACTAGTGGAATTTGCTAAAGGAATTATGCACTTCTCTATTTCACAAAATATTGCTGTTTGCATATAATGTGATAATAGGTAGTGGTGTATGGCTAACCACACTAAGATAAAAAGCATCAAATGATATGAATTTCTAAAGATCACAATTACAACCTACTAATAAATGTAAAACTCAAAAAAAGAAGCAGATGAAAAAGATATTAAAAGGAATGCTTGATTCACTTCACCAAGATCCACAGAGAAGCGAAGAAGATATTTACACAATTGAAAACAAAGAAAATCAGGATTACTGGTTACAAATCACGTTACATAAAATAAATGCATATTACCCATTCGCAGATAACCCCGATAAAAAGCTAAAAGAGCTTGGTGTAAAATTGAGTTCAGCCATAAAAATTGCTGAATGGCAGGCAGAAAGCTTTATTACATTGGATTACAAATCCAACGACATTGATGGCGTAATAAAATTTTTGATTTCCTACATGGAAAAAGCATTAAATTTTAGCGGTGAAGTTGACAATTGGGATATACAAGTAGAAAAGGGCGATTCAAATTTTGAAGATGAAATTGATGTTGAACCAATAGAAGAGAGCGATATACCCTATGAATGGTATTTATCGGGATGGGAGTGGAGCCAGAGTGAAAATAAATGGATAACGCAACCTGTGCTAACAGTTAATGGTGAGGATTTTACTTTTGGAACCCGTCAGGAGTACATAGATAAAATGAAATCTACTGGAATAAATGATGAGAATTTTTTAACTAGTATAGATATTTTCCAAAACTCGGTTAACAATTACCCCGAGGTAATAAAGAGAACCATTTTCTCAAAAATATCCTTTATCGCCATAATAACATTCCTAGCAGCCTCAACAACCCTATTGATTATTAATATATTTTGGATGGATATGGATGAGTTTAGGAGTATGTTACCTGCAAACTGTTTTGAAAGTGATTTTTTCATTTTGCTAGTTATAATAGGAACTATCTATGTTATTTATAAGGTAGGATTCAAAGACTATACTCCAGTATTTAAATCAGAAGGCAAAACATACGTTTCATATGATATGACAGATCAAATAGGTGCAGGTTGTATGACCTTATTATCACCTGTGCTAGAGGGTGGGCTTATAGCACTTATTCCATATTACATTTTGTATTTGATATTAGTCTTAATTAGCAATGTATATGTTCTAACAGTTTTAGCTCTGGGCATTTTTTTACTAATTATCTGGGTATTATTCAGAACCAGACCAAAATACAGCCGTAAGAAAGAAACCATTTGGTTAATATTATGGTTACTTGGCTCCTATGTGATATTAAATCTTTCTTATAATTTCCTTATCTAGTAAATAAAAGGCATTAACAAATAAACTTAAGGGAGAACAGATGTAATCAAAAGTATTATGTTTTAATTTTCATTAGGTGGTTTTAGTGTAAGGTGTTTTTGGAATTAATATTCAAAGCATTAATAGTATACTAGGCACTAAATAATTATAAAGTATGGGCAGGAACTCTTTTATTATAAGTATTATAATTATAATCATAGGATATGGAGTTACTCGGGCACAACCCCGTTGGGTAAAAAAAGTACCAATTGACAAGAATTACTACATAGGCGTAGGCTCTGCTGCTAAACAAACAGGAAGCACAAGCCATATAGACCAAGCACGAGATGCAGCGCTTGGGCAAATAGCAGCAAGTATAGCGGTTTCAATAGCCAACGAAACTTCTCAAAGTTTGCTGGAACAAGCTGGTGTTGTAAACGAGACATTTCAATCAAATATTGTCAGTTTAGCAAAAGCCGACCTGGAAGGTTATGAACTATTGAAAAAGTGGGAAAGCAACCAGGAGTATTGGGTTTACTTCCGCTTATCAAAAGAAGAGTATCGCAAAACACTTAATCGCAAAAAGCAGATTTCTGCATCTCAAGCGTTCGATTTTTTTACACAAGGGGAGAGGGCTTTTGAGACTGGGCAACTATCCCTAGCATTAAACCTGTATGCTCAGGCGGCCAAGGCGATTGGTGGGTTTCACGGGATGGGATTAGTAGTGCCCGGATCTAACACCGAATCATTTGTTGATGTTGATGTGTCTGTAAAATTAAAGTCTTTCCTCTCCAGCATCCAGATTCAATGTTCACCAAATTTTATTGATGCCAAACTTTTCGAATCACTGGAACAGCCTATACGGATTTCTGCAACCTTTATGGATGATAAAGGATTTCACAAACCCCTTACCAACCTTCCTTTAGCAATAGAATTAATTCAAGGAAGTATTTCCCACCAACAGGTTCAAACAACAGATGATCAAGGGAATACATCTCTTCGTGTTAATAAGGTTCAAACTACTGGTAATATTCAAGTAAGAGTTACACCCGATTTAGAGCGCCTTGTAGGGATTGATGAAGATGTTTTATCCTCCCATCTCTTTTCAACACTTAGCTTACCCTATAAAATAATTTCCATTAAGGTTCTCCCAGTTCGAGCTTTTATTGAGTCAGACGAAAAGAATCTTGGGAATATTTCCCAAAGGTCCATTGTTACTGGCAAGGTCAAGCAGTTTTTGACCACCGCCGGCTGGGAAATCACAAAAGATAAGAACCAAGCCGACTTTTTTGTGAATATCTCCGCCGCAACAAGTCAGGGAATTGAACGACAAGGGGTACATACTGCCTTTGCCACGGGACACATAGCTATTCTCCGATGTGAGAATAACGAAGAGTTTTTAAGGCGAAACATCAATAAACTTAACGGTGGTGGCCTTACATTCATTGCTGCAGGAGAACAGGCATTGGAAAAATTGGCCGACGCATTAATTCAGGAATTGGAAATAGAACTTCAAAGGAAATAAATAATTTAACTGGGCATCCCAAATTCATTGTAATGTAACAAGAACCATTAAAACCAAAACTTATGAAAAAGAAACATTTCTTAACCCTAGCGTTTGTTGTTTTTACTGCCTTAACTGCTTTTGCCGGTGGCGGCAAGTCCGGAGATATTGATTGGTTCAACTTAATTATCACTGTTGGATACCTTGGAGGAGTCTTTGTTTTTTTACCAATTGTGATTTACACTAATCTGAATGAAAAGGTGACAGACATTCCTTCAGATGCTGGTCTGAAAGAAAATGTTCAAGGACTTACACCCGAAGAACGCAACCAAAAAACCGCCAAAATTTTGCAAACTATTGAAAACAAACTTACTACAGTAAAGGATGAAGACGGTAACGAAATGATTACCATTACCAATGGGAGCCAAGCTCGCTTTATGAAAAAGGGCCTTGATTATATTTTGATTTATTTAAAGCCAACCGACCAAGGTTTGATAGATAACATAGATAATTTTCGAACGTTATATCAAGATCGTACTAAAAGAATTTTTACCGGATCAAAATGGGTTCTTGGTTGTGCAATCGGAGTGGGCTTAATCTTTCTCTTAACAGGAGGTATCTATAACTTTGTGATTATTCACACTTTAGGTACAGTATTTTATTTCTTATCAAGCAGAACCCCAATTTATGGCTTGGAAAAACGCTTAAAATGGATTGGGGGAATTAATTCTGGTATTGTTGCAAGTGTTTTTGCTGGTCTTTTCAGTTCATTCAACACAAAGCACTATAATGTATATTCCGATGGTTCCAAAGAGAGGGACTACGAATCAGAAATGGCCGATGGCTATTTTTTAATTATTCTAACTTTTGTGGCTGCTATGATTCTTGGCTTTTTCGCAGCAGTTCTTGGTGTGATCAATTTTTTGCTAAACTACTCCACATCGTTTATTCTCCCCATTAAAAAACAAGAAAAATGGTACGAAGAGAATTTTGACATAAAAATCGCAACTGATGTACCATAAGTATTACATTGAAATTATTTGAATGGATAATTCACAACCTTTGCTCAATTGTATTTTTTAATAAAAAGTTTCAAGAAGCATCAATGATGATCACTTTAGGGGTCTTTCCAAGGGTGACTTTCAAAAAGTTAAAAGAAGTATATACTTAGTTTTTAAATCCCTAAAATATATAAACCATGAAACAGCTTATTTTTAACCCTAAATTCAGATTCATTATTATCTTAATCTGTTTATTGTTCGCAACACATTCTATTCTATTTGCTAGCTCTTCAAAATCTAAGGCAAAGTCTTCTTCTACAATAACCATTAATTCTTGGGACGATTGGAGGGCTTTACCTGCGAACCAAAAGCAGCTTGTAATAGTTTTTCTAGGTTTTTACTTCTTTATGATTGTTGTAAAAACTACGCATCAACTAGTGGTTTTAGTTAGAAAGCCAATTAAACAGCTTGACTTAGACGATGTTATGGCGAGAAGAGCGCAAAGCGATTTACCCAGCAGTGCCTCCACACAGGAAAATCAGATGGCATTAGAACTATTAAATGATGGAATAAAGGGGTGGAAAAACTATGAGACTGAAAATGGTGAATCTGTGGTTTTGCCTACCAAAAAAACACATATTAATAGACTGAAGCAAAATCTTAAAAAGATTAATGAGATTTTACCAACCGATCAGGCTGTAATAAAAAGAATTAACCAAATAATCTCACTTGTAAACTCCGAGGAGAAAAGAACATTTGTGGGATCGAGGTTAATTCTAGGTTTTTTTATTCTTCTTGTACCCATAGCTTTATTGGATAGCGAAATGCCAATTTATGCCCGAATCATCTTCTTTTTGATAATGGCAATTTTAAGTTTTCACTATTTTTCCGATTATCGAGTACCAGAGTATAAACTAAGGCAAAGAAATGAGAAGTACCAGTTTCACAATATTTCGAGTAGGGCACTAAAATACCTACTTAATCAAATTCTTATGGCAAGAGTTTATAAAATAACAACGTTCTGGTCTGATGGAAGCAAAACGGTTGATTATGACATCTCAGAAGTAGTTGTGCAAACCATTATAATGTTAGTAGGCCTATTTATGATAATTGTGCTATTCCCATTTATGATGTTTGTTAACTACATCAGGAATTACATCCTATAACTTGTAATTACTTGGAAACATATTAGTTCAGCAAAAGGATGAAACTAACTAAAAAACCAGGTGCACCAACAATAACAATTATTTTGATTGGCATTGTTCATCTTGTGGCATTTGGATGGTTAGCATATTCTACTGACAAAATGCTTTATAAGATTTTCTTTGGGGTTATGGGAGTTTTGCTATTCATTGGGATTGTTGATAAGTACGGCGCCGACACGCTGCGCATCTACGAGATGTTCCTTGGCCCATTGGAACAGTCGAAGCCCTGGGATACCAACGGCATCGATGGTGTACATAAGTTCCTGCGTCGCCTTTGGCGCTTGTTTCAAAACGCAAACAACGAGGTAAGCATAAGCAACGATACCGCCACCAAGGATGAGCTAAAGGTTATCCACAAAACCATTAAAAAGATTAGCCAGGATATCGAGAACTTCAGCTTCAACACGGGCGTATCGGCATTCATGATCTGCGTAAACGAGCTAACCGATCTTAAATGCAACAAGCGCGAAGTGCTTGAACCGCTTACCATACTCATTGCACCCTACGCACCGCATATTGCCGAGGAGCTATGGCACATGCTGGGTCACCAGCAAAGCGTTTGCGATGCCCAGTGGCCAGAGTTTAAGGAGGAGTACTTGGTTGAGAGCTCGTTCACCTGCCCCATATCGTTCAACGGGAAAACAAGGTTTACCCTCGATATCCCGCTAAACCTACCCAAGGATGAGGTTGAAAAGATGGTGCTTGCCCATGAGCAAACCGCCCGTTTCCTCGATGGCAAGTCGCCCAAGAAAATAATTGTGGTGCCCAATAAGATTGTGAACATTGTGGTGTAAAGGTTACCAAAAGGATGTAAACAAAAAACGGAGGTGTGGCTACACCTCCGTTTTTTGCATGATATACAGAACAAGGCTAATCGTCGGCCATTGCATCTTCAAGTCGATACTGCGCAATCTTTTGCTTACTCTTCACATCCTTAAGCTTCTGCTTATTCTTCTTTAGGTTGGTTTTCCCCTTCACTATCTGCTTACCAGCCCTAGTATAGTTTTTTTCGCTCTCCTTAATGCTCGATTTCACGGCCTTAAGTTCTGCTTTATACTCCGTGGCAAGCTGCTTAAGCTCAACCTTGGCGTCGGCTCGCTCCTCCCTATCCTTCGACTTGAGCCTCTTCTCAATACTTTTCTTGTTCTTGTTGTAGGTTTTGGTAAGCTGCTTCTCCTGCTTTGCGTATGATTTCTTTTCGCTTTTCGACGATTTCTTGAGGTTTTCGCCCTCACTAATCATAGCTTGGCTTTCGGATATTGCATCCTCTACAATACGCACCTTCTCCACCGCCTCGTCGTACTTTTGCTGATAACGTGTAACCTTATCTACCTCCTGAGCATTTAGGCTAACAATGCCAAAGGTAACAACCATGGCTATTAGTAGGATATTTTTCATTTTGTATAACAGTGAATTACAAAATCAGGTAATACAAACATAACCAAAATATCTAAATAATTATTCTTGGTTTCGTTGAGAATTTTATCTAAACTTGACTTTTTAATAATTGGTAACCATCTTTTAAAGGCCTAATGATTCCTTTAGACATTATTCATACGGTAGGTAGCAATTTAGGTTTCGATGCATGTGGAGTTTGCGAAGCAAAAGCCTTCCGCAGCGAAAGGGATCAGCTGCTCCACTGGCTACACAAGGGCATGCACGCCGATATGGGCTATATGGAGCGAAATTTGGAAAAACGCATCGACCCTACCCTGCTGGTGCCGGGGGCAAAATCCGTAATCTCTGTTCTGCTAAGCTACTATCCTGGCAACCCAACCATTGCAACCCAACCTCCCAAAATTTCGCGTTACGCCCTATGCACCGATTATCACACGGTGATTAAACAGATGCTTTGGCAGATGCTTGAATTGCTGCGTAAAGAGTGTGGACCAGTAAATGGCCGTGCCTTTGTCGACTCGGCCCCGGTGCTCGAGCGGGCTTGGGCACAAAACGCTGGGTTGGGGTGGATTGGCAAGAATGGGTTGCTTATACATCCGAAGCTAGGTACATATACATTTATAGGTGAGCTAATTGTTGACATAGAGATTGAGCCCTCAAACAGCACCGTTACCAACCGCTGTGGAACCTGCACCCGCTGTATAGATGCTTGCCCTACCGGGGCAATAGTTGAACCCGGAGTGGTTGATGCCCGCTGCTGCATCTCGTACCTAACCATCGAGAAGAAAACGGCACTAACTGAGCAAGAACGGCAAAGCCTCAATGGCTGGTGCTTTGGCTGCGATATTTGTCAGGAGGTGTGCCCGTGGAATGGCAAGCTGGAAACAACAAAATGCCCAGGTTTACAGCCTAAAGCAGAAATTCTTGGGCTAAACGCCCAAACCATTCTTAACCTATCGAACGAAGACTTCCATAATATCTTTGGCGAAACGCCTATAAGTAGAGCGGGATATGAACATTTTATGCTAAATTGCAAAAGCATTACTAATCGCTAAACAATATCAAACTGCACCTAAAATTCTAAAAATGGAACCAAAAAAGATATCACTCACCCTAAAGTCGGGTGAAAAGCTTTTTGCTTGGTATGTTAACCCCTCCGTTACGCCCCGAGCAGTTATTTGCCTTAACCACGGGTGGGGCGAACACTCGCTTAGGTATAAAGGCTGGGCAAACAGATTCGTTCAGAACGAGTATGCATTTATCACCTGGGATCACTACGGGCACGGGCAATCGGAAGGGAAACGGGGGCATATTCCAAATTACGACGTGTTCATGGAGGAGATAAATCTAGCCATAGATAAGACCAACCAGCTATTCCCGGGTATCCCTGTTGTGCTATACGGCCATAGCATGGGAGGAAATATCGCCATAAACTTTGCGCTACGCCAAACCAACCCAATTGATTTGCTAATTGCCACATCGCCATGGATTGAGCTGGCCAACGAGCCCTCGAAGTTAATGGGGGCATTGGTTCGGGTACTTAACCGAATAGCGCCAGGATTGCAAATTACAGCCCCCCTTAATGCCGATGGCATTTGCCATGTTGAAGAGGAGGTGAAAGCCTACCGAACCGACCCGCTAAACCATAGTAAGATAACACCCCGATTACTCACCAGCATTTCCAGCGCAGGCAAATATGCTGTGCAAAACATTGCGAAGCTCCGTAAACCATTCCTACTCCTGCATGGCGATGCCGACCCAATTACTTTGTACAGCGCATCAAAAGAGCTACTAAAAGAGTGCAGCACATGCAGCTTTATCCCCTTTAAGGATATGTACCACGAGCTGCACAACGAGGCGATAAAGGACGAAGTGTTTAATGTTATTAAGCAATGGCTCACTGGAAATCTGGAGGATAATCAGTAAATAAAGAGGATCATAGAATAGGCTCCAAGTTGGTATCGGGTACAGAGGCTGTTGAAGTGAGTGATTGATTGGTTGATGTTGAGCAGTGACGAGTGAACTCGGCAAACCATTGCCAACTGCTATTTGCCAACTGTCAACTTTAAGAATGATTGAGCTTAGATTTGAGCAGTGGGGTTGCGGGCAGTGAAAAGGTTATTCGGTTAAAAAGATTCAATATATTGTTTACATAAATCACTTTTATCGATATTTTGCTGTTATATTTAAGCATAAATAGGTTTTAATTAAATGTCGAAAATATTCAGAACGATAGTAGAGGTTAAGCAGTATCCTTATAGGATTGGTTTTACCACACCTATGCTTATGCTAGGTTCGTGCTTTACCGATAACATTGGGAGCATGTTGGCTGAGCGAAAATTTCCTGTACTAATAAACCCCTTTGGGGTGGTGTACAATCCCGTTTCAGTAGCTATGGTGCTTAATCGAATTGTAACTGGCAATGCATATCACGAGAAGGACTTGCTACTCCACAATAACCTTTGGCTAAGCCTACATCACCATACCAGCTTCTCACGGGTCGACAAGGCCGACTGCCTAACCAATATCAATAGGCAGCTGGAGAATGCGCATACCCATTGGTCTAAAGCACAACGATTAATTATCACCTTTGGTACTGCCAGAATATATCAATTAAACAAAACCGGAGAGCCGGTGGCCAACTGTCACAAGATACCAGCCAAGGAATTTACGCGACGTATGCTCTCTGTGGATGAGATTGTAGAGGAGTGGAGCAACCTGCTTAACAGTTGCTTTGCCTCTAAACCCAACTTAAAAGTGTTGTTCACCGTTAGCCCGGTGCGGCACTGGAAGGATGGAGCCCATGGTAATCAGCTTAGCAAATCGACCCTTTTGCTGGCCATTGCCCAGCTGGTTGATCGGTTTCCCGAGAACGTGTTCTACTTCCCATCGTATGAGATCATGATGGACGACCTGCGCGATTACCGATTCTATGCCGATGATATGCTTCACCCCTCCCCCATGGCCATTGAGTATATACGGGAGAAATTTCGTGGCGCATTCATCTCCCCCGAGGATGATAAAATCATCAAAGAAATAGAAAGCATTGTTCAAGCCTGCCGCCATCGGCCATTCAACGCCAACACCAAGGAGTATAAACTATTTGTGGTGAAGACTCGACAAAAAATTGCCGATATGGAAGCTCGGATTCCGGGAGTTTCTTTTGAAGAAGAATTACTATCATTGCCAGCAAATTTGTAAGCAATGGATGTTGGAATTATTGGTGGGGGCGCTGCGGGATTTTTTGCGGCCATCGCGGTAAAGGAGAACTACCCGAGCGCCAGGGTAACCATTTTGGAGAAATCGAAAAAAGTGCTCTCCAAGGTAAAGATATCAGGTGGAGGAAGGTGTAATGTTACCAATGGTTGCACTCGTATCTCGGAGCTGATAAAGGCATACCCCAGAGGAGGACGAAACCTAAAAAAGGCGTTCCACACCTTCAGTAACAACGATACCATTAGCTGGTTCGAATCGCGGGGCGTAAAGCTGGTAACCCAACCCGATGGCTGCGTTTTTCCCCAGTCGCAAAGCTCGCAAACCATTATCGATTGCCTAGCCGGCGAGGCAAAAAAACTTGGTGTAGTTGTTAAAACCGAAAAGCCAGCCAGCGGCATTACTCCAAAGGATGATAGCCTTGAGGTTATGATTGCCAACGGCAATGAATCATATACATTCAACAAGGTAATTGTTACCACTGGCGGATCGCCAAAAAGAACGGGTTTGCAATGGCTCGAGGAGCTTGGCCATAAAATCTCCGATCCTGTTCCATCGCTCTTCTCGTTTAATATTCCCAATCAGCACATTACCCAACTTATGGGAATTGTGGTTGATAATGTAATCCTTGGCATTCAGGGAACAAAGATTAAAAGCGAGGGCACCCTTCTAATCACCCATTGGGGAATGAGTGGGCCAGCAATCCTTAAGCTTTCGTCGTATGCTGCAAGGACAGTAAGCGAAATGAGCTACAACTTCAACTTACAGGTAAACTGGATAAACCAACCCAACAACGAGCTGGTTTCCACCGAACTTTTTGAACAATCGAAGAGTAACCCTAAAAAGCAGCTTGCCAATGCTAGGCCATACAACCTACCCGAACGATTATGGGAATATCTGCTAGCCAAAGCCGAACTACCGCCAGCAAAAAGGTGGGAGGAGGTTGGTAAAAGAGGAATCAACAAGCTGGTAGAAACTCTTACCAATGATATTTATAACGTTAAAGGGAAGGCTACTCATAAGGAGGAGTTCGTAAACTGTGGTGGGGTTAGCCTCGATAGCGTAGACCTGCATACCATGCAGAGCAAGGTGTGCAAAAGCCTTTACTTTGCAGGCGAAGTGCTCGATATTGATGCCATTACGGGTGGGTTTAACCTACAAGCCGCTTGGACCATCGGATATATTGCAGGGCAACTGGGGTAGTATCTATCAAAAATTGTTGTTCGTATCAAAAATGCAAAACATATTTCCCAACTTTGTGTTGATTGAAAACAGTATCTTTCGAGGTGATTAGCCCATTAAATTGGGCATAGAATAATTAAAAAATAAATTCGATAGAAAATGGAATACGAGCTAAACGATATCCTTATTGCATTTGGATTAACCCTATTTGCTGGCCTATCCACAGGGATTGGAAGCGCCATCGCCTTCTTCACCAAGCACACAAACACCAAGTTCCTGTCGGTTGCGCTGGGCTTTTCGGCGGGTGTAATGATATACGTTTCGTTTATGGAGATACTCACCAAGGCTCGCGAGTCGCTTGTCGAAGCAGCGGGGTACACCTCTGGGTCATGGATAACTGTAGGATCATTTTTTGCTGGTATTGCGCTTATTGCCATAATCGACAAGCTAATCCCCTCTGCCGAGAACCCCCACGAGATAAAGCTAGTTGAAGAGGCCGACCAAAAACCCCAGAAGGACAAAAGGTTAATGCGAATGGGGGTTTTCACAGCGCTTGCCATTGCCATACACAACTTCCCCGAGGGGCTAGCCACATTTACAGCGGCTCTAACCGATCCCAGCTTAGGTATTGCCATTGCCGTGGCCATTGCCATTCACAATATCCCCGAGGGAATTGCTGTATCGGTTCCCATAGTTTATGCAACGGGTAATAAAAAGAAAGCTTTTACCCTCTCGTTCCTGTCGGGCTTGGCCGAGCCTGTTGGGGCGCTGGTTGGGTACCTAATTCTGCTGCCATTCCTCACCGAGCTAACCTTTGGAATTCTATTTGCAGGTGTGGCCGGTATTATGGTTTTTATATCCATAGATGAACTTCTACCCGCCGCCCGGGAGTATGGTGAGCACCACCTTTCAATATACGGGCTAATAGGTGGTATGGCCGTTATGGCCGTTAGCTTGCTGATGTTTATATAGCATTTTAATAACAGTACTTTGCCTGCTTTTGCTCCAACAAACTTTGGTCTCTAATTATTCATCAATCGCATTCGTGGCATCTTCTATGCAGTTAAAATCAAAATCATAACTTTACAGCAAAATGTTGCGCTATGAAAAAGATACTTGCATTCATTATTCTCGTTAGCCTTTCGGCAACCCTGTTTGCACAGGTAACTTTTATCCTAAAATCGATTCCCGAGAATACCCCCCGCGACTCAAAGTTTTACCTAGCCGGTATGCTCAACAAGTGGCAACCCAACAATCCCGAGTATGAGTTTACAGAGGACAACCTAGGGCGACTATCGCTTACCCTTGAGGCCGTACCCGATACCTTTGAGTACAAAATTTGTCGTGGCGACTGGACCTCGGTGGAGGTTGACTCGGCTGGCAGGGATATCGCCAACAGGCTATATGTCGATTCCCTGGGCAATACAATTGTTCTGGATATTAAAAACTGGCGCGATAGGATAAACCCACGGCAGCTGGTGTCCACCGCATCAAAAAGCGTGTTCTTTACGCCCACCAGCATCGAGATTCCACAGCTTAACCGTAGGCGTACAGTGCGTGTTTACTTCCCTCCCAACTACTCGTCGAGCCAAGGCTTTCCGGTGATATACATGTTCGACGGGCAAAATCTTTTCGATGCATCCACTGCTTTTGCTGGCGAGTGGCGGGTTGATGAGATTATGGACAGCCTATTCGAACGCCGAGGGCTTGGCTGCATTGTGGTGGCCATATACCATGGCGAGGACGAGAGGCTAAACGAGTACACCCCGTGGCCCAACGCCGATAAGCTGGGCGGAGATGGAGCCAAATTTGCCCGATTCATTGTGCGCGACCTCAAGCCTTACATCGATAAGTACTACCGCACCCTACCCGACAGGAACAACACCATTATTATGGGCAGCTCGTTGGGTGGACTAATGGCGCTTTACACTGCTTTGGAGTACCCAAGGGTATTTGGCAAGGTGGGGGCTTTCTCCCCATCGCTCTGGTGGAGCGAGGAGGCCTTTACCCAGATAGAGAAGTTCCGCAAGCGTCAATTCCAAAAGATATACCTATACGGCGGCGAGAAGGAGAGCGAGAGCCTAATTCCCAATATCGATAGGGCCGAGAAGATGCTGCAGGAGGTGGGTTTTTCGGAGAATGAGATATTTAAAAGCATTGCCCCCGATGGCCGCCATAACGAGTACTACTGGGGTCGAGAATTCCCCGAAGCCCTTAAGTGGATGTTTGGCATTCAGTAAGCATAAATGCAAAATGGGAGCTGCCGCTCCCATTTTTTTGTATTGGTCATATTATTCAAGCTATGAAATATACCGACCGTGACAATTGTTACAAATATAGGTTAAATACATTAAATTGCAATACCCAAAACCCCCATAAAAAACTAACTAGCATTATAATAGTTCTGACATAGCATCATCTACCTCTTCATTAAGCTTGCTATGTAGTTTGGGGCAATGGTTGTTTTGGGGATTTTAAAATCGAACCAAGTTTGCAAGTTAAAATCGAGGCCATTGTTGTGCATATAGTTATACAGCGCAGTAACCAACCCATCGCCGTAATGGCTGGGATTACAGCCCACCGTATCGATATGCTCGCAGGCGTTTTGCACAAACGACTTTGGCTCTAGCGGAACTGCCTTAACGCCGTACTTCTCGGGGTTTAGCCCAATGGGGCTGTGAACCGTCATAGTGAACCTGTGCCAAAATGCGCTTTGAATCAACCTGTTTGCAAATAGCTGACGAACAATCTCCAGTGCATCAATGGTTTCCTTGCTGGTTTGGGTTGGGAATCCGTACATCAAGTAGGCATGAATCATAATGCCCGCCTTTTTAAACGCCAGGGTCGATTTAACCAGCTGCTCAATGGTTACGCCCTTTTTCATTTTCTGCAGTAGCCTATCCGATGCCACCTCAATACCACCCGAAACGGCAATGCACCCCGACTTGGCAAGCAGCCTGCACAGCTCCGGGGTAAAGGCTTTCTCGAATCGGATATTGGTCCACCACGTTATGCTGATTTGTCGGGCAAGAATTTCATCGGCCAACTTTCTAAGCACCGCCGGCGATGCAGCCTCATCAACAAAATGAAACCCACGCTGGTTGGTTTGTGCAATTATGGCCTCAATTCTATCGCAAAGCACTTGAGCGCTGGCTGGGCTGTATCTATTGATATAATCGAGCGAAGTGTCGCAGAATGCGCACTTATGCCAGTAACATCCATGTGCCAAAAACATCTTATTCCAACGGCCATTGCTCCAAAGGTTGTGCATTGGGTTGGTGGTTTCGGTAACCGAGATGTAATCGTTTAGGGGGAGCCCTTCGTAAATGGGCGTTCCTATGCTTGAGTGGTCAAAATCGGGTTCGGTTGCATTGTTGATATACTTAACCGCAGCACCCTCAAGTATAAATGTCCGGGCCAGTTCATTCTCGCCATCTTTTACCCTACCCAAGATTTTTAGCAGCGGTAGCTCCCCATCGTCTAAACAAACATAATCCACCAGCTTGAAAAGGCGTGGCTCGTTTAAGCTGCGCAACTCGGTACTTACAAACCCACCACCAATAACAACCTCAATACCGGGATAATTCTGCTTAATAAACTGAGCCGACTTAAGCGCCATGACCAAATTCCCAGGGAAAGGAATGGTAAAGCCTACCACCTTAGGACTATGCTCCTGTATGCTTTTATCGAGCAGGTTGAGCATAATTGTGGTGATTGGCGAATCGGTCTGCACCTCACGCTCAATCACATTATAATCCGATGCAAATAGCCCTATCTGCTCTGCATAGCGGCTAAACCCAAAGCGATTATCGATACATTCGGTTATAAAATCGCCTAAATCTTCAATAAAAAGCGTGGCCAAAAACTTAGCCTTGTCCTGTACACCGTCACACCCGAAATGCATATTTAGATTTTGCTGGATATTGAACCGCTTGGCCTTGGGCAATGCACCGTTTACAATGGCATGGGCAAAAGTAGTATCCTTGCCCTGCAAGAATGCCATTACCGAATCGATATGCCTAATGTACTCACTCCTTGCTCCGAATATTTTGTTTGAGTTAGCCGAGCAATCCTTAACCTCAGCAACACTAAATAGGTGCTGCAATCCATCTCGCGAAAACATCTGCAGTATGCATGTAATGCTTAAATCGAGCTGAGCCACCGAAAACCCCTTCTCGTTCAAAAAGCCTTTAAGGCTGGGTGTTGCGGGATAGGGAGTGTTTAGCTGAATAAAGGGGGGAGTAATAAGAAGTATATCGACTTGTGCCACTGTGCTAAAATGTTGTTTGCACAAAAGTAGAATTACTTTTTTAGCATTGCTGATTATTACGATTGAAAATTACTAATATCCATACATCATTACAATCTATCGAACTAAGGCTGCTAAAAGAAGTTAAACGCGTTTGCTCGATGGTGGGCTGGGAAGACTTGGAAAGATCCGCCTGTCTTTTGGCGGACTTTCAAAGGTCAAGCGGGGAAAGTTTAGAGTCCCCGTTAAGGCCAACCTACCTTCGGTAGGTTGCACCTGATCGGGACTATCATTAGCAAGTGTTGCTAGCTGGAGGCTGGTGTATCCCAATCCTGATAGGTTTTGAAAACCTGTCAGGATTTTCAAGGCTGTCTGATTGAAACAATGTTCGGCGGTGGTTGTACCGCCGTCGTACTATTATAACTAGGCTCCCGCTATTTGCGGGAAAAGTTGCATCTACGGACATCGCCTGCAAAGGCAAAAGGGATTTGCTTCGTAAATCAGGCAAAAGCCTGCCAAGATATATACGACTGAGGCTGGAGCGCTTGCTAAACGGGAAACGTTGGAATCTTGAGTTATCACAAAACTCACTAGTGACTTATATTTCATTAAAAGAATTAATTGTTTTAAATAGAAATAATCTATACACCCCCATTCACCTATAACACAGACAATGTGTGGCCTGCAAGAACATCACAACGATTTGTGATGCGGTTATTTTGAAAACGTGATGATTATTATTATTTTAGCCACGTTTAAAAACACACCCTAACCTATGACCTACTGCCAAAAGGCATTTGCCTTGCTATACCTCATTTTATCATTACTAACCCAAACTTCTACTGGACAAAGTATTGATACATTTAACATTGATAATTATGTTAGGTGGATTAGGAATTACCAAGAAGTAAGTAATATCAATATCCCACTGAATTCTTTAACCGATTCAGAACAACTACTCCTTTGTAACATAATCAAAGAAAATATGAAAGATTCCATCTTTGATATAAGGTGGAGAAGCCTTACAGTGGGTAGTAATATTGTAGCTGGGAGTACGTCCAATCTGGTGAAAAGCGAACTTACTTCAATTATGCTACAGAATATTTACGACCTAGATAGTCGAATTGTTTATACTGCCTCACAGAATCTATTAGAATTAGAAGATGTAAAATATACTTCAGGACAGAAGGACACATTGGTGGATTTGATTTCTAGGATAAGTAATCCAAATATTTTAGTTACTCTATACAGGTTATGTGGGAAACAGGGGGTCTCAGAATCTATGCTACTTCTTAAGAATGTTAGCTTTTCTACTAATATTCCATTCTACCAACGTTGGGTTGCTCTTTCATCGCTAACAAGGCTAGGTAACGCTGAAGCCGAGAACCTTATGTCTGATTATTTGAACAGAATAGATATATCCTTAGATGCTATAAAAACACTTTACCCCTATATCCTTTTTTCAAAAAGCAGACAAAATATTAGCTATTTAATTGAACTTATTCAAAATAACAATTCTGGCTGTGAGTCTTCAAATCCAAACGTTTCAACCTCTATTCCCTGCTCATACCTTGTCCTTACCATAGTTGCACCAGAAATTGCCGAATTGAATTGGGAAGGAAAAGATGGATTACAATCTTTAGAACCCGAGGAAGCACTAAAGAAAGCTAGAGTCTTTTTTAAGAATATTGACAATAACTGGAGTTTTAAACGTGAATAAAATTTACACTACAAAATCTTTACTACTCACAATTCTTTTGCTTTCTGCATTATTTAAGAACAAGGGAATAAGCCAAGATTTGTCGACGATAAAAGATAAAGAAATGTTAACAATTAATGGCAATCTAAGCGTAGATCAAATGTTTAACCCACAGATATGGGATAATACAACTAGTCGAGATCCGTATTCATACTTTATTGTAGGTGGACTAAATTTGTCTTTGTATGGATTTTCAATGCCTTTAAACTTTTCCTATTCTAATCAAAACATCGGGTTTACCCATCCCTTCACCTTTAATCAATTTGGTGCTCAACCTTCATATAAATGGGTGAAAACTTATGTTGGCTATAATTCGGTGTCGTACTCTCCATATACACTTAGTGGTCATCAATTCTGTGGTTTTGGTTTTGAATTAGCTCCCCCACATACTCCTGTGTCAGTGGGACTTGTATATGGGAGATTTTTAAAGGCAACAGAATTTGAGCCGCCCCTTAATCTTCCCGCATATAAAAGACTGGGCGTAGGCGTTAAAGCCTCAGCATCTCTTCCCAAGGCAAATTTTAACACATCGGCATTTTACGCTTGGGATGAGCCAAATTCCATCCAAATACTACCCGATTCGCTGGGTATTCTGCCAAAGGAAAACCTAGCCCTTTCGTTTGAAGGAGGTGCAATACCATTCGATGGACTTAACTTAATGCTAAGCATTGGCAATAGCATTTTAACTGATGACAAGTTCTCAGCAATTTCTAACGAACGAAAATTCTGGGGAGGTCTTTACCCTGCTCGAAATAGCACTTCGTCATATTGGGCTTATAAAATGGGGGTGAATTACAGTATTCCTCAAGGAACAATGGGTGTTTCATACGAACAAGTACAACCTGGATACAATACCCTCGGAGCGTACTATTTTGTTAATGATCTTGAGAATATAACATTAAATACTGCTATTAGATTGCTAGACGGGAAACTGAACCTAGGAGGAAATTTTGGAGTGCAAAGAGACAATTTGAATGATCAAAAAATATTCGCAAATACTCGTTTGGTTGGCGCAGGAAATATCTTTTACTCTCCAAGTCAAAGTTTAAACTTAAACTCTTCGTTCTCGTCATTTACTTCGTACACGCATCTGCGATCGGTATTTGATCATATCAACGCCACATCTCCCTACGAAAACCTTGATACACTAAACTTTACGCAGGTCAACAGGTCAACCACGTTGGGCATTACTTATGCATTTGGTGATGAAAGTTTGAAACAGACATCAAACATTTCGCTCTCGGGTAACCAGTCGCTAAATAAGCAAGAGGATACAAATAATGGTAACAACCTAACTTTTATAAATGCTGCCATTACTCACGCAATCTCAATCCCTATGTCTGGCTGGAGTTTTTCTGCTTCTACTTTCTATTCAACAAACTCGAACCCTCTTGGTGTAAGCAATACGTTTGGGCCGTTTGTAAGTTCATCAAAATCTTTTATTGACGGTAAGGTTAGGATTACATTGGGAACTGCATACAATAAAACTTGGCTCGATGGTAAAAAGCAAAACACAAATATCAATATACGGCTAACAGGAACTTGGAATTTTAAGGAAAGTCATAATATAAACTGTTCCGGAGCATATTATCTTATTTCCACAGTAGGGGGTGGACAAGGGGGAAGGCAAGAACTTATTTTTAACCTGATGTACACCTATAACTTTCAGTACAAATATTCCCCTATAAAAGATGGTGAAAGTAAACAAACAGAGCACTGATGAAAAGACGCAAACCTCTCCTTATATTATTTCTACTTGTATTTCAAACCAGTAGTTTTTTTTCATATTCAGCCACTCCTCCATCAGGTTTAGCTGTTCCCAATATTAATGCAACGCTTTTGCTACCTGCATCTGTCAACTCAAATCCTGACACTGCTCAACTTACACCCTCTGCTCTTGAAATGAAAGCAGAAGCACTTTTGCATAAAGTAAAAACAAACAATAGGTATATTGGCTTGTTAGCCGCTAACCAAGCATACGAACTGCCCGTAGGGATTCAAAAAAACATAGCTGGGGTTGAGTACACAATTGTTCTCGATGATCTTACATTAGACCCAACAGGGGCTAATCTTAAAGCCTATATGACGGTTGGATTTCCGGGAAGTGACAAAAAGTTAGGATTCTTTGCCGACAACGTTCGACTAGGCCCCAACGGTATTGAAACCGCACAGCTTAAACTCATTAAAGACAAAGACATAAGCCTAGGTGCCTTTACTCTTAGGTTTAGATGCGACATAACCAGTATTGACTGGGATTGCAACGGATACAAATCTACTACCATTGGTGGCGATGTAATCTTTCCCTCAAATCTTATTAAACCCACATCAGGTTCAGTTGCCGACAGCGTTGCTATGGGAAGTTTTTTTGCAAACTTCACTGATTTTAATGATGTGGTACTAGGTTTTAGTATGGAACCTTTTGAGGTAAATGGTCTTCCCGATTTTGAATTTCACCCTGGGAATGTTTTTGTTGATATAAGCGATTTAAGAAACCCTCCTGGTACAATTTTCCCTGCTGGATTCTTTCCAGCCAATCAACCTCAACAGCTAAACACCCTATGGCGAGGGCTGGTTATCCCTGAGTTTACGGTTAAACTACCAGCCGGATTGGGCAAAAACAACTCCGAATCAGTTGAAATTGGTGCTCAAAATATGATAATTGATGCCAACGGAATCACAGGTCGTCTGTTTGCCGCAAACGTATTATCGCTAGAACAAGGGAACCTGGGCGGATGGGAGTTCTCTATTGATACACTAGGGTTTACCTTTTTTAAGAATTCCTTCTCGGGGTTCAACCTAACGGGTGAGATAAAGGTGCCTATTTCCGACGAGCAGAAAGGGTTTCGATATGCAGGCCTCCTCGACTCACAATCTAACCTAACCTTTTCTGTTGCTTATACAGAGGAGTTCAACGCTAATCTGTGGGGCGCTCAGCTTCTTCTCGAGCCAAACTCAACAATTGAGATTGTAAAACAAGGCAACACCTATAAACCACAAGCTATACTTCACGGCCAAATGAGTATTGCCTTGGGCAACGACGTATCATTAGGTACTTTCGAGTTCCAAGATTTAGTTTTAGGAACTGAAGCACCCTATCTTTCAATAGGAAACTGCTCATTACCCAACGGGTTGTTGGCTGGTTTTCCGGTAAGCGTAACACATCTATCATTTGTTCAAGATGGTAATTTAGTTGGATTGGCTATGCAGGCCAATGTGAGTTTTATGGCTTCGGCAGAGAGTGGATTTGGGGGAGATGGCTCTTTTACTATCTGGGCGGAGCGAACATCCTCGAGCGGCAAAACAAAATATCAATATAAAGAGACCCAAGTTAGTGGAATTTCAATTAATGTAGATCAGGGTGGCTTTGAGTTTAACGGATCAGTAGCATTCTACCAAGAGCACGCTATTTATGGGAAAGGCTTTAGGGGAATGATAAACGCCAAGTTTACACCTGGCATAAGTGTGAACGCCTCAGCACAATTTGGTAGTGTTAATGGTTATAGGTACTGGTATGTAGATGCTCTAGCTTCGCAATCAGCTGGCATTCCAATTTTTACGGGTGTGGCAATTTATGGATTTGGCGGCGGAGTTTCATACAAAATGAAGCAAACGGAGCCCAGCTCGTACACAATACCCACAGGCAATCATACCTCAACCGATAACTCCACATCGCCCGGAATAGTCTTCTCCGGAGCTACCTATGTCCCAAACGAAACATATGGCTTGGGTCTTAAAGCATCTGTGGTTCTTGGAACTCATCCTAACCCAAAGGCAGTAAATGGTCAAGTATCTTTTAGAATTCAGTTCTACTCAAGCGGTGGAATTGAATCGGTTCGATTCCAGGGGGAGGCTTGTATGGCTTCTGACCTGAGGAGCAACCCCGGTTCTGCCCCCTTGAGGCTATCAATGGATATTGCGTATAACTTTACCAATAAAGACCTATACGGTGTTAATGAGGCTTATGTAAATCTAGGGGTTGTAAAAGGGACTCATGCTAACAACAAGGCGGGTTCGGTTATATTCAGGTTTAACCCCAGCGAGTGGTACGTACATATGGGAACCCCAGACTCACGAATCGGGCTTCAAGTATTCAACTCCATAAACTTTGCAAGCTACCTTATGGTGGGTACAAATATTCCGCCTTTCCCTGCGCCCCCCAGTAACGTCTCCAATTTGGTTACTGGAACCAATGTCCAATCATTTGAGGAGGGGTTAATATCTACGGGATCTGGTTTTGCCTTTGGAAGTTCATTTAATATGGATACAGGCGAGGAAGAATTTCTAATTTTTTATGGTTCATTTAGCCTGTATACCGGGTTCGACATTATGCTTAAGGACTACGGAACAACTGCATTTTGCGAAGGATTCCCACCACCAATTGGTGTTAATGGATGGTACGCGATGGGCCAAGCCTATGCTTTTATGTCTGGTAGAATTGGGGTAGAATTTAAACTCTTCGGTAATCATCGCAAAATGGATATCCTTGCCATATCCGCATCAGCGCTGCTTCAGGCTAAACTGCCAAACCCTATTTACTTTAAGGGACATGCAGGAGGAAGTTACAATATTTTAGGAGGATTAGTTAAAGGGCAATGTAATTTCGAGTTCTCTGTGGGTGATAATTGTGTGGTAAAGGGTGCCGACCCGCTAGGAAATATATCAGTAATTGCAGATATATCACCATCCTCTGGCAATACAAATGTTAGCGTATTTGTTACTCCACAGGTAGCTTTTAATATGCCCCTTAATGAACCATTCCAATTAGTTAACGAAAATAACGAAACACAAACCTTTAGAATTGTTTTGTCGCATCTTCAGGTGTTAATTAATAACTCACAGGTTCAGGGCAATACTGTTTGGAATAGTACAAACGATGTTGTATCATTCGAAACAGTAGATATTTACCCCAGTTTTACTGATGTTAATGTAAAGGTACGAGTAGTATTCCAGCGCATGAACAATGGTAAGTGGAATGACTATATGGTTGGTGGGCAAACGCAGCGTGAGGAGCAATCGATAACCTTTACAACAGGCGAAAGACCCGATCATATCCCTTCGGAGTGCATTGTTTATACATACCCCGTTGCAAACATGATGAACTTCCACTGGCGCGAGCATGGCACCGGGTACATTAAGCTTACCCATGACTTTAGCTACTTACTCAGTTCAGAACGCGACTGGCAAGGGGTGGTAATATTTGAAGGGGAAAATCCTAATATAAGGTCAAACTATACATATAGTAGTTCCGACACCAAAATAACCTTCCCAATTCCTCAAAATTTATCGTCGCAAATGGTTTACAGCATTAGGGTAAGCAAGGTTCCCACAACCCAAGCTGTTGCCATCGATGCTAATGTTGAGCGAACTCTAGCTATCCAAACCGAAGCTGTGGAGCTAACGCAAACCAATATTGAGGGGGAAAGGGAGGTTGAACTTGAAAGAGTGCTGTTCCAGCTAAAAGCGAGGACTAGCTTGTATGCAACATTTTCAGCTAAGCTTGACGATATGCAGCTCTCCGGCACAGCAATGCAAATTGTAACTACCGGCATTCATAACCTTGTGAAGTTTGCCGATCTAACAGAACGATTAGATAATTTTGAACTATATGGAGACATTAACAACCGCCTTATTCAGCTCGATATTAACCTCGATAATAATGTTTGGTATAATGATTACATCAAGCCGCTGGTATATCAAGGTTACCCAAGGCACTCTGGACTAAAAATTACTTGGCGCGATGTGGCTGAGTTTGGTGTACCCCCATTCAAGGCTGTTATTTGTTACCAAACAGCTAACACCTCCAGCGTTGGCAACATTTCCATTGGAACAAATTACTCATACCCTGGAGCATCAATTGGGATAATGTTTACAGGTGTAGTTGTAATGAACCAAGATTATCAGGATTTAAAAAACAAGGCTGCAGTGCTATACAGCCCTTCGGCACCAAACCAAGTTTTTCTTAATCTAATTAACGGATACTTTTATCCCATTTTCACAAACTTACAATATACCTCAACCTTAAGGTATGTGCTGCCGGGTGAGGAAATTGTTACAACTGAACGAGTGATAACATTTGACATTTAGGACTTATATGGTAAAGCGTATATTCATAGCAAGCCTCATAGTGTCCCTCTCTCTTGTTTTAAAGGGGCAGGATACTTTAATTGTTAATAGGATTGGGTTGGAGTTGGTGTCGAAACACCAAGATCAAATAGTGTGGCTACGATGGGCACCCACAACTCCTATGGCATGGGAAAAAGCCAATACAAATGGCTGGTGGGTTGAGAGGGTGCTAATTCCTAGCTCTACTGAACCCGGCGATACTGCATATGTACATCTGACCAAAAATCCCATAAAGCCCCTCCCCCTTGAGCATTGGGAGCAGCCAAGCGACACCAGCGATGCTGTAGCCATTGCAGCCCAGGTATTGTATGGCGAAACGCTAGAAATTACAAACACCTCAAGCGCTGTGACGCTTATGGATAAGAATCGAGAGTTGGAATCTCGGTTTGCCTTTGGCCTAACAGCTGCTGAGCAGGATTTTACCGTTGCACAAATGATGGGGCTGGGTATAGTGGACAACAACTTGCTCCCAAACAGAACCTACATCTACAGGGTTTACGCTAATATTTGCGATTCACTTTTTGTTGCCGATACGGCTGGGGTGGTGATTAACCTCAGCCAGAGATATGAGCTACCAAGGGTTTTCGACCTAAAAGCTCAGGTGCGCGACACCTCCATCACGCTGGAGTGGCCTGCGGGTTACCATAGGGGAATCTACTCAACCTATAGGGTTGAAAAGAGCATTGAGGGTAACCCGTTTGAAGCCGCCAGTAGCCTACCCCTTGCCAATCTTTTTTCCAGTGGGCAGAGCGACTTTAACCACTTCTTTACCGACCAGCACTCAACCGATGGCCAAACCCTTTACTACCGGGTTAGGGGTATCACCCCTTTTGGCGATGTGGGCCCTCCATCCGATTCTGTTCGGGTTACTGTGCCTCTTCTCTTCCCTCTACCATCGGGGTTAAAGTATACCGAAATGCCCGATGGTAACATTGCCGTGGTTTGGGAGTACCCTGATGAGTTCATAAACAAGGTTAGTGAATTCGAGATTGTTGGTTCGGTTGCCTATGGTGGCCAACCTAAAAAGTTGGGTAGCTATGCCCCTGACGCCCGAGGGGGCTTAATCGCCACTCCCTCTTCAGAACTCTACGTGGCGGTAGTAGCAGTGGGTAACGATGGCACAAGGCGAAACAGCTACCCCATGATGGTGCAATTGGCCGATTCCATTCCACCCGCTCCTCCCCAAAATCTCCACGGGTTAATAACCAAGGAGGGCACCGCCAAGGTGGAATGGCAGTGGGGTACCGAACTCGACCTGTTCGGCTACCGGGTATACGCTGCGATTAACCCAAAGGCTGAGTTTACGCTGGTATCAAAAGACTTTGTGCGCGATAGCTCGTATAGCTGGAGTATTCCTCTTAATACCCTATCGCGTAGGCTATACGTTAGGGTTATGGCCTATGACTACCGCTACAACTACTCGGGGTTCTCCGAAATGCTTACGCTCACCATCCCCGATACCATTGCCCCCTCAGCCCCAGTGCTTAGAACCTGTGAGCAAACAGCAGAGGGCGTAAGGTTTTTATGGGTGCCATCGAGTTCAAGCGATGTGGCAGCCCATGCCCTAATATACAAATTGGCCGATGGGCTAGAGCAGGACACCATAAAGCTCTTTAAGGAGAAGCAGAATAGCTACACTTGGGATAAGCCCAAGGAGGGTATTTGGAACTTTGTGGTGGCTGCCATTGACTCATCGGGTAACTCAGCGCACTCCACCCAGCACTTTCAGCTAAACCTGAAGGGGATGGGTTTTGCCAGCTTCGTGCCAAAGCTAGCTGCTACCAAAAACCTGGCCAAAGGGCAGGTTGAGCTGAGGTGGAGCACGCACCCAGAATCGGTTAGGACAATAGTGTACCGTAGCGTAAATGGTGAGCAGTATAGAATTTACAGCACGGTGAACAGCAGCACCTTTGTTGATAGTGAGGTTACCATTGGCAATAGCTATGCCTACTTGGTTCGATTGGAGAATCAAAGCGATATGCCTTCGATATTTAGTGAGGAGGTTAAGATTAATTATTAAAAAATTATTATATGATTGCAAATATTAATATAAAAAAAGCTTTAAGAACTTTTATATTAACAGTATGTGTTCTTGGGGCCTCCCATTATCAAGGTTTTACTCAAAATTATACTGTATATAGATTTCAGGCAGGAGACCATGATACTGATGGTAACTATCACACAGCGAGTTCGATTCCCACAAGTTTACCACCATCCACATCAAAAAGACTAATTTATATTCTTAGTGTAAACATTGGTGAATACGACAATTACAGCTACAGCGAATACTTTACAAACCAAAACCCAGTAAAGTATTTTAACTATAACTCATCGCTTTCGGCAAGCCACTATTTTGCTCTTGTTGATGAAAACATAGACTTATCAACAGTTAGCTTCCGCACCATTTTTAAGGTTAATAGCCAAAGTCATAGTGGAGCAAGAAACATTGTAACTCCTTACGCAAACGAAGTAGGTAAAATGCACAAGTTAGATGACCATAATGAATGGAATGGATATACTAACAAAATGTCGGTAGGTGTTTCGCCTCCAAATCCAAATAAATTGGTATTTAAGGCTAAAGGTTCTGATGGGGAAATGTATAATGTAGATAAAGCCACCCAAGGCGAAACAATATGGTTTGAAATGGAAGCATCTGGCTTTACCAAATTCAATGTTGAAAGGAGTTTAGATGGTGGAATTACATGGGTAAAAATTAAAACAGCCGTATCCTCAAATACTAGTGTACCGGCAGAACGGCCATCCACTGGTAATAGAGTTTACTACAGAGCAAGAACCTATGCCGGGCCTGATGGGGTTGTTGGGCAAAGTTACGGTTATATGAAAAAGTGGATTGATGTTTACCCTAAGCCTACTTGTGCAGGTATTCCTACTCAATATTACTGTTCTAATTCTAATGGTATTGAGTCAATCCAAGTAAAATCAATAAAGGTACCATCCGGTGTAAGCAGTGTAACTGTGAGATTAGAAAAAAAAGAGAATAATGAATGGTTCCCTGTTTATGGATGGGAAACCAATGTTAAAGTAAATTCTGATGCAACAATTTCCTATTCAAACAATAAAATAGATAAGGGCTCCTACAGAATAGTACTTGAGAATAAATATTCAGCGGGTGACAACACCTACCAAACCGGTCACAGCTACTATTATTTTGAGGTGAAGCAGAGGGCTAAACTAGCTCAATTTATTGAAGATTCTTTTAATCTTGACTGTAACTATTCCAATGATCCAGTTAACCTTTATAACTCACCTGAGCCACCCACTAATATTACTTTAGAATCATGCGATAACAGCTATAATAATTGTAAGAAAATAGATTCACCTCAAAGCTTTACCGTTTCTCCAGGCACATACTACCTTAAGGCATACTATAACGAATCTCCTGTCTGCGTTGAAAAAATACCTGTCACTGTTACAAACAAGTACCCAGAGATTACAATTGAAGATATAGAAATTACCTATGGCTGCCCAGGGCAATCCGATACGTTTTTACTTAAACAGGAACATTTATCAAATTCTAATGGGTATAGTGGGATAAAATATAGAATTGGTGATATAACAAATAATTTAGGCTCCCCCATTCTTGGAAAATTTGATGGTGGTACTATTGAAGTAACTGTAATAGGCATAGCTGATGGAGTGGAAAAGTGTGAATACTCAGATACATTTACCTACACCCCCCGCAAACCCATTTCTTTTTCGGTAAACAAAACCGATGTGACTCATTGTAGCAATGCTGAAAATGGAACACTTTCCTTAAGCGAACTTACAAATGCATTTTACCCCTGTACTGTAAAGTTAAAAAAAGGTAGCGAAGTTGTTGGAACAATTGAATGGACTAACACCCTTAATTCCATCAGTTTTAATAACAGAGCCATAGGAAATTATACAATTACTCTTACTGATAATACTGGTTGTGAATCATACATTGACAATATAAAAATTCAAGGGCCTAGTTCCCCCTTTTCTATAAAATCTGTCACAACTAGTGATGTAACCCCTTGTTCTTATAGTACAAACGGTCAAATTATCGTAACCGTAGAAGGAGATGGTTCTGATTCATTTCAGGTGTCAAAAGACAAGGTTAATTGGGACAACTCAAACACTATCTCTAACCTTGGTAAGGGAACCCACACTGTTTGGGCTAGACCCAAAGAGATAGATGGCTGCAAGTTAAGTGATACTGTTTTTGTCGATGGTCCCCAAAAAATAATCGTGTCAAAACAAAGTTCAATTAATCCCAGTTGTAATGGTTCAAATGATGGCTCAATTACTTTAAAACATACTCCTTCTGAAAGTTTAGTAACCTATCAAATTTTTAAAAATGATGCATGGGAAAACTTAGAAGGTAACCAAGCAAGCGATCTGTCAAGTCGCTCATATATATTTCGAGCTAATGATGATATTGGCTGCGAATCTTTAGAAACAGAGGTTATTCTTTCACAACCAGACCCACTTACTATAGTACTTGAAAACCCAGAAAACCCAAAATGCCACGGGCAAAACGGCTCAATAACCTTCAGCTGCTCTGGAGGTACATCAGAAGCATCGGGTTACAATTATACCATAACTGGAAACAATGGCACAAATATCTCAGGTAGTACATCATCGAATAAAACTATTGAACTACCTCACGGCGACTATACTTTAAGTATTGATGATGAGAATGACTGTTCTAAAACTGTCGATTTTTCAATTACTGAACCCCAAAAAATAAACTTCAACTACAGTTTGAATAATTACAACGGCTTCAATATTAAGTGTTATGGTGGCGTTGAATCAATGCAAATCGACATTACAGGTGGTACACCTTTTGACAACGGCTATAAGTTTACCTCCACTTTATACCCTGATCCAATTTATCAATATTCATTCTTTTTTCATGATGAACTTTACGGTGATACAAATTACACCTTTACAGCCAAAGATAAAAACGGCTGCGAAGAGACACATAAAATAAACCTTTCTCAACCTACAGCACTAACGTTTGAAGTTATTGATTCAATAAACCCCACCTGCAGCAATCATAATGATGGTGAAATTGAAATAGAGGTTTTTGGTGGAGTTAGTCCATACTCCTTCAATCTTTTAGAACAAAAAAGTGGGAATACAATCACACAAACATCACCTAAGTTCACTACTCTAAGTGAGGGTATATGGTATGCCTATGTAAACGATACTAACGAATGTAAAGCATTAAGTCTTGATGGGCAACCAATTGAAGAAATAACCCTCACCGTCATCAACCCCATGTCTATCTCCATTGACAATACTACTATGCCAAGTTGCCATGGCGACTCCAATGGTAGTATTGAAGTTACCCTATCGGGACGAAATGAGGAGGATAAACTTGTGGAGCTAAAACAGGGCGAAACAACACTTGATTCGTACAGTGGCAATTCCGACAAGGTTACTTTTTCAGGTCTGTCAGCAGGGAACTATACCATTTTGTTTACTGAAGACTCAAAGGTTTGTAGTGTTTCAAAAGAAATTGTAGTTGAACAACCCGAACAGCTAACCCACTCCCTTACCCCTACCAATGCAACCTGTTTCGATAGCAATACGGGGAAAGTTAAGGTTGCTGTTACGGGTGGAAACAAGCCCTACATTATTAGTTTAGTTGATGAGAATATTTCTCCTACTCAAACTACTGATGGTGACTCCATATACTATTTATTTGAAAACCTTCAGGCATCAAATTATCAAATTACCCTAACTGATGCAAACGGATGCCATGTGAAAAGCCTCGATAATTTGGCTACAAAGGTTAACAATCCGCCTACTGCCCTCGTCTTGACTCTCGAACAACAACCTGCCCATTGCTTTGAAACTGAAACGGGTAAAATAACCGCCGAGGCATCTGGCGGTTGGGATAGCTACAGCTTCTCACTCGATAAATCAAGCTGGTATGAAGCAGAAAGTAGCTACCTTTTCACACATCTTGGAGCAGCTTCCCACGCGGTTTACCTTCGCGATGCCATGGGTTGTGAAGTAGAGCAATCCATTGAGGTTGAGCAGCCCCTTGAGCTGACCATCGATAGCATAAGAGTTGAACCCGTTGCATGCCATGGCGGAAGCGATGGAACCATCGAGGTGTTTGCCAGCGGGGGCAATGGTGGGTACGAATACGACTTTGGTAATGGTTTTGTATTAAACTCAAAGCAAATCCAGCTAATCGCCGATGAATACACCGTTACGGTTAAGGACTCCAAGGGGTGCGAAGCATCGCAGCAGGTATCTGTACCACAACCCGATGAATTTACATTAAACATAGATAAAAACATCTACAATGGTGGGTTTAACATTTCCTGCCATGGGCTTACCGATACGGTTTGGCTAACCCCAAGGGGTGCCACTGCACCATATGCCATCTCCGTAAATAGCAATCCTGTGGGCTATTCCGGTGATAACGAAAAGTTTACCATAGAGAATCTTGCCGCCGGAACCCATGCTATAATAATAGTTGATGCCAACGGCTGTGAATACGAGGATAGCTTCTCCCTCAGCCAACCCCAACCACTATCCTTTGACCAGATTACCGCAACCCAACCCAAGTGCCACAATGGCTCCGATGGTAGTATCAATATCGAATCCTTTTCTGGTGGGTCTGGCCTGTACAACTTTAACCTCCTGCTCAATGGAGGAGTAATACAAGTTGCCACCAATGAAACATCATTCAAATTTGAAGGGCTAGCCTCTGGTGAATACAAAATAATGGCCACCGATACCAACGGTTGCTCTATAGAATCGGACTTACATCTGGGTGAACCCACACCTGTGGTTATAGATTCGATAAAATCGTTCCCACTAACGTGCAAGGGCGATAACAGTGGTAGTATCTTGGCATTCGTAAGTGGTGGAGTGGGTTCATACCAATACCAATGGTACAACGCCAGCTTTGATCTCATCTCATCTGTTAACCCGCTTGAGGGACAACCCGCAGGGCTTTACTATCTCAGGGTAAAAGATGGCAATGGCTGTTGGGCCATTAACCCCGAAACTAACGACAACAACTTCTCAAAAAGCATTGAGGAGCCTGCCGAACCGCTTGCAATCTCGAGCTTAACGGCTGATCCAGTTACCTGTAATGGCCAAAGCGATGGCAGAATTTGGGTATCATCAACAGGTGGCTGGGGTAGCAATTATACCTATTCGCTTAACGGGGGTACATACTATTCTAAGAATCCGATTACAGGTACCGCCGCAGGTAACCAAATGGTTAGCGTACGCGATAGTTTGGGCTGTACTTTTACAGATACTATTACTGTAACCCAACCCAATGCGCTTTCTCTCAACTTTGAGCAGGTTACTGATATTGATTGCTATGGCAATGAAACCGGAGAGGTAACCCTTAACGCATCGGGAGGGAACTCGGATTATGCCTATGGTTTCAGCGAAACAGAACTTCAGGACTCTCCCACCTTCAACAACCTTAGTGAGGGGAGTCACACCTTCTGGGTTGTCGATTCGAAGGGCTGCTCCGCGTCAAACACCTTACAAATCGCTCAACCTGAACCGATAGGATTTACTGCCATCAATATACAGCATCCGCATTGTGGTGACAGTAATGGTAGTTTCGAAATTCAACCTCTGGGTGGTAATGCACCTTTCAACATTGAGTGGACTAGTCATAGCTTACCTAGTAGTATGCTGGTAAGTGGTGTTGAAGCCGATTTTTACCAATTCAACTTAACCGACTCTAAGGGTTGCAGCAATAGCTTGTCCTTTGCTTTAAGCACCATTAGCGGGCCAACAATTAGCTCCATTGATGCAACCGAGCCCACCTGCCACTACCGCAGCGATGGAGCCATTGAGGTATCTCTCGAGGGAGAGACAAGCCTAATGAGCATTTCCCTAACAAACGATGATGGGCAAACCTGGGTTGGTACATCACGGGTCGAAAATATCCCAGCTAACCTATACTACCTTAAAGTAACGGATATCGATGGATGCTCAACGCTTAAGCCTGTACAGCTCGATGCACCAGAGCCAATCGTAGCAAACCTCAGCGTAGTACCTGTGCAGTGCCTTGGAGAAGAAAGTGGTTCGGCATTGGTAGAACTTAGCGGAGGTACGCACCCCTACAGCGCTGAATGGTACAACCATATGCATACCAAAGTGGCAATAGGGCTAAAGGCTCATGGCCTTGGCGTTGGAAACTACTACGCATCTATTACCGACGCTAACGGATGTGGGTTCACCTCCGACGAGGAGAACACCACGTCAAGCATTGAAATTTCGGAACCTCAGGAAATCCTCTCTCTTTCCATTGAACAGGTTGATTCACCAGTATGTGCCGGGGGTACAAACGGGCAAATTACCCTTGCTGCAAATGGTGGCTGGGGTAACTATCAGTTTTCTGTAAATAATAGCTCGCCCAGTCCAAACTCAACGCTTGCAAATATTTCAGCAGGTAACCATGAGGTTTCTGTTATCGACATGTATGGTTGCAAAACAATGCAAGCAGTAACAGTAACCGACCCACTACCTGTAATTATTGATATTTATAAAACCAGCCAAGTTAAATGTGCTGGTGGCAACGATGGCTCAATTTGGGGAACAGCAATAAACGGAACCTCCCCCTACAGCTATAGCATAAACAATAGCGAAGTATGGAACAACCATGGCATATTCAATAACCTAACCGAGGGAATTTATGCCATTACTGCTAAGGATATTAATAACTGCGTTGCTGCAACCCAAGTAAGCATAACTCAGCCCGAACCGCTGCAGGTAAGCGTCGCATCGTTATTGCCTACCTATTGCGGGACAAACAGCGGTAGTATCCACTTGAATGTAGATGGAGGTGTTGAACCCTACGCTATCCAGTGGGAGCATCTTGCCGAACCCTCAGGTTTAACCATTGGCAGCCTGTCTTCGGGAATTTACACAGCCCACCTTACCGATGCTAATGGTTGCAATACCCAAATAACCCTTGAGGTGCCCGAGGTTGATGGCCCCATGATTACCTCGTACAGCTACACCCCGCCACTATGCCATGACTCATCCGATGGGCAGCTTATGGTCGATTTTACTGGTGTTAGCTCGCCCTTCTACTTCTACCTAAATGGTCAGCAGATTGACTCGCCGGTAGTTGAGGGCGTTGCCAAGGGCAACCATCAATTTGTTGTGATGGATGAGTTTGGCTGTTCCGACACGCTAAACCTTACCATTGATGGCCCTCAACCCATAGCTCTTGCCTTCGATAACGTGGTGCATCCTCAGTGTTTCGACTACAGAAACGGCAGCCTTGAGGCCCTCGCCATGGGCGGTACGCCTCCCTTCACCTTTGAGTGGTCGCACGGTGTAACCGGCAATGGGCTTGAGAACTTAAGCGCTGGCTTATACAGCGTTCTGGTTTCCGATATCCATGGGTGTGCCGAGGAATTTACCATTCAATTAAACAACCCAGCACCCATTGAAACGGACCTGCCAGAAGCCGTTGCCCTTTGCCAGGGACAATCGGTTACCCTCGATGCCCAGAACCCCAGCAGCATGCACTGGTGGGTTTCGGCCAATGGGTTTGAGAGCTTCCAGCAGGTGGTCACCATATGGGAGGCTGGCGAGTACCACCTTCAGGTTACCAACGATGCGGGATGCTTTAAACAGGACACAATTCGTGTTACCCAGCACGACTACGAAGTGAACTCAACCCTACTGGTACCCAGCACGGCCAGCGTGGGCGACACCATCGTGATCATCGATATATCCTGGCCCGTCCCCGATAATATTGAATGGATAATCCCCAGCGAGTTCACTATCCTTGTTGACAACCCCTACGATAAACAGCTTATACCCGATGAGGAAGGCGTGTTCTCAATAGAACTCATATCAACCACTGGAGAGTGTCTGGCGCATATGGCCAAGAGCATCACCGTGAGCGGATTTAATCAACCCAAACTACAAAAGGGTGAGGTTACCCCCAATACTATAATATCGGTGACACTTGCTCCCAATCCGGCCAATAGGCATACTTTAGTTGATGTAGCATTACTAGTAAAGGCCGAAATTACCATTGAGCTAATTAACAGCTATGGCCTTAGGGCCAATTGGGCTAAGCTTGGGGGAGCCGATAGCTACTCCTACCAAATGCCCCTAAACAATATGTCTCCGGGAATTTACCTGGTTAGGGTAACTGCCAACGGCGACCAGAAAGCAGTAAGACTAATAGTATTGTAATAACTAAATATACAGTGCCCTTGAAACCTATATTAAAGCACTCCATAGCCCTTGCCCTGCTGCTCCTGCTGCAAACATCGTTACTTGCGCAGCAGTACCCGGTGCAGGCCAACCTCAACGTGGTTACGCCATGCCCCAACAAGCTGAGCAGCTTCTTCCCGCTCTCGGGATCAAGATTAAACCTATCGCTACTGCTCACTGATATTACACAGGCGGAAGTGCAGGTGAGGCTTTATGTAAAAATTGAGGGAGCTGGCCTTACCATACAGTCACAACCTAACCCATCGCTGCCCGTGTTCACCCTCCAGGGCGGCGTACCCCTTACCCTAGGACAACAAATTGAGCCTTATTTCAGAACAGCAAATCTTTTGGCCACTGGCAATGGTGCATTGCAATTCTTGCAAAACGGGGTGCTCCCCGAAGGTTTCTTCACCATTACTATCACCGTAATTGAGCATAGACGAAATGTGCAGATATCGAACCCCGCTAACACTTATGCTTGGATTATTGTTAATGATCCTCCCCAGCTGGTTACCCCCAGCAATAACCAAACCCTTGAGCCAGGCGGCATACAGAACATATTCATCTCATGGATACCTCGCCATGTGGTTAACCCCACCTCCGGCTCGCAGATAAGCTACAACCTATCGCTTTGGGAAGTTCCCCAAGGCTTCGACCCGCAGATGGTGGTGAATACCCTGCAACCCCTGGAGACCGTGAGCAGCTATTCCCCCAACGTGATTTGGGGACCCGATAAAACCGCCCTAACCCCAGGTAAACGTTACGTGGTGGCCGTTAAGGCCATCGACCCCAACAACGAGGTTACCTTCAAAAACAATGGCTTTTCTGCTGCCCACTCATTTGTTTACGGGCAACCCTGTCTTACACCTATCAATCTTAGCCACTCCAATGTATTCATTCAAACTGCCGATGTGGCTTGGTACGCACTGGGTGCAGCCCAAAATTTCAGGGTAGAGTTCAAAGCCGCCAGCGAGGCCAACGATGCGTGGCGAAATCTAGATGTGAATCAAACTAATACCACCATCAGCAACCTAGCACCAAATACGCAGTACAGCTACAGGGTAAGCGCGGTATGCGGTAGCTTTGTGAGCAACCCCACAGCCAACAAAAGCTTCACAACGCTATCTATTCCCCCTCTCGACAAGGAGTGCACATCGGATATTAGCGTACCCCAAACCGACGAATCGCCTTTGCTCACCTCCCTGCCCGCAGGACAACTTTTTTTTGCTGCTGGGTTCCCTGTTGAAGTGGGCCCAACAACCCAGATTGCCCCAAATACCTTTAATGGTAAAGGCATAATCACCCTTCCCCTATTTAATTTTGGTATTCGTGCCAATTTAAAAGGGATAAAGGTTAACCATTCGCTACAAATGGTAGCTGGAACAGTGGAGGCTGTATATGGCGACTCCCTTGTGCTAATAGGCGCACCGGGCACCACGCAATCGGGCCCCGGATCGGTCGATTTCTCAAACCCCAACGATACCATAATTCTTAATACCCCCATCGACTCGGTGTACATGAACGACGACGGTACCTGGACCGTGGTGGACACCGACGGCGACACCACCGTGATAACCCCCGGCGAGGGCGGCACCCTAGTGGTAGGCTCCGATGGCAACGGCGTGGTGATTATTGATGAAGTGGCATACCCCATTACAGTGGATACCGAGGATTCGGGCTCGGACTCGGGTGACGATGGTTCGGGCTCTGGAAATGGCTCCGGAACAGGTGGCCCTGTTACCCCAACCTCCATATGCAGCCAAACCGTAACCTTTGCCCCGGGAGGATCAATGCACCGCTTCGGGTTCGATGCCTTTAAAGAGGCTATGCCCCACGGAACGTACCATACAATAAATGTGGGTGAGCATACGCTCCACCTACCATGGAAGTCGGTGGCCACGGGTGGCTCCGACAGGCTGCTGGCCTCCCCCAAAACCGACAGCACCCTCACCTTCGCCTACCAAGGCGGGATGCCCTTAACGGGTACGCCCACGCAGGATGGCCACCATGTTTGGACCATCAACCCCCCGGGTGGGGAGGACAACCTGCTGGCGCTCTGCCAGGCCGACAGCTCCGGCAACGCCTCAGTGGCAGGTGGTGTAAGGGTAAAAACCTACGACCTCAAGCGCCACCGCGTGGCCGTGGTGCCCGTGGGCAGCTCGCAGCCGGCCTTCACTAGAGCAGAGCTACAAACCGCTCTTAACGCCATATACGCGCAGGCCGTTACCGAGTGGGAGGTAACCCTGGAGCAGCCCCTCGACGCCACCGGCCTGACCACCACCCTGGAGGTGAACACCACCGACTACAGCGAGGACATGCGGGCCATGATGCGCGCCTACGTCATGCAGCGCAACACCGTGCCGGGCACCACGTACCTGTTCATTGTGCCCGGGTTTAAGGACAACCCCAGCATGGTAGGTTACATGCCGCTAAAAAGCAACTACGGTTTCCTCACCCCGCAGGCCACCACCCGCGATGCGGCGCACGAGCTGGGCCATGGCGTTTTCAACCTGCGCCACACGTTTAGTACAAATAATATGGTAAATTTGCCCGAGGGCACCACCCAAAACCTCATGGACTATTCAGCTGGAACTGAATTATTCAAGTACCAGTGGGATTTTATACACAACCCCGAGGGGGGCTGGTTCGTGGGGGAGGATAGCGAGGAGGGGGCGATGGATTTTGATTTTTGTGAGGTTAGTTTGAAAAAGCATCTTTTAGATATAAGAACTGCTAATTTAACAAATGAAAATTCAATTAGCTTTTTTTGGGAAGCAAAAGATATGAAATGCTTGCAATATGGGGTTACAATTGGGGATAATGTATATGATTTAATAGGTTTTGAGGTTAATTATGAGGAGTTTAATGGCAAAATTGACTTCCAGCCATCTGAATATACTAAGACAAGTATAAGCAGCTATAATAACCTTAATGCAGAATTTATACGATATGATTTTGGACATTTTGGCAGCGCAGATGATGAGCCTTGGATTATGCTTACATACGTAATTAAGGAAGAACAATCAGATGATTTTGAAATGTATTTATTTGGGGAGAAAGAATCTGATAGCGATAAATTAATTATTAATACTGTAACTACTTTAATTGATGAAAATGAATATAATACATTTAGTAGTTTTTCCATAGATAATGGAGCAGTAACCGGATATTTTATTGAAAGAGAACCCGGGACGTATGAAGAAGAAAGAAGATCCGGCTCATTAAAAAGAATACCAGGCAATATTTATGAATTTATTGAAGACCCATGCTTAACTGGACGATCTAATTGTAAAAACGAGTTTAGATTAATTACAGTTCCTGAGAAATCTGGCACTAGGGGTGGAATATTAATTCATAGAGGTGCTGATTATGAAGATTCAGAGGGTTGTTTAATCACAATTGGCAATGGATACACATATAACGAAATTAATATTACCAATGATGATGGAGAAATAATTAGAACTATTAAAATATACAAATCCAATGGTACTTCAGATACAACTCTAAACAATATTAATACATATGTTGAACAAAAAAAACAAGAAGCAGAGAAAAACGATAAAACACTTAAAATGTATATAACTATAAACAGGTAACCTTATGAAAAAAAAACTATTTTTATTATGGCTATTTCTTACATACTCTTTTATTTCATGTGCACAAGAAATAAAGATTGAAGGAATTTTAAATTGTGGTTTTGTGCACAGCAGCTTTGATAAAGGGCAAGAAGAAATAAAAACATCAATAAAAGATGATTTGCACAATCTCAATTTATATGAGTATTCTCATACTTTGAGAGAACTGTACGAATTGACTCATAGCGGAGAAATTACTCTTGAAGAATGGGATAAGTATATTGATGCATTGTTATCTGAGGTAAAACAGGAAAGAAATGATACCATTGAGCCGTTTTTTGCAATAGAATACAAAGGTATAATCCCTTTCCAGGCAGAATATTTTATTGCATCTTTGGATAAAAACAAAGAATTAAAAGAAAAATATTCGAAAGAATATCGAGGATTAAAAGAAAGTACTTCAAAACTTCGCGGAAAAGGATATACATGGAATGAAATAGACACTCTACTGGTAGTATTTTCTCGGAAATCTACAGTTGGCACGGTGAATTTTTGGTACTTTTTGCAAGTACTGGGTTGTCCCATAATCGAAATAGCGATTGAAAAGGAAGGAATTGAGGATATAAAAATGATCTTTAATGACCTTAGGCTATCAGCAACTTTTAAAACACCGCTTTTTCTTCAAATTCGAAAATTTCAAAATTTGAAAAAAATGGTTAGTCAATGTTCATTTAAAGACATTAATGATATAGAGATGAAAGCAATGTTTGCAGATATGTCAGTATTAGGAAAAGATTATTATGATATAGATGAAGGTGAAGGGATAAATAGAAACAAATTGAAAATATTTTAATATATGCCCTTTCTTAATTGAGTGGAAGTAATTCATATATTTTAAAAAAAAACTAACCAATCATTCCAAAACTTGATTAAAACACGAAAAGATACTACATCTTACAACAACACCGAAGCCCCCGCTACCGCACGACTCCTCTCGCGTGGTAACGAAGCAAAAAAAATGGTTAAATTTGCGTTGTAGCCATAAGTGCTATTCTGGCTAGGTAGTGTTTTTGCTGGGGCAAAAGCCACACGAGGGGACTCGTGCGGCAGCGGGGGTATAAGAACTTAAAGAAAGGGCTTGACGACCCTGCATTAACAAAAACTCAGAAGGATGGATTAAGGAAAGTTCTGGGTGAGACTGAGGATATTATTCAGTTTAGTAAAGGCGAAGCTCTATCTGTTTTTGTTAACAAAGAAGGAAAGTCATTTAATTGTGTTGTAGAAAGTGTTAGACCTGGAACAAATGGGAAATATGTTGTAATGGGTAGAAGTATGGAGCCTGTTTCAAAAGTGGCTGATGATTTGAAAGCCCTTGGTTTAGAAGTTCGAATATTAGATGATGCATATTTAGGAGGACAGAAGTTTAAACTTGGTGATTATGATTATACATTGCCTACCGGAAAAAAAGTGTCTTATAAAAAAGGGTATGAGATATTTGACAAAGATGGCAAAGTTAAATATACACTTACTGGTAATGATGAATGGACTGTTGATATGGCTTGGAATGATATGAGATATAATCCAGCTTATGATGATATAAAGGATGCAGAGGGATTTATAAATAATGTTGACGACCTTAAAAATCTTCCTATGTATAAATTGAACAAACAATGGATAGAGAAAATGAAAGATGAAGGTTATGAGGTTATAAATATTGGTAATCCGACAAATGAGGCAAGGAAAAGTTTATTTTTTAATATGGAGAAATCGACAATGGGCTTTTAATCTATAAATATGAAAGCATGAATAAGGAATCTTTTTTTAGGATATATGGAGAGTTATTGAGTGAAGCTAAAAAACATTTTGAAGGTTTTACAGTAGACAAAGTAAAAGAAGATATAGACGAGGATGAAGGTGTGTTATATGGATGCTCAATGGTGATTAATATAAAAGCTGATAAGAAATATATATCCTTGTGGTTTAGAAATAGAACTGCAAATAATAAGCCTTTTTCTACCATAATTGCCATAAATGATAATACCAGCGACTACGGTTTCCCTTTAGCGGATTATTTAGCAATACGACCAATCGAATTTGACCGTAGTTTACTGTTTAGGTATTTGGAAAACTATGAGGATGCTATAATAGTGTCAAAGCGGTTGTTTGAAGAACTTAAAAAACTTATAGCAACTGAAGAAATGCAGAAATTATTATATACAGATTATAAAATTGACGTACCAAGAGATTACTCTCCTTATAAATAAGTTACCTCCAATGGTACGGAAGTCTTGAGTGCTGTTTTTTCAAAGGTTGAAAATAAATTTATATCCGTTAAATGATGAATGTCAGAACAGGAAACTATACAAATTATCTTGGGTATGAATGTCAATTGTTTGAAGTTCGCACAGAAGTACCGACACTGGAAAAGGATAAACAATTTTCAATATGTTATTCTTCTGCTGAAAACATAAAACTGGATGGTTTTCAAAAACATGCTTATGCAGATTTGTTTTGCAAGACAGTAGGGTATAGCGATTTAAAGAATGCCTATACTGTGAAGACCTTAGGAATGTATAAAGGTGTTATAGTCCAAGTTTTTGGGAAGCGATTAGAAAATGTAAATATTGTGGAAGTTGGTACAGATAATAACTATGCTTTTAAAGAATTAGACTTCTTGAAGCTTGAAGAAAATTGGTATATAAAGGATGTGTTAAATACTCCCCTTCTTTAGACAACTTTACTTCAAAGATAAGTTAGATTTTCCTTTCCGCCCAATTGGGCGGAAAGGAAAATCTAAGCGGCGGTTCGGAATACCTTTACTGGCCTTTTATAATCCA
>Ga0334892_1000197_pt1 | contig 93004 bp, 72 predicted proteins | sample GraSluR3_MG_4_FD_207213 | JGI IMG/M metagenome (GOLD analysis project Ga0334892, IMG submission 207213) | Sludge microbial communities from methane-producing bioreactor in Wageningen University, Netherlands - Granular Sludge_15_04-R3 | ecosystem: Engineered > Bioreactor > Anaerobic >...
TCTTTATGGGGGAGGGGTTTGGGGTGGGGGAGACAACGCTTCACCAGACTTCTCAAATGGCCTGTAATTCATGTGGTATATGCCGATCATTGAATGGGATGTGGTGCCCGACTGGGTGCTTCGACACGCTATTCGCTGGCTGGTGCGGAACAACATCACCACCTTCGAGCGGACCAGTGTTGCCGAACGCCATGCGCGCAAGTTGGCCCTGATCGATAAGTTCAGGCACAGCCCGATCGCGATTCACACTGACGTGGCGAACACGCAGCACGATGAACTGCCAGTCGATTTTTCCGGTTGGTGTTGGGGAAGCATCTCAAGTACAGCACTTGCTACTGGCCGGATGGGGTGGACACGCTCGACGCAGCGGAAGACGCCATGCTGAGGCTGACGTGCGAACGAGCAGGTGTCGCGGATGGAATGACCATCCTGGATCTGGGTTGTGGATGGGGCTCACTGAGTCTATGGATTGCGCGGCAGTATCCCGGCTGCCAGGTGATGGCCGTGTCCAATTCTCGAACACAGCAGGCTTTTATCGAGCAACAAGCATTATGAGACGGGGTTGACCAACGTGACTGCGCACGCGGCTGATGTGGCCGAGTTCGAGACCGACCAGCGCTTCGACCGGGTGCTCACGGTTGAGATGTTTGAGCATATGAAGAACTACGAGCAGCTCATAGGGCAGATCGCGCGTTGGCTGAAGCCCGACGGGCAGTTATTTGTGCACCACTTCAGCCACCGCGAAAACGCCTATGAGTTCGACCACACCGATCCCAACAATTGGATGGCGCGCCATTTCTTCACCGGTGGTACGATGCCATCGGATGACTTGCTGCTATATTTCCAGCGCGATCTGACCGTCTACAGCCACTGGCGCGTGGCAGGCACACATTATGAACGCACTTTGAATGCATGGCTGAAAAAGCTCGACGCTCATCGCGCGCAGATAGTGCCAATCATGGTGGATGTCTATGGCGCCGATCAGGCGCTACGCTGGTTTGTCTATTGGCGGCTGTTCTTCATAGGATGTGCTGAAGTGTTCGGCATACACCAGGGTCGGGCGTATTTTGTCACGCACCTGCTTTTTGAGAAGCGCGCATGACGACAGAAACTGAGGAGGAGGTGAAATGGCACTCTTCACGACCAACATCGAGTATTACCTGCGTGAGGTGGTCATTCCACTGCGTTTATCGTGCATTTCACCGTCGGGTTGGCCCGTCGTTCTCTCGTTATGGTATTTGTGCCGCGACGGACGTTTGTATTGTGCAACCCAGGCAACGGCACGCGTGACCAGCTATCTACGGCACGAGCGGCGCTGTGCCTTCGAGATCGCCGCTGACCAGCCGCCCTATTGCGGTGTGCGAGGACAGGGAATCGCCACTATTGATGCCACGTCAGGCGCTGACACCTTGCGGCAGTTGCTGGTCCGGTATGTGGGTTCTACGGAAAACCAGTTGGCCCGACGTTTGCTGGCGCGCAGCCACGAAGAAGTCACGATCGTGATCGAGCCGGTGAAGGTGTTCACCTGGAACTTCACAGACCGGATGCAGGATTCGGTACCCGGACTGCTCTCAAAGACGTGCCCGGAATGATCACTAATTCGTAGTCGACTGCTCGGCCCGTTCCCCTATTTTCCGCACCAAGCCTGAGAAGATCAGGCCGTGGATCGGGTACAGGCCGTACCAGTAGAGCCAACCGAACAATCCTTTGGGAGCGAAGAACGCCGTCTGGGTGAGGCGTGTCTGCGCGTCATCGATCGGTTCCACCGAGAACTGAAGCCAGGCGCGTCCGGGCACCTTCATCTCGGCTCGCAGTCGAAGCAGGCGGTTTTCCTCAACTGCTTCCACGCGCCAGAAATCGACCGCATCCCCAACCCGCACCTCATCCGGATGGCGTCGCCCCCGTCGAAAGCCTACTCCGCCGACGATGCGATCGAGCACGCCTCTGAGCCGCCACGCCCGGTTGAAGGTCAGCCAACCGCGCTGGCCACCCAGGCCTGAGAATGCGCGGAAAACGGTCTCCGGCGGCGCAGCGACGACCCGCTGGCGCTGCTCGATGATCATGCCTTCATGTGTGGTGAGAATGGTTGGTTCGCGCTGTGGCTGGCTGCTCACCAGGGCATCGCTCCACGAGGTTTCAACCGCGCTGGCCTGCAAGTTTTGCAGGGCCAGGCGGACAGCAGACTCATAATCCATCGGTTGAATGTTGGGAAAAACCTGCCGGGCGGTATCGTCTCGCACGATGATTTCGTTGCGCAGCCCCTCAATCAACGGCCGGGCAATGTCGCTCGGGATGGGGGTCATCCAGTGGGCCCAGTACGACGAGAGGCGCGGGGTCAAGACCGGCACCGGGACAAGATAGCGACGCAGCCCGCGCACACGGGCATAGCCGGTCATCATCTCGCCATAGGTCAGCACATCTGCGCCGCCAATCTCGATGACCTGGCCAACGCTGTCTGGTGTGTTGAGGGCAGCGACGAGGTAATCGAGCGTGTCGCGCACGCTGATCGGTTGGATCCGCGTGAACACCCACCGCGGGCAGATCATGATCGGAATACGTTCGGTCAGGTAGCGGATCATCTCGAATGAAATGCTGCCCGATCCTACAATAACCCCGGCCCGGAATTCGGTCACAGGGACACCCGCTTCACGCAGTGCCTCGCCAGTGAGCTGGCGTGATTGCAAGTGCTGGGACAAATCGGTGTCTGGGTCGCCCAATCCTCCCAGGTAGATGATATGCTGCACACCCTGTGCTCGAGCAGCTGCGCCAAAGTTGCGTGCGGCGGTCAAATCACGCTGGTGGAAATCCGGGTTGCCGCGCATGCTGTGGATCAGGTAATACGCAGCGTCCACGCCCGCCAGGACAGGTTTTAGTGTCTCAGGATCGAGCACGTCACCCTTATGTACTTCGATCTGATCCAACCACGGGCGACCCTGTAGACGATCCGGATCGCGTACCAGGACGCGCACGCGGTAGTCTGCCTCCAACAAGCGCGGCACCAGGCGCCCGCCAATATATCCTGTGACGCCGGTCACCAGGATCAACCTTGTCTCTGCTTTGTTCGTTTTCGTCATGCGCTGTGATTCCCGCCCTCCCGGAAAATTGAGATCACGCTGATCTCAATCCATCTGATTTATAGGTTCAAATCACCGTTTATGCCAGCGTGATAATGAGCCAGAATCGCTTGTGCGACCGCCTCGGGGGATTTCGCATCGGCGGGTTTCCTGAAGGGCGCCTTTTCCCAGAACGAGGTATCGACTGCGCCTGGACGCACCATGCTGAACCTGTGCCTACGGTTTTCTTTTCTGAGGACTGCCACCATGGTCTCGAGTCCCGCTTTGGCCGCGGCATACGCCGCCATCTTGGGCAGCGTGACATGGTCGACATACGCCCCCATGAACATCATGTGTCCCCCCTCTTTGAGCAGGTACAGGCTCCGAGTGGCCGTCAGAAATGCCCCGGTCAGGTTGGCATTCATGACGGCCAACCAGTCTTCAGAGGCTGTCTTCGCGAGCAACTCCGTGCGCAGGTTGCCGGCGGCATAGACAATCAGGTCAAGTCCCTGGCTGTCCTCCGCGATTAGAAGCTGGGCCTCGTTGATCGTGCCGGGAACGGTCGCATCGAAGTGATACATCGCGTCAGCCTCGGTAGGGATCCGCGATAGGTTCCGCGCAGCAGCGAACGTCTGCCAGCCCTGACTCTTCAAGGTCCGAACCAGCGCCCGGCCAATGCCACCAGAAGCGCCCCAAATCAGTGCGTCAGCCACCATATTCCCTCCAGCGTTACGCGCCAACAGACGAAGAAGGCCAGGGCGTGTAAACCCAACCCTGGCCTTGTTTGGTAGACGTTGTGATTATTCAGCCGGCGGCAGAATGACTGCGTCGATGACGTGGATCACGCCGTTGCTCGCCATGATATCGGTCGTGATAATCTTCGCGCCGTCAACGTAAATTCCCTCGTCGTCGGCAGTCACGGTGAAGGATGCGCCGTTCATGGTCTCGACCGCGATGCCTTCGTCTCCAGCTTCCGCCAGGGCCGCGGCCACGTCGTTCGAGTACAGCGCTTCCTCGCCGCTCACTACGTGGTAGAGCAGGATGCCAGCCAGATCTTCGTTGGCGAGCAGTTCTTCAGCGGTGATGCCCAGCGCTTCGAGGGCAACCGCGAAGGCAGCGTCGGTCGGCGCGAACACGGTGAACGGACCCTCGCCCGCCAGTGCCTCGGCCAGCTCAGCTTCCGCGACCGCCGCCAGCAGCACGGTGAACTCCGCGCCTTCTTCCATGCCCGCCGTCTCAACGACGATGTCGGTGATGGTCTGGCTGGGCGGCATGATCACGCTGTCCACCACATGAATGATGCCGTTCGAGGCGTCCACATCTGGCATGGCGACCATCGCGTCGTTGATGTACACGTTACCCATGTCCACGCTGACCTTGACCGGCATGCCCGCCAGCGTATCAACGAGGACGTATTCGGACTCGCCCACCAGCTCGATCACGGCCTCGGCATTGAACTCACCTTCGACGACGTGGTAGAGCAGGATGTCGGCGAGATTCTCGGCGCCTAACAGGTCCTCAGCGCTCATCTCCGTCTCTTCGAGCAGGGTGGCGAAGGCATCATCCGTGGGGGCGAAGACTGTGTAGGGGCCTTCCGCTTTCAGCGCGTCGACCAACTCAGCCTGCTGTACGGCCGCGACGAGGGTTGTGAAGCTGCCGTTAGCGACAGCGACGTCGACAATGTCCTGTTCATCCTGCGCCATCACCGGCGCAGCGAGAGCCAGAACCATGACTAATGAAACGAGAAGGGCAATAGTTTTACGCATGTTCGTTTTTCTCCTTGTGTTTGAGTGGTCTACTGTGGCTTGTCAGCCAATCACGATTCAATGTGAGCAGAGTTTTAAGGGTTTGAGTTTAGAGAAGTATGAACGTGGTGTGAAGAGTTGAAGAGTGCGCGCGCTGAATGGTCGCCAAGAACGAACGTACACCCGCTTAGCGGGCGGGTACGCGCCCAGGCAGACTTTTTCCCGAGACCCATATAGATCTATCCCGCGGAGCCCGGCGCTACGGCCCATCAAGACCTGGCTATCCCACAGCAGCTGCCCGCTAGGCATCCGATGATCAGGCTGACGTTGGGTATCGCTCTGTTACCTTGCCTAGTTGATTGATGCCTAAACGGCAATGGAAGGCTTCAGGAGGTGAGTGAGAGCAGTTGGTGGCGATCAATCAGAAGCTATCGGCAGTGTGAAGAAGAACTGGCTTCCCTTACCATGCGTACTCTCGACCCCAATCTGGCCACCGCTCAACTCAACAATGCGCTTACAGATCGCCAGCCCCAGCCCGGTGCTGTGCTCACCTGCCGTCGATCGCGTGCTGGTGCGCTGGAAAGCCAGAAACAGCTTTCCGATTTCGTCGACTTTGATGCCCTGGCCCTGATCGATGACCGAAATCTCAATGTGGTTAGTCGGGAGCTTTTTCGCGCGGATGGTGACACAAGTCCCTGGATGAGAGAATTTGAACGCATTGCTCAACAGGTTGTCTATCACCTGCTGGATGCGGTGCGGGTCGAACCGGATGGCGGGCAGATCCGGCGCCAGATCCAGGTGGAGCGTGATGTCTTTCTGTTCGGCCAGGTGGTGATTTCTGCGCGCGGCCTGCTGCATATAGTCATAGACGTCGGTTTCAACGGGCGACATGCGCACCCTACCTGATTCAATCTCTGAGACGTTGAGGAGGTTATTCAGCATCTGCAGCATATCTTGAATGGAGTCCGCGATCATGGAGAAGATTTCGGCCCGTTCTTCCTCCGGCATATCTGGGTGGCGGACGAGCAGGCTCGAGAATCCCTGAATGACACTCAGCGGACTGCGGAGATCGTGTGCGGCAATGCCCATGAACTCGTTCTTGCGCTCGTTGAGTTGAGCCAACTCCGCTTTCTGCCGAGCTAGCTCGCGCTGGAGATTGGTGATCTCGCGGTTGACCTCCATGATCTGGTGATTCACGCGCTCCAATTCCTCAATATCGTGTTCCGCCACGACCAGCAGCACATGACCGCGGCGAACGACCATCCCCCGTACAGATCGGTGAGGCACCTCCTCGCTCCCGAAGGTTAACAGACCCTGGTAGGTCCGCTCCTGGCGATCCGGGTTGGCGAGGAGTTTCTCGAACGTGGGCGCTTTGAAATGCGTCGCTGCGCATCCGTCGCCGGTTGGGTTTCCCAACAAATGGCGCATCCCGGCGTTCGCGTAATGCAAAAACCCCTCGCTGTCGAACACGCCGATGGCCAAGGCGCGCGCGGCGTCGACAAACGACAGCAGGAGGGAGAGCCAGGGTTGCAGATCGCTATGGTCCAGGTCAGAAGTGCTCATGCCCAGTCCGAGGAGCCGACAAGCTCGTCAACAGCCTGCCCGCCATTCTCTCTCCATAGGTCGGCCTCGACGACTTTCCATAATCCATCGACGAGATTGAATGCCAGGCCACCGACCATGATGGTCGGTCGGTAGCTTGTGAAATCGGCGCGGATACGTTCGATTGCCTGTTTTACCGGGTCCACCTGTTCCTCTGTGGTGGCAGCCAGACCAACTACATCTGGCCTGAGTGTCTGGATGGTCTCTAGCAGGCAGTCGATCGACGTATTGGTACCCAGGAAGCGGGCGTTGTAACCTGCCATCTGGAGGAAATCCGCCAGCATGCGCGAGCCGATTTCGTGGAAGTTGCCTTGCAGGCACGCCACGACCGCATGCCGGTCGAGGCTGGCCGGTAGCTCAACGCGCGCGTAGATGGCCGAGAGGACGGATTGGGTAATCGCTGTGGCCAAGTGCTCCTGGGGAATCGACACCTGGCCGACCTCCCAAAGATATCCAACCCGGTATAGGCTAGGTTGTAGGATATCCAGGTAGATATCCCGAATGGTCTGGCCCTGGTCCAGCGCATCGAAGACCAGCTTCTCCGCCGGGATGCGGTTGCCGTCCAGAATATGTTGGGTAAAGTTCAGGACCCGATTCGGTTCGTTTGGAACGTGGAGCAAGCGGCGCGTGTCGCTGGGCGAGGCGAGCCACTCCAGAGCAGGATCGAGCACGCGCCGGACCACCGACCAGACATGCTCGCCAAGATTCTCGCGGATCGCTTGTCCCAGAACTTCGAGCGCAACGCGCAGATCGTCGAGGGCTTTCTCGTCGGTGGCAAGGGACTGTACATGCCTGGTGAACGACTGCGGATCGATTTCGCTAAGTGCTGCGGCCAGCGCGTCCAGGTGGCTTTCGAGCTTCTCCGTCCACGCGGCGGGCTGCGCTGTGGCGAGGAGCTTATTCGCCTGCAGTGCTGCCAACTGGGTGCTTGCTGTCTGGATCAACTGCGGGGCCGCCCGTTCGATACGCTCTCGGGCGAGTGCCGAAGTCATAGAAGGAGACGCGCTGGAATGGTCTGCCTGCATGGCGATGGTTCCCGGTAACCAGGCTGCAACTGGATGTTGTGCCACCGTTGGCCGTTATTCTAACACAGAATAGGCCGTGTGTGGCAGCCAGCCGGCGCTCGATCGCGGCCTGACCCGCCCACACCTCCGCCGCGGGAAAGCGGGAAGGGCGAGGAGCCGGCCCGGTGTGGGAATAAATAGCGCGGGACGTGGGGATGGTATGCCGGAGCAGCCATGTCCGCTCTGGCGTTTGCCATCTGTATACCTGCCTGTCAGGTTTGGAAATACTCGCCGTGATAGCCGAACAGGATGGGGTGGGGCACGTAGGCCCGGGCGATCTCGCCCAGTGAGGCTGCATCTAATACGAGGAGGAACGATCGGCCCTGGGCTGCATCCAGGACGACCGAGAGCACCACGCCATCATCTCGTAGTATCCGAAAATTAACCACGGGAAGAATTTCGGCTGAAGACAGCATTGAAATGCTGTACAGACTCTGGCAGTGAGGTACACTGGCAGGTTTTTTGTGCTGTATGAACAGAAGGCGAGGGGTCAATGGTGTTTCGGACGGTTCTATTTCTGTAGGAGTTTTTGATGGACGTGTTGGCGGTTAGCGGGATGAGTCAAGATGAGAAGGATTTAGAACTCTTGCTTTTGCGCCAACAGTTGCGGATCGTGGAACGGAGACAAGCGCGTGGGCCACACATCCCGCGATGGCAGAAGGTACCACTGGCGATGCTCGCCGTTCGACTGAAAAAGCGAGCCAGGAACGGACAGGAAGCACTGGAATACAGCATACGAGTATTCGAGCCCGCTACTGTGATCGGGTGGCATCGGGCAATCGTGCGACGGAAGTGGGCTTACGAGCAGCACAGAGAACCGGGACGGCCACCGATTGATGCGGAGTTGGAACACGGATTCTGCAGGTGTCTAGAGACAACCCTGGCTTAGGCCATGAGAAGCTGGCCGGCGAGCTGCGCAAGCTGGGGTACCAGGTGAGCAAGACGACGGTGAGTACAGTGCTGGAACGCCATGGCATACCTCCAGCACCAGAACGTGGACGAGCGGGCAGTTCTTGGCGCGTGTTCCTCAATCACTACAAGGATCAGTTCCTGGCATGCGACTTTTTCACCGTCGAAACCTTGACGCTGCAAACGCTGTATGTACTTTTCTTTCTGGAGCATGGCACACGGAGGGTACATCTGGCCGGTTGTACGGCCCGTCCATCTGGGGCATGGGTAACCCAACAAGCGCGGCAGATGACGTGGGAGTTGTAGGACTGCGAGTTACCGATGCGCTATCTGATCCACGACCACGACACGAAGTTCACCGGCGCGTTTGACATCGTGTTCGAGTCAGAGGGAGTGGAGTTAGTGGATATACCCTATCACGCACCGAATGCCAATGCACACGCCGAAAGATGGGTGCGGACGGTGCGTGAAGAGTGCCTGGACAGGGTGATCATTCTCAACGAACGTCATTTGCGCCGGGTGTTGCACGAGCATGTCGCGTATTACAACGTCCGGCATCCTGTCTTGGCTACACCAGACATCCGTTCAAAGTCAGGCGAAGAAAACGAGTTGATTTGACCGCGGAAAGATGTGTTAGGTGGCAGAAAATCACGTCATGTCATAGAGTGGCCCGGTTTGCGACCGGGCTTCGTTTTGGAAGGACGTGATGATGCGCTTGATGGATAGAGTGCTGTGGTTGCTGGTGTATCCGTGCCTGAAGCTGCTGGAACGACGTATCCGGCATTGGGTGAAACCGACCAACCAGTCGATTGTGCTGGGCACAGTGGCGGATCTGACGCGAGGGCGATCGGAGTTGGTGCTGGAAAACGCGTTTCTGCGGCAGCAGGTGATCGTGCTGAGCCGAGAGAAGAAGCGACCGCCGTTGACGAACAGGGATCGGCGGTTGCTGGTGTTGCTGGCGCGGTTGTTGCCCGCCTGGAAAGATGCTCTGATGATTGTTCAACCTAACACCTTGTTGCGGTGGCATCGCGAACTCTTCAAGGTTGTATGGCGACGCAAATCGAAAGCGAAACCGCAACCGGCCACGCTGTCAGCGACGACCATCCAGCTGATCTGGCGTCTGGCGACGGACAACCGTCTATGGGGTGCGGAACGGATCCGAGGTGAGCTGCTGAAGCGGGGAATTGCCGTCAGCAAGCGCACGATCCAGAAATATCTGAACCGCATGCCGCGCTTGCGTCCGAGTGGGCAAACCTGGACGACGTTTGTCCGGAATCATGCTGAGGATATCTGGGGGTGTGATTTCGTTCAGACCTACGATGTGTTCTTCCGGTCTGTATTCGTATTCGTGATCATCGAAGTGGGATCGCGCCGAGTTATCCACTTCAATGTAACGCGTTCGCCCTCAGACGCCTGGGTCGCCCAGCAACTGCGTGAAGCCACACCCTTTGGACAACAGCCGCGTTACTTGATCCGCGATAATGACCGAAAATATGGCGAACACTTTGCTAACGTGGCAGCAGAGATCGAGGTCTTGCGCACGCCGCTGCGCGCACCGCGTGCCAATGCGTACTGCGAAAGGTTCATGGGCAGTCTGCGCCGTGAATGTCTGGACCACATCCTCATTCTCAGTGAGAAGCAACTGTGTCGCCTCGTCAGAGAGTGTGTGCAGTATTACAATGTGGACCGGCCTCATCAGGGTATCGACCAGCGGACCCCTGCCGAGGCTGATGCGCCTAATATATCTCTGCCAGTTGAAGGCGAAATTGTCGTGCGTCCCGTGCTGGGTGGGCTTCATCATGCCTATGATCGTAAGGCTGCCTGAGTGAAGAATCTCCCCTCAAATCCGAATGGATGTATGGTGTAGCCAACACAACGGCGAGTCCGGAGCTACTCCAGCCAAGGCATCTGTTTTTTTCCGAGCAGCGAGTGCGGCAGATTGTGCATGGGAGATACAGGTTGCCGCTACAACTTTGCACCGCGCCTAATGAATCGTTGCCCATCCGAGAAGCGGATCACGCATAGACATTGCGGCTGCCATGCCAACACAGATAGCGCCATTCATGAATCAGCACGTCGCCGGGCTGGAAACGTCAGCCCGTTCGGCGATCGATCATCCGGGTTGTTTACCATCGCAGTCTCCGGCGCCGGAACGTAGCCGTGCCGCAGCAGCGGATCGTCTGTTTGATGCATCCAGGTTTCCAGACGCATGCGCAAGTCGACCAGCGTTGCCGCGTGGCGTGGATCGTTCGTCACGTTGGCGGACTCATTGGGATCGAACATCAGGTCATACAACGCTTCCTCGGCGGGCGGCAGCTCGCGCCAGCCGTGCGCCAGCCAGAGATCCTTGCTGGGGCTATCATCGCAGTTAGTGAGCACCGGCCTGGCGCGCCCATCATGGCGCCGGATGTATTTCCAGCGCGCTGTACGGATGCACCGTTGCGGCTCGTACGATGCGTGATAGTTGACCTCCGCGAAGATCTCTTCGTGGATCGCGTTCACTGTGCCACCGACCAGCGATAGCAGCGAGACGCCCTGCAATCTCGGCGCTGGTTCGACGCCAGCAAGCTCGCAGATAGTTGGGAACAGGTCCAGGTGAGTCACCATCGCATCAATCACCTTGCCGCCCGCGAACCCGCCCGGCCCGCGCATAATAAGCATCACGCCGATCCCGCTGTCGGTCAGGGTACACTTCATGCGCGGAAAGGCAATCCCGTGATCGGTGGTGCAGATCACGAGCGTCCGGTCGGCCAAACCGCTGCGCGCCAACGCCTCGATCACCACGCCAATTTTCTGGTCCAGTATGCGCGCGCTGGCTTTGAACCGCGCCATGTCCGCGCGCGTTTCGGGCGTGTCGGGCAGGGGGGCGGGGGGCAGGCAGTAGTTGGGGTTCTCATCCGGATCGACCGGGAACTCGCGGTGTGTTTCGTCGAATCCCACCGACAGAAAGAACGGTTCTGGCGGACTATTGTTCAACCACTCAGCCGCCCGGTCATGGGCGGTCGCCATCGCGCCCAAATAGATATCATACCCGATGATCTGAGCAGCCCGATCGCGCGGGTGGGCGATGTGCTGCACGCCCGCCAGGGCCGAGATATATCCTACCTTGCGCAGCGTGTGGATGATGTGATCGCCGTAATCGTTGAGCGCAAACCCACGATGCGCCAGCCCAAGCATGCCGTTGCTGTGCGGGCACTGCCCGGTCAGCAGGCTGGCCCGGCTGGGCGAGCACGTCGGGTTGGCACAAAACGCCTGTCGGAAGAGGATGCCCTCCTCGGCCAGGCGCTGGAGGTTTGGGGTGGGGATTGCGTGGCCGTACGGCTGGATGAACCGGCCCGTGTCGTGCGAATGAATGTACAGGATGTTGGGACGCTCAGGCATATCACCTCTCTTGTGAGACCGCCGCCCAGCTTACCCCTTCACCGCGCCTGCCGTCAACCCGGCCACAATGCGATTCTGGAAGATGAGCACCAAAACCACCAGCGGGAGAGTCACAACCATCGCCGCCGCCATGATCTCAGCGATCGGCTCTTGCTCGGCGAATGAGCCGCTGAAGCGCGCGATCACCACCGGCACCGTTTGCGCGTCCGGGTTGGTGACGGTGAAATTAAGCGCGAACAGGTACTCGTTCCAGGAGGTCACAAAGGCCAACAAGCCGGTCGTGACCAGCGCGGGCGCCGTCAGTGGCAGCAGGACCAGGCGAAAGATCTGCAACGTCGTGGCGCCATCGACCAGGGCGGCTTCTTCGATTTCGCGCGGAAGCTGCCGGAAAAAGGCGGTGAGCACCCACGTCGCAAACGGCAGTGTGAAAACGGGATAGCTGAAGATCAGCGCGGCCTGCGTGCCGTAAATGTTCAGATCGCGCACGGCGCTGTACAACCCGGAGAGGATCGAGATGCCGGGGAACATCGTCATGCTCAAGACCGCGTACAACAAGACGGTCCGCCCTTTAAACTGGAGCCGCCCCAGGGCATATGCCGTGAATGAGCCAATGGTCACCGCCAGCAACGCGACGGATCCGGCGACAAAGGCGGAATTCCGTAGCGAGCGCAGAAACGCATTGTTGCTGAATACGGCCTCATAATTGACCCACTGCGGATCGCGCGGAATGTAGCTGGCGCGTTGGAACATCTCGTTTTCGCTCTTGAACGACGTGGCAAATGCCCAGTAGAATGGAAACAGGGCGTAAAACGCGATGGCCGCGACAGCCAGAAAAAACAGGGCCCGGTTCAGGGAGTCCACAACCGCCGTTCTGCGTCTCATCATTGTGTTTCCACCTTCAACAGCCGCATATAGACCACCGCGAACACAGCGATGAAAATGAAGATCAGCACACCCACCGCTGAGGCATAACCTGCCGCCTGGTTGTTGACCAGAGTCTCGTAGTTGTAGGTCGCCATGGTGAGTTGCTGGCGGCCAAACAACACGTTGAACAGGTCGAACACGCGCAGCGCGTCAAGTGTACGGAACACAAGCGCGACCCCGATCGTTGGGCGCAGCAGGGGCAGCGTGATGTTGATGAACTGGCGCAATCGGTTGGCCCCATCTACCGCCGCGGCTTCATACAGATCGCGCGGGATGGTCTGCAGGCCGGCCAGCAGCAGCAGCGCCATGAACGGCGACGTCTTCCACACATCAACCATAATCGCCGATGGAAGCTGCAAGCTGGGCTGGACGAGCCACGCTTCCGGCAGGTCCAGCAGCCCAACGTCCATGAATACGCGGTTGACAATGCCCGCCGAGGTGTCCTTAAGAATCAGCTCCCACAAGCGCGCTGAGATCACGGTGGGGATCGCCCAGGGGACCAGCATCACCGCCCGCATGAAGCCTCGCCCCCTGAACCCGGAGTTCACCGTCAGCGCCATGAACAGCGCGATGATCAGCTCAAGTGACACCGACGCTACCACGAACTGCAGGGTGGTCCACATGCTCCGCAGCCAGTCCTGGTCCCGTCCGCTGATCGCCAGCGACGTTCCTGGATCCTGGATCACCGGCAGCCGGATGGTCCAGGCCGTACGGTATCCCTCCTCGAGCAGCGGGCGGTCAATGGTCTGCCAGCGGGTGCTGCCGTCCGGATTGGTGCGGCACTCGCCGCTTTCCTCATCCCGGCGGCACTCCACCTCGTCCAGACGGAAGCTGAGGAGTTGGCGGTAGTTGTCCAGGCCCACAAAGCGGGGCACGGTGCTGCTGGCGAAACGCTTATCAGTAAGGCTGCTGATGAAGGTTTGCTCCAGAGGGCGGGCGGCCACCACGATCAGGACCACCAGGGTCGGCATGACCAGGTTCCAGGCGGTTCGCGTCTGGCGTCCGGCCAGCGTTTCCTGCCCGTTGAAAACGGTATCGGGCATGCGGGACAGCGCCGCGAGCGCCGCCACCAGCGGAACCACCACCAGGGCGAGCGGCAATGCCGAGCGCAGCGCGCCGGCGTCGGCGCCGTTGGTGAAGAAGTTCAACGCGGCGATGGCGCCCGCGCCGAATGCCATCCAGGCGAACGCCATTTTGGCCCAGCGCGCCGCGTTAATATTCCGGGTTCGCACCCACAGCCCCAGGCGAATGAATACCATGCCGAGCGCGATCACCAGGGCTGGCACAACGATTCCGAAGCTGTCCAGGAACGCCAGGATTAGGGAGGGGCGCTCGGAATCGTCGTCTGTCGCCGTCCAGTCGCGCACTTCCTGGATGGCTGCATCGTTGGAGACGCTCAGCAGCAACCAGCCAATGGCGGCCACGCCCACTAAAACCAGCAGCGCGCTGACCAGCTCAAGCCCCAGGCGCTGCCGGGCGGTCAACGATGTGGCCTGGCCTGGATGGTTGGTGGGAGTTTGCATCGCACGACTCCTGGGCGTAAAAACGAATGTCTCTAAGAAAGATGGTTTAAGTATAGACAGTTCGCAAAAGTACGGGGGCAGCAAGCTGCTGCCCCCATGTCGGTTTGTTTATTGCTCAAGCAGGTCCATCAGGTCGAGCTCGAGCAGCTCGAGCGCGGTCTCGGGGTCTTCCTGGCCAGTGAGAATCGAGTGCACGGCGGTGAAGTACAGCGTCGAGGCCTCGTTATACTTCTCTTTGGTCGAAGACGACGGGCGCGCTTCGGTGCCGGCGACAACCTCAGGCGACGAGAACGGCATGGCCGCCTGGATGTCCGGATCATCATACAGACCGGCCATAGCGGGCGGGGATGTGGTCGCTATCGAGTACGCCTTCTGGGCGTCGTAGCTGGTGAAGTAGCGGACAAACGCGGCGGCCGCTTCGGGGTGCTCCGAGTAGCGCGAGACGCCCATGTGCCAGCCACCCAGCGTGGCCGCGCTGCGCCCGCCATCACCCATGGGCAGCGGGGCGACGGCGAACGAGTCGGCGATCATTTCGCTTTCCAGGCTGGTGCTGTAGGCATACGGCCAGTTGCGCATGAAGGCCGCGTTCCCGGCGTGCCACACGGCGCGCGATTCTTCCTCGCCGTAGCTGACCACACCGGGCGGGCTGATTCTGTCAACCCAACCCGCGGCGCGGCTGAATGCCTTGACCGCTGCTTCGTTGGTGACCTGGACGACACCTTCCGGGCTGACGAAGTTGCCCGCGCCCTCGGCCACCTGCCACTCCAGCGCGTTGCAGGTCAGGCCCTCGTAGGAGTTGCCCTGCCACACGAAGCCCCAGAACTCGGTGTTGCCCTCGGCGCGCTCGCCGTCCTGAATGACCTGAGCAATTTCGGTCAGCTCATCCCACGTGGCGGGTGGGCCATCGAAACCGTACTTCTCGATCAGGTCGGTGCGATAATACAGCAGGCCGAACCCAATGCGGAGCGGCAGGGCGACCAGCCGGCCATCGACCGTGTCATTCACGATCAGCGCCGGCAGATATTGGTCGAGCTGTTCCTGGGGGATGTAGGGGGTCAGGTCGAGCAGGTGCTCGGCCAACTGGCCAGGGAAGATCACGTCAACGCGGATCACGTCCACGTCGCCGCTCTGGGCCTCGAACTGCTGGAGGTAGGTCGCCAGCACTTCGGTCGTATTGGCCGATCCGTCAATGCGGAGCACGTTGATATTCGGGCACAGCTCCATGAACGCGGCGATGGCATCTTTCTCCGCCTGGGGATGGCTGCCCGCCGGGTCGCCGTAGAAGGTGATGACGACGTCTTCGGTCGTCCCGCAGTCAAACTCGCCGCCGTCCTGCGCCGCAACCTGCATGGCGGGCACGACCATTACCAGCACCAACAACAGAACGATGATCTTTCGCATGAGATTCCTCCAATTTGTCTATCTCTTAACATGGAATCAGCGTGAACACAATTGCTGACTGTTCGGGATAGAGCCTCCTTTCGCTTCTGATCACGCCTGACGATCAGGATCCACCCATATCGGGGAGCTCCAGGCATAATGCCCATTTTGCTGGCGCACCCGCACGTAATACCAGTCGCGTGAGGTGCTGCTGGTCCGGTCCTCGAAGGTAAACCGTCCCTCCAGCTCGGCCTGCGGGATGGCCCGGTGGAAACAATAGGCCGGGGACACGAACCCACCCAGGTAGCGGCTCTGCGCCCCATCCCGCAGATCGCCCAACGCCAGATCGACGTCGTGCCCGTTGATATGGCCCGCGATCCGCGTGTGGACATCCCCGTCGATGGTCATGCACAACCCCTGTGTGGCGGGCGTCGACACGGTGGGGTTGCGCCACGTGACGGTCGACCAGCGCACGCGATCGGGTTCGGGCTGCGTCACATCGCTGAACGCGAACCGGTCGCGCATGTCGTCCGGCGGCGGCTCGATGCCGTGCCCGCGCAGCCGCGGCTCCACGTCGTACAGCCGTCCCTGTTGGACCTGTAGATTAACGTTCCACGGGGTGCTCGCTGGTTCTTCGCCCCAGCCCAGCTCCAGGAACACTTTCACCAGCCCTCCGTCCCACTCCGCGCCGGATAGGTCCGGATGCCAGCGATGGATCACGCGGTTGTTGCGCAAAACTTCCACCACGTCGAGCGCGGCGCCGCCCATCACATAGATCTCCATACGGCGCTCCACGCTGGCCGGGACGACCGCGCCCATCACGGCGCCGTTCAACGCCACCTCCAGGTTGATACGATCGCCGGTGAGGGCCACCGTGCGTCGGGCCCGGATGGCCACCCAGATCGCCTCACGCGTCAGCGCCTCGGCCCATACCGCCAGCCGTCCGTAGCCATAATGGCCGGGGTGGGCGTTGTGGTGATCGGTCGAGCCGATGAATCCAAAGATATGCCCCAGGCCCAGCCCGTGCTGGACGGTGCTATGCGCGTCGCGCGGCCCCATCGAGTGCAGGTAAGGGTAGGGCGCCTCAGTGTGCTCGGACAACCCGTGGAACGACACGATCTCCACCGCGGGCGAGAACTCCGGCGTGAAGGCGGCCCAGTTGATTCCCCGGTAACCCCTCCGGTAGCCGATGTGGTGCGGAATCAGAAACGTGTCGATGCCCCGACCGGCCAGCTCGCGCAGGTGGGCGCGCATGTCTGCCAGATCCGTCGCCGGGATGATATGGCTGGCCCCGGTGTCTTTGAAGTACACGACATGATCGCCGTAGGCCATCGAGTGCCACTCGAAGCTGGGCAACGTCACGAACGCGCCCTCAACCTGGGAAGCGTCGGTGATGGCCTGGTAATGCGGCCACTGCTCGGTCGCGGCCTCGAACCCCCGCGCGTGATAGTCTACGAGGTAATCCAGGCGCGGATCGCCGGTCGGGATGTCCGGCCAATGGGCGTGGACGGTCACGCTGGCGAAATCCAACTGCAGGCGCGCATTCTGGTATGCGTCCTCCAGTGAGCCACGCCCATAGCTCACGCCACAGTGGTTATGTACATCGCCAAAATAGGTGTTCAGCCCGGAATACCGCGCCAACTGTGCCAACCCATCACACTCCTCAGCGTGCTCCGCCAAGGTTACCGGCCAGATAGCACTCGGCTTCGGCCAGCGTCGGGACGCTTTGCGTGCCCCGTGCCCCGGTGGAAAGACCACCCACGATATTCCCCAACTGCAGACTGCGCTCCAGCGGATCGCCGCGCAGGTAAGCGCACAGAAAACCCGCGTTGAAGCAATCGCCCGCGCCCGTCGTATCCAGAACTTCTACGCCAACGAGCGCCGGGACGTGAATTTCGCGATCGCCCTGCCGGGCGGTGGCGCCCCTGGCCCCCTGCTTGAGGATCACCAACGGCGTGAGAGGCACCAGGATGTCGAGCGCTTCCTCGATACTCGCTGCACCAGTGAGCTGCAGGGCTTCTGTCTCGTTGGGCGCGAAGATATCCACCGCGCGGAGCGCCTCGATCACGCCCGGCGTGTCCAATGTCACGTCACTTTGGGCGCAGTCCATGAACAACAGCCCGCCTTGATCGCGCACCTGCTGGCCCAGGGTGATGATGTCCGGCCGGTAATAAAACACAGGCAGAACCACGCACCGCGTCCGACCGGCATCCATCAGCCCCGCCACCGACGGCGGGCGGAACAGGTCGGCGAATGTCACGAATGCCCGGTCTTCGGCAAACGATAGCGACACTGTCAGGTTGCGCAGCGGCACGTCCTGCACCCGGAAATACCGGTCATCCAGTCCGGCCTGGCGGGCGGCGTCGAGCACATACCGGCTGAAAAAATCGCTACCAAAATCGCACTGCCAGCCCACCTTCAGACCCAGGCGGTGCATGGCAATCGCCGTGTTGAACGTCCCGCCGGGCAGCAGATCGAACCCGGACCCGAAGATCTCCTGGCCGAGCACTGGCATATGCGGCAGGCCGGTGAAAATCAGGTCGCAGAAATACACCCCGGTCAGCAGCACGTCCAATGGTTCGGCGCGGGCCTGGTCGGTCACGGCGCTATGCTCCCCCAATCGCCCACGTAAGGCGCATGTGCGTCCAGGTAGTCATCCACCAAGACGCTCGCCCGCGAATAGGACAGTACCAGCGGATGCGCCATCAGGGCCTGGATGGCGAGCGAGCGAGAACGCTCGGCAATCGCCTGGACGGTCAGCCGTTCGTAATGCTTCACGTTCTGCATCAGCACGCGCGGGCCGGGGGGAATCGTACCAATGGGCAGCGGGTGAGGTCCCGCGCCATCGACCACACAGCTCACTTCAACCACGTCGTCGGGCTGCATGCCCTCGATCGCGCCCTCGTTGGGCACGTTCAGCGCAGTGTAGCATGGTTCCCCCGTGACAAGCGCCTCCATCATATCGAGCGCCACTCCCGCGTATCCCTCGCCTTCGCTGGGATCGACCTCGACAAACATCTCGCGGAACCAGGCGTCAGCGTCATCCGGAGTCGGGGCCGACTGCTGTGCGTAATGCATATAGGTCGCCTCACGGCGCCGGTTGTAGCGGTGGTAGACCGCCAGCGCGGTATCGAGATCGGCCTCGATGTCGAGCACGCCCAACTGCGCCAGCAGATCGCGATTGAGGGCGAGAATTTCCTCGCCCCGGGTTTTCTCCTCAGTGGCAATCGCGGCCAGGGCGCGCTCGGCATAGTAGTAATAATAGAGATACTCGTTGAGCCACATCCCGATCAGCCGGACCAGGCCGGGATCGAACACGTTCTGGATCGTCTCGGCCAGAAACACGGGGTCGGAGAGAAAGCGCGGCAAGACATCCACGCCATCATGGCCGACACGGCGCGCCCAGGAGAGGTGATTGAGGCCAAACACCTCCGGACGCAGCGCATTGCTGTCGACGCCCAGCCGAGCGGCGATCGCATGTTGAGCGAGATTCGCGGAGTCGCAGATGCCCACTGTGCGCTCGAAACCCCTATCCCGTAGCGCCTGTGCCACCAGGCCCGCCGGGTTTGTGAAATTGAACAGCCAGGCGTCCGGGCAGCGATCGCGCATCAGCCTGGCGTAGCCGAGCACCGCCGGAATGCTGCGCAGTGCCATCGCAAACCCGCCAGGGCCGGTGGTTTCCTGGCCCAACACGCCATGTCGCAGCGCGATGCGCTCGTCCAGCACGCGGCCCTCGTCACCGCCCACGCGGATCGTCGTGACCACGAACCGCGCACCTGTTAACGCGGCGTCTGGATCGGTCGTGGTGGTAACCTGGACCTGGCTGCCCATCCGGCGCGCCACACCTCGCGCGAGCGCACCCATAGCCGCCAGCCGTTCGGCGCTGATATCCATCAGGCTGATCTCGCGCAGCCCGATTCGGTCTGCCCTGCGCAACGTCGCGGCCACGAACAGGGGGGCGCGCAGCCCGCCGCCACCGATCACACTCAGTTTCACTGCTGGCCTCTTCTGTTGTTTTATCCAAGTTGCTTCCATCTTACACGAAACGGGGACGGCATTTCTTGGATAATGAAGCCAGCAAGTTGGATAAAACTATCCGGCTGGTGAGCGTTACCGTTGACCGGCTGTCTGGCGGTACTGTCGCGGAGAGACGCCCACATAGCGGGCAAAGACGCGGCTGAAGTAAGCCGGATCGTCAAAGCCGACCTGCTGGGCAACGATCGTGATGGGGGTGTCGGTCTCACGGAGCAACTGCCGGGCCATGGCGGTGCGATATCGGTTGATGAATTCGACGAGGGTCAAGCCCAGTTCCTCGCGGAACAGGCGACTCAAGTAGTTCTCGCTGATGCCCAGAACGGCGCAGATATCCCCGCGTGAAATGGCGTTCATATAATGCTGGTGAATGTAGGCCAGCGCCAGCTTGACCGGCTCGCTCGTCTGGCGATCGCGTTCGATCCCGTCGCTGACCAGCGCCTGCAGCACCTGCTCAAGCTCATCCTCGGCCAGCACGCCTTTGGAGTGGAGCAGCACATCAGACTGGTTCAGACGGTGAATGTCGGCGAACGTCAACATCTTGCCGCTGAGCACCAGGACCGGCACATGGCGCGTGGCCGGAACCGAGCGCAGGCGGTCGAGCACCTCGAAGCCGTCCGGCCCTCCCGGCATCACCAGATCGAGGATGACCAGCGAAGGAAGCATTCCGTCGTCGAGCTGGCGCAGGGCCTCGGCCCCGTTGTGCGCCAGCAAAGTCGCCAACTGCGGCAACACATTGTGCACCAGCCGTTGGTACAGGTCGAGTGCCTGGGGATCATCGTCCACGGCCAGCACAACGCCGGGCCTATCGCCTGGCAGCAAGCGGGCAATGGCGTCCATCAAGGCTTCGCCGCTGAATGGCTTCACCAGGACCTGGGTGACATGTGCCGCATCAGGTGTCGCGCCCAGATCGGCCGCCTGGTCGGTCCCTTCAAACAGCAGAATCGGCAGCCGGCACAGTTGTGGATGCGCCTGAATCTGGCGCACCAGGGCGAGATCACTGGGTTGGGCCGCCGTCAGGTTCCAGGCCATCGCCACATAATGCGGTCCATCCTGGGTCAACAGCCGGTTGAGGGCGCGCCCGGACGTAACCAGTACCAGTTCCCAACGCTGGCGTTCGGCCAGCTCGACCGCCGCCTGCGGCACGTGTTGACCCGAAGAGAGCAGCAGCATAGCTGCATGGCCAGTTTCCTTGAGCTGCACGGTTTCGCCGCTGAGGGTGGGTAAAGGCAGATAGACGTGAAACGTGCTGCCGTTCCCCGGTGCGCTCTCCAGAGACATGACCCCTCTGTGCAGCGAGACCAACTGCCGGGTGATGCTCAAGCCCAGACCAATGCCCTTCCGGCGTTCCAGCTCTCCTTCGCCGGTGACGAACGGCTCGAAGATGCGGTCCTGAAGGTCGGCAGGGATCCCGCTCCCGGTATCCTGAACCCAAATGTGCAGATGAGGAGGCTCGGCCTCCACTCCCAGGACGATGTGCCCTTCCTCTGTGTGCTGGTGGGCATTGGTGAGGAGGTTGAACAGTATCTGGCGCAGCCGGTCCTGATCAGCCTGGATGAGTGGTAAATGCGGGGGCATCTGCAAACGCCATTCTACGCTCGGCGGCGTGTCAAGGCTCTCTACCATGTTCTCGAAGACGGCCTGGAGCAGCGTGCGCGGGTCGATCATCCTGGGGTAGAGATCCAGCTCGTTGATCTCAGCCCGCGAGAGATCGAGCAGATCGTTGATGATGCGCACCAGGTATTCGGCGCTGGCGCGGATATGGCTCAGATCGCTAATGAGTTCGGCGGGCAAGGCGACTCCGTATTGCTGCGGGTCGGCGAGCGCGGTTTCGGTATATCCCAGGATGACATTCAGCGGCGCGCGCAAGTCGTGGCTGACATTCGCCAGCAGTTGGGTCTTGAGCTGATCCGCTTTTTCGGCCTCGGCGCGCGCGTGAACCGCCTGCCGGTAGAGGTCCAGATTGTGCTGGAATAACAAGGCCCCGTACAGCGCGGTGGTCAGGTACCCGCGAAGCACCTCATAGATGGTCCCGTCACGCGGGCCTGGCTCAAAAATGATGAAGCCAAGCTGGCTCTCGCGGAAATACAGCGGCTCGACCACGACCTGAAACGGCAAGGGTCGCTGGGCCAGCCGATCGATCGCCAGCTGGTGGGCCGCAAACCGATCGCCCCCTGGCGACACATGAAGCGCCGCATCCCCGTCGAACCCGGCGACCAGATAAGCCCATTCCGGCACCTCCTTTACCGGTTCGTCGTAGCGGACCAGCCAGCACCCAGTGATGCCGATTTTCGGAAGCTCCTGCACCACGAGCTTGATCAGGCCAGACAGGTCAAACGTGGTCATGAATTCCTGGCCGATCTCGCGCAGCAGGCGGGTCTGCAGCTCTGTTTTCAACTGCTGCTGAGACCGAACACGCAGGGCCGTTTCGCCAATTAAGACGCGGGCTTGTCCCCATAGATTGGTCGCCAGCACAATCTGGTGGCGTGTCTCCAGCAGTGGCAGGATCGTCTGGCGCATCGCTGAAATGATGTCCTGGCAGACAAACACATCGGCGCTGGTGTCGATCAATGTCCGCAAGATATCTGCCAGACTTTGCATAAAGGTTCCCGGCGCTCCGCCTGCAAGTTCGGCGGTGAAAGCGTCGACCAGCGTTGCGACACAACGCGGTGTGATCTGGTCCGAGGTCTGGCTGACGCGGGCTGTGATCGCCGAGACAAGGCGAGGGTGTTCCCGGTGGCGTGCCTCCCCAGCATGCTGCTCGGGCGCTATCTGGGGCGAGGTCATCGCCCGCACCACAATGGGATTTGCGCAGCCGCATGACTGGCGCACGACCAGCCGCATGGGGAGGTTGATCTGCATCGGGACTGCCTCGCCGCGCAGGCGAGCGAGCAATAGGCTGACCGCCTGAAAGCCCTGGTTGTATGCGGACTGGCGTACAGTCGTCAGCGGCGGGATGCTTGCTGGCGCGTATGGCGTATCGTCAAACCCCACCACCGCCACGTCTTCCGGAACGCGCACACCACGCGCATGCAGCCCTTCAATCACCCCCAGTGCCACGAAATCGTCGCCAGTTATGACCGCGTCAAATGCGACCTGGCGCTGATCGAGCAGTTGATGGGCCGCGTCGATGCCTGATTCGTGTGTAAACTGCGCGCTCACGACCAGGGCCGGATCGAAGGGTATGCCATATTCGGCTAGCAGGTCGAGGTAGGCCTGGTAGCGCTGGGCTGATTCCAGGTGGTTGGGTGGGCCGGTCACCAGCGCCAGGCGGCGACACCGGTGGGTATCGACCAGGTGACACACAACATCCCGCATGCTCTGGTAGTTATCCCCGAGCACGCAGGGATGTCCCTCGATCTGCTGGGAGATGCTCACGATGGGCAGCGGCGCGAAGCGCTCACAGAAGCGTGCTTCTTCGGCAGCGCCCACAAACTGCCCCAGCCAGCCAGTCCACATCACCAGGCCGTCCAGGGGCGTTTCAGCGGAGATCATGTCGTAGAGTAAGTTGGCCTGGGAGCTAAACCCGATGGGTGTCCGCAAGGGTTTGCCCTGGAAGCAGATCGCATTGGCCCCGTTTTCAGCAGCGGCATCGAAAGCGCCCCAGCACATGGCTCCGAAATCAATCAAGTCCGGGAAAACCAGCCCAATCGTGTGCCGTGTCCGGCTCATCTTTTGCACCTGTTGTGAATGCCTGTTCAACCCGCTCGGTCTCTGTCTACACCTACACTACCATAGAACGCGATACTTGTGCCTCCAATACTTCCACGCATTAAGGAGTTGAGCTGGACAATAGGATGCCAGACCATTTCTGGGGGACGGGGATCTGGCTGTGATGGAGTGGATTTGGACAATCTGCTGACGATGAACTAGACGCACCTGCAATGGGTCATGCACCAGTCTGCTGGATGCTTGAACACAGGGCACTCGCAACATCGCCTTGATCACCGATGAGGTAAACTGTCAAGCAGTTCCTGCTGCCTCCCTGACCACAGGCGGAGTTTCCGGCTGTCGAACATAGAGCTTTCCACTGTAATGAAAACAATCAAGCTGTTGTCCCAATCCCAAACAATCTAATTGTTGCCAGACAAATTCAGATCGACTCACGCCGAGTGCCGTGGCAGTTCGTTGGCGAGAAGCCCACTTCATCAACGCCCGCGCAACTGCCTGTGGATCCGCGTACCGGTCGGCTTCACGCTTGGTGAGCACATGCCAGATCACGACCAACAACTTGCGTGCAATGGCGACAATCGCCTTTTGTTTACCAATTTGTGCTTTGAGCCGTTCAAAGCGCAGTTTCCAGTAAGGCGAGTAGCGGACCGCCGACCAGGCGGCTTCAACCAACACCATGCGGAGTTCCCGCCGCCCTTGCTTAGTGATCCGTCTGGTACGATACGTATTACCCGAGGCATGCACGCGGCTGCCCAAGCCACTATAGCCCACCAATTGACGCGGGCTGGGGAAACGCGTGATATCGCCAATCGCACTGAGCACGGTCATGCCACTGAGCAAACCAATTCCCGGGATCTGAATCACGAACGCTAATTGGTCGTACCACGGTTCCTGAACGCTCAGTTGAGCAATCTCAGCTTCCACTTCATCGATCAGGGTCGTGAGATGTTGAATATGGAGCAGGTCGTGCCGGACGCGCAAGCGTTCCGTACGGGAGACGGTCGAGGCCTGCCACCACGCCTGATTGGCCTGGCTAAAGGGCTCGCCGGTGGGTAAATGTAGATTATGGCGATGCAAAGTACTATGCAACCGATTCTTGGCTGCGGTCCGGTCGCGTACTAAATGACGACGATGCGCGATCAAGTTCCGTAATTCGCGTACCGCATCCGGTGGCACCCAGACCGACGGGATGAGGTTGGCCGCCAAGAGTTTGGCCAGCACCAGGGCATCGTGCTAGTCGGTTTTATGGGGGAACGACTGATTAAGCTGAGTTTATGGGCATCGGCGACCCGCACGTCCGCTACGAGTGGCTCGACGACATCGTATACGGCCCAGGCATTCGTGGTGGATTCCAAGGCCACATGATCTGTTGCTCGCAACTGAATTTGCGCCCAGGCCGCAAAGGTATCCAGCGACACCCGCGTTCCATTAAAGAGCACCTGCTGTTGTTCATCAACGGCGGCGATCATCACAAACTGACGGTGAATATCCAATCCAATATATCGGGATGACGTTGACATGGCTCTGTCCTCACTGCTGATTTCTTTTTAGGGAGGATCTGTTTTCGGGCCAAGGGCTACCTCACACACCGATACGAGCTTGACAGGGTCCCGTCTTCTCATGCGAACTGGTCGAGCGGGCCGCACTAAACAGACTAACGAGCTTGGTAGTTGTGGCAACCACCTTCTCATCAAAAAACGCCTGCTGGCCCATGCCCACATCCTGTGGCATCCCGCTCTGCTCACAATATGATTTCAGGATACCATGGATACGTTCGCTCGCCGTTCCGTACACTCACCTACATGTTAACAGACTACGGGCGGATTTGATCCAGTATTTTGGCGATTACTGGGATGGATGTGAGGAGATGGACAACCCGGCGGAAGCGCGCCAGTTGTTGCAGAAGATTGTCGATCAGGTGTTTGTGTACAACGACCAGGTGATTGCGGTGGTCTTACATGGCAACTTCAGTGTAGTACTTGATACAGGAGAGGATGATATGTCGGAAGAGTTAGCAAATGTTCTAAAAGAAAACGGCTGCGCTATCATTTTCAATGACGCGCAGCCAGGACGGGAGCGACGGGATTCGCATTATCGTATTCCACCTGTGGTTCAGACGAGACGCTATTCGATTTTACTCCCCGGACACAGCCCAATACATTATGATCCCATGTGCTCGTCCGGCGGCATAGGTCTGCGCTCGCTGCCCGCTACTCCTCTGGTTCGCAGGTGGAAGTCAGGCGATACAACTCCTGTTCTGAGCACGACAGGTCGCGAATGTATCGGTTGTCGCCAATCCACGCCATAAGGTCAATCGGGCTAAGTATGGGCTGCCAAACGCGCAGCGTACCATCTGCCGTAGAAAACAACAGGTGCTGGCCGTCAGGCGAAAAGGCAACTCCCTGAATCATCGCGTCATTATCGTCAAATATCCGGAGTTGTTCGCCAGTGCTCAACTCCCACACGATGACCGTCGTGTCTTGCGAACCAGAGACGATAACGCGTTCACCAGGGCTGTAGGTCACATCCCAAATGGCCGCTGCGTGGCCTGTATATTGCCGAAGCTGACGACCCGTGGCGACATCCCACAACCGCACTGTTGCATCCGTTGAGCCAGACAACGCAGTGCGTCCGTCCGGGCTGAAGGCTGAAGCTGTTACGGGGGCCGTGTGGCCCTCGAATCGGCGGATTTCCTCGCCGGATGCGGTATCAAACAGTCGCAAGCTTGTGTCGTCATAACTGCCCACGCCGTAGCGGACCCAGCCAAAACCAGCCAGAAACGAGCGCCCATCCGGACTGAACGCGACCGTATTGACCGAATCGCTGAACCCATTAATGCGCTGGACTGCCTTCCCTGAATTAACATCCCACACGATCAGGCTTGTATCCTCTGACCCAGACACAATCCGGGTGCCGTCCGGGCTAAACGCCACATCCAATACACCCGCCGTGTGCCCCTCAAAATGCCGCGCAATATCGCCCGTTTCCCGGTCCCACAACACAAGCGAGCCATCCCACGTGCCCCCCAGCACGAATCGTCCATCTGGGCTGAATGCGACCGCTGATACTCGCGCGTCAAGTTCGCTAAAACGCCGCAACACGCCGCCTGTCGCGACGTTCCAGAGGATTACGGTGTTACCGCTTGTGCTCGGCGTGAGTGCCTGCTGCCCGTCCGCATTCAGCGCCAGCAGTTCACCGTCAGACAATAGTGAGCTATCCATGCCGTCCGGGGTCGCACGCTGTTCTGTGTCTAGTGCGTGCCGGACAATGCGCCGATCACCCATGTCCCAAATACGCAGGTATCCAGTGCTGTGGGCCGAGATAACCTGCGGACTGCCGGGCACAAATGCGACCTGCAATGCTCCGCCTGCCTCACCGGCGTATGTATGCAGCAAGTCACCGGAAGCCACATCCCAAAGCGCCAGGCTTTGATCGCGTGATCCTGAAATGATCTGCGACGCATCGTCACTGAAGCTGGCCCCGAACACCCAGTTGGTGTGCCCGGCGAACTGGCGCTGGAGCTCGCCAGACTCGACATCCCATAAGATCATCGTGTTATCCGCGGACGAGGAGAGTAGGGCGCTGCTATCGGGGCTGAAAACAAGGCCGAACAGGATGTTGGTGTGTTTTTCCAGGCGGTGCGCCAGCTCGCCGGTTTGGGCATCCCACAACACAACCGTGCCATCTTCTGAGCCTGACGCGATCCACGCGCCATCTGGGCTGAACGCAACTGGGAGAATTTGAAAATTCGGGTTGTGGACCAGTCGGTGCACTATCTCGCCTGACGTCACGTCCCATACCAGCGTCTCGCCGCCTTCTGTCCCGGTAACAGCCAGGCGGCCATCAGGGCTGACGTCAATCCCGTTTATGTCGCCAGTCGGGTTTTCATAGCGCCGGATGATGCTGCCATCGGCGACGTTCCACAGTAGCATGGTGTCATCCAGCCCGCCGGAAAGGAGGGTCTGCCCGCCGGGCAAAAACGAAACCGCCTGCGGAAAATCCGTGTGGCCATTGGTGAAGCGCTGGATTTCCTGCCCGGTGGCGATGTCCCATACCGAGAACTCGAGGGCGTCGCCCGCCGCCACGACCTTCTGGCCGTCGGCGCTGACATCCATGCCCCAGCACCAGGCGGGGGCGCATTGAAGGCGGCGAACAGTGCCGGGCGCCATCGCGGCATCATACAGCGTGCGCTGAGAAAAAGTCGGCGGGGTATCAATGTGGTTGGCGGCGATGGCGAGTGCCAGGGCCTGATCCGTCTTACCCTCACCGAGCGCGGTACGTGCGGCAGAGGCCAGCGCCAGGCTCTGCGATAGCTCCGCGTTGCGGTTGGCTTCCGCCTCGTTCTTCTGCGCCGTACGCCGTTGGTTAAACGCGAACGCAGCCAGGCCCGACGCGACCAGCGTGGCGATGAGAAACACACCGGCGAGTCCGCGTAAGACATTACGTGCGCGCTGCTCCAGATGTTTCTCGCGCTCCTGTTGCGCCAGCACCGCAGCTTCTTCCTGCTCATGGGCGGCCACGCTGGCCTGGAGGAACGCGACCTCGATCGGTGCGAAGGCGAGTTGGGTGTGGGCGGCCCACGTTTGGAACTGGCTTATCCGGGTGCCGCGCAGCAAGAAGCTGGTATCGCGATCGGAGTCGGCCCATTCCCGGGTGGCGCGGGCAAACTGGCGCTGCAACCGGATCTCTTCCCTGCTTTCGTCCAGCCAGAGCCTGAGGCGTTCCCATTCGCGCAGAATCGCTTCATGCGCAACCTCGACCGTAGGGCTGCGTGTGGTCGGATCGTGATCGAGGGACAGCAGGCGATATCCCACAAACGTATCGATAATCTCGTCCATCATCTCCGGGTCGGCGGCGATAGCCATCAGTTCCGAGCGGTGAACCCGCCGCCGGGTATCCTCCGTGCCCTCGCCCAGCGTTACCAGCCGCAGAAACATTTGCCGGATCGCTTCGTGGCCGTCCGGATCAAATTCCCGGTAGAGAGCTTCAGCCCGCTGCGCCAGCGCTCCGACGGCGCCCCCCATTTCCTGATAGGCCGTGTGGGTGAGCAGCCGGCCCTGCCGCCGTTCAAACAGCTCCGTCAGGGCATATTGCAGCAGAGGCAGCGCCCCGGTCTGGTAATGCATTTCCTCGATGATCTGCGCGATCAGCCCATCCTCAAACGCCACGCCGACTCGGTCGACAGGGCCGGCGATGGCCTGTTCCATCTCTTTAGCACTCAGTGGCAAAATGGTCTCCATACGGCTGCGTACCAGGTCGCCAAACTCAGGGTAGCGCAGCGGGCGATCGTAAAAGTCGGCACGCAGTGTGATAACCACGCGTACCCGGGTGCGAGGTTCGGTCACTGCCGCATGGAGCAGGTGCAAGAAGTGAACGCGCGCGCGCTCATCATCTAGCAGGGTGAACACTTCCTCGAACTGGTCAATGATCAGCACCAACTCGCTCCCGTCATTGGGCAGCACCAGATTTGCGGCGCGCAGTAGCCCGAATTTATCGCGTTGGAGGTGTTCGTGCAGGTTGGTCGCTGGGATGGCGGCGACGCGAGTAAGGCCAACTTCCAGCTCATCTAGCGGGCGCGCACCGGGCTGCACTTCGACCACGAACCAGCGCTCCGATCCGGGCAAGCGTCCCTGCCACACGGCTGGGATCAGTCCGGCTTTGAGCAGGCTCGATTTGCCGCTGCCGCTTGGTCCAATAACGGCCAGAAACCGAGATACTTCAGAGGTTTCACTCATCCGCGTGATGAGTTTTTCCACCAGCTTTTCGCGACCGAAAAAATCGCGGTAATCGGCTGTCTCGAACGGCAGCAGGCCCTTGTACGGATTCTCCGGCTGGAAGCTATCGGTAGGGGTGAACGTGGTGCCCTCTGGGGCTGGGTGGAATCCCCGAGTGATCAAATCTAACTCGCGCGCACGCACGATAGCCTGTACGCGGCTGCGAACACCTAGCTTCTGGTAGATCTGTGTGATGTACCATTTCACCGTCGCAACCGTCACGAACAACTGCGCCGCAATCTCCTTGTTGCTCCGCCCTTCGACCATATACTGGAGGATTTCCTGTTCGCGGGGCGTCAGCACTTCGACCACATTCACCGGAGCGTCCGCCGTATTCAAGGCGATGGCTGTGCGGAAAGCGCCCCCCAGAGCCATCACATCAATATACCGGTGTGCGGGATTTTTCTGCGTGGCTTTTTGAATCACTGCGTTCACCGCGTTGCCAACATCGCCCGGCAGGTTGGTGACTGCGGGCAGTGCGTCGTTCAGGTGGCTGTACAGGCGCCCAACGGTTGATACATCCGGGAAAGGGTGCTGTCCGGTCAGCATCTCATACAGCACCACTCCCAGGCTGTAGATGTCCGTCTGGGGCGTGACCGTTTCGCTGCGGGCCTGCTCCGGCGCGAGGTAGTCTGGCGAACCGATAATCCCATCGCCTGCAGTAGTGGTCTCTCGGACATTTAGAAGGTCTCTGGCGATCCCGAAATCCGCGAGATAAGCGTTGCCATCTTCATCGAGCAGCACGTTGCCCGGTTTCAGATCGCGGTGAATGATGTGGTGCCGGTGTGCTGTCGCCAGGGCCGAAACGATCTGATCGAGCAGGGCCGCCGTGCTCTCCAGGTCGAAGGGGCCATTGAGTTGCAGCGCATCTCGCAGGCTTCCGCCGCGCAACCAGCGCATCACCAAATATGCCCCGTCCGGCTCGCGCCAGTAATCGTACAGCGGCACGATGTGCAGGTGTTCCAACCGGGCAATGATCTGAGCTTCTGTCTCGAAGCGGCGAATGAAATCCGGCTGGTTGGCAAACCCCGGCAAGATGATTTTGACCGCCACCTCACGCGCGACGGTGGTTTGATAGGCCCGGTATACCGCGCCAAATCCCCCTGCGCCGATCCGTTCACGCAGTTCGTACCCTTTGATGACCTGTCCGCTAAGGTTGTCCATGGTAGCATCCTCGATTTAGCAGTTACCCGAATTATAGAGAATTTGAGGTGGGACGTGTTACAAGACTCGACCTTTTCCCTACCTCCTTTTCACCTTGTTTTGCCCCTATAATGCGGACAACGCGGCGCGATTAGCCCGCGCACAATCGTCCAGACGCTGATGACAAAGGAGATGCACAATGAAATGGCGATTGGTTTTCGTGCTGGCGGTAATGATGGGCAGCAGTTGGGTCATTACCGGAGGCGTTCACGCTCAGGTGCAGGTATGTCAGGCGGAGATGGATTACCTGGTACAGGCGCAGGAGCAGTTGGTCGCAGCGGCCTATCCCGACGCGCTGGTTTCTTATACCTGTGCCCTGCGGGCCGACCCGTTGAACGATCAGGCCCACATTGGCAGGCTGTGGGCAGCGCTCCTGGCGGGTGATTATATGACCGCGCACAGTGAGGCGTTTCTGCTCAATGACGGCGCTGGCCAGGTGCTTGAGGCAGCTATTTCCGAACAAACAGACGTGGTGTCGCTGCAACCCGACCAACTGGCTGCCCGCCAGATACGCGCATTTCTGTATGCGTTCTCTGGTCGGCCTGACGCCGCATTGGCGGACGTCGCTTCGATCCTGGCGGTGGATCAGGATAACGTGCTCGCGCACGCCATACGGGCCGTTGCCAGGGAGGTCATGGGCGATGCGGAAGGCGCCGCCAGCGCTTTTGAAACGGCTGTCGATCTCTCGCCGGACAACCCACAGCTTTACGGCCTGATGGCGGGTGCCCAGTGGGCCTCGTTCAACATCGAGAGCATGGCCTTCAACAGCAGCCGCGCAATCGAGCTTGCACCCCATCTGGCCTATCCCTACCGGCTGCATGGCATGAGCCAGATGGTTATGGGCAATCCGGAGGGCGCGCTGGCCGATGCCAACCGGGCAATCGAGCTGGAGCCCACCTACTACGCGTTCTATATTCTCCGCGCTAACGTGTCACTCGCGCTCGGTGATCCACAGGGGGCATTCGCTGATTTGACCACCGCCATCGAGCTGAACCCGCGCACGGAAATCGGCCACGCCTTCCGCGCGTATGCAGCCCTAGGCCTGGGCGATGAGGCGGTGGCAGGTCAGGATTTCGCCACCGCCATTGAGTTGGGCACCCGGGAAACGATCGAAGGCGCTGCTCTGGTTGCCGGACAGTCGGTGACCGTAACGATGACCGATGGCCGCACCTTCCGGCTGCCGTTCGAAGCACAGGCAGGCCAGCACGCAGTGATTGCCGTCACCAGTGTCAACCCGGGTGAGGTGGATCCACTCGTGCAGGTTGTCAGCCCAGAAGGTGTGCCGCTTGTGTTCAACGACGACGCCAGCGATGAAGACCTTGATGCCGCAATTCCCGACTATGAATTCCCCGCCAGCGGCACATATACGCTGGTCGTGAGCCATGCTAATTTCGGCAGCGAAGGGGATATCGTCATCAGTCTGGAACTTCAATAACCTGGATGGCGTGCAGTCGCCGTCGAGCAGCCTCAAATCATGGTGTGTGCGGAAAGGATGCCTGCTTTCTCCGCACACGCCGCACCCTGACACATCTACGCCCGCCTCTGATGGTTCTGGTTATGCCGTTTTCAGCCACTTTTCCGGCCTCAATATCCTCCGATTATCTAACCAAATCGGCGGCTATCGCGACCCCAGCGTACCGTAGAGATGCTAGTCCACTAGGGCTTATTCGGTTGTTGCCCTTGGCAGTTGGCGGCGTTCCAAATGGTGGGGTATGGCCCTATGCATCGCACTGCGGATTTGACAAAGGACAAAGCCAAATCTCTGTGCTTATGCTGTCGGCCACCCATCCAGTGATGCCGTCTGTATAGGAATAGACGCGCCAGTAGAGCATGTCCTGAGCGTAGCGTGCTGAGTACACGCACACAGGGCCGTCCAGAATCTTTAGACGATCGCGAGACTGTTTTTGACAAACAGATCGTGGATGGTCATGGCGTCCTTGTCCTGGGTGCAGGAAACCTGCTCGCCTGATACAGGTGTGGACGGTATAATTTCGGCGAAAATGGGTAGGCTAGGTGGGACACAAGACAGCTATGGCAGGTATCCCGCATAACAAGAGCATTGTGGGGAAAATCAGCGGTACCAATCCCATACCGAGCCGGCTTCCTGGAATCGGCTTTAGCGGCCAGACGTGATAGAAGTGGAAACACAGCGGAAACATGTTCAGTGTTGGACGATGTCGTGCACAAGACAGTCTCCGTGCTGGCGTCATTCACAACAGTCCCGAGCTGCTGTTGCCCTGGAAACGTTCCGCCCAGCATGTGTTCTCCCCCCAGAGTCCAGCGACGTAGAAACCGCCGTTAGTCGAGGAGTATAGACTGCAAGTGTTTTTGAGACAAAAGTCACAGCATGGGTGAACTCGATGTTTTTGATCCACGAAAATCGTGGATACAGGCGCTTCAATTCACTGGCACACAAGCTCAAGCATCGGTCTGGAAATCAGCACAATCGACATTGTTATCACCATTTCCTATGAAGCAACTGCTGAAGCAATAAACATAGACCACCCGATACGAATGCCGGATGGTCTTTGAATTGCTGTCCAAAAGCGTGTTCCGGTCTGACCTTGTGCGCTTTCAGGCCCCATATTTTACGCTCTGGGCGATCAGCCGATACGTGTTATCCCACTGGCTGAAAGTCCGGCTGGACGTAATCCCTAACAACATCAGGTGATCCTCGACTCCTTCGATGAGAACGACAGTGCCGGCCAATTCTGTTGCTTCAAAGGTGATCGATACGGCCTGTTTGTCGTCGATCATCATTTCCTTTAACGTGCCGAATTCCACCCGATCGCCTTCATCAACAAAGCCGGATATCACGTCATTCGTCACGTACCCTGCAAGAAAATGGAGATCCGTTTCCAAGGGCCAGGATTCCTCTTCGCTGGCCTGCGAGAGTCGCACGAAGCTCATCATAACCAAATCCGATTCCTTGCCAGAAACAGCATCAGGAGGCGGAGTTGGACGAGAGATATGCACGTGATTGCCAGCGGTTGCCAAGCTCCAGCCTGAAGGATAATCGAACGAAAGCGAACCGTCGTCATACCGCTGTGTCAGTTCGTTTTCCTGAGCGAAGACGGTATTGGCCATCACCAACCATAGAACAATTACCACTATCGTGATTCTTTTCAAGAGTATCCCCCTTATTGAATACGCAAGATCCAGATTGGATCGCGCGAATGTACCGTTTCGGACATGGGCACGATCCGGATTCGGCGAACGAGCCTGGCCGATCGCGTACTCCCCGATCGGCGGCGCTAGTCCGGCAGGCCGTCGCCGTCCTCGTCGAGCGCGGCCCATAACAGAAACAGGTCGTCGTCCGGATCGTCGTCATCGGGCGGACGCCGTATGGTCCGGGTTCGGTCAGCGGAGGCAGGGACGTTTCCTGCGCGCCAGCCAACGGGACCAGTGCAAACGCCACGGCGGCGATAAGTACCACGGATACCAGACACTTGGAAAAACGGGCGTTCATGGTGTATCCTCCTAACGCATAGTTCGTTCGATGCGGACGACTTTGCCTAGGGCGGGCGTTGGATTGCACCCAGCACTCGCCCACGCGATCGATCAGAAACCCTGTGCCTTATACGTGATGCCAGCGAACTGCACCACGTCCGGCGGGAGGCCCATTTGGACATCATTCATTCGTGGTAGTTTCTACACTCAACTCGAAGGGGCCAGAAACCAGATCGTTGCTGCCGCCGACTTCGATCCGGTATGTTCCGGCTTTCAAGGTAATCTCTTCCAGTTTTGCCTCGACTTTTCCGGCGCTAAAGGCCTCAAAGGAGCCGTCGTCATTCCAGACCAGCAGTTTGCCATCGGCGTCAAAGAGGTACACAGCGGGGTCGAATGTCGTTACTCCCAGCAAGATGGTGTCATCGTACTTCAGATCCGTCCCGCTCGCCGTGATGTTAACGACAGAGTCCACTGCAAGGGTCAGTGTGTACCTCACACGTTGAGTGACCGTGGCGATTTCTCCAGTGGTTTCGCTTCCCAATTCAATCGTGCCACCATCGAGGGCCGTGATTTGTCCGGGGTATCCCCAATTCGCGGTATAGACGTAATCCCTGTCATAGGTTCCCGGATACGAGCCAAACATCGCGCCAAAGTCAGAGATACCGGCTGGAATTGGAACTCCATCCATGCGGAAGAGGTGCTCGCGCTCATCGCCCAAAACAGCGGATACAGTGAAATGTACTGAACGACCGACTGGGTACAGGTTGTCGGCAAACTGGCCGTAACTCACCAGGTAGTCATCCGCACCCAACTTCATTTCAAACGCCGGAATTCCCGCGATGTTATTCACCAGAATGCCCACGCAGGCGGTTTGGGGATCTGTTCCGGCGAAAATCTGCGTATCATCAATGACCAGCAGATCGAGGTTCTCGGCATCGAGACTGCCCACGATGGCGAGCGAGTAAGCGTGTCCCGCTTCAAGTGTAATCTCCTCGGGTCCAAGAATGGCCATCTCAAGGCTTTGGCCGTGTGGGACAATGGCAAAGCTGTGGAGACCATCCGAAAAGTCGAAGAATGGACTGGCGGTGTTGCAGCGAATTGCAAAGCAGCGGCCTGACCATCCAAGGTTGATTATTTGGGTCGCAAACGGGAATACCTCGCCGTCCACGTAGGTGTCGTAGTCTTTGGGATCAAACGCGAAATAGCCGATGCGCACCCGCGCAGTTCCGGCCTCCTCCTGCGCGCCGACCAACGGGACCATCGCCAGCGCCAGCGCGGCGATCAGCACAACGGACACAATACACTTGGAAGAACGGGCGTTCATGGTGTATCCTCCTAACGCATAGTTCGTTCGATGCGGACGACTCTGCTTAGGGCGAGCGCCGGGGCCATCCGACGCTCGCCCACTTGATCCCTTAGAAGCCCTGAGCCTCATAGGTGATGCCCGGGAACTGCACGGCATTCGGCGCGAGGGCAGCGGCGGCCTCGGCGTCATCCTTCAGCGTCGCCAGCAGGAAGGCGGTCGCAAAGTGTTGGACTAAGTCGTGGGCCCTTGGCTTCTCCCAAACGGGTTCCTTACAAAACGGAACAGTTTGAGGCGAAAGCATCCCCGCGTTGCAGGCGTGTGTGAACAGAGCGTGGTTCGCGTATTCGAAGATGGCTATGGCCTCGCGGGAATTGTGCAAGTTCTGTAACAGCACATCATGTTGATACGGCATTGCCATGGGAGCACCTCTGGCGAAGATCAACAGCGCTGGTACTCTTATGTAGCTTAATCCCACGGGGCCGAAGTCAAACGCGCCGCCATCCAGTGACACGATCGCGTCAACGCGCGGGTCGCCTACGTCAGGCCAGAGACCGTCGGGCGGCACCTCTACCTCCAGCAGCTTGGCCCATTCCTGATTTCTCGCATCTTCACTGACACACAAAAGTGGACCAACCCAGGAATTCTTGGCTTCATCGGTCGCACACCAGGCTACCAACTCCGCCGAGTTCCGGTGCGCGCCACCGGCAAGCATTGCGGTGAAACCTCCAGCGGAATAACCAGTTACGCCAATTTGGTCCAGATCGATTGCCCCTGCCAGCGAGCCGCTCTGTGCTGTGAGCTGCGCCGCGTAGTCGATCAGCGTTGAGATATCCCATTGCCGGCTTAATTCGGCATGCGCTGGCATGAAACCGACTGGTGGCGCGTCCTCGTGGTCGGTGGAGAGCACAACAAATCCGTAGGAGGCCAGGTGTTCGCAGTACTCTGGATGGCCCCAGCGGTACATCCATCCTCCATGCGAATACACAATCAGTGGATATGGTGCGCTATCCAGATCCGGCGGTACGTCAAGAAATGCTTGACCAGTCCGTGGGAAATACAAAGGGCCTGCATAAGCCATGGTTCGCGGTTCAGCTGGGTAGGTGAATGGTTCGAGCTCTCCGCCTGGGTTCTTAGCCGGATACCAAACCGTGACTCGGCTCTCGCGTGTCGTGCTATCTTTATACTCAAAGGTGATTGGGGAGTCTTGGATACCCACCCAGTACGGACCGTGCAGGGCAAACGGCGGCGCGTCGGGGCGCAGACCGACGGCTTCTGGCTGCGGCCCCTCTTGCGCGCCCACGAATGGCACGATCGCCAGCGTTGGGAGCACGAGGACCGCAATCAACAGAACAAAGAGCAAACGCTTTTTGTGCATGAGCTTCTCTCCCTTCGAGTGTTTATGGTCAGGACACTACAATCGACGGGGCATGAGCCTAATGGAGGTCGAGCCTGGGGAAGTCAGCAGCCACTGGAGTGAGGGGGAATAGGGATAGGGCTGCGCGATACGGGTGCTTACCCTATCAAATCACTCATTTCATTAGTTGCCTAGTTTCACCCGAGGGTACGAAAGGTGTACCGTGTCGGAGCCGTTCCGGAGTACGGGATGACGAAGCGGCCAGCGCACGCTTTGGGACAATCTCGGTGATGCCTGTCTCAGCCTCTATGAGGCTCCGTATCGTGGAGTCGGATTCGACCGGTACGAATAGACCCGTCGGACATTTCGTCAGCTCATGCGGCCATTCTGGAGGCTGTGGGGCGGCTGATTGCCGGTGTCCGAGTCCGGGATGTCCGGGAACCGGTTCCCGGCAGGGAGGTGCTCTGCCATAAGAAACGGACAGGCCGATCCACGCTGGAGAATCGAGGACCGGCCCGTGAGCCTATGCCATGCAAATGTAATGTCGGTCGATTATTGGATAGGTGGCTTGCGCACGAAACTGAGGTAGGCCAGGAGTCTTGCCTCTGGAACGCCATGTTCTCAGGCGCCATCCGCGGCTACTACCGCGAAGCTGTGGAGGGTCAGATTTCTCGCTCAGATTGATTTCTGAACATACGCGCAACGATCTGGAGCACCTGTTGCGTTCAGGGATCGCCTACAAGTTCGGAGTTCTACCTGCAGCCAACCGAGAGGACGTCCACAACATCATCTCAGAGACGGTCCGGATCAGATCCAAATCCATTGAGAATCGTCGGCCGGTACAAGGGGCCGGTCAGAATCATTCCCGGCTCAGGAAAGGCCACGTTGCAGTACTGAGGACTCCCCGCCTGCGGTGTCACCGAGGATCTGCTCCACAACAGCGGCGATAGGTGGAAGGCAATCTGGGCTCGCTCGGACCTCCTGCACCGCTTCGTTGATCTGTTCGATCGACCCAGCCAACCAGCGCGAGGCAAGATCGAGATAAAGGGCTGGCATTTCGGGATGCTGCTGGACGAGAGAGAGGAGTTTCGCCGCTCGGGCCTTCGCGCCTCGTCTGGCCGCCACACATGCGAGGCCCGCCAGCGCATAGAGGGTCAAGGGCACTATCTGGCTTTCCCAGGCGAATCGCAGCGCGTCGCAGCAGTAACGCTCTGCCTCCGCGAGGTTGCCGAGGCCAACAGCCGCAAATCCCAGCCGGCACCACGTCCCACACACGCCCCAGCGATGGGACAGCTCCAGGAACATGACAGACGCCGCCTGAGCGAGATCCGCGGCCTCTTGGTAGGCCTCCAGGCCGTACGCATCAACGCTCATCCGGCTCAGGGTGTATGCCTGCCCCACCTTGTGCTCAGTTCTCTCGAACATGCCCAACGCCTGGCGGTGGAACTGCATCGCCTGGGAATAATCCCCTAGCCCGTCGGCGGCGAGACCCATTTTGCTCAGAGCGAACGCCTGTCCCCACTGGCTTCCCAGGTCTGCAAAGATCTGGCGACTCTCCTCAAGGGCTGCGAGCGCACGTTGATACTCCCCCCGCAGGAAGTAAGCGTATCCCAACCAAAGCGCGTAGGTTGGCCAGGCGAATTCCTTGCTCTCACGGCCGATAGGTATGGCCTGCTTCAGGTATTCCTCGGCAAGATCGCACTCGCCCCGGAGAGCGCCATTGAGGCCAAAGTTATGCAGGCATAGCCCAAGCTCGGGTTGAAGGTCCAGAGCGCGCAGCCCGCCATGACATTCCTGCGAGATCGCTTCACTCTGGGCCACCAACCCCAGGTGGCTGCAGAAGAAGGCCTCGCGCACTCGCGCGGAGAGGTACACCGGATCGTCTTCGTCGTCGGTCGCGTTGCACGCAGCCGATCGTAATCGTAGGTCTGCCATGTGTCCAAACGCGATTCGTCCTTCATGCCAATCTGCGACGCCGTAATAGGCCAGCAGACCGGAAAAGCCTCTCGTCGCCTGGCTATCATCCCCATGCACAACAGCCCATTCCACGGCGGCCTGGACGTTGGCCAACTCTGCTCGGATCTCTTCGCGGACCTCCACCATCCGCTTGCCCATAAGGTAGTCCTCGCGCTGGGACAGGAATTCGATGAAGAAGCGGCTGTGCCGGTTGTGCACGCTGTCCTGGGCACCGGCTGACTCTGACAATCTCTGTGCAGCATAGCGCCTCAGCAGCGGGTGCATATCGAAGCGGTTGGCTGCGTTGCGCGTGAGTAGTGACATCTTGACCAGCTTGGCGAGGAGAGCGAGGTCGGCGTCGGCGACCCGGGTGGCCGCCCGACGGTCGAATCCGCCCCGGAACACAGACAGACGCGCCAGTGCGTCGCGCTGCTCAGGCATCAGCAGGTGACAGGTGTGATCAAAGACCGCCTGCAGACTGCGGTGTCTCTCGGGCACATCGCGGGCATGTGCTGTCAGCACCTCCATGTTCTTCTCCAGTTCGTCGGCTATCTCTACACACGAGAGCACTGAGGTCCAGGCGGCAGCCAACTCGATAGCCAGCGGCATGCCCCCGACCAGACGGCAGATACGCGCTACGTCTGCTCGCTGATCGCGCATGGAGACCTTGCCGCCAGCTCGCCTGGCCCGATCCAGGAACAGCGTTAAGACGTCGGCCTCAAGGCTAGATGAGCCGCCATCATCGGATGACACAGGCAGGCCTTCAAGGAGAAACACCCATTCTCCTTGGAGGTCGAGCCGCTCGCGAGATGTAACGAGCAGCTTCACTCTTGGTGCGTGGGCTATCAGGTCATACAGCAGCGGAGCCTCGCCAACCAGGTGCTCAAACGAGTCGAGCACAAGCAGCAGCGACCGGTCAGCCAGGTAATCGGCCAACTGCTGGCGGGGATCAAGGTCGCTGGCGAGGCCATCAAAGCCGAAGCCCAGTGCGCTTCCGATTGCAGGCAGCAGGTATTGGGGGGCGATTACCCGGGTCAGAGGCGCGAAGTAGATGCCGTCTGGAAAATCGTCAACTACAGCCCGCGCAACCTCGAGAGCTAGGCGCGTCTTGCCGATCCCGCCGAGGCCGGTCAACGTGACGATCCGGCAGTTTTCCTGGCGGAGCAGGGAGCTGAGCTCGGCCATCTCTCGTTCTCTCCCAATAAAGGTGGTGCCCTGGAGCGGAAAACGGGATCGGTGTTGTGGAGGTATTTCTGCAGCGAAGAGCCGCTGTCCTGCCGCTATCTGCTCATAGAGTCTGCGACTTTCTTCAGAGGGTTCTACGTCCAGTTCTGAGCGCAGTATGGTGCGCAATGCCTCATATTGCAGAAGGGCCGCATTCCGCTGTCCGTCGAGCGCCAGAAGCTGCATCTGCTGGCGGTGGCCCACCTCATCCAGCGGATCGAGCTCGAGCAGCTTGAGCGCCAGGTCTTTGCCGTTCTGATAGTCACCCGCCGCAGCAGCGCAGGTGATCGCCTTATGCAGCGCATCAATTACTAAGCGGTGGTATCTCTCCTGCTGCCAGACGCACCAATCTTCAAACGGGAGACTGCCGCGCACGTGGAAACCTTCCAGGAAATCACCGCGATAGAGACCAAGGGCCTCAGCGGCGCGACCCTCTTCCAGGTGGCGCTCGAGTTCGACTGCATCGAGCCAGATCGCGGCCTCTGGATTCATGCCAATCGTCTCACGGTCGATGAGCACATACTGCTGTAGGGATTTTCGCAGCAGAGATAGGGTAACGCGGAGGGCCGTCTGGGAGTTGCTCGTATTGCAGTCGGGCCATAGCTTGGCCGCAATGACGCTGCGCGGGTGCCGGTCACCCTCTACGGCAAGGAAGACGGCTATCGCCTCTGCCTTGTGGGAGCCTATAGGGGAGATGCGCTTCCCATCTAGCTCAAGCGACAGGCCGCCGAAGGTCTTGATCTCGAGCATCGCGTTTGACTCCGTCACTGGTACTAAGGTTATGGCGAGCTGCTCGGATGTTAGCGATGGCCGCCCAACAGGTTGTCGTCGAGCCTCGACTTGTAACGATTGTTTAGCGATCTCGTAGCGGCACACCCTCATTATATCATGTAGACGTTTACGTATTTCCGGCCCTCAATGGGCAGGAGCTTTCGACATAGGAGGTGCTGCGATGATATTCAAGACCCTGTTGACGATGAAGGCGGTTGTGTGTCTGGGATTTGGGGTTCTCTTGGTGCTTGTGCCAAGTGACCTGTTCGACATTCTGGGAGCCTCACTCGATGATGTAGGTCGCATCCCGGCCCGAGAATATGGCGCGGCTATGCTGGGAACGCTGATCCTGACTTGGCTTGGACGCAACCTGACCGATCTTAAGGTCCAGCGAATCATTCTGCTGGATCTACTTGTCTATGACGCCGTCGGTCTTGTCGTGACCGTGCTTCCGACCGTCTCTTGCACCCTTAATGCGCTCGGCTGGGGCATCGTGGCAGTGTACCTGTTCTTCATCGTTGGTTCAGGCTATCTGCTTGTGACGGCACAGGCCGAGGGTGTCGGCATGCGGGCGACCAGCCCCTGACAGTCCGGGCCCTAGCTGCCTGCCCAAGAGACGTACTCTCTCGTTCGCATACGACGATTCTTTAGCAGACCTTAAAGGAGAAAGACCTTGATACAGGAGTATGGACGGTTCATCATTACGTTTTCGCTTCTCGTTGCAGCGGCGCTGGCTGGTTTCACCGTATCGCCTGCTGCTGGCCAGCAGGACCCTCTGATAACCAATGAGACTCTCGCTATGTCCTGGCTTGTTGCCCGCGTCCAGGGGGACTGGGAAGCCGTGGATGCGGTCCTGGCACCAGACATCATTGCGTACGATCCATTCTTGCCACAGTCCCTTCACGGAGAGGAGGCAGTCAAATCGTGGATGACCGCTATGAGCGACGCCTTCTCGAACCTGGCCTTTGATATTGAACATCTGGTTGCCGAAGAAGATTATGTAGGCATCCATTGCTGGATTGATGGCCAATTCACCAAAGACTACCTTGGGTTTCCAGCCACTGGCGCCCCTGTCGGGTGGGCGGAGATCGACATCCTGCGAATCGAAGCCGGGCAGATTGTCGAGCTGTGGATGGGCTACGATACGATGGTGCTGGCCCAGCAGTTGGGTGTAGTGCCCAGGGAGGATGAGACGACCGGGCAACAAGCAGACTTGCCGGTGGATGGTGCCAGCGAAGCAGCGTCATCCAGTGATCCAGAGGCGAATAAGGCTCTCATCCGGTCCTTCAAATTCAATCTGATCAATGAGCAGAACTTCGCTCTCGTGCCCGACCTCGTCACTCCCGGCTTCGTCTTTCATGACCATGGCGACACGCACGACTTGTCCTACAGCGGATACGATGGCGTGCAGGAATGGCTTGGGCCGCTGCTGGCGGTGGTCCCCGACACACATTTCCTGCCGGAGGAGTTGTTGCTGGTGGCCGGAGAGGATCTCGTCTTTGTCCATTGGCAGGCTCTCGGGACGAACAGCGGCAATGTACCGGGAATTACTGCCACCGGCGATGAACTGGCAGTTTACGGCAACTCGATCTACCGGGTGGCAGATGGCAAGATCGCCGAGACATGGTTTGCGATGGACGTTTTCGGCTTCATGCAACAGTTGGGCGTCATCCCGCCGCTGGAGTGAAGCACGGCAGGCACCTCGCACTCACGTCTCATTGCTGTTCGTCTGGGAGAACGCCACCTTTCACCATAACCGTTTGGCTGGGGCGAAAAATGGCCCTGGCCAAACCGGTTCTTGGCGCATTTGCAGATGGCAGGCCCGTAGGTACGGTAACAAATGTCAAGTCGCGCAGTGCACTAAGAGCTTCTGCAATCCGTAGTCGGGTTGGAACGATTGCTTCTTGGTAACAACAGCCCAGGCAATATGAATGAGTTTGCGGGCACAAGCGCACAAGGCCACTTTGGCGGGTTTACCTCGTTGCCGCAAGCGCTGATAGAAGTGACGGATAATTGGAGTAGACTGCACTGATGCAATCGCCGCCATATAGAGTGCCGTACGCAACCGGGTGTGGCCGCCACGGCCCACGCCACGAGTGCGTTTGAGCGAGGTACCTGACTGGCGGGGATAGGGGGCCAATCCTGCAAAGGCGACCAATTGCTCAGCAGTTTCACAGGTTGTGAAATTCAGGGTTGCGACCATCAACCAAGCAGCAGTGATAGGGCCAATGCCCTTAATACTCAACAGCAAACGCGTAGTGGTAGCCCATTCCGGCTCCGAATGCAGAAGCCGTTCAATTTCGTCCAATAAGGCATCGATTTGTTCGGTCAGGAAAGCTATATGCGCTTGGTAGCGTGCTTCCACACTGGGTTGTGCATCGGGCCACTGGCGTAAGGCATGCAGCCGATTGCGTTCCTGGGTACGCATATCCAGTAAAGCATCTCGTTGTCGCAAGCGTTGGTACAGTTGTTCATATAAGACTGGTGGAGGTGCCCAAGGTCGGGGATCGAGTTTAAAGCCGAGTTCCATCAGGGTGCGCGCATCGATCGCATCTGTCTTGGCCCGGCGCAGTTGAGCCTGAGCTAACCGGAGCGCCTGGACCGGATTGACCACACTGACGACAAATCCTTCCTCTTGGAGTGTGTAAGCTAAACGCATCCAATAGGTACCGGTGGCTTCCATCACCACCTGGCAGTGGGCAGGCTTGTGCCCCGTTGAACGCAACTGCTGCATGAGGTGGCAATGACCGGCGGCGGACTGTTTGAACTCGGTTATTGGTGTTTGATCATCGTCGGGAGTTGTTCCCCAGGTCACACTGATCGTTTGGGCTGAGATGTCAATGCCGACCCGCAAACTGTATTTGTTCATCAGGTTCCATCTTTTCAGTTGAGTGAAGTTTTAGCTCGCGCTGGGCAACCTTCACCTTACCTCGTGAATGCGTAGTCTTAGCTACCGGATACGGTTCAGGGTGGGCTTGCCCGTTGATGTTGGGGGACTATCTACGGGACGCGGTCTACGCCGCTAAGGCCAAATCGCCCTCACCAACACCCGCAGGAGCTTGCTTCAAGCATACAAGCTAATCGCATTATACGAGGGGCCAAAAAGTCGATCCACGCTCAGAGCGCGGGTAACTGAGGTAGAATTCCACGCTGAAACAAGTCAACGCTTGGTGTTCAAATTACTCCACAAAGGCCAACAACAAATGCATATGAACAAGGTGGTGCGTAGGGTGGGGCGGGTGCTACAAACCGGCATGGCGCGCCTGGAGTCGCGCTTCAAGGACTGGACCAGACCCGCGAAGACGAACCAGGTGACGGGTACTCTGGCCGGTCTGACACGAAGCGAAGGTGAACTGATGGCCGAAAACGCGTTTTTGCGGCAGTAGTTGATCGTGTTGGAACGTCAGGTGGCGCGACCGCAGTTGAGGCAGCGGGATCGGCAGGTGCTGGTGTTGCTGGCCAGCCGGCTCCGCACCTGGCGCGAAGCGTTGATTGTAGTCAAACCCGATACCCTCATCGGCTGGCATCGGCTGGGGTTCAAGCTCTACTGGCGTCGCAAATCGCGGGCCAGGCAGGGCCGACCGCCTGTGGCCCCGGAAATCATCGCCTTGATTGAGGAGACGGCCCTCCACATCCGCACCTGGCGCGCCAAACGGATCCAGGGGAGTTGCTGAAACTGGGGTTCAGGGTCAACAAGGAGACCGTCAAGAAGTACATGCGGCCAGCCCGGCATGGGTTGCCACCACGCAATGGTAGACAGACCTGGGCGACTTTCCTGGCGAATCACGCCGGGGAGACGTGGGCGTGCGACTTCGTGCAGACCTATGACCTGCTGTTCCGAACGATCTTTGTGTATTTCATCGTCGAGTTGGGCTCGCGGCGAATTGTGCATTACGGGGTGACCCGGTCGCCGAGTAATGTCTGGGTCGCCCAGCAAGTGCGCGAGGCGACGCCGTACGAGGAACGGCCGCGCTTTCTGCTCCGCGACAACGACAAGAAGTACGGCCAGCGTTTCACGCGTGTGGCGCACGACCGGCAGATTGAGGTGCTCCGGACCTCGGTGCGGGCACCGCGCGCCAACGCCATCATGGAACGCTTCATCTGGAGCGTTCGGCGGGAATGCCTAGACCACATGCTCATTCTCAGCGAGCGCCACCTGTATCGAGTGGTGGGGGCCTAGGTCACGTACTTTAACCACACTCGGCCGCACCGGGGGCTTGGACAGCGCATTCCAGATCCCTTGGAAATTGCTCAAAGGGGCGAGGTGGAGGACCGACGACAGGTCATTGGATACCCGGTTCTTGGGGGGCTCCATCACGACTATCGAAGGGTCGCCTGAGCGAAGAATCAGCGCCGACAGACTTTTTAGCCCCCACAGGCCTACACATCCGGGGATTCCACTCCGTTGACGACGCCTTCGAGTACGGAATCAGGGTCGTATACTGGGCAGCCACTTGCCAGACTCCCCATCGTCAGATGGAACCATGCTCCAGTATGAAAGAAACCTGCGTATTTGCTGTGCTTATGCTGGTGGAACCGTGGTCCCCGACCTCGTTCGAGAATATCAGATTTCCTGGCAACGCGTGTATCAGATCCTGCGCGGCGATTGATACCTAGCGCCGACCGATGTTCTCAATTCTCAAGATAAAACTCCATTTCCGCTTTACCGGTTTACACATGTCTATGGGCCGCTCGCTTGGCCGAACAACGGGTCCGGATGGAGTTCTTGACCCCCACAGGCATCTGACCCCGGTTCACAATCGACGCCAGGTATCGATACACATCCATGGGGAGTATGACTTTGGGCATTCCCTTGAACAAGGGAATCACCTGACGGCACATGTAGCAAGCTCGACGCTGTCCGCCACCACAGAATTACGGGCGAAGTTGGACGAATTTCTGGTGTGCTCCTACCTCCCAGTGATGGCTGGGTAGCATAGCACATCCCCAACCTTTGTTCGGATGGTCACCTGTGTTCATAGCATCAGGCGACCTGTCATCAGACTATTGGTTTTTCAGGAGACAAACGCACCTTCTGCGCCATCAGCACGATCCCTTCCTTTATTACCCCGATTTCCTGGGCCACAGAATCACACTTGGCCTTCAAAATGAAAAAGATGTTGGCATCAACGTCACTCAGGGTTTCGAAGTTAGCCATCCCCTTGGCGATGATCACATCTGCCGAATGAAAAGCCTCCAGAAATTCCGGTGAACACAAAGGCAGCGGAGCCCCCATATAGTCGCACCCGGTTTCGATAATCTCGGCGACCCGATCCATACCGGATTGCGCGGCATCATCACGGGTCACATCGTTGGCGATAGGGCCGGATTTGGCAGCGAACGTTACGGTGTGGGGGGGGAGCACTTCGACCAGCACCCGGTCAAAGACGATCTCGCCCGCATTATCACCCAGGTACAGAATGCTTTGAGCGCCAGCAATGGCACGTTTCAGGTGTTCGAGGTGGGTGATCGCCCACGTGGTTGACTTGGCCTGTTCGACCGTTGCCAACACGTCCACATCAGCGAAAATGCCCAGGTCCATGATATTACCCGCGGCAGCGATGCGCGTTGCGGCTTCCAGCGGATCGGGCGAGCCGCGCACATAGGCGGTGAGCGCGTCGTAGACACTCAGCGCTATGGCATTGTAGCGCTGCTTTTCTTCGCGAAAAGGGTTCTCGTTGCCAAAATAGGACCGGACGATCTTGGCAATTGGGGTCGCGTATTCTGCGGGACTTTTGTCGCGGCTGATGGAGGTGATAAACTCAGCCGCTCGCTTGAGCGCCTTAATCGCTTCATCCGGGTCATCTGCCATTTGTTGAGTAGCCAGCAGCGCCTGTTTCATAAAACATGCGACGCACTCAGGTGTGGTTTTCATCAGCGATAGAGCCTATCTTATAGCGTTATGCGAAAGTCAATTCGGTGCCCACCGGGCAGGGCTGCACCTGGTCACCAAAAGCGGATGCCAGCGTTACCATGGCGCGATGACCGCTGCAATGAGTGGGATAAATACACGGCGTGCCAAAGGTCGATTTGAGTGTTTCGACAGCTTGTTGAAGCATGTTGCCGGTCGCGCTGGTGAGATGTGTGCCGCCCGCAATGGTGATAATGTCGCCCGCGAACTGCGCCCGAACCTGGGCCAGGATGTTGAGCAGCCCGGCGTGCCCGCATCCGAGCAGCACCACCAACCCCGCGCCGGTTTCCAGCACCAGCGACAGATCGTCGCGATACGGATCGGGCTGCCAATCCTCACCTGCGCGGATCAGGTGACTTGGGCTGCGGCCTTCGAACGAAGTCCGATCCATGATCTCGCCGGTGCTCCAGACGCCGGGCAGGATTTCGACCGGCTCGGCGCTCAGGCGCAGGTCGATGTGGGACTCCAGATCGGCGCGGGTGACCCGCAGTCCGATGGACTCGATCTCATCGCCGTGCCTGGAAAACCGCTCGCGGAACAGATCGTCATGGGCATACAACGGGATGCCGGGGCGGGTGTGTTTGAGCACGGCAGGCAGCCCGCCGGTATGATCGTAATGCGCGTGGCTGATGACCAGCGCATCGATCCGCGCGAGATCAAGCCCAAACAGAGCGGCGTTGTGTAGCAGCACATCCCCGCTCTGGCCCGTGTCGAACAGGATGTGCCCCTCCGGCGTCTGGATGTGCCAGGCCACGCCGTGCTCGCCCCAAAATTCCGTTGACGATTTTGCTGTATTTTCTACCAGACATTGTACCTGAAACATGTTTTTTCTCCTGGGGAAATCCAGAATAGATCACAAAACGCGGTGCGCAGCAATGTCACCACCTTCGAGCTTTGCCTTCGGCACTGTCATTGTTGTGCCTACCACGCTTCCTGCCATGACCGCGCTCTTTTGAAGCGCGGTGAACATTTTTGCTGCCGCATTGGGGGCAGGTTAAATCTACGCCTCGCCCACCTTCACCAAAGGGAAGCTCCCAGGTGTGTTTACAGTCGTAACACTGAAACTTTCTCATCATATACACTCCTCGTGCTATTTATGCCATAGGTCAGGGAACTGGCGACCCTCCTGTGCCGGGCGCTCCACAAACCATCAGGCATGATCCTGTTCGACCACCAGGGGTAGATGCTGGATAACCTTGTCTACAACGGCTTCAAAGGCATCGCTGTGGTAATCCTCAATCTCCCCCGCGTCACACAGCATGGCAAGGCTGGGATCAAGGGGTAAATGCCCCAGAAGACTACTCCCAATCAGCCGAACGGTTTCATCCGCCCGGCTTGGGCCGAAAACGTGAATGGTTGTGCCGCAGTGGGGACACGCGATATAACTCATGTTTTCCACCACGCCGATCAGGGGAATCTCCATCTTGTGAACCAGATCGGCGGCTTTCCGCACGACCATGCCTGCCAGGTCCTGCGGCGATGTGACCAGCAGCACGCCATGTAGTGGCAGCGATTGGGTGACGGTCAGGGCGGCATCTGACGTGCCGGGTGGCAGGTCCACCACCAGGTAATCCAGGTCGCCCCAGGCAATATCGTTCCAGAACTGCTCGATTGCGCGGCTGATCAGGGGACCACGCCAGATCACGGCTTGATCCTGCTGTGGCAGCAGCAGGTTGACCGACATGAGCTTGATCCCCGTCAAAGATGTAACAGGCTGAATTCCATCAGGACTGGATTCCGGCATCTCGTTTGCGCCGAATATTTTGGGGATGCTTGGTCCGGTGATGTCAGCATCCAGAACCCCGGTGCGCAGCCCACGACGCTGCAAAGCGGCGGCAAGTAAGCCTGCAACAGCGGATTTGCCCACACCGCCTTTGCCACTCATGATCGCGACAACACGGGCGACATTGTTACGCCGGAGGGTATCACGTTGATCACCTCTGGCAGCGGCCATAAATGCTGCCCTTTGCTCTGGTGTCATAGCGGTGGTGTGAATGGCGACTTCAAGTTGAGGATCAAGATCACGAGCAGCTTGTTCTATGAGGTCGATCAGTTTCTCTTTGATTGGCGTTTGCTGCAACGGCAAAGCCAGCGTCATCTGTACGTGGTTGGCGGTAACTTGTATGCTTTGGAGCACACCCAGTTCCCCCAGCGTGCGGGACTGAATCTCAGGGTGTTTGATTGCTTTCAATACTTTGACAAGTTCTTCTTCTACCATCAGGATTGATGCTCCTTGTGTATTTACAAGCGTAAGTAGTCGCTAATCGTAAGCTCTGCGGGTTGTTTCGTCCGCCATGGTCGGTTCAAGGAATGGTCCCCACGAAGCATCTTCCCAGGTGTTCAGGCGGCTGTGCATGTCAAGATATTTTTGCGGGATTGGATGCGTGCCTGCCACAACCTTGACGCTATAGCGGTTTTCGAGGAAATCTTTGAACGTGTGAATGTAGGGACAGGGTGGATAGCCCACGATGAGGCCTGTGGCTAAATGGATCGCATTGGCTCCGTTCTTCACCATCTCATCCCCGGCGTACTCAATGTTTCCTCCTGGACATCCCTCACACGTGGTATAACCGACCAGTTCGACCTCTTCGCCAGCGTAAATGCTGAACGCTCCTTCTCGGTTTTTCATCGCTCGGAAACATTTTCCACCCGCACAGCGGCGGTAGCGATCACAAATAATGATACCTATCTTTGTACTCATTTTTGCTCCTCTGGTATTACGCCTTTTCTACGCTTGGCGCTTCAGGTCAAGCACCGGCGTGCCGTTGATCGCGTCCAGTCCTCGGACAGTCAGGACGTTCCCGGCTACCTCTACCAATTCAACGATGGTGACGCCAATCGGGTTCGGGCGGTGTGGGCTGTGGAGGGTAAAGACGCCGCGTGGCTCGCGGGTGCGATCCCCGCGTGGGTGTTGGCGCAACTCGTATCCCTGTGCGCGATGGAAGTAAAAAACGACCATGAGACGCTGCCCGGCTTCCAGGCCCTGTAACCCTTCCACCAGTGCCGGGTCGAGAATGATCCGTGACTTAACCGCCTTAATCTGATCGAGCGCTGTTGGTTCGTCAAAGGCATTCTCAACGTGGCCGATGGCGTGGTAGGTGATCGCATCTTCTGACGCCTTCGCAGTCGGGCAGGCATTGGAGAAGGTCGCGACCATTACTACCGGTCCCTGTGCCGCAATCTGATGGAAAGCGGCTTGCAACGCAGCGAACACCGCATCATCGTCTCCACTGACCTGACTGCTCATCGCCCCCGCATCAACATCCAGACCGTGTTCGCGCAGGATACGCAGTGCCTTGTCAATCGCGGGTGATAAAACGGCCTCACCAAGCGGATACAGGCTTATCTGGGCTGCAATCCTGCTCATCGTTTGGCACCTCCTGTTCCTGAATACTGCACTGCCATGCCGGTGAAAATCTCGCCAGCAGCCGTGCCAGCAGATCTTTTTCCAGTCGATCTGCCCGGCGCCCAGCGGTTTGATACCAGGTTTCATAGCCTGCAACGAGGGCGGGATCGACAAAAGGATTTATGCCGGTGTTGTCTGTTCTATTCATCCAGTGCCGCCTTGACACGCTCCGGTGTGTACGGCAGCTCGCGCATCCACACCCCGGTCGCATCGTGGATGGCGCTGGCAACAGCAGGGGCTACACCATCGATTGAAATTTCAGATACCGATTTCGCACCGAAGGGGCCGCTCGGCTCGTCGGTTTGAACAAAGATTACGTCTGTGGCTGGCATCTCAACCGCGCGGGGAATGCGGTACTTGATCAAATTCGGGTTGAGGGGCTGGCCGTCTTGATCGAAGAGCATTTCTTCTGTCAGCGCAAAACCAAGCGCCTGTGCCATGCCGCCTTCGACCTGTCCCGCCGCCGTGATGGGATTGATCACCCGTCCACAATCCACGACCATCAGCAGGCGCTCAATATTGATGTGCCCGGTGTGGATGTCTAGAACGATTTCGGCAAACTGGGCCGCAGTCGGCGGTGGACTGAGGGGGCTGATGTGGGAAGCGGTAGCCATAATCTGATGCTGGTTTCGTTGGTGCAGGCTGCTCAGTGCGACTTCAGCCAAAGTGACCATTCGTCCATCGGGGGCGACGACCTGCCGGTTTTCGAGCGTCAGGTCGGATGGATGCGAGCAGTCCAGCATGAGCGCCGCGTGTTCCAGAATCATCTCTTTGATTTTTAGCGCCGCTTTGCGAACGGCTCCACCGCTGACGTAAGTTGTGCTGCTGGCATATGCCCCTTTGTCAAAAGGTGTGAAATCGGTGTCGGATGAATATACGATGATGTCGTCCAGCGGAATGCCCAACACCTCAGCGGTCATCTGCGCCAGAATGGTATCCGATCCGGTGCCCAGGTCTGTCGCACCGATCAGCAGATTGAAGGAGCCGTCGTCGTTCATCTTCAGCGTGGCAGCCGCCATGTCCAGATCGGCAATCCCGCTGCCATGCATCACAACGGCCATGCCTATTCCGCGACGATAGCGGCCTTCTTGCCCGCGATGGTTTTGGCGCTTGGTTTCAAAATCGGTGGCTTCCAGGCCAATTTGCACACAGTGCTCCAACCCGCTGCTTTGTAAGGACTGCTCCGTGCCTTCGCGTCCTTCGCCCAGCGCTTTGGAGAGATGCATGGTTTCGCCAACTTTGATCCAGTTCTTCCGCTTGAACTCAGCCACATTCAAGCCCAGCTCGGCGGCGATTTCTTCCATCAGGACTTCAATGCCGTACTGGCACTGCATCGCACCATAACCGCGAAACGCACCAGCCGGTGGTGTATTGGTATACACCACATCGCAGACAAAACGCGCGTTGGGTGGATTATAGAGAGTCAGTCCCTTGAAGCCGCCCACCATGTTGACCGTGAGCGCGTGCGCACCATAAGCGCCCGTGTCGCCAATCAGATACAGATGGGCCGCTGTGACCTGATCTCCCTTGATACCTACTTTGTAACGAACGATATTCGCGTGGCGGCTGCGCGAACTGGTGAATTCCTGTGTGCGGGTGTATTCCATGCGCACCGGGTGTCCGGTTGCCAGCGTGAGATGCGCGCATAGGTCTTCCAAAATCATCTCTTGTTTATTGCCAAAGCCGCCGCCAATGCGTGGCTTGATGACCCGAATCTTTTTGACCGGCAGGTTGATCAGGGGGGCGACCATACGCCGGATATGGAACGGCACCTGCGTGCTGGTGCGGATCACCAGCCGGTCGTCCTCGTCCCAATACGTGATACAGATATGTGGTTCCAGGTGGACGTGCTGCTGCTTGGGCGTGCGATATTCCCCCTCAAAGATGTGATCGGCCTGCGCAAAAGCCCCCTCGACATCGCCCACTTCGGCTTCGATGTGGTGCACGATATTGCGCGGCGCGTCATAGATGCCTGCCGTATCTAGCTCGTCATGAATAATGGGTGCGCCGTCCTGCATGGCGTGTTCGGGGGCTATGACTGCGGGCAAAACCTCATAATCGACTTCAATCAAGTCCAATGCTTGCTGGGCGATTTCGGGTGTCTCTGCGGCCACAATGGCGACGCGATCTCCCACATGGCGCACTTTGTCATCCAGCACAACCTGATCATACGGTAACGGCTGAGGGTAGCTCTGCCCGCCGGAGGCGTATTTGATGCGGGGAATATCGTAATGTGTCAGCACGGCATGGACCCCGGGTAAAGCCCGCGCCCGGCTGACATCAATACGACGGATACGGGCGTGTGCGTGGGGGCTGGTCAGCAGCGCACCATAGAGCATCCCATCCAGACGAAAATCGTCCGTGAAAACGGGGCGTCCCAGGGCCAGTTTTCTGGCATCAACCTTAATTTCGGGTTTCCCAACCACATGTGTTTTGTCCATCTCCTGCGGGGTAAACACCAGTGGGGGCAGAGGGGTCCGACTTCCGTCTTGACGGTAGAATGCTTCCGGCAGTGTGACTGGCTCGTCTGCGCCGGGCAATGGTTGTTCGATATGAGTGTATGGTTCGACGTTCTCGCTTCGCAGTATCGCGGCGGCGCGCTGCACCGCATCCACCCCGCGCACATAGCCCGTGCAGCGGCAGAGTACACCATTCAATGCTCGGCGGATTTCGTCATCGGTTGGATTGGGGTTCTGATCTAGAAGAGCTTTGGCCGACAGGATTTGGGCAGGCGTACAAAAGCCGCATTGAATTGCGCCTGTTTCCACAAAGGCTTGTTGAATGGGATGCAATTTGCCATCTTGACTCAAGTCCTCAAGGGTGGTGATCTCCGCGCCATCCACATCTACCGCTTTTATTTTGCAACTGTGGATTGGTTTCCCGTTCAACAGCACCGTGCAAACCCCGCACGTGCCATCATCGCAGCCGATTTTGACGCTGAAACACGACACGCGGCGCAGTGCGGCAGACAGGCTTTCCTCCCGCCCAACTGACAGCGTTCGGCGAACGTTGTTAATCGTTACCGTAATCTCAGCATTGGAAGATTCCATAATGGATTAATGCTCCTGTTTTTCGGGTAGCGTGTAAACGTTGTATGTTTGACATGCTGAGCAGAGCGACAGATGACGCATGATCGACGGGCGAATTTGATCAAGAGGCGCACCCGCTTCCAGCAGGTCAGTGTCATACTCCAATAGTGCGAGACATTCGGCACATGTGAGTTCGACTGGTTTCTCTGATTCGCTGGCTAATGCGAGCAGCCGCCACAACGGGCGGGATGTGTTGTCTGTTCTCATGCTCCGCTATTCCATCTCCTCGGATTCCACAAACGCACGGAAAATATCACTCTCAGTGATGATGCCGACCAGCTTACTCCCATCGAGGACCGGCAGCGCGCTGATCTTGTGCTGCAACATCATACGGGCCGCTTCAATCAGGGATGTGGTTGGAGAAATCGTTATGGGGTTTTCCGTCATTAACTGGCGTACCGGAAGCCTGGCAAGCATCTCGTTGATGTGGAGAATATCCAGGCCAGCTACACTGATCGGGTTAATGCGACGCAGATTTTCGAGAGTGATTATGCCGATCAGCGTGTCGCCATCCATCACAGGAAGACGTCGAATCTTATTCCCGATCATGAGCCAGTACGCCTCTGGCAGAGGGCAACTGCTGTTAACTGTGATGACTTCTGACGTCATCCAATCTTTGACTTGCTTGGTTGTCATCAGATCACCTCCATGCTTTCAGGAATGTGTTTATAGCTTCGAGACCAATGGGATCACACGTTTGCGGCTATGATCGGCAATCTCCTTCACATCGGTCAAAAGGTCAGCCGGAAAGGGGACCTGTATTTCACCGGGCACAAATGGCGCGCCCTTGATCCGTTCGATCTGCATATAGAGCTGGAAGGGCGACTTGGTGCTCCGCGTCATGATCAGGTGATCGGCAACGGCTTCCATTTCACTGATGTCATCGGCCTTAGCTGTGGTGCTCGCCGAGAACAGGTAAGAGCATTTCTGAACGTGTTTGGTTGTCGCTTTCATCTTCTCCAGGATGTCTTTCCCATAGGTTGGCGAGAACAGCAGCAAGTTCAGCGCGGAGCAGAAAACCAATATGCCCGGCCCCTCATCCGGCACCATGGCGCAGGCTCGTGCCAGGGCGGCATCCCAAACGTCGGGTTTGACCACATTGGCCTTAAAGCGATTGCCTTCCGGCGGGGTCATGGTGTCCAGAGTGGCATCCAGTTCGATGAAGGCTACGCGATCCTGATATTCGTCCAAGTCCAGTCCGGTTATGGTTTTCAGCCCCGCGGCGATGAAGCTGTGATCGGGATACTGCAAGGACATGAAAACGATGCTGCCCCCCTGTCGCAGCCACGCCGCGACGATCACATTCCCGATCAGGGGTTTGCCAGAGCCACCCGGACCGCTGAGTAACGTAACACTGGGGATCGGCAATCCCTCCGGCAGCAGGTGGTCAAACCAGGCTTGTTGTGTATGAAAAACATTCACGGCTCACCTTCTCTCCAATGATCTGGTTTTTGCTACAAGTCAGCGCGGTTATTTGACGGCGGGTTGTTCGTGTACGAATGTCAGAATACCTTGCCATATCTCGCGCAGCACACGGCTGACAGGACTATTGGGCAGATAAGCTGTGATTGTCTGGCCGTGGACCATAGCCTCGGTGATGCTCAGATCGAAAGGCAGTCTTCCAACCACAGGCAGCCCATTTTGCTGGCAATGGTTCATAATTTGCTCGGTCCCTGCCGGGTAGAGATCCGCTTTGTTGATGCATACCAGGCTTCGAATGCCAAAGTGAGCAGCCAGCTCAAGCACGCGCTGCATATCGTGAATCCCTGCTGCCGTAGGTTCGGTGACCACGATCACCAGGTCCGCACCGGAAACAGCAGCGATAGCAGGGCATCCGATACCCGGAGGGCCATCCACGATCATCAGCGGATAGCACTCTTGCACCGCTTGGGCGTGCGCCTGCTGTTTCAGCAATGTGACGAGTTTGCCTGAGCTTTCTTGTGCGGGTGACAGCCGCGCATGAAACAGCGGCCCGTACCGGCTGGTTGAGAAGAACCAGCGGCCTGATACCTGTGGAAGCATGGTAATTGCAGCATCAGGGCATTGGGTTTTGCAGGTTGCACATCCCTCACAAGCCATCGGATCAATGGTGTAAAGTCCATTATTCGCTCGAACAGCATCGAACCGGCAGACATCCGCGCACAGACCGCAACCGGAACACAAATCGGCGGCAATAACCGCGACCTGCCCACCAACGAACTCATGCGTTTCGATAATACTGGGGGCCAGGAGCAGTTCCAGATTGGCCGCATCCACATCGGCATCCACGAGAATCGCCCGCGTGCCTGGGTCCTCGCTGGCCAGATGTGCCAACACTGCCGTGACGGTTGTTTTGCCGGTTCCGCCCTTGCCGCTCAAGACAACGATATGTTTCATTGGCTGACTCCTGCCACCGTTAGAAACAGCTCTTTGAAAAGCGCGTTGTATTCTGGCCGGAGCGACACGAGCGGTAAGCCCTGAGCGATACCTGCCGCGATGGCCCGCTCCATTGGAATACGGAGCAGCACCGGCAGCCCAACGTGCAGACAGAAATCATCAACTTCTCGGTCGCCTATTCCATCACGGCTGATGATGACCCCGGCGGGCAGGCCCAACTCACAAGTCAATTCGTAAGCCAGTTTCAGGTCATGCAATCCGAATTGGGTTGGTTCGGTCACCAGGATCACATAGTCGGCGCCGCGCACGGCCTCAACCACCGGGCAGGATGTGCCGGGAGGCGCATCGATGATGACCGTTTCCCCTATTTGAGCAGGGTGGGACATCTTAAGCTGCCGGATCACCGGGACCGCCAGGATTTCGCCGACGGTCAACACTCCACGTGCAAACCGAATGCCTTCCGGTGTGTTTCCGCTTTCGAGCGTGCCCAGTACATGCGGCACTTCCCGAATCGCCCTGGCTGGGCAGTTCAAAGCGCAACTGCCACACCCATGACACATCTCCGGGAAAACCAGCACCCGCCGCCCCGTCACGGCTATGGCCTGGTACTGGCACACCTCAGCGCAGATGCCGCAGTGATCACACAACACCTCGTCAACAGCAGGGATCAATAAAAAAGCATCCTCACGGTGGGCAAGGGATGGTTTTAACATCAGGTGCGCGTTTGGCCCTTCGACATCACAATCCAGAAAAAGCACGGGATTGTCCGGCGCTAATGACAACGCCAGACTCGTCGCTACCGTCGTTTTTCCGGTACCTCCCTTGCCACTCGCAACGGCGATAATCACTCAGTCACCCTCCGCCGCATCGAGATCGCCTTTCAGCAATCTGGCGACCAGATCATCGACTGTTCCCGACTTGGCTTGATAGAGGCGCACCCCTGATGAATGCAACACGTCGTAGGCTTTCGGCCCAAAAGCACCGCTGATCACAGCTTCTACATCGTGCCTGACCAGGAATTCAGCCGCGCGGATGCCCGCCCCGCCACCAAACTGCGCCGCCGGATTAGCGACCGCTTGCTGCTCGCCGGTATTGGTGTCTACAATGACAAACGCCCCCGCCCGTCCAAAACGCGGGTCAAACGCTGCCCCGGACTTTGCGGCCTTTACGCTGACTGCGATCTTCATGTTCTGGTTGCTCCTTCGTTTATGCCTCGACCACGCGCTCCAGTTCAGCCACGATCGCCTGAGTTTCGCGCTGTGCCTGGTCACCTGTTAGTACCGATCCGGTGAGCCATGCCAACGCAATCGCCGGGTCCGCGTGAATAACACCTAACGGTCTCAGTTCGTATTCCGCCAGCTTGCTCCGCAGATAGTCTTCCATACAAATCGCCGGTACGTTCTGTCATTGAACGTTTTCAAATCGACGTTGGCAGCGTCCAGGTAGGGCGCGAACATGCCCAACATGGCGTCAGTCATATAGCCGTTCGTGACATAGATGTTTTTTTGCCAGCGGCATGGCGAGTTGTGCCGTGTCATAAGCGAGTTCGAAGAACACAGTCGGTTCGGTATAGGTGTACGCGATGCTGTGGCTGCCGCTGGCTTTCGCAGCAGTCACAATTTCCTCCGGGGTTGCTTCATAGCCATCGATTAGGTGCTGTTCGCGCGGCATCTGGGCGATTTGCCAGTTCTGGCACCACGCGCACCTGAAGTTGCAGCCCGGCGTGGCGATGGAGTAAGCCTGTGATCCAGGGTAAAAGTGAAAGAGCGGTTTCTTCTCGACTGGGTCTACGTGCTGGCTAATGACGCGATCATCGACCAGCGTATAGAGTGCGCCGTCAGTGTTCTTTCGCACCTGGCAGATACCGAGTTTGCCGGGCGCAATCCGGCAGTGGTGCGCGCAGAGATCGCAGCGCGCCACACCATTTGACACCTTTTCGTAGAGCAGCGCCTCTTTCATGGTTGGTTTATGACACCGAGTTCTGTGCAGTCCTGTGAATGTAATCTACAAAACAGAACTATTACTTTGACAGTACAATGATTGCCGCTACCAGGACGCCGATGGCCAGTGAAACGAGCGTGTACTGCTTGTTTTCACGTTCGACGGCGGGCAGCAGGTGGGAAGCGCCTACATAAACCAGCGCCCCAGCCGAAATGGCCAATAAGATTCCTAAAGACGATTGATCAATCTCGGAGATGAGCGGATAGGATACCAATGCACCTAACGGGGTTGATATCGCTGCTGCCAGAAAGGCGTATCGGGTCGATTTTGTTGTGTCGAAACCACCACGCTTCAGGAGCAAGAAAGTGACGATGCCCTCAGGAAACTCATGAAGCACCATTCCTATGGCGGCCAGCACGCCGGTGAAGATACTGACCTCAAACGTCACCGAATAAATGATCCCATCCAGAAACGAGTGCAGCCCTACACCCAACATCGGGATAATTCCCAGCGCGTAGTTGGCGCAATCATATTCATGACAAACGTACGCATTCAGAAATCGGTTGGTCAGATACAACCCCAAAAACCCAATGAGCAAATACGTCGGAGCTGCGTCATTCATATCGAATGACTTTGGAATGATGTGGATAAACGACACTGAGATCAGCACGCCGGCAGCAAAAGCCATAAAATAGGCTGCATGGTCACTGCCCCACCGATCATGTCTTCTGATGACATAGATGCCTATCGTCGTCACAGCGCAGGCCAAAGAACTGGCAAGAATCACAGATAGAAATGTTTGGCTGAGCATTATCATCCTCTACTTTTGTCAGCAGGTTGGCGTTTTCTAGTTGTCTTTGATACGGTCTTCGCAACGAACTGGAGCACTTTCTCGGTAATTGAGTCAAGTTCCGCACTGCGGTAATCCTCAATTTCCCCAGCGTCACACAGGCATGCCAACTCCGGATCGAGCGGCAGTCTGCCAAGCATTTCCGTTTTGAATAGTTGGGCGCTGAATTCGGCCTGACCGGTTCCAAAAACGTATATCCCGGTGCCACAAGCCGGACATACGACATGGCGCATGTTGTCCACAAGGCCGATCAAGGGGATACCTGAGTGCTTAAACATACTTGCCACTTCGCGAAGCGCCATCTCTGCCATGTCTCGCGGGGAGGTGACCAAAACAACCCCCTCAAGTGGAAATGCCTGGGTTACTGTTAGGCCAATATCAGAGGTCCCTGGTGGCAAATTGACGATTAGATAGTCCAGATGCTCACAGACAAGGTCTTCCCACACATGTTTGATGGCGTTGTTAATCAATGCGTCGTGCCCGGCGATAGGCTGTTCGTCGCCCGACAACAGCACGTTGAGTGCCATGAGCTTGATGCCGCCCCGTGATACAACTGGCGCGATTTCTTCCGGTCTGCTCACAGTAGGATGAAGCTGGACGCCGAACAGCCTGAGAATACTCGTGCTCGTGCTGTCGGCATCAAACAGGCCAACCTTTAACCCGTGGCAGTGGAGTGCTGTCGCCAATAGGCCCGCGATTGAAGACTTGCCGACGCCACGTATGCCGCTGGCAACGGCTATGATGTGCGTTGTATGGCTGTCTGTCACGGTAGGAGCGTTGCGCCGGGCAGATTCAGTCACGGAATTTATCCATTGCTCGGGTTTCCCCTGGGTCAGGACGGTGTCTGTCCCTACCATTCTTCTGTCCCCATAATCGCATTCCTCATTCCAAGGTCACACCTCATGAAATGAGACCTCTTCCATCACAAACACGTACGTCGTTTATCCATATTATACTATTTTAAAGTACAACCGTCCATTTAAATGATACAATACGAGCTTTTCTTAGCAAAATCATGATTTAATATACATGCTATACCAGTATATGGTACAATTTGGACAAACAATCAAGGGCAGGAGGCAACAAGCGATGTTTGAGCAACTAGAATCCCGTGTTGGCATGCGTATTCGTGCGTTGCGAAACCAGCGGGGGTTGTCTTTACGTGCACTATCCAGCCAATGCGGTCTATCGATTAATGCGATCAGCCAGATCGAACGGGGAGGGAGCTCGCCCACCCTCTCGTCACTACACGTACTGGCAACCGCATTGGGGGTGCCGGTTACAGCCTTTCTTGAGGACGGTACTGAACAACCTGTGGTGTTCTTAAAACGCAACCAACGCCAACGTTCCAATGGAAAAGGCTTTGTCATGGAAGGGCTGGGGGCTGGACTGCCTGAGCAGCAGCTTGAGCCTTTCCTGGTCACCATAGAGCCAGGCGCCGGGAGTGCGGTCAACCCCATCACCCATCCTGGGGAGGAGTTTGTCTACTGCCTTGAAGGGGAGATCGAGTACCGTATTGGTGATCGCCTATACCGATTAGAACCTGGCGACAGCCTTCTGTTCGAGGCTACATATCCGCATTGTTTTTGTAATTCGACGGAAACCAGCGCCACCGTCTTGTTAGTGTTTCAGACAGCTGAAGATGGTCATCTGGCGCGTCAACGTCACTTGAGTGTCTGATAGGGTTCGCAGCAGTGCTTATGGGGAGCAAATTATGCCAGATTTGGGTGCTATTTTCTCCGCCACACTCAAGGCCGAATGCATTGACCATCGCTTTGCTACTCGCGATGCCGCACGGACTGCGATCTTTGATTCATCGAGATCTGGTACAATCGCCAGCGTCGCCACTCAACCCTGGGGTATCTCAGCCCAGTGGTATTCGAGCGTCATCATTAGTGTGACAAAACCACTATCCACTAAATTATGGCCAGTCCAGGCAGCCTGACTGATGAATCGGTAGACACTTTCTACACCTGCAATCTCTGCCAATCCATTGCGGGCGGACATCTCTGTGTCATCAGTCCGGAGCATACCGGTGTGTGTGGCGCAGTCGACTGGATGGACGCGCGCGCCGCGATCAGCATCCGTCCGGTGGGACCCAACGAAGCAGTGAAAAAAGACGGTCTGATCGATGCCCCGTACTCTCAAAATATTTATGCAATTCAAAATTGCGGCAAGAAACAGCCTGATCTAGCTGGTAAAATGGAGCGTTTGATTTACCGCTGGAAAAGGAAAAGGGATGGTTTGGTTTTGTGTATGGCAGGTGGTCTCCACTCTGGTTGAGCTTATCAGACTGAGCCGCAGGTCGGAAAGCGCCAAGGATCTAGAAATCTTGTTGTTGCATCGCCAACTGGCGATCTACGAACGCAGGCAAGAACGGGCACCACGTTTATCCCGGGGCGAGAAGTTGATGCTGGTGGTGCTGGCCACCAGGCTGAGAGACAAAACGAATCGCACGATCAAAACCATGGGCGACGTGATTCGGATCGTCAAACCAGCGACAGTGTTTGGGTGGCATCGCGCGATAGTGCGGCGCTGTCAAGATCGGTTTGAAATTCCCCAGAACAGGCGGTCGAAATGTGAGTCGGCGCTACTCCTGAGTGGCAACGGAAGCGTGGTTGGGCAGGCCGGTGAAGACGCCCGCCTGACGCTTCTCGCGGAGGCGAAAACTCTCGCCGCGGATATTGACGGTGGTGGAGGCGTGGAGGAGGCGGTCGAGAATAGCCGCCGCCAGAACGGTATCCGAAAAGATGGAGTCCCACTCACCGTAAGACTTGTTGGACGTCAGAATGATGCTGCCCTTGAGATAGCGCAGCGAGACGAGTTGAAAGAAGAACTGGGCGGCGCGTTTATCGATGGGAAAGTAGCCCATTTCGTCGAGGATCAGCACATCCGGACGGGCCAGCGACTTCAAGCGTGATGGAAGCCGGTCGGCTCTGGCATCGAGCGCGAGTTGGTCGAGCAGGTCGGCGACGGTGTAGAAGGCGACGGACTTGCCGTTGAGGATGGCGGCCATCCCCAACGAGATCGCCAGATGGGTTTTCCCGACGCCCGGCGGCCCCAGCAGCAGCACATTCTCGCCGTGCGCGACGAAGCGGATGGTGGCCAGGTCGCGGATCTGCGGCTCGTGGATCGACGGTTGGCAGGCGAAGTCGAACTGGTCGAGCGTTTTGACAAACGGAAAACGCGCGCGGCGAATATGGGTGGCGATGGTCTGCTCCTGCCGGGCGGCGAGCTCGGCCTGAAGCAAGCGGTCGAGGAACGCGGGATAACTCCAGTGCTCGGCGGCGGCTTGCTGGGCCAGTGCATCCAGGCTGTCGGACGCCGTGAGGAACTTCAGGTCGTGTAAGGCGCTGCGCACCCGCTCATAGGTCTGGGCCTCAGTCACCGGACACCTCCAGCACCTGCTCGTACTGCTGCAAGGCGCGCCGCTCGACCTGTGGCGCCCAGCGCCCCCAGTTGTTGTCGCCGGATGTTTGGAACGCCAGCGGCTGGCGGTGCTGGGGCAGCGGTGCGGGCAAGCCCGCGTAGTGGGCGGGATCGACCGCAGCCTGATGGTGTCCGCGGCGCACGCGATGTTCGGCAATGACTTCGCCCGCTGCATTGACGATGATGAGCCGCCCATCTTCCGTTTCCTTCACCACCACCGTCTGCTGGGTGTAGGCCGCAGGCACGGAGTACGTGTTGGTCTGGTACGTGACCCGACAGTCGCGCCCTACCTGCCGGTAGCTGATGTGGCTGGTGTCGAAGCGGTGCCCGGGCAGCGGCTGCGACTGTTCATCGGCTAAGCGGCTGAAGGGCGTGACGCCGGTCGTGCCGTGGATGCGCGGATTGGCGACTTCGTCGAGCCACACCCGTGCCTGGCGGTTGATGTCCGCCACGTCGGTGAAGTGCAGGCCCACCCAGAAGTTCCCCTTCACGTAGCGCACGCCACTCTCGACCTTCCCCTTCGTTTGGGCGCGATACGGTTGGTGCGGATGCGGCGTGAAGCCCATGGTCAAGGCGAAATCCAGGTAGCGTGCGTTGAAGCGGATCGTCCCGTTCTCACGGTCGATGACCGCGCTCTTCAGATTGTCATGCAGTACTTCACGCGGCACGCCGCCCAAGTACTCGAACGCATGCAGATGGCAGCGCATGAAGCTCCCCGTATCGCCGCGCGTCGTGAACTCGACGTACATCATCCGCGACCAGCCCAGCGTCATCACGAAGCAGTAGACGTTTTTGCGCCGCTGGTTTTCTTCCAGGTAACCGCACACGCCCCAATCCACCTGCGCCTGCTGCCCCGGCTCGGTTTCGAACCGCACCGTCGCCCGCTCTTGGCGCGGTGGTCGAAACGGCTGGACATACAGGATGACTTGCGTGAGCCCGCCCGCGTAGCCCTGCGCTCGGATTTCGCGATACAGCTTGCGTGTGTTGTAGACCCCTTCCGCCATCCGCCGCTGCACGTAGTCCGTGTACGGGTCGATCTTGCGCGCACGCGGTGGTGCGGGTTTCCGTCCCTCGGTGATCTCCGGCGCCGCGATCACTTTCCGCACCGTTTTGCGGTCGTGACCCGTCTGGCGCGCAATCTCACTGATGGACACCCCTTTGCGATGCATATCTTTGATGACCGAAGGGAACACCGCAGGTATCATGAACTGGTGCTCCACTCCCAACATGAGCAGCTCCTCTGGATCGACGCGGAGTGACCACCTCATCCTCGATCCAGCTCGCTGCGTTGTCCAGGGTGGGGATTTTCGTTCCGATCATTTTGGGGAGTTTAGACCCGATCATGACACGTGGGAATGGACCTATCGGCACCGCACGGCGGGTCGTCCGCGGACCGACAACGAAATCGAGCAGCTGGTGTTACGCCTGGCGCGCGAAAATGACTGGGGCTATGAACGCATTGAAGGTGAATTACTCAAGCTTGGGTACACCATCAGCCATGAGACAGTCGGCAACATCCTAGAGCGCCACGGGATCCCGCCTGCGCCCGATCGTGATCCGTCACTGAGCTGGCGGCACCTGATGACGCATTATCGAGACCAGCTGTTGGCGTGCGACTTTTTCACCGTCGAGACTTTGTTTTTCCAAACGCTATACGTGCTCGTATTCGTCGAAATTGGGACGCGTCGGGTGCATTTCGCTGGTTGTACTGCTCATCCGGACACTGCCTGGGTCACCCAACAAGCGCGCCAGGTGATGTGGGAGCTCGACGACCGCGAGGCGGCCATCCGCTTTCTGATCCATGACAACGACAATAAGTTCAGCCAAGCCTTCGACACGGTATTCCGGTCAACGGGCATCAAAGTGATCCCTACGCCGTATCGTGCCCCGAACGCGAACGCGCATGCGGAAAGGTGGATCCGTTCTGTCCGGGAAGAATGCCTGGACAAGGTGCTCATCATCAATCAGGCGCACTTGCGACGAGTCATGCGTGAATACGTTACGTTCTTCAACTCGGCACGTCCCCATCAGGGTCTCGATCAACGGATTCCCGTGCCAGTGTTAAGCCGCGAACATACGGGTCCTGTGCGTTCGCGCGCCGTGCTGGGTGGTCTCATTCACGACTACTACCGTGACGCCGCCTGAAGGAAAAAAATCGGCTATTGCATCAATTTTTTGAGACAACGGGGTTTTCGTGCATGATGGGCAAGTGCTGGCGGTCGTGCTGCATGGGGATTTCAGCGTGGTTCTCGGCAAGGATGATGAAGAAAGAGAGGCGATAGCAGGGGCGTTGGAAATAGAAATGGCTACGAGTATGCCTCGTAGCCAGAACGGGAGCGACGGGATTCGCATTATCGTATTCCACCTACAATGTGGACCGCTATTCTTCGCTCAGTTTCGCCTGGACGCTCCGCAGCTTGTCATCCATCGACTGCTCGCGGTCCACGCGCGTGCCGGCCTTAATGACGGTCGAAATGCGCGGCACCCCCATGTCGTGCAGGACCTCATGGCAGCGCTGGATGGCCGCGAAGACTTCGTCCCATTCGCCTTCGATGTTCGTCCCGTTGGCGTGAAGCTGCATAGTCAGCCCGGCCTCTTCCAATACGCGCTGGCAGGCCGCAACATAGCGTGAGATCGACACGCCCACACCGATGGGCACGATGGTCAGGTCAACGATCACCTTCATAGCACTTGCTCGCCTGAAGCAACGTTTTTCTCCAGCCACCAGTCTACAGCACAAGCCGTCGGAAGACAATCGGACGGACTGGCGCGCAGACCCCGGAACCGTTCCGGCATGCTGGTATTTCTCACGAGTCCGTGTTAGTAGGGGCAACAAAAAACCGCCCCTGGCATCCACGCAACCAGGGGCGGCTGTGTCTTCCGCTTATTGCTGTTCCACGACGAAGCCGTCGACTGCGACCGCGCCTTTAACCGGTACGATGCGCAGCGTGTGCGTGCCCGGCGCCAGGTCGGGCAGCATCGCCCAGGCGGTGGAATAACCCTCACCCACGCCGCTGTTCACGGTCAGCAGCACGGCGCCATCCACCTCAACCGCGAACGTTCCCAGCGCCGGCCCCTGGACGTACACCACGTCCAGCCGCGTCCCGCTGAAGGCCATCTCCAGCACGTCGCCCGGCTCGCCGCTGCTGAGGGCATACGCGCCCCCGCTGGCAGCGGCGTCGGCCTTTACCGTCCACGTCCCGCCGGGCGTGACGCGCGCGCCCTCGGCCTCGACCATCACCAGGGACTCACCCAGCACGGGGACCACCGCCGGGGCGCTCAGGGCGGTGTTGCCCGCCACCAGGCTGAAGCTCCGCGGCTCGCTCCACGCCGAGACGTTGCCCGCCTTGTCGACCGCCCGGGCGCGCCAGTAGTAGACATTCTGAGCGATGGTGGTGGGGAGCGCGTAAGTCGTCCGCCGGGCCGCGTCGCTGGGTGGCAGCGGGAAGGCCGGGTCGGGGTCGAGCTGGACCTCGTAGCGGACTGCATCGCTCACCCGCGACCATTCCAGCCGGAGCACCCGGTTGGTCACGCGCGCGCCATCCTCCGGCGCGACGAGGGCGGGCACCTCCGGCGCGACGGTGTCGACCTCCATTCGCCAGGCGGCGCTCCACGAGCCGGGGGCGTCAAAGGCGTTGAGGGCGCGGACCCGCCAGAAGTAGATGCCATCCGGCAGCGCGTCTGCCGTATAGGCAAGCACACCCACGCCGAGCGTCACGTCCTGCGCCGGGCTGCCGAAGCGCCGGTCGTCATCGATCTGCACCTGGTACGTCTCGCCGCGCACGGCGGCTTTCCACATGAGCGTCGGCGTGCTGTCGGTGGTCAGCGACCGGTTCTTGGGCGTGCTCAGCCCGACGCGCGCCGGGGGCCGCGGCGTGATCGTCACCACCCAGGTGGGCATCCAGCTCACCCCGTCGTCCAGGCTCACGCGCCAGTAGACCGTCCCATATGACAGCGCGGCGGGCGGGCGGTAGCTGGTCGTGGAGCGCACTTCATCGACCAGCAGGCTCGGGTCGGCGTCGATGTCCGGATTGGTGCTGAGCTGCACCCGGTACGACGCGCCCGCCACCGCCGCCCAGCGGAAGGTCGGGCGCGTGTTGGTCATGGCAGCGCCGTCCGCTGGACTCTTGTGGACCGTCACGATGAACGTCCCGGTCTGGCTCCACGCGCCCCACACGTCACGGGCGTCACGCCCCTGGACGCGCCAGTGATACACGCCATGAGGCAGCGCTTCGGCCTCCGGCACGGCGAGATACGGGCGGGTCAGCCCGTCCCATTCCAGCGGCGAGCCGAAGGCGGGGTCGTCATCCACCTGGACGCGATACTCGACCGCGCCGCGCGAGGCCTTCCACGCCAGCCGCGGCGTCGTGTCCGGTGTGGCGCCCCCCTGCTTGGGGACGCTCAACACCAGCGCATCCGGCCCGTCGCTGTCGATGGTGATCTGCCAGACCGCGCTCCACGTCCCGGCGATGCCCGCCGCGTTCACGCCGCGCACCCGCCAGAAGAACACACCATCCGGCAGCGCGTCGGCGGAATAGGTCGTGCCCGCCACCGTCGTCGCCTGCTCGACCGTCCCGAAGCGCCGGTCTGGGCTGATCTGGACCTGGTACTCGGCGGCATCCGGCACGGCGTCCCATTCGAAGGTCGGGCCGGGGCTGGCCGTCGTGCTGCGGTGGGCGGGCGCGGTCAGGACTGGGCGCGGCAGGGCGTCTAGCCGGAACCACCAGACCGCGCTCCACTGCCCGGCCACGCCGTGCTCGTTGATGGCGCGCACGCGCCAGAAGACGCGCCCGTTTTCGCTCAGCGGGGCGGGGACGTAGGTCGTCACGTCCGGGTCGAGCGTGGCATCCTGCAGCGGGCTGCGGAAGTTGGCCTGGTCGTCGAGCTGGACCTGGTAGCGATACGTCGCCCCGTCGGCCAGCGGCTGCCAGGTGAGCTGGTCCGGCGCGGAGGCGGTTAGCGTGCCGCTGGCCGGAGATTCCAGGACGGGTCTGACCGGCACCGACGGCGTGACGGTGGACGTCCAGGTTGGGGTCCAGTTATCCGTAAACCCGCCGCCTAGGTCGACCTGCACCCGCCAGTAGAACGGGCCAAAGGGCAGCGCGTCGGCGGGCGTGAACGCCACGCGAGTCAGGCTGTCCTCGTCGACGAGCAGGTTGGTGAACCCGGCATCCGTGCTGACCTGCAGCCAGTAACGCGCCGCGCCGCGCACCCCCGCCCAGCGGAAGGCTGGCGTGGTGTCTTTGGTGAAGTCGCCGTCCTTGGGCGTTTTGAGCAGCGTGACGGTGAAGGTGTTGACCGTGCTCCAACCGCTCCAATTGCCCGCCGTGTCCCACGCCATGACGCGCCAGTAGTACGTCTTGTACTCCACCGAACCAGACTCAGGGATGGTATAGTTTGGTCGTGTGAGATTGCGGTCATCGACGAGCAAGCTGGAAAAATCAGGCGTATCCGCGAACTGCAGATGGTAACGCACTGCGCCACGGATGTTCCGCCACCGGAGCGTCGGTGTGGTGTCCGTGATGTTGACGTGATCGCGCGGGCTTGTCAAAGATGGCACGGACAGACGATAGGCTGCCACGTGTACCGCCGCGCTGTCGCCCGTGGGGAGCACCGTGCCGGTCGTGCTCGTGCCCGACACGTTGTTGAAGTATATCCCAGGCTGGCCGGATGACACCGCTTCGAAGGTTATCACAAGCTCGCCGCCGTGACCTGGCACTGCCAGCGGTTCCCAGGTCAGCGCCTGGCCCGACACGGCGGGATCGGACGACACGGCGCCTGTCGTTGAACCTGTTTTGTAGGCGAATCCGTCCGGCAGCGTGTCGGTGATCACCACACCTTCAGCCGTGCCCACATCGATGTTCTGGAGACGGATGGTGTATGCCACGACGTCGCCGGGCGTCACGAAAGCCGGCTGCGCCGTGGTCGACAACTGCACACGGATGTCACTTACGCGCGGAATACGACTGTCTTCCTCGTAGGTCAGCTCCGGCTCAATGTCAGCCAACGCGCCAATGGGAATTCCGGACTGCAAAGGCGCTCCGGTCCGGCCAATCCCATTGATTTTGAACTGCAGATTTTCCCAGTCGTTGAAGCTGTTGAACGTGGGCGAGATCGTGCCATCGCCATTGACATCCGCCTGAACCGGATTCTCCTGAATCAATAGGTTGCAGTTCCAGTCGACCGGCCCGTTGGCATGGTCGGCGATATTCAAGCCATTCCGGTCATTAGGTATGCAAAGACGGGGGGCGTTGATGTGATACTTCGTGCCGTAGTTTGCCACGCGTGGGTCGTTCAACCCCAACGTCTCGCTCAGACTCGCCTCGTTCATGGGCGGAAGCTCAAAGCGCGAGTAGTCATAATGCCTGTCCGTCCCATCCTTAATCAGGCCGCTCATCTGGAAACTGTAGTTCATGACGCTGAGATAGTTGGGCTTGTAGTTGACACCATCGCTGCCGCCGTGCTTCAACCCGAGACTGTGCCCTAACTCGTGCATGAACGTCCCGGCCTGCTCGTGAACCGAGCCGGTGCCCCAGGGAATGAGTGGACACGGTGAGTAACCACCGAGGGCAACGATGAAATATTGCGGCTTCCCCAGGCCGCTGGTGCATTTCGGAAGGTCGGATGCCACGACATGGTGCACGAACAGCGAATAGTGGAATACGCGACTGTCGTGCCCGAAATGGTGCTCGGCCAGTTGACTCCATTCATCCCGAAGCGCAGGTTCCTTCGGGGACGACGCATTTCCAAGCTCATCGTCGTGCGCCAGAGAATTTCCCCGCGACAGGCTGCCCCACGCTCTCCCGGTGACCAAATCGATGCTGTCTGGCCCCACGTCGACGTGCAGATTGATCCCCTTCCCGCCATCGACAGGCGCGTTTGCGAATGCCTGGACGACGATTTCGATGGCTTCAGGGTCCGGCTTGTGACTGTGAGCTGTGAAGCCATCGGTCTGTTCCATCCAGTCGACTTCGACAAACACATCCTTCTTGTACGGATCAGCGCCCATGGCCGGGAGATCGACTTCTGGAACACCATCTCCGTCATCGTCGATACCTTGCATCTCCCAGATATCGGGGAGGCCGTCGCCATCGCTGTCCATATTCACATCTATCGTTTGCGTTGTCTGCCACCCGGGTGCTTTGGCATCCAGAAACGCTCTGACGGCAAGATCTGTCGCCACGAGACCGTTATAGTGAATGTTCAAGTAGGTCAACTTGGTCAGGTTGGTGATCGTAACAGGAACCTCACCTGACAAGGCGTTGTTGCCGAGGTCGAGCTGTTGTAGATTGGTCAGACTCCCAATAGCGGACGGGATGCTCCCACTCAAGTTGTTGATGCCCAACAAGAGGGTCTGCAAATTGACAAGGTTGCCGAGTTCTGGAGGGATACTCCCACTCAATTGGTTTAGTGTCAAGTAAAGCGTTTGCAGATTGGTCAGGTTGCCGAGTTGGGGTGGGATGCTACCGCTCAGCAGGTTGCTTTGTAGCTGGAGAGACCGTAAATTGGCCAGGGCTACTAGTTCCGACGGGATGCTCCCACTCAATTGGTTGCTGGCAAGGTTGAGATATTGTAGGTTGGCCAGGTTGCCGAGTTCCGGCGGGATGCCCCCGCTCAATTGATTGTTGTACAGGGAAATGTTTTCGAGACTGGTCAGGTTGCCGAGTTCTGGCGGGATGCTGCCTGTTAACATGCCGGGAGTCGATATGCTGCCCGTTATGCTAAGGTTCACCAGATTGGCCAGGTTGCCGAGTTCTGGCGGGATGCTGCCACTCAGTTGATTGTTGGACAGATAGAGCTCCTGCAGGTTGGCCAGGTTGCCGAGTTCTGGCGGGATGCTCCCGCTCAATTGGTTGTTGAATATCCAGAGGCGTTCGAGATTGGTCAGATTCCCGAGTTCCGATGGGATGCCCCCGCTCAATTGATTTATATTCAGGAAAAGATTCTGTAAGCTAGTCAGGTTGCCCAATTCTGGCGGGACGTTCCCAGTCAACGCATTGCTGCGAAGCTCGAGGTCGAGAAGGTTAGACAAGCTGCCTAGTTCGGGCGGGATGCTGCCACTCAGTTGATTATAGGATAGGTCGAGATACGCCAGGTTGCTCAGACTTCCCAGCTCTGACGGGATGCTACCAGTCAATTGATTGTTGGAGAGTGAGAGATACCACAGGTTTGTCAAGTCGCCAATTGCATGAGAAATGCTACCGCTAAGCCAGTTGTCACCAAGAATAAGGTCAGTCACGTGCCCACCGGAAACGCTCACGCCGTACCAGTTGCCGACCGTTGTGGTCACACCCCAATTCCCAGCATAGCCCCAGTTGTCACCATCGGTGCTGTTATAGAGTGCAATTAACGCCAGACATTCGCTCTTGGCCACGTCGGTGACTGAGTCACAGATAGCCGTGCTCAGGTCGCTCGTTCCCGCGTGCGGCCCGCCGGACGCTGTCGAAGCACGGGCTATCGCCATATCCCTGGTCAGAATCACCATGACCACCAGAATAATGAGAATGATCACGGTTACTGATTTGAATCGCATTGGTCCCCCCCATACCGGTCATCGAAATATCAAATGACACCGCTAAGATTTGCGTGTAGACAATCTGATATAGCGCAACAAACAAAAAAGCGTATGGCATGATGTAAGAGGTCGAGATACGCGCAGAAGACATATGAAATCATTGTATTACGATTTAGGGAAGATCGAGATGTTTCTTTATAGTATATTTACAAAAGAGAAGTTCTTCACGATTGGATATCAGGGCGCACGCCCGCGCTTCGGTGGCCTGGTAACTTGTGCTCGCCCTGCAGAACCGCAGAACGCTCCTCATTCCCCTCGCATCCCCCTGATGCTATACTACGGACTCGCCCGCATCCCGTGGAGTCGAGAGAAACAGTCCCATGCCGACCCTCACCCCCCAGCAGTTCAGCGACGAGTGGGAGCGCGCCAGCCATGGGCGCGAGCACACGCTCGACAATGATGCACGGTGGGTGTTGTGAGGCAACTTGTTGCTATGCCGTTTGGGTCTCGCATTCAGACCCGGATAGCCTCCGATTACTAAAACAAATCGGCGACAATGATGGAGCCGATCGAGACTCGAGCGCATGCAGAAACCACGGTTCACATGCGCTGTGATAACACGTGCGTGGCGTGGCTGTGGCCCTGGGTCACTGCTGACCCATCACGTACCGCAGCAGGGCAATGGCAGCCGCTTCGTTGTCAAAGTAGTCGATGTTCTCGTCATTGAAAAACAAGGGCGTGCGTTCGTATCTGCCGCCGAGTGGCAGTGGCCAAAACGTCACCGTGGCTGTCGGATTGGCATAATAGAGCAGTCGCGCATGTGCGTTTTCGCCCGGAGCCGTTCCCCGTTCACCTGGCCAGGTGGGTGGAACGGCCAGGTAGACACGAAAGAAGGCCGTAAGGTCGTTGCTGAGCGAAGGAATTCCAATCGAGTAGGCTTGCAGCCACGGTGGCAAGACGCTCTGTCTGTAAAGAAAGCTGGCGCGCGTCTGGATTTCGATCTTCTCGGCTGCAAGCGATACTCCGTACAGCTCCTGCAGGATTGCGTTTCTGTCCAACCACGATCCGTCGTACATCAACAGAATGCGCCCACCTTCCTGCACGAAATCGTACAGCTTGCGCAGGCCGGGATCGCTGGCCACTTGACCGACGTAGAGGGCTGCGGCAACGTCGGCTTTGTCGAGCTCGGACAGGAACGCACCCTGATCATCGATCACAGAGACTATGTACCCGTTCACATATGCGGCTGCGGAGAGCTTCGTCAGGTTGGCTAATCCCATGAGAGATCCCAGTTCGTTGGCGTGGATGAGAATCCGGGTTGCGCCGGGTCTACCTGGGACAGGGCTGCTAGACGAGCTGGGGAGGGTGCATTGCGCCTCAATCTGTTCGAGCAGCACTCGAGCTTGTGCGACGGCGTCGAGTGCCGTCACGTTGTCCCCCCTTGTCCAGGCCACGTCTGCCGCGGCGAGCAAATCATGGACGGGCGATAGATCGTGATCACAGCCATCCTGTGCCAGCACCGGCAGGCCTGAGATGCTAAGGACAATCAAGAACAAGATGCTCACAACGGTTGTCTTTGTCACAGGGGATTTCTCCTGATGCGTGGAGGCGCATCGCCTTGTGTACCGCAGTTGTGTGACGGCTACAAGGGGTTCGAGACGAAAAGTTTGTGAAATCGGTATTCGTCACCGTGTCCAATTCCTTGGAGAGCGCAGACCGGTCGTTCATGTTAAGATCGGGGCATCGAACACCGGTTCGAGGTGTGAACCATGAAGCCGCCATCACCGCCGTACAACTTCGACATCCAGCTTGCGCAGGGCGAGAGCGGGGAAGCCCGGCTCGACCGCTTCTTCTCCACCTGGTTCCAGATCCAGCCCGCCACGCCCGAAGAGCAGCGCCAGGGGATCGACCGCTGGTTCGCCGATCGGCGCCGGCCCCGCACCCTGGCGGTGGAGTACAAGACCGATCACACGGCGGCTCGCACGGGGAACGCGTTCATCGAGACGATCTCGGTCGATAGCGAGCAGAAAGCGGGCTGGGCGTTCACTTCCCAGGCCGACCTGGTGCTGTACTACGTGCCGGGACGCGACCAGGTCTATGTGCTGCGGACCACCGCGGTGCGCAGCCGGCTGCCGTTCTGGCTGCAGGCGTGCGAAGTCCGGCAGGTCCCCAACGACGGGTATCACACGCACGGCTTGCTGGTCCCGCTGGACGAGCTGGCGGGCTGTGCGGATAAGGTGCTGCACTGTCCGGGCTGACGGCGCCATTCCATCCGATAATCGACACTTCGAGCACCACGGATTCCCCTCGCAGTGGTATAATACAGAGGTGCGCTCATCAGCCACCCCAGAGCGCACAGTTGACCCTCACATTCCCTTTCCCCAGGAGCCTCCATGACCAACCCTGACGACAACCAACTGACCATCATCGACCCCTCCGACAGCGCGCTGGCCCACATCGGCCAGGTCGCCAACCGCTATGCCGCACAGAACGTCTTCGCCGACTACCTCTCGCGCAAGGCCGACAACACCATCCGCCGCCAGGCAGCGGACCTCGCCCGCTTCGTCGAGTTCCTCAACCAGGTGGGGGAGCAAGCGGGTCTGCATCTCGGTGCGTCCCTTGGCGCGTTTGCGCAGGCCGTCGCCGCGTTCCCCGCCGGCCCCGATTTGGACGCCACTGCCTGGCACGGCGTGACCTGGGGGCTGGTCGAAGGCTTCCGCAACTGGATGGTGGCCCAGGGCGACGCCGTTGGGAGCATCAACGTGCGGCTCTCAACCGTCAAAGTCTACGCAAAGCTGGCAACCAAAGCAGGCACTCTCTCCGCCGAGGAGTTGGCCATGATTCGCACGGTGGCCGGGTATGCTCACAAGGAAGCCCGGCGCATCGACGAGCGGCGTGAGACCTCCCGGCGCGGCAGCAAGAAATCGGCGGCGGTCCACATCGCGCAGAAGCAGGCCAAGAAGCTCAAATCGCAGCCCGACACGCCCCAGGGTCGCCGCGACGCCTTGCTCATGTGCCTGCTGCTGGACCACGGTCTTCGTGTCGGGGAAGTCGCCCGGCTGCAGGTGTCCGACTTCGACCTGAAGGCTGGCGAGATGCGCTTCCTGCGCCCGAAGGTGGACAAGGTCCAGACGCACAAGCTGAGCGCCGACACCCTCCGCGCGCTGCATGCCTGGTTTGAGGGCGGCGACGCGCCGGGAACCGGTTCCCTGCTGCGGGGGAGCCGCAAGGGTGGGGCGCTGACGGACGCGGGCATGAGCGAGCGGTCCATCACCGACCGGGTGCGCGTGCTGGGCGAGGGGGTGGGGCTGGAAGGGCTGAGCGCGCACGACTGCCGCCACTACTGGGCCACGTACTGGGCGCGCAAGGTGGACGTGCTGCGGCTGCAGGAAGCGGGCGGCTGGAACAGCCTGGCGATGCCGCGCCGCTACGTGGAAGAGAGCGAAATCGCCAACGACGGGATGGCATAAGTTGGGAACCGGTTCCCAGGAAACGAAGGCCCCTGTCGTTCACCAGGGGCCCTGTTGGAGCTATCCGTCTGAACACCCGCAGCCGGTGTGTCAGGCAGCGTCGTATTCCTCGCTGAGGTCGCTCACCGGGTTCAGGTCGAGCTTCTCCAGGCGCACTGCCACCTTGAGCTTGAACCCCGGAAACAGGACCTCGAACGGCGCATCGAAGCTGCGCCGCAGCGCCACGATCTTCCCCAGCGTGCCCGCCCGGACATAGAGCTGGAGACCGACGGGTTCTTTGGAGTTGCGGATGTCCTCTTTCAACCGGACGGTGTGACCAATCCAGTCGTGCTCGAACCGCCACCAGGTCACGCAGTCACGCTGAATGTAGCCGGTCAGCAAGCGCAGGTCGTCCTGACGCCGGCGATGCCACCGCTGGCGCAGGGCGTAGATGGCGAGCGAGGTGAGCAGGATGGTGGCCGTTGTGAGCCACGGTGTCCAGGGCCAGCCCGCAAGGACAAAGACGACGAGCAGCAGGGGCAGGTAGATTGCCGTTCCCCACGCAAGGAATTTGGTTCGGTCCATACACGTCCTCCCGCCTCAAAGAGGCTCTCAGTAGAAGCGACAGTAGTAACTATATTATACCATAACTTCCAAAAGGATTCGCGCTCTGGTTGGTATTTCTGAAGTGCGAAATTAGTGAAGGATGAATGCGCTCGGATGTAGAGCCGCTTGTCTGTCCGGCAAGTCTGGCATAATATGAGGATGCCGTTATCTTTGCTCGAGAAGAGTGAAGAGTATCGGCAGGCGTTATCGTAGCGCTAGAACTCACATCTATAACAAGGTTCGGGTCCGACATGGTTAACGAGAATGCGTTTTCGCCCACAGCTGTGCCTGAGCAAGGGCAATTGGTTCGCTTGCGCCAGCGGTTCTGGATGGTACAGGATGTGGTGAGCGATCAGCCCGCAGCGAGCGAAACGGTCACCCACCGCGTCCAATTGGAATGCCTGGATGACGATGCTCTTGGCGAGACACTGGATGTGCTGTGGGAACGCGAAGTAGCTCCGCAGTTGTATCACAGCCAGGGATTGGCTGAGCCGGTGACCTGGGACTCAGAGCAGCGCTTCAATGCATTTCTGGCTGCTGTGCAATGGTCCAATTCATCCGTGCTGCGAACCGATACCATCCAGGCACCATTCCGGGCCGCTATCTCTATCGAGGAGTACCAACTCGAACCGGTGGTTCGCGCCTTGACTATGCCCCGAGCCAACCTGTTGATTGCGGACGATGTCGGGTTGGGCAAAACGATTGAGGCCGGTCTCGTCATCCAGGAGATGCTGGCACGACGACGAATCCGGCGAGTCATGATTATCTGTCCCGCCTCGCTCCAACAGCAGTGGAAAGATGAGATGGAGGACAAATTTCGGCTTGGTTTCCACATCATCGACCGTGACACCATGCAGCAGTTGCGCCGCGAGTACGGTATGCACGTCAATCCGTGGATGAGCTACCCGCGCCTGATCACCTCGATGGATTTCATCAAACGCGAGCAGCCCCTCCGTCTTTTTCAGGACAGTGTGCAGGCAGCCGATTCGCCGCTGCGTGATTGGGACTTGCTGATTGTCGACGAAGCGCACAATGTCGCCCCTCCAGGGCGGGGGAGCTACGCGGTCGCCAGTGACCGCACTCGCATGATGCGGTCCATCGCGGATCGCTTTGAGCATCGCCTATTCCTGACAGCAACTCCTCACAATGGGTATACCGAGAGCTTCACAGCGCTGTTGGAGATGCTGGATCCGCTGCGTTTCAGTCGTGGCACAACGGTTGACCATGACCAGATTCAGTTGGTGATGGTGCGCCGGTTGAAGGAAGGCATCAAGGACTCGCTGGGCCAACGAAAATTCGCCGAACGAAATGTGGAAGCCCTTGAGCTTCACCTGACAGCCGATGAGGCCGAAATGCACGACTTGCTGAGCGCGTATACGACATCACGCCTGAGTCGCGTTGAGTGGGAACGTTCGCTGCCGGTCCGTTTTGCGCTCACGATGCTCAAGAAGCGGTTGTTGTCGTCGCCGTTCGCATTCGCCAACAGCCTGGAAACGCACCTGGCGAACCTCGGCGCAGTGTCAGAAGCAGCCCCGGATGCGACTCTGGTCGAGCGCATGGCGGAACGTGTGAACGAAGACTGGGCCGATGACATCGAAAAGTCGCTGCGCGAAGATGATGCCCTCATGGAATCCAGCCGCTTCTTCACGGACCTCCTGCCAGAGGAGCGTGACCTGCTTACCCGGCTGGCTGAACTGGCAGACTCGGAAATCATCGACAGCAAAGCCCAGGCGCTCTTCACCTGGATCGATACCCATCTGCGCGAGAACGACACCTGGACACACGAGCGCCTGATCGTCTTCACCGAGTACAAAGACACCCTCGATTACCTGTATCGTATTCTTGGAGAATGCTATGGTGAAGACCGTCTCCTCACGCTGATCGGCGGCATGAATCTGGCGGACCGAGAGGTCATCAAAGCGGCCTTCCAGGCGCATCCGGACGAGCATCCTGTGCGCATCCTGGTCGCCACTGATGCGGCCAGTGAGGGGCTGAACCTGCAGAACTACTGCCGCAACCTGATCCACTACGAAATCCCCTGGAATCCCAACCGCATGGAACAGCGCAACGGGCGTATCGACCGGCATGGCCAGCCCGCCAGCGTGGTGAACGTCTATCACTTCGTCTATGCCAATCACGCCGATACACGTTTCCTGGAGACGGTGATCGACAAGGTGAAGACCATGCGCGAAGACCTCGGCAGCGTTGGTGACGTCATCGCCGAACAGGTCGAAGAGGCAATGCTGGGGCGGCGCGCCGAGTTGGATGTGCCGGAACAACGCCGCAAGGCGATCCGCGAGGTGGTGCGCGACCAGGTGTTGACTGACACGCAAGTCCGCGAGATTGTGCGCCGCATGAACCATGCGCGCGAAGACCTCGATCTATACCCGGGTACGATGGCGAACGTGCTGGACCAGGCGCTGAAGATGATCGGGCATGAAGGGCTGCTGCCGGCCACTGATCCAGCGTTCCAGGGCGAGGCCTATAGGCTGCGCGGGCTGCCGGTTAGTTGGCGCGACGCCGGACGGACGCTGCTCGACGCCCATGGACGCGCGCGCGACGTCACCTTCGATCACGAGCTTGCCCGCCAGCGTAGGGATGTCACGCTGTTACACCTCAACCACCCGCTGATGCGGCGTGCCGTAGGCGTCTTCCGCGCGCGCATCTGGTCGGATGGGACCGACGAACGGGTAGGGCTGAACCGCGTGTCCTACCGCGTGCTGCCCGACAACCGCCTGCCTCATCCGGTGATCGTGGCCTTTGGCCGGCTGGTGGCGATTGGCGCTCTCTCTCAGCGGCTCCACGAGGATGTCGTTGTCGTCGGCGGCGAGATCGATGGCCAGCAGGTGTATCCGCTTGAGGAAGGCGAGATCAGACACTTGCTCGCCATCGAGGGCGACCACTCCCCGATCCCGCGCGAGATCGGCGACCGCCTGCGGCAGTTGTTCCGCTTCCACGAGCGCGAGCTGCAGCGCTTGTTGGGAGAACGCGAAACGCAGGCCCACGAAGCGTTACAGGCCCTGGCCGAGCAGCGCGCCGACGAAGATGCCAGTGCCGTCGCCCGGTTGATGGAGGAGCGCATCAATGAGCTGGAGCAGCGACTCAATCCGGCAGCCAAACAACTGTATCTGATCAACCTGGAGACGCTGGAGCCTGAAATCCAGGAAGAGGCCCGCGAAGACGTCGCCTGGCTGGAGCGCAAACTCACCCAGCTCCGCGAGCGCCGCGACACGGAGCCGCTGAAAGTCCGCGAATCCTACCAGCTCAAGAGCGTGCGCGTCTTCCCGCTGGCGGTGCTGTATTTGCTCCCTCGAAAGCTGTTGGGCTGAGAAGATGGCGAACAATCACGACTGGCTGTCCCTGGTCAACCTGTCCGGCTTGCTGGTATCCGAGCCGGTACTCAACGACACGTTCCCCGACGGGCCACCGACGCTCGAAAGCGGGCAGGCACGCCGCTTCCGCATAGAGTACGAGCGTTGGCTGGTGACCGGTGATCGCCGGCGCTGGACTGATTTCATCCTCGGGACGGTGCTGGGCTATGATCAGGACCGGCTGCGCGCGGGGATGAGCCTGCCGCCAGACGTGCGGGTCGAGTTGGCCGACTACATGCAGACGCTCAGCCCGGACCGCGTGCTGATGGGTGTCGACGGCGACAAGGCGCTTCTCGTTACCTACACGCAGGAAGCGCTCGACAGGCCCGAAACTCAGACCGGGCGTTGGAAAGCCTCGCCCTTCACCAAGCTGGACCGCCTGCTGCGCGAGACGCGCGTACCGCTCGGCCTGCTGACCAACGGCGACGACTGGCGGCTGGTCTACGCCGCGCCCGGCCTGACGACCTCCAGCATCACCTGGAACGCCGCCACATGGCTGGACGAATCCCTCACGCTGCGCGCCTTCCGGATGCTGCTCAGCGATCCCGCCCGTCTGCAGCAGATGGCCTCCGAGAGCCAGCAGCGCCAGGCCGACGTAACCGACCAGCTCGGTGACCAGGTGCTGCGCGCGCTGGCAATCCTGGTCCACGAGCTGGATCGTGCCGACGACGCCAGCCAGGGTGCACTACTGGCCGGTATGACACCGGAGCAGGTCTACGAGATGGCGCTGGTGCTCATGATGCGGCTGGTCTTCATGCTCTACGCTGAGGAGAACAGCCTGCTGCCGCACGGCGACGTATTCTACGATCAGGCTTACGGACTGACCTACCTCTGGAACCGGCTCGAGCGCGAGCGCCGCGAGGACCCGGAACGGTTCCCGGAGCGCGGCGACGCCTGGCCGCGCCTGCTGGCAACTTTCAACCTGATCTACGACGGCAGCCCGCACAAAGACTTCACGCTGCCCGCCTATCGCGGCTCGCTGTTCGATCCGGGCCGTTTCCCCGCGCTGCTCAGCCCGGAGCTGCGCATCAGCAACCAGACCGTCTGGCGGATGCTGCGCCACCTGACTACCGCCGAGAGTCGCGATGGTCGCCAGCGCGTCAGCTACCGCACGCTGGATGTCGAGCAGTTGGGCTATGTTTACGAGGGGCTGCTCGGCTACACGGTCAAGCTCGCCAAGGAGTGGATGATCGACCCTGAAGGCGGCCTGGAACCGTTCCCCGTCACCCGCTACCAGGACGCGCTCGCGGCGGGCGAGCTGTACGACTACCTGAAGACGATCACCGACGTGCACTGGACCCAGGCGAAAAGCTGGGCAGAGGAGATCGAATCACGCGCCGCATCCGGCAGCGACGACCCGGCCTGGATCTGGGAGCCGGTCGCGGAGATGTGGATCGCGCCGGGGCGCCGCTACCTCGCGCCGGAGATGGGCACGCGCAAGCGTGGCGGCATCTTCTACACCCCGCCGCAGTTGACCTCGTTCCTGGTCGAGCAGGCCCTCGAGCCGCAGTGTTACACCGAGTCCGGCCACGGCGAGCGGACCATCCGCCCCGCGCGCGATATCCTCGCCCTGACCATCTGCGACCCGGCGATGGGATCGGGCGCGTTCCTCGTGCAGGCCGTGCGCTACCTGGCCGACCGCCTGCTCGAAGCCTGGGACGCCGCCACCGCCAGCGCGGACGGCGCGAAGCTCGTCATGCCTTTCGCCGAACGCGCCGGGCGCGCGCTCGAGGATGTCGGCCCCATCCCCACCGACCGCGCCGAAGCCCTGATCTGGGCGCGTCGCCTCGTCGCCGAGCGCTGCATCTACGGCGTGGACCTCAACGCCCTGGCCGTGGAGCTGGCCAAGCTCTCGCTCTGGCTGGTGACGCTCAGCAAGGACAAACCCTTCACCTTCCTCGACCACCGCCTGCGCCACGGCAACAGCCTGATCGGCGCCAGTTTCCTGCAGGAAACCGACATCGAGGTCAAGAAAGGCCGCGCCACCGGACGCCGCACCGTCCGCCAGATCGCCTTCATCCCCGACGCCGCTCTGAGCGCCCGCAAGAACGCCACCCCCGCCGAGAAAGCCGCCGCCCGCGAGCGCATCAAGTCCAACCAGGCCGCCCAGTTCGCCATCACCGGCGGGCAGATGGGCATCTTCGCCGACCTGAGCGTCGAGCAGGCGCTGCGCTCGCTCGCCGACCGCCAGCGCGACCTCGCCGCGCCCACCACGCGCCCCGACGACTACCGCACCAAGGAAGCCCTGCTGGCCCAGGTGCTCGGCCAGGGCGACTATCCCCGCCTCAAGGCGATCGCCGACCTGTGGTGCGCCGTGTGGTTCTGGCCCCGCGACGCCGAGCGCCACGGCCCGCCGCCCACCACCCAGGAATATCACGACGCCGTCTACACCATCCTGGACCTGCCCGCCATCATCACCACCGGCCAGCCCCGCCTGGACCAGATCCGCGCCACCGCCCGCGACGTGGCCGCCCGCGAGCACTTCTTCCACTGGGAGCTGGCTTTCCCCGCCATCTTCGCCCGTGATAATCCCGGCTTCGACGCCATGTGCGGCAATCCACCCTGGGAGATCGTCAAGCCCAACAGCCAGGAATTTTTCGAGACCTACGATCCCAACTTCCGGGGCTACGGCAAGCAGGAAGCGATCCGCGTGGCCCAGCGCCTGATGGACGAGAATCCCGCCATCGCGGACGCCTGGACAGCCTACGAAACCAGCGTCGAGAGTCAGGCCGGGTATTTCAACAGCGACGTGCCATTTCACCATCAGGGGCGCGGCGACACTAACACCTACAAGCTCTTCACCGAGCGGTTCTATGCTCTGCTTCGAGAACGCGGCTATTTCAGCATCTTGATTCCCTCTGGCATCTATACTGACCTGGGCAGCATGGAGCTGCGCGAACTGCTGCTAAACCAGATGCAGATCGAAGGGCTGTACGCCTATGAAAACGCGCTGGCGATCTTCAACATTCACCGGAGCTTCAAATTCGTCTTGCTCACTGCCCGGCGCGGCGGCCCGACCGAACAGTTCCGTGCTGCATTTATGCGCCACCACTTGAGCGACCTAGCCGATATACACGATACCGCGCTGCTGATTGATCGCCAGTTGGTGCGCCGGTTCTCGCCGGATTCGTTAAGTTTGCCGGAATTCAGAAACCAAAGAGATGTGAATGTGGCGGCAGTGATCTATGACAATGGTGTATTGTTGGGAGAAGAATCATCACAGTGGTGGACACCGGAGTTTCTTACGGAGCTCCACAAAACTAACGACAGTGCTTTATTCAATTCAGACAGTGAAGGTATCCCCATTTTCGAGGGTAGGCATATTCATCAGTATGATGCATTCTATACCGATCCTGAATTGTTCATAGCTTCGGAGACAGTACGAACCTATATTTCCAAACGGAACCTGCCCCAAGCTCGACTGGATTGTTTTGCGTTAGCGTTCCGAGAAGTGGCGCGAAGTACCGATTCCCGCACTGTAATTGCAGCGATCCTTCCGAGACAAGCAATTACAACCTATACGCTTAGGCTTGATGTGGGGAGTTCGGAGAACATCAAGCTGTACTTGCTAAGCATCTTCAACTCCTTCACTTTCGATTTTGCCGCTCGCCTGAGTACGAATTTACACCTATCAACAACTTATAAGATCCTGCCGATCCCCCGCCTAACATCCGGCAACCCGTTCTTCGACGCCCTCGTACCTCGCGCCGCGCGCCTCACCTGCACCACCCACCACTTCGCGGACCTGTGGCAGCAGGTCATGGGGGCGCCCTGGGACGAGTCCACCGGCGCGACCGATCCCGCCGAGCGCCAGCGCCTCCGCGACGAGATCGACGCGCTGGTCGCTCATCTCTACGGCCTCTCCCGCGACGACTTCGCCCACATCCTGGGCACGTTCCCGCTGGTGTTCCCGCCGGTGGCCCGCTACGACCGGGCGCGCTACGACGAAGCCGTGTACGGCGACGACGAGTCCGGCGACATGAATCCGAAGATGGCCAAACTGCTGCGGGTGTACGATGAGTTCGCCGAGATCACGCGCGGGTGGAGTAAGGAGTAAGGGCGTATGCGCATCGTACTGGACACGAACATTATTGTGGGTGACTATCGCCTAAAAGGCACCGCTGCCAGAGTTTTGTTGCAGCAACTGCCCCGTAGTTCTCATCAGTTACACATGCCTCAAACAGTGATTGACGAGGCATTGAATAAGTACCGCGGTGAGTGGGAGCACTACCGTCGCAGCACAGATAAACTGCGTCGAGAAGCGCAAAAGCGCGTGAAGCTCGACATCCCGTCTGCCATGACATCAGCAGAAGTTGACGTGCGGACTGATGAATACAAGCATGAGCTGGATCAGATACTTGTGGACGTAGGGGCAACGATTGTCCCGTATCCAAAAACGCCCCACGAAAAGCTTGCTCTTCGCGCAATGGAGCGACAGAAGCCGTTTTCGGAGAGCGGAACGGGATATCGGGACGCGTTGATTTGGGAAACAGTGCTCGACATTCTGGATGGGACAGATGAGGTTGTGGCGTTGATCACGGAGGATAGAGATTTCGCCGACAAGAACAGGGAGATATATCCCAACTTGTTGGAGGATCTTACAGCGCGAGGCTTCGGTCATGATCGTGTGCGGATTTATCGAAGCTTGGATGAATTTGTCGAACAGGAATTGAAACCAGACTTCAAGCGCCTAGAGGATATTCGAGCAAGATTGGATGCGGCGGAGTATCCAGGCCTTGACTTGGCTAGTGTTATTGAAACAAGGCTGGAGTACGCGGATCTACCTGTTATTGGTCGAGGTGTTGAGCCTGATGTCGGCCTACCGGATTGCGTTGAGAATCCTACTCTGGCTCATGCTGCGATCAACGATATCGTTGAGGATATTAGTGTGCTTGACGTTTGGGAAACACCTGCTGGTGAACTGCTGATCGAACTTGAGGCTGATGCAGCGGCTCAGTTCGACTTCTTCATCTTCAAATCAGACTGGTGGGGTGTGGACCCGGCTAAAGAAGACATCTGGGTAATTGATGACGACTGGAACGACCATTACATATTTGCAGAAGCGGTGAGGCCCGTCCACCTGAATGTTTCCCTGACATTCGATCCCACATCATCCGAGGTTACATCGGTTGAGTTGAACTCGATTATGGCGGTTGCGGGGGAAGGACCCGATTAGGCTGATGACCCTGATGACTCATTGCCCTAAGAGGATCGCCAGCTTTTGATGACACAGCTGCGTAGACGGATCGGCGAAGCGGGAACCCACGTTGGCGATGAGAGGTAAATCTGCGGAGATCGTGCGCGGGGGGCCGCGCCACTAAAGGAGACCAAGATGGACCCGTATGAGGAATTGCTCGCGTTCTATCCCGAAATCATCGACCAGATGCCGAACCGGTTCAACAGTCATGAGTTCATCCTCAAGCTGGCGCACCAACACCAGGGGCCATACGTCCGTGTGCTGGCCCACTACTCCGATTCAGACACGCCGTTCGCCATTGTGCACGGTCGGCTGGCGAAGTTGCTCGCCGAGCGGTTCTCGCATCTCGTCCGGTACGTGGGCGATGAGCCCAGCCGCGACATCTTCGGCCACGTCAATGAGGTGGCCCTGTGGATTAAGGTGACGTAGCGCGCTCCGATCAGCGTTGATGCGCGGTGGTTCCCAGGGCGGGGCCATCGGCGTATCCGGTCCGGGCGACCGCCCGCGTATGGTGAGTTTTCAAGCCCTGCTTTGTTTCGATCTCTGCTTTGAGAGGAGCACTTCGTATATGTCTCGCGAGAAACTGTCAGCGGCCCGTGAGTTGATCAAGGCCAAACGGTACGAGGAAGCCGCCGCCATCCTGCGGACGATCCCGGATGATCCGCAGGCGCAGAAGTGGTTGGGGCAGATGGGGCCGTATCTGACACGTTCACAGGAGTTGACAGAGGATCGTCCTGTAGCAGGCTTCGCACAGCACTTCGACGAAGCATTTCCGTCGAGAGGACACGATACTGGATACCACGGGCTGTCCGTTGGCGAGACGGCGGTACTTGGCGCGATGGTGGCTGCTATCCTCGCTGCACTATGGGTTCTGGTCTATCTTGTGAGCCGCGAGGTTTTTAACGGTGGTGTTCTGCTGGAGTATGTGATTGGGACGAAGCAGAGCCATCCTGGTTTTCAATCGACAGAGCCGATGTTCGTCATTCTGTCGCGGTTCATTCTGGCCTTTGGGCTAACCTGGGGGCCGGCCTCCGCGGTTATCTACACGCTGTCATCGATGACCAGGTTTTTCGCGCGCTGGCGCGGGTAGAGTAGTCCAACAAGACATGCAGTGCTCACCCGCCTGCTGGATCTGAACCACGCGCGCCACGCGGAAGAGGTCGCTGGGTCTGCACGACAAGCGGGCGGGGAAGGGCCGGTCAAAGCGAGCGAAGTCGTCCGGAGACGATGGGCAGATGCTGCTGCAAGTAAGGTGGATGAAGTATGTCCCAGACTATGATACCAATAACGCCAGAACTCGAGCGTGTGGCGCGGTTACATGAGCAATTGATTGCGAACTTCTTGAAGGCACGCGACAACACAACACTCGGAACCTACGAGGTGCATCATGAGAGCCACGCGATGATCGCTCTGGTTATCCGTGATGTCGAGGCTGTATGCACGCTGGCCCGTGAGGACTTGGTGCTGTTCCCTCCGGCTGTTGTGATAGCTCGCAGTGCGTTTGAATTGGCGGTACGCGCTTTGTGGATGTTATCGCCGGATGATGTATGGGAACAGGAGGCGCGATGGCTTCGACATGCACGGCACTCAGAGATTGAGTTCTACGCACGTGTGCGCAATTTCCAGATTCAGGTAGGTGAAAGACCGTCCCGATTCTCTGATCGGCGGCGGGTGGCGAAGGAATTCTACAATGCGGTTGCTGAGAAGCTAGATAGCATGTTCCCCGGCAAATATGATATGGAGTCAAGGCCTCCCAACTTCCGTCAAATGCTCAAGTCGCTTGGCCAAGAGGATTTGTACGCGTTGTATATGGACAGCTCCCAATTCACGCACGGCAGCATGGTTGCGACACAGGTGTATCACCGTCATTTTGGAACAAAGAAGGTGATGGGAGAGTTGATTTCTCCCAATGACTGGTATATGTGTTTGCAGCTTTGTTGGATGAGCCTAACCAGGGCGGGACGAATGTTCTTGAAACGAGTAGAGGGAGATCCCGGTGAATTCACCCCACAAGAACTAATAGAACATGCCCGTCACGCATTCGCAAATATCTGGCCCCTATAATGAGCCGCACCATCGAAACGAGCGCACATTCTGATCTGGCTGTGTGGAGGAAAACATGCTTACCAGGATTCGATTAGAGAACTTCAAGAGCTGGGAACGACTCGATCTGGAGCTGGGTAACATCACCATCCTGTTTGGGACGAACAGCTCCGGAAAGACGAGTGCGCTGGATGCGCTTCTACTTTTGAAACAAACTGCAACTAGCTTTGACCGCGCCCTGCCGATGAACTTAGGTGGTGGGGAACAGGACTATGTGGATTTCGGAAGCTTCAAAGATCTCGTCTTTCAGCACAAAGTTTCAAAACATGTTGGTCTGGCGTTGGAGTGGGAGCCACAACTCCTGAGACGACGCTTTGGAATATGGGCTGATGATAAACCCGAAATCAGCAAGGTTACATATTACGTGAAATGGCGGCGGATCGGCGATCACGTTGTCGTTGATGAACTTGAGTATAACGCTGAAAGCCCCCAAGAAATCGACACACGGATGAAGCTCAAACATTATGAGTCTGGACGGTATGAATTCATTCTCCCGGCGAATATTGATGAAGGAGACGAAGTGTCTGGTCAACAGACACGTTTGGAGGGGGGTGAGGAACCCTCGACTAAATACTTCCACTTGGAGAGCTGTTACTTAATGCCCAGATTCCTGACTCGTAATCTTCGTTTGACGGTAGAACCCTCGCTGTTCATCCGAGAATTTGAATTACTCATGCGCCAAATCGCATATTTGGGACCACTCCGAGAGTATCCGAGACGATTGTACTTTTGGCGAGGGACTGCGCCACGCGAACTTGGACACAAAGGCGAGAAAACAATTGACGTGTTGCTGACGTCGGAGCGTCGTGTGCCCTCGTACTGGAGCAGGGAGCGTTCTAGACATCTCATAAGTGACGTATCAGAATGGCTAAAGCACATGGGCCTAGTTGAGGAATTTGGTATTGAGCCGATTGGGAGCGAACGACGGTTTTACGAGACAAGGGTCAAGACTGGTGAGAAGCAAATCCTGAGTTCACTCGCAGACGTAGGTTTTGGGGTGTCCCAAGTTCTGCCAGTTATAACTCTCTTGTTCTTTGTCCCTGAGGGGTCCATCGTGTTGATGGAGCAGCCCGAAATCCACTTGCATCCATGTGCTCAGGCAAGTCTGGCTGACCTCTTTCTACATGTTGCTGAGACACGACATCTGCAGCTGATCGTGGAAAGTCACAGTGAGTACTTCCTACGTCGCTTGCAGAGGAGGGTCGCGGAAGCGGAACATGGGTTTGCGATTCCTGAGCATATCAAAATGTATTTCTGTAAAGTTGTTGGCGGACGCTCAGTTGCCGGACCCGTAGAAATCGACAGATACGGGCAGATCGAAAATTGGCCTGAGAATTTCTTTGGAGAGGTGACTGAGGATCTGCATGCAATGACAGATGCAGCGCTTGAGAGACGACGACAGGAGTTAAGTCAGGATGAATGAGTACGTCATCGACACAAATGTTTGGGTGATGATAGACAAACATCCCGACGAAGTTGATACGTTGATGGAGCTTGACTGCATCCAGTGCTGCGGCGATTGGCTGAAGGAGTTCATTGGACATCTCGATTGTCGCCTGATATTGGACAACATGCACATGATTCTGCGGGAATACCGTGGCAAGATCAGGCGCGGAGGACTAGGGGAGCGGTATCTAAACGATCTTGAAGCTCAGCCGAGAAATCGGCTGGTCGAACTTGAAATAGCATGTGATGACGAGGGTTGCGCGAAGGTGCCCGATCTCCTGTGTGATTTCGATCGAAGCGATTGGAAGTTTGTCGCTGTCGCACTCGCCCATAATCCTATACCGACGATTGTCAATGCCACGGATACAGATTGGTGCAAGGCTGAAAATGAGCTTAAGCAGTGCGGAATCACCGTACACGAGTGTTGCCCATCGTGTGTCCAAGAAGCACTTGCACGAAAGACGAAGGGTCGAGGCCAAAGCACGACATCAAAACATGACTTGGAATAGCCTACCCTTCGGTTATGGATATTGTGGCCAGGTCGGGAGCTACTTGGTGACCACGTTTTTCGTAGCCGACGCGCGCCCGTCCGTTAAAAAATCATGTCTTGAGAGGAGTATCTGTTCGTGAGTCACGACCTGAATTCAGCGTTCCAGTCCTGGTTGGACGACGTACACGCCCGGCACGCCGATGTGATCGAGCACGAGTTAGGCAATCGCTTCGATGTCTACCCATCTCTGCAGGAGTGCCTTGCCTCCCGGCCCGTCGATGTTCCGTGCTTGAATGAACGGGCGCGCAGGCTGGCGGTAGCGGCGACCAATGATCTCCTGAAACATGCAGCATCGGGCTATGACCGCCTGCTCGATGACTCGCCCCATGCTCAACACGCCATCGCGCAGTTAATCGACTATTTGCCCGATACCACCGATGCCGTGAAACACCGTGTTGATGAGTTTGTACAGCAGGGCAAGGCGCGCAGTGGTCTGGGGCTTGGCCAGGCATTGACGGTCGCCAGTCTGATTCTGACACTAGCGCATCCGGCTCGCTTCGTCGATTTTCCGTCTCATGCGACCTGGACCCGTTTCGCGCAGGAACTGGGGTATGGCATCGTGAATACGAACGTTTCGCATGGCGAAAAGCTGGTGTGGGCGAGCATCTTCGCGCACGATCTGGCCGAGACAGACACCTTCAAACGGCACTGGAAACGCGAGTCGGATCGTGCCATGTGGGTGATCAGCGCGCTGAACTGGACGTACAAGCGTCTTGCCCAAGAGACGCCCCGCGAGGAGTAAGATGCTGGCAGGTTTCACAGGAGAGGCGTAAAGATGTCCCTTAATCCCGTCCAGTTCGCCCGCGACGTCATCGACCAGTTCGGGCGCTACCTGCTCACCACGTTCCCCGTCGCCGACGAGCGCCTCGCCGCCCAGGTCCGCCAGCAGATGCGTTTCACCGCCGGGGGGGACTCGCTGCTCTACAAAGGGCCGTACGTCTACCTCAACCGCCCCTTCAGACCCGGTCCCGCCGTCGCCGAGCTGGTCGGCCAGGGCCTGCTGCACGAGGTCATCCGCAGCCGCCGTGTGTTCCCCTACGACGAGCTGCACTGGCACCAGTTCGAGACGGTCCAGGCCGTCAGCGCCCGACACAACGTCATCCTCAGCACGGGAACCGGTTCCGGCAAGACAGAAGCCTTCATGCTGCCCATCATCGACCACTGCCTGCGCCTGCGCGATCAGCGCGCCCCCGAAGGTGTCGCCGCCGTCCTGGTCTACCCCATGAACGCCCTCGCCAACGACCAGCTCGACCGCCTGCGCATGACGCTGGCCGGGACGCACGTCACCTTTGGCCGCTACACCGGCGAAGCGCCAGACCACTTCGACGCCAACGAGCACCGTTACAGCGCCCCTGTCACCTATACCGGTGCCCAGCGCGCCGCGTACAAGTCGGGTCAGGCCCGCTTCGGCTCCGAGGCGCTGCCCTATCCCTGGGAGGAGTCGGTCGATAAGGAGAGCATCCGCGCCGCCCGCCCGCGCATCCTGCTCACCAACTACGCCCAGCTCGAATACCTGCTGCTCCGCGACCGCGACCTGGACCTGTTCCGGGGCGCCCCGCTGCGCTTCCTGGTCTTCGACGAGGTGCACACCTACACCGGCGCGCTCGGCTCGGAGGTGGCCTGCCTGATCCGCCGCCTGCGCGATGTGGCCCGCAAGCGCGCCGATGAGGTCATTATGATCGGCACGTCGGCCACCGTCAGCGACCGCTCCGACGAGGCGGGCGAACAGATCGACGCCGAGGCCGCCACGCGCCGCTTCGCTCACCGGCTGTTCGGCGTGCCGGAGGAGAGTCTCGCCGTCATCCGCGAGTCCTACCGCGCCATCGAGCCGCGCCAGACCTACACCCCGCCGCTCCCGCCGGACATGCCCGCCTTGCTCGAGGCGATTCTCGCCGCCGCCCGCGACCTCCAGCTTCAGACGGAGGTCGAGCCGGGCGACATCCCCCCGGATCTCGTCGCGCTCACTGCGCAGCTCTGCGGCGTGGATCCGGCCACCCTGCCCGCGGGCGACCCCATGCAGCAGTTGGTCGAGCTGCTCTATCCCAACGCCTGCATCCTCCGCCTGAGCGACATCTTCACCGCCCCCCGCACCTGGGAGGATGCGCTGCCCTGGTGGCGCCGCCTGGACGCCTCGCGCGAATCCGCTCCGGCTGGCGACCTCGTCGCCGAGATGCTCGCCTATCTCACCCTGGGCGCCCTCGCCCAATTCGAGGGAGATCCCCTGTTGCGGCCCAAGCTGCACACGTTCCTCCAAGGTCTCCAAGGGCTTGGCATCGCCTTCTATCCCGGCCATGACCCGCTGGTGACGTTTGACAACCAGGAGGGGGTCATGCCGCTGCTCTTGTGCCGGTCGTGCGGCCAGCACTACACCCGCCTGATTGCCGGGCGCAAGGAGGCCTCGAACGACAGCCGCTACGGGTTCTGGCTGGCGCGCATCCCGACCCGCTTCGAAGACCCGGATGAAGGGGTTGAGGACAACTGGATCTATTTGACCGACCGGTTCCACACCGAGGGGCAGGGCGATGACGAGGAAGACGACTCGGACAACTGGCCGCTGGTGTACGTGTGCTCGGAGTGCAACACCGTCCACGAGAAGAACGAGCCGCGCTGCCTGAATCCGCAGTGCCGGGCCGACGGTCCGTTAGTGCCGCTGCGCGCCTGGCATGGCCAGGAGGGCTTTGGCGAGCCGAAACGCTGCGGGGCGTGTGGCGGCCCCAACACGCGCCGGACGCCGCTCATCAGCTACACGCGCAGCGCGGGCGTGGCGGACGTGACCATTCTCGCCCAGTCGATGCTGACGATGATGTCCGAGCCGTCGCTGCGCAAGCTGCTCATCTTCGCCGACAGCCGCCAGGAGGCGGCCTTTCAGGCGGGGTGGATGGATGAGCGCGCCAAGCGGTTTCGCCTGCGCCACATCGCCTACCAGATCGTGCACGAGGGCAGCGAGCGGTGGGGCTGGCCGCGCCTCGCGGACGAGATCATCGCCCGCGCTCAGCAGGAAGGAGTGCTGCCACGCCGGGACTTCGATGATTCAGAGCAGAAAACCCGCATCCACTGGTTCCTGATTGAGGAATTCGCCTTCGGCACGCAGCGGCGTAGCAACCTGGAGCAGCTCGGTCTGGTAGGCCTGATCTACGGCGACCTGGCCGCACAGGTGCAGGATCCGCTCTTCGTGGAATGGGCCGGGCGGTTCTCGACGACGCCCGATGCAGTCGTGGCCTGTGTCCAGACGCTGCTGGATACCTACCGGCGCCGGGGCATGTTGAGCGACGAACTCCTGGCGCGCTGGTGGAGTGAACAGGATCAGGAAGTCTATAAGGGATGGGTCAATGTACCGGACTTCTACAAGCCCAAATCGCTGGTGCTTGAGAAACAGTCGCGCCATGATTCGCTGGTCGGTTGGATCGCGTCGAACGGGCGAGCCGGAGCGCAGCTCATCGTCCAGCGCGCGTTCGGTGTGAGCGGGCAGCCACGTGACAGTTTCTTGCGGGCGATCTGGTCCTGGCTGGTCGATCAGGACTATCTGACGCCAGTCGAGTTGGTGCAGCGGCGGCGGGGTCGCTCCCAGGCCATTCCGGGACTGCCGCCTGAGGTGTATCAGATCAACGTGGACCGCCTGGGGCTGTATGAAACGCACGAGCGCTATGTGTGCGCGCACTGCCATCGCGCACAGCAGGTGATGCTGCCGTCGGGGGCTTGCCCGGAGTACGGCTGCGGAGGTCATCTGGAGCACGTGGGGCGCGACGAGGAGCACTTCGACGTGGTGCTGTATACCCGCCATGACTTCGTACCAATGAATGCCCGTGAGCACAGCGCCCAGGTGCCGCAAGACAGGCGGCTGGAGGCGGAGCGCTCTTTCAAGAGCGAGGCAGGTACGGTGAATGTCATCGTCGCGACACCCACGCTGGAGATGGGGGTCGATATCGGCAAGCTGGAGATGACAATGATGCGCAACATCCCGCCGACACCGGCCAACTACGCCCAGCGGTCGGGGCGGGCGGGGCGCCGCCATCGCATCGCGGCTGTGTTCGCCTATGCCGGAGGCAGTCAGCACGACCGGTACTTCTTCAATAATCCCCCGGCGATGATCGCTGGTTCGGTGCGCATTCCCGCCTTCTCGATGCAGAACGAGCCGCTAATCCGCAAGCATGTGCACAGCGCGGCGCTGACAGTGCTGCGCGAGGTCGCGCATGGGGGGGATCAGGACGTGCTGAATGAGGCGTTCCCGACCTATATCCGCTCCTATCTGGCGGATGTGGCCGAGGATGGAGAGCGAACGCGATTGCAGTATTTCACCGAGCCGCGGCGCTTCCCGGCCCTGGCCGAGATAGTCACGCGACATCGCGAGCGCATTCTGGAGCGCCTGGTAGCCATTTTCCAGGAGGTGTGGCCGGCGGATGACCGGGATGCCGTCACAACGGACCGCCTGGCACGCTACCTGGACGGTATGGTTCCCCTGTTGGAGCGCCATACCCGGCTGTTGTTCAATCAGGTGAAGACGTACCGCGACATGCTGGCGCAGTTGCGCGAGATTGAGGACCGCCAGCTGCAGCTGCGACCTGACGAACACCAGTTGAGAGACCGACTGCATCACGCCTTGCAGAGTTTCCTGCGAGCGAACATGCAGAACTATGCTCTGTCGTGGTTGGCGGTAGATGGTGTCTTCCCTGGCTATTCGCTGTCACGCGAGAGTGTCGAGGCGGCGTGTCTTCAACCGTTGTTGAGCCTCTCGCGCCCGGCGGCCATTGCGCTTCGCGAGCTGACGCCGGCCAACTGGGTGTATGCCGATGGGCGTGTGTTCAACGTGCAACGGTTGAACTTCAACAAGCTGAGAGCCGAAAACGAAGACTTCACGTCGGACGTGCTCCGCGAGGTCATGTTCTATGACAGCGGCCAGAAACGCGTGTACGACCCAGCCCGGTCTGGGCTGGAAGGGGGCAATGCGGCTGGGCGAAGGATCGATTCCTTCCGGCTGACCGATGTCGAGATGGAGCTGGCCCAGAACATCGACGACCGGCGCGAAACCCGGCGGCGCATTCCGTTTGAGATTGTAGGGATGCTCCTGGATGCGCACAGCGGCGGTCACCAGGGACGGGTCGGGCGGCAGATGTACCAGTACCTAATCGGCGAAACTGTGCGGTTGGTGAATGTCGGGCCGGTGCGGGTGGGACCGGCTGGCGTTCAGGGCTTTCCGATGTGCCCGGTATGTGGCGAGACACGCTCTCCGCAGGCGTCACAGGTCGAGTTGGACCATTTTCGGGAGGCGCATCGCGAGCGATGTGGCGTGGGGGACATTCTCTTCGCGGCCCTGCATGTGGATATCGAGTCGGATGTGCTGCGCATCGGGCCGTTTGCCAGCGATGAGGAAGCCGCCAACGCATATGAAGGGGTGTTGGTAGGGGCGCGGCTGGTACTCGACCTGACTCAGAATGACCTGGAGGGGATGGTCACGTACGATGAGCATGACAGCGCCTGGGCGGTGTTGTACGACACCCTTCCGGGCGGCACGGGGTTTCTGGCGCAGATGCTTGAATACTGGGACGTCATCTGTGAGCGGGGGATTGCCGCGCTCAACCAGTGTACGTGCGAGGAGGCGTGCTACCAGTGTCTCCAGCACTTTCGTAACCAGCAGTACCATGCCGTGCTGAACCGGCATGATGCGGCGGAGTTGCTCGAAGGCATGCGCGGTGTGATCCAGCGGCAGCACATGATCCCGGCACGAGTGACCGAGTCGGACGACGACAGCGTGACGGAGCGGACGGAGAGCCCAGCAGAAGACCGGTTTCTGCGCACACTGGAAGCGCACGGATTTGCACCTCCGCCTGAGACTCAATTCCGGGTTGACCTGGGCAACGCCAATTACACGGTAGCGGATTTCGCCTGGCCGGACGCGAAGGTCCTGGTGTTCATCGACGGCACGTCCATGCACTTGCATGGTGACCCGGACCGTGCCCGGCGTGACCGCCAGAAGCGACGTCAGGCGCAGATGCTGGGCTGGATGGTGGTTGTCATAACCGCGCAGGAACTCTCAGACGAACAGGCTCTGGGGCTGCGTCTGGAGGAATTGGCTGATTACCTGGACCGATCGGACGAGTAGAACACACATCGTCATGGATACGTCTGGCGTCCCAGTCGACACCCCTGCATTCGCGACGTGGCTCAGCGTGCCGCCCGCGAGTCCAGAGGTTGCGCATCCACCCAGAGCCGAATCCGGGTAGAATCTAACCATAGGAGGAACCATCATGACAACCTTTCCACGCATTACCATTGATGCCAGACAGATGGATGGCCTACCCTGCATTCGCGGGCTGCGCATTCCCGTCACGACGGTGATCGACATGGTTGCGGCGGGCCTGACCGAAGAGGATATCCTGCGCGAGTTCCCCGACCTGGAGCGCGATGACATCCGCGAGGCGCTGCGCTATGCGGCGGCTGCCGTGCG
>Ga0334892_1000202_pt1 | contig 91966 bp, 98 predicted proteins | sample GraSluR3_MG_4_FD_207213 | JGI IMG/M metagenome (GOLD analysis project Ga0334892, IMG submission 207213) | Sludge microbial communities from methane-producing bioreactor in Wageningen University, Netherlands - Granular Sludge_15_04-R3 | ecosystem: Engineered > Bioreactor > Anaerobic >...
AATCCTCGTTAGAACATGCAACATCATTGAATCCAGGTTTTGGACCTCTTCGACCCATCTTGCTACACCCACAATGAGATAGAACGTAATAGTATAAATAACATCAACTCACTGCTGGTTCACTACCTTTTTCTGGAACTCGCGCCCGGACTATGCCAGGGCCTTTGGTGTCAGCCCCCCGGCTATAGTTTCAATCCTTGTTTTTCTGGAACTCGCGCCCGGACATAAGCTTTGGGGTAGTGTAGAAGGCTATGAGATCGTTTCAATCCTTGTTTTTCTGGAACTCGCGCCCGGACCCGGGGAACCCTGCACGTTCATCCGGTTCAGCGGATGGTTTCAATCCTTGTTTTTCTGGAACTCGCGCCCGGACACCACTGGGAATACGAATCGTGCGTGTTGGTATCCTCCGTTTCAATCCTTGTTTTTCTGGAACTCGCGCCCGGACAGGGTGGAGCTGAAGGTGGGGGAACATTTCGATATCCTGTTTCAATCCTTGTTTTTCTGGAACTCGCGCCCGGACCGAATCCCGAAACACGTCTTTCAGGAACGCATCCCAGTTTCAATCCTTGTTTTTCTGGAACTCGCGCCCGGACACCACTGGGAATACGAATCGTGCGTGTTGGTATCCTCCGTTTCAATCCTTGTTTTTCTGGAACTCGCGCCCGGACAGGGTGGAGCTGAAGGTGGGGGAACATTTCGATATCCTGTTTCAATCCTTGTTTTTCTGGAACTCGCGCCCGGACCGAATCCCGAAACACGTCTTTCAGGAACGCATCCCAGTTTCAATCCTTGTTTTTCTGGAACTCGCGCCCGGACGTTGACTCACAAATCGCGTTCCGTTGGCACATCCTGGTTTCAATCCTTGTTTTTCTGGAACTCGCGCCCGGACCCGGGGCAGACGATGTCAAGAGCTTCGAGGAGGCGAGTTTCAATCCTTGTTTTTCTGGAACTCGCGCCCGGACAACCAAAAGTGTTTGTTTTCTCATTATCATCTATATGTTTCAATCCTTGTTTTTCTGGAACTCGCGCCCGGACCAGCATCCGTCAGGATAGGAAGGAGGACGGTTCCCAGGTTTCAATCCTTGTTTTTCTGGAACTCGCGCCCGGACCGATATATATCCTGGCTATCTGGAAGCGTGCAAGAAGTTTCAATCCTTGTTTTTCTGGAACTCGCGCCCGGACCAATTACGTCTGGTGGACTATGGGGCATTGAATCAGATTGTTTCAATCCTTGTTTTTCTGGAACTCGCGCCCGGACGATGGCGCGAGGCCAACTTAAGATATCTGCTAATTGGTTTCAATCCTTGTTTTTCTGGAACTCGCGCCCGGACCCCTATTCACCCGAATGAGTATTTTATCATCTGGCAGTTTCAATCCTTGTTTTTCTGGAACTCGCGCCCGGACAGTAGGGCAAGCCGCTCTTCGGGGCCGAAGGTTGAGTTTCAATCCTTGTTTTTCTGGAACTCGCGCCCGGACGGTAGCGGTTAGGTCCGAACCTAACTCAAAAATCGAGTTTCAATCCTTGTTTTTCTGGAACTCGCGCCCGGACACCGGCGACATCGGCAAAATCAGATGGAATTGGTAGTTTCAATCCTTGTTTTTCTGGAACTCGCGCCCGGACTTGTTTGCGATCTCCGTATATTTTTGGCATTCAACAGTTTCAATCCTTGTTTTTCTGGAACTCGCGCCCGGACACAGACGCCTCGCCTATTGACCCTGGCGGCACACGTTGAGTTTCAATCCTTGTTTTTCTGGAACTCGCGCCCGGACCTACCGAACCGACCCGACTGACAACGCGGGCGACGTTCACGTTTCAATCCTTGTTTTTCTGGAACTCGCGCCCGGACGAAAGAGAGATGGAATACGGGGAGTGTGTCGATGAAGTTTCAATCCTTGTTTTTCTGGAACTCGCGCCCGGACGCAGAGGGGGGTGATCCCCCAAATCAACAGGGCGAGTTTCAATCCTTGTTTTTCTGGAACTCGCGCCCGGACCACATATCACATTCACGCCAGCGGGGGGCGCACCGAGTTTCAATCCTTGTTTTTCTGGAACTCGCGCCCGGACTTGAGTTCCGACTGGCTGTAATAGCCCGACGCCCATTGTTTCAATCCTTGTTTTTCTGGAACTCGCGCCCGGACAATGGATTGCGTTCTCTTTCCGGCGGAAGTTCAGGAGTTTCAATCCTTGTTTTTCTGGAACTCGCGCCCGGACGCTGGACAAACTCAGGCGGGGCCGAATCGTTAAGGACGTTTCAATCCTTGTTTTTCTGGAACTCGCGCCCGGACTCATCTGACGGAGTCCCATACCGACCCGAGAGACCTGTTTCAATCCTTGTTTTTCTGGAACTCGCGCCCGGACACGCTCATATTAGAATATGTGACAGTCTGAGGATGAGTTTCAATCCTTGTTTTTCTGGAACTCGCGCCCGGACTCGATTAATCCATCCCCAACGGCCCCATAATCTTGTTTCAATCCTTGTTTTTCTGGAACTCGCGCCCGGACCTGGAGGAGCTGGACCAGGAGACGTGGCAGCGATAGTTTCAATCCTTGTTTTTCTGGAACTCGCGCCCGGACCGATCAAGAACGTCTTGGTAGTCTGCCCGGCCTCACGTTTCAATCCTTGTTTTTCTGGAACTCGCGCCCGGACCGTTCACGTAGAACCCGAGAGAGATCTGGTACTGCTGTTTCAATCCTTGTTTTTCTGGAACTCGCGCCCGGACCAGGCTGCCGCAAGCTTGCCCTCTTCGTTCATTAGAGTTTCAATCCTTGTTTTTCTGGAACTCGCGCCCGGACCATAAGATCCGATCTGATACCTGACGATCATATCGGGGTTTCAATCCTTGTTTTTCTGGAACTCGCGCCCGGACCCCCTTTCACATACTCTACTATGCTCCTGTCCCTATTGTTTCAATCCTTGTTTTTCTGGAACTCGCGCCCGGACCTTGATGAAAGATCCTGAGGTCTGCCTCGTCAGGATGTTTCAATCCTTGTTTTTCTGGAACTCGCGCCCGGACATAGTGCCATACGTGGTATCAACGCTCGATAGTATCAGTTTCAATCCTTGTTTTTCTGGAACTCGCGCCCGGACTCGTCTCCATGCTAGATAGCAATGCGCGCATTGCTTAGTTTCAATCCTTGTTTTTCTGGAACTCGCGCCCGGACGCTGTTATCTCGCCCATAATTATCCCTCACTTCGGAGTTTCAATCCTTGTTTTTCTGGAACTCGCGCCCGGACCGATTGCCTCGGCCATCCTCGCATCGATCGAATCAGCGGTTTCAATCCTTGTTTTTCTGGAACTCGCGCCCGGACCGCTTGGACTTGTCCGCAATGAAGATCATGTTTCCGGGTTTCAATCCTTGTTTTTCTGGAACTCGCGCCCGGACAGCGGCCGATTTTCGTCCTTTTTCCTGTTTCTTGGTGTCAAACCGGCCTTTTCAGACCCTCCCTCCGGCATGAGTAGAATTTATTGAACCCCTTATAAATTCATTCCTGCCGGGTGTCTTGAGGCCCGGACTCTGCCTCTCCGATCAGAAAAGATGGGGCTTTCCTACCTCAACCTGGTTATAGCCCCAAATCCTCGGGAGACAGACTTGCCCAGGCCCATAAGTTCCGGGATCTCGAAGTTCGCCATGAACTCCCCCCTGATCCCCGTCACCTTCTCGTCTTTAAGCTGGCAGATCTCCTCCGCGATCTCTCCCAGCTCCAACCGGATATGCTCTTTGGCGACGTACCCGAGCCCCTTGGAGGCGGAGAGAAGGTTACCCACCAGGATGCTCCGGAGGAGGTTTCGCCTCTCCTCCCGCGAAGCCTTTCTATATTTATCGTAGTTCTTCTGGTTGAGGGCGAGCCACGGCGTCGCAAACCGATAGCTCTGGATCGTCGAAGAGCAGCCGAACTCCTCGCTTCTGAGAATCACGCCCCTCTCCATGATGGAGTAGGTGGACTCGCCGAGCCTGATCTCGTCGAACTTGTCGTAGATCTCTTTCAGGACCTCCGCTCCCTCGTTGATCCCCAGGATTAGAGGGCCTTCCCTCAGCATCTTGTACTGGATGAGGGGGTACCGATAGATCAGCTTATCCGTCACGTGCTGGTGGAGGAGGGCGTGCTCGTTGAAGCTCGTGGCGAAGAAGCCGCGGAGCTTCGCGGCGTCTCCTCGCATGGGGGCGTCGGAGTGGAGGGTGAAGCGGAGGATTTTGAGGATCATGAAAATTCCTGCATCAGAAGATCAGCGAGCCTTCACCGGCTTTTTCGCGTTTGAAGCCCGTTTCTTCATCGTAGTAGTTGGGCAATTCATCTCTTGAGATGTAGCCGATATCTGAGTTTTCAACTACCAGGTTGTGAGCGTATTTTTCCGGTGCGGAGATCAAGTATTCGCTGAAATCTTTCCTTATCTCCAGTTTTTTTCTTATTCTTTCTTTGAGGTTCTTCTCCATTCGCAAATCCTGATATTTCTCCCAGATTTCTGCAGCCTTTTGATCTAGCTCTACAAAAACATTTACTTTAGGATAATCTTCCTCAATAAGCTTGAAATTCTTGCTTAGATCTTGGAATGACAACTGCGACAGACAGGCCAGGTTCTTTTTTGATTTCTCGTCGCCCATACCTCTCTTCACAGCTTTGAAGTACTTGTTGTTCAACTCCAAAATAGCTGATTCTCGAATTGAACTCTTAATCGGTTTTAGGATGTCCAAGGTCTTGCTTATTAAGAATGGATCGTAGATATATTTATAAAATTCTTTTCGATCATCCTTTAGAATAAAAATTGATACCGTGCCCTTGTCTGCTTTGGCTGAGTTCCTGTTGCACCTACCTGCCACCTGGTTTATGGAGTCCATTGTAGCGAAGTCTCGGTAGACCATGTCTGCATCGATGTCTACACCGGCCTCAATCAGCTGAGTGCTCACAATGACCTTTCTTATTCTTGATGATTCATTGGCATCCTTTTCCAAAGATCCCTTGATCTTTCTTATCCGCTCTAGCCTCTCTTTTGGAATAACGTTTGTAGATAGGTAAAACTTCTCTGTGTTCTCTAACTCCTGGCTTTTGATAAAATGGTAAACATTGTTGGCCGAGCTTATGGTGTTGAGAACTATCAGGAAATCTTTCTCAGGATTATCGATTAGATCCTTTTCCAGCAGGGCCTTGAATTCCTCCAAGGTCAAAGCCGTCTCGATTCTGGGAATTAGTACAATCCTATCCAGGCCCTTGAAGTACTCTTCTTTCTTCTTAGTTATCTCTTTTATCTCTCCGATTGCTTCATCGAAGATAATCGGCTGAGTTGCCGTAACGAAGATGACGTAGCTATTGAACTTCTCGCATAGCATCTTCGTCGCATCGTGAATCAACTGCCAGTACTGATGAGGGACTGCCTGTACTTCATCCAGAATAATTATGGAGTTAGCTAGCTTGTTGAACTTGCGGAGTAATTTATTTCGGTTAGAAAAAAGCGTGTGGAAGTACTGCCAGAATGTTGTTACGATTATCTCTGCGTTCCAGCCCTCCAGGAGCAGCAAGCTTTCGTCGGCTTTATATTCATCATTATCCTCAATTTTGTAGTCTACATCTGCTAGATGATGGTGCTTGAGAAGAAGCCTGGAATCTTCAAGTTTTCCTCCCTGGGTGACAACATCTTCAAAGACATCGTAATTTTGATCTATTATGCTCAGGAATGGCAGAGCGTAGATTATCCGAGGCGTGAAATTTCTCTCGTTCTTCAATCTATCTCGCAGCCTCAGTGCAAAGGAAAGAGAGGTCAACGTTTTGCCGGTGCCCGTTGGAACATTTAGCGATAGAATTCTATTTTCGAGGTTCCAATCCCTAATTCCTACCATTGCATCTTCGTAGATCTTATTCCTGAGACTATTAATATTATTTCTGTCGGAAGTGAATCCTTTCCTATCTCTGTACTGATCCACCAGGTCTGCTGGAAGGTCTAAACGATCTAGATCTTTGCCACCTAGCCCCGCGTCGGTCTTGTCTGCATCCAAAAGGGCAGAGTAAAGAAACTGAGTTATGAAATATGGGTAAAGATCGATCTTTCGATTGAGATGCCTTATTAAGCGCTTTTCCTTCCTTCCGATTTCCTCGAATGAATGTTCTAAGATAAAACTAATAATATTATTGATATTAACTTTTAAATTTATCATACCTTCTGGAAAGAGCAATGCAAGAATTTCACTTACCTCTATTTTATCCATAGACGCAATCTGCTCTTCTGCTACTTTTAAAATTTTATCTTTCTCAGCATCGACTTCGCTTATCTCGTCCATGGCATTCATGAGGTTTCCGTGATGCCTCTTCACTGCCAGGAAAGATAAGATGGGCAAAAAATCCGCTAGATCTCCTTTTCTCCCCGATTGGCTAAGGTATTCTTTGATTACCGCGTAAGTAAAGAAAGCCGAGAGCAGGCCATGGTGTGTGTTTTCCTTGGCTTTGAGGGACCTCTTTTTCATCTCATCTTTCTCAATAATGTACTCCTGGAAAAAGCTCGTAGCTTTTCCCAGGTCGTGCGTCACACCGATCAAGTAAGCAGCGTCTGTCAGGATATCCTTGTCATCTATGTTTAGAGATTTGTCTGTAACAGTTTTCCTGCTCAATTGACCTACTCTTCTCAAGTGATCTACCAGGCGCTTATCCGGGTGAGACTTGAGCCTAAAGGAATACGATTCGCTCGCCATCGCCATTTTCGACCTCCCAAAGCTCTTTTGCCTTAGCTCTGATGCTCTTTGCGTTCCTTTCAAACAGAATCTCGCTGTAGTCAGTTACTTCTCTTGCTTCTCCGATCTCGCAGGGCATTACCTCTGAAAAGTATTCCTTCCCATCTTCGAATTCGGGCGCCAGCAAGCATTTACCCGGCACCACGCTATCGATATCCTGGAAATCTTCTCCTGAACTCCTAAGCCCAAACTCTCCAATGAACTGACAGTTGCAAATCAGCTGGCTCAGTCCGAGACACGGAGTGTATACAGACTGATGGTTGGTGAGCAGGTCTTTGAGCTTTTTATACAATTGCTCATCGGAGTGAGAGAAATAAATTCTGTACTTCGGATCTTTGACGAACTCGAATCGGATCTGGGTTCTGTTCTTGATCAGATGCATCTTAACTGCGCTTTTGGTATCAATCAGGTTCTCTCCAACCCTCACTTTTTTCACAGGCGTCAGGATCTTGCAGCTGATTTTGGCATCAACCTTAAAGAAGTGCCGGAAATACTCAGTTTTGTCCAGACCGGCGATGGCACCGATCAGCCCTGAGAGGGCCGTTCGGGGCGGGAAAGAATAGGTTAGTGGAGAGCTTGTGGAGTAATTTTTCCTGAAATGGGCGTAGTCCCCCCACACGTCGAATACTATTACTCTCTCCGGCATCAGGACCTCAGAACGCTATTGACCTTATGGCTATGCCCGTAGCTTTCCCTAATTCTCCTATTGGGAAACTGGCACCATCTTTGCTGAACTTGATCCTCTCATCCGCGCAGATCTCGATGTCCTTGATCGAGTCCTTCTCAGATGTAAGTTTTCCGATAAGTTCAGACAAGTCGAGTTGGAAATCTGTCGTGTCACGAATGTTTTCATGGGGCATCTTAGTTACTAGCTTCACCATCCTGTCGAGGTCGCCGATGTGATAGTTCTCCTTGCTGTAGTTGACCTTGAGGAGAAGCCTTGGAACTTGCCCGGCCTTTGTCCTGGAGATCAGGCTCTTGGTTCCGTTCCAGACGCCTTCTAGCAATAGCGTAACGTCCTCGTATGAAAGTTTGGTATGCTTGGCAGCGTTCTCGTTTATTATGCCGTAGAAAAGGATGAGCGAATATGGAAGGATATCCTCCTCTCGGAAGGTCGCTTGTTTTGAACCTTCCTTTGATGCAAAGGCTCCCGTACCCTTGATATGTTTCATAGAGACGCGATGAAGCGATCTGCCCATCTTAAACTGAACCGGGCCGGTGTACGTTATCGAGTCCCCTTTAAGCGGTATGACCCCCCCGAATAGGCGCACGTCGATGCATTCATTTAGAATTCTTTTTGGATCTTCTCCGAAATCCTTGGCACGTCTCTTTCCGTCCTGGATGTACATATTTTGCTCATCGTAGACGATCTCTCTTACGAAGATCTCTAGATTTTTGAAGTCGTGGAGATAGTCTCTAATGGTCCTCTTCATCCTCACATCGGTAACCAGATTTATCCCAGTCTCTTCGTCAATCCTAGGCTTGTTCTCATCCAGAGGATCACCATTTGGATTCCCATCTCGTATGTCGTAGATGAATAGAATCTCGGATCTGTTCTTAATGGTCTCACTCATCTTTATGCCTCCACTTCAGTGATTCCAACTTCGTCTTTTGTGCTTGTGAATAGCTTATGCATGTCCATTCCTAGAACAAAATAGAAGCTTAGCTCGTCATCAACCTCTTCCCATCTAACTCCGGATAGGACGAAATATTTTGCTATGATTTGCTCCAGGTCTCGGTAGTAATGATTCTTTCCATACTCATCCAACTTATTCTGAATTTCAGGAAGTAGCCTCTTGATCAGCGCTTCATTCATTTTCAATCCGCGAAGCTTTGCGCGGAAGGGCGTAGCGCTTTTTATCATCCACTGAAGGTTCAAGAGTTTTTGGACCAGCACTCCTTCAAGAAACGTCGCTTTCTTGGCATCGCTATTAAAAAACTCTTCATTAGCCTCGAAGAATCTCTCAATTTTTTGCTCTAATGGGAGACCCTCCAAATCATCCATGTGAAGGACTCCGCATCTCTGGTTATTCATATTCGTCTCCTCCGCACCTATTCTTCTGAAGAGGTCTAGGTCATTTATATAATGCAAAAGCAAGAATCCGTTAAGTGTATCGGCATTTGTGGGATAACCCTCAATGAAAGCTGCTCTCACTCGCCTCATTATAAAATCCATCAGCAAATTATGATCAATCTTTGATCCAACAAAAATCTTATCTACGATCTCCAGAAATATCTTATCAAAAGTTCGGTTCTGTGATTCTCTCGGGAAGAAACGCCTCAGAACTCCGAAGTTGAACACAAGGTTGATCTTTTTCCTCTGAGCCTCACTCAATACGGTGTCGGTGTAGATCTTGAATCTCTCATCAACCTTCTCTTTGGCGCCGAAAAGTGCCTTAAGCCGAGAGGGAAGAATTCCTTCGATGAGAAGGAGAATCCTGTAAGAAGATTGCTCTTTCTTATAAAATATCAAGCTGTTGCTGAAGAAATCCTTTTGATCCTTAACTAAATCCAAAATCTCTCTCTCGTCTGAAGTAATTCTGTTCTTAAATTCTCTATTTATTTTTAATTCGCTTTTGCTGGTTTCGGCTTCAAGAATGCTTAGGACTTCTTCATAATCCCCTCCTAAAGCCAACTTTGGCACAAGGAGGTATCTGAAACCATAGAATCCAAAATCAAGTTTTTCTTCCACATATTTCTTGCCCATCTCCAAACTGGTGGCACATTCAAAACAGACAGGTGTATTCTTCCAGGACTCTGAAACATCAAATCCTCCAGCGACGAATCCAGGCTTATCGAAGGTATGGAATGCCCAGGGGATCGCAAAGCCGTAGACTTCATCTTTTTTCTTCTTGCATACCGAGCACATAGCATCTTTTCCAAGTGATGTTCCCTGCGACTTCTTATGATAATATTTATCCTTTCCCTTTCGGAGCAGGATATTATTGATAATCGATATATTGCCGGGAAATTGTAGTTCGCCTTCGATCTCTATTCCAAGGGTTATTATTGCGTTATTATTGGTGCCTTTGAGTGAGAATTTTTCTTCCAGGTCGACCAATATTTTACTTGCTTCTGAATCTATTGCCAGATACATCCTTCTAAGTATTTCTTTATCCTCATGTGATACGTCATAGCTATCATAATTCTGGAACCATTTGAGGAATCTATTTCGATAAGTTTTTTCAAGGCTACCCGCTATCTTGCTTGTAGGAGTGGCATCGGTACCATTAGGAGCACCCTTTTTATATAGGTATTTTTGATAATTGTTGAACTCCTCAAAATCAACACGATTAAAGACATACTCGCCATTTTTCTCGCTCAAAATTACGATTAATACAAATTTATATTTACCATTACTATTAGGGTTTTCTATGAAAGTAGATATTAGACCATCCCCAACGGCAGTTCCTTGAACGTATTCCCCAATTTTCTTCACGGCTTCAATCATTCAAACCACCAATGCACTTTTCGAGACTTGTCTTCTTATATCCGATAAACATATTAAATGGTTTGGAACTCAACGCGACAAAACCTTTATATCGATGCGATACATAGGTATTCGCAACCCAAAGATAATGCCGAATAAGGGACGGAATTGGGATCAGACGCCTATCGTGTGTGTGATGCCAGCTTACTATTGCCATCGAATTATTCGTCCCATTGGGCAATGGGTGATATGGCGCGGCGGATGGGATTCGAACCCATGTGATCCGGGGGGATCGACAGCTCTTAAGGCTATTGCATTGGGCCACTCTGCCACCGCCGCAATTAACAAGCCTCGCGTTGTTAGGGCACATATCATATCTTAGTAGACATAGCATGTAAATAAACCTTTGCACGCCCTTTGCACGGGAAGTATCCTTATGAAATAAGCAGCTGACTGTATTCACTATCCAGGTGTAGTCCACGAAAGAATAACATAGTTATAGATCAAGGAGGAATATAGTAATTTGTTCCAGCAAAATAAGGATTGAAACGTAGAAATAGCTCTGCTGAACCTACATTTCAATAATCACTTCCATGATAACAAGGATTTTCCTTTCTACTGCAAAGTAAAGAATTGAATGCCGCAATTTCGATAATGCGACAGCCATATTGAGTTATTTTAGAGATTCTTTTTATGGGCTGCAACCGAGTCTACAAAGTTTCAGTTACCCTATTCTCCCTAATCTAACTTAAAATAAATTATCTGAGTTTCGACATATCAAACACAAATATTCCTATACGTGCAGTCCACGCACCTCGCCTTCTGCTTCGTCCCGTCGGGATAATACCCTCTCTGAATTATCATAAGTATCTCGCGCACCATCTGCTCTGCTCTCTTATAATCTTTATCCCCGAGTTTTATCTCCTCCACGTGATGGTTGCTTCTGGCGTAGCATACAAAGCCCCGATTCACCTCGACGCCATAATGCTCCATGATCAGGAGGGCGTAGAGGGCCGCCTGGTATTTGTGGGTCCTGTACACGGTCTTCTTCCACTCTGCGAACTTGTAGTCCATCGGCGCAGCCGTCCCGTCCTCCAGGAATAGGACCTCATCCACCTCTCCTTTGAGGTGATGCCTCCGCGATGTGAGGTATACCGAGATCTCCTTTCTCGTGCAGTTGAGCCTCTTTCTCACGTAATCCCGGTTCACCTTCTCGCGGCTCTCGTGGAGCTCCCTCCCCTTCAGGACCTTGTAGCGCCTCTCCTCCCTCTGAGGAATGCCCAGGCAGTGCATGAAGAATACGAACCTTGGGCAGAAGAGGTACTCCAGAGCGTCGGAGACGGTGATGAAGACCTCCTCCTTCTCATCGGGCGGCAAAACCTCAACTTCCCTCTCCATCTTAGCCCTCAGAATACCTTGGTGATGGTCATTCCACTGACCAGCTCCTGATCAAAACCTTCGCCGATCAGCTTGATCTTCTCGAAGCAGCCCTCACACATGGGAAAGACGTAGACCGAGTCCGACTCCTCGATGATCGCCTCGCACTCTAGGGCGAGGGAGTCGGCCTCGTTCCGGTTGAGGTCCCCGAGAAAGGCGCTCTTCTGGACCCGGAAGAGGCCGTAGCCTTTGCAGATCTTTGCCACCCGGCTGCGGATCTTGTCGTCGGTTATATCGTAGATCGTCCATACCAGCATTAGAGACTCCTGCCCTCAGACTACTACCTTCTCATCCGTCTCAATCTTCTTCCGCGTCCAGGACGTTCACATCGAAGTCCTCCGCAAGCTCGGTCCCCGGCCGGATCAGCGAGTTGGCAATCCTGTGGCACTCCATCGAGATGGTGTTCCTCCTCTTAACGTTCCGCCCCCGGTAGGAGATCGGCTCCTCCAGGGCTCCGTTCACCGCCTCGATCAGGGCCGCCTTCCCCTCCTTTGAGAGGCCCACCCCCTGCTCCAGCGGCTCGAAGAACTCGTCCTTCACCATCCGCCTTGTGAAGAGGTGGACGACGGCCTCATCGATGTATGTCCGGAAGATCTCTATTATGTCGAAGACGAGGGACTTCTTGTTGTAAGAGTCGGTATGAAGAAACCCCACATAAGGGTCCAGACCCGCTATGATGCACCCCTTTTCGACGAGGGAGTAGAGGACGCCGTATCCGTAGTTGAGCATGGCGTTGAACTCGTCCTTTGCGGGGCTCCTGCTCCTTCCAGGAAAACGATAGCGTTCGGGCATTATCGATGAGATCGCCCCGAAGTAGGCCCGAGAGGCCATCCCCTCCAGACCGAGCATCTCCTGCCTCCGGAAATCTATCGTTCCCCGGAGCCTCTTCATATCGTCCCGGGACCTCTCGATCTCCTGGATGTACCCGTCCAGACCGCCCCCCTTCTCCGGCCTGGCCTTCTTCAACCGGTTCAGCAAAGCCATCTGATTTTCAAACTTCTTTATGCCCCACTCCTTAGCCAGGTTCAGTCCTTCGGTGCTATCATAGATCTCCAGCTGCCTCCTCCGGATCAGGGTCGTGCTCCCCAGCTTCGGGTGCCAGACCCTTCCGTAAGGGTCTCCGTGGGCGTCGAGAAAGACTATGTCGATGTTGTTGTCTATCGCCATCTTAATGGCATCTGTGGTGATATATGCAGCTGTAGTAATTAAGATGCTATTAATTTTGCCTGCCGCCACTTCAAAGCTCTTTTCATCCTTCTTTACAAGAAAGCAATCCCCACTTTTTCTTAAATACGACCCATATGTATTGATCACTAGCTGCATTTTATTTATCACAACCTCAATATCCAAGTAATTTATTAAAATTTAAGTGCTTTGGTCTAGACCTGAGATAATTTTATACTAATCAAATCCATTCGCTGAAAAGCTGGGCCTATTCCCCCTTAAAAATAGAGAAATAATGGATGAATGGGCCAAATCATGAAAGTGTATCCCCACTCTTACCCGTCTGCCGAAGGAGTGGCGGATCCTCTCGCCCCCCTCCCTCCCTCCTCAGAACAGTATCCCGCAGTTGTACCCCACCAGCACCTGCGACCCCTCCCCTAAGATCAGGTGGGGAGCCTCCCTCTCCATCAATATCGACCTCTTGACGAAGCCGCCCCACTTGGTGAAGACGACCGCCTCCACCTTCACCAGGTCCTTATTCATGGAGACGGTGGGGGCGAGGTCGAATTCCCCGAGATCCGCGAGGAGCCCCTCGACCTTAGTCTCCTCCTCGCCGATCCAGCCGGTCAGCTCGCCGAGGCTCCCCCGTGCGTCCTCCAGGTCGGAGACGATCCTAGCGTCGTTGTAGGCGTCGTGCCAGTACTGGTAGAACTGCTCGCCTTGAATGCACAGGAGGGCGAGCTGGAAGAAGCTCTCCGGGGACCCGTCGGCGGAGAGGTGGCGCAGGTAGTAGTCCTCCCTCTCCGCCCGCCTGTCTGGGGCGGCGGCGGCGTACTCGGAGTAGTTCCGGTAGGGGGGCGCGACAGCTTTGCGGGTGTAGAGAACGGGTCCGCCCCCGATCCCGGCGTAGCGGTAGACGTAGTCGAGGACGTATCCGCGCTGCGGGGAGATCCGGTCGAGGACGTCGAAGTAGAGGTTTGCGTCGAAGTCGCCTTCAGACTTCTCGGCGTCCTCGGCCGCCAGATGGCCGGGGAAGCCCAGGGGCTCCTGGAGCGCCTCGAACCCGGCGACGACCTCTTTCGAGTCGGATGGAGAGATAGTCGTCACCATGAACCACGACGGCTCCGCGATCGCCATGTCGTCATCCGCCATCTCGCCCTGGGAGCAGGAAGGCTGCAGAGATATGGCGAGGATGGAGAGGACCAGAAATATCTGCACGAGGTTTTTATGGTTCATCATATATCATACCGCCCCGGATTTTTTTAGATGCCTTTTGAGATATTCTCTTGAGTCCCTCTATTACTATTCATATTATTTAATGGTATTTCGCCCCGGATCACCAGGAGGATACGGTGACGAATATAAAGTCATGATGATCTATTGGCCATAGGTGATATGATGGATCGCAAGATGACCGGCCTGAACCTGACCGCCTCCCTGAACCTGACCGCCACGATCTGGGAAGAGGATGGCGCCTACGTCTCAAAATGTCCCGAGCTGGAGGTCGCCAGCTGGGGCGGGACGCCCGAGAAGGCCCTCGAAAATCTGAAAGAGGCGGTGGAGCTGTACCTGGAGAACGCCGGAGAGCTGGGCCTCTTGCCCTTAGAAAAACGCTGATAAAAATATAGATTTGGTGATGGGGCTCCCCTCACCCCAGGATCTCGTGGAGACCGAAGAGGTGGGGCCCCAGCTTCCCCTCGAAGTTCCCGGCGGAGATCTTGACGACCCCCGGGACGGTGCAGGCGGCTTTTATGCCCGAGCGCATCGACCTTTCGATCGCCTCCCGGCTGGCGCCGTTGATGACGACCTCGTAGGAGGCGCCGATCTCCGGCGGGAGGGTGCATACCCCCTCGTCCCTGAGGGTGGGGCAGAACCTCACGTTCGTCGATGCCTTCAGGAACTTGTATCGGCTTCCCACCTTCGAGCCGCTGGCGACGACGCCGCCGGGGAAGGGGGTGATCGTCCCCTCCTCCTCCCTTATGGCGTCGACGGCCGCCTCGGCCGCCATCAGGGCGGAGGCCTGGTTCTCGGCCATGATGAAGAAGTTTCCTCCGGCGATCCCGTCGACGGCGCCGATCTTCTCTTCGACGATGAAGTCGCCGGACATCACCGGTATGATGCAGACCCCCCGCTCGCAGTAGGACGCCTCCTTCTGGAAGCCGTCTCCGAAGAACTTCAGCTTCGCCCCCGTATCAAACTGCTTCTCCGCCTCCGGGATGCCGTTGAAGACCGCCGTCGTCGGAGCCGTCAGGACGCACTGGCCGATCCTCGAAAGAAGCGAGTTCTCCAGGTTCTTATAGCTCATATTGCATATCTGGATGAAGACCCCGGGCCTCCCGTCGGGGGTCTCGCTCCTCTTTGCCATACGCTCGATCCCCGCCTCCGCCGGGCACATGATGACGGAGGTCCCAAACCCCGTCGCCTCCCTCGCTGCCTCCATAGCCCAACGCTCCGTTATGGCCGTTATCAGAACCCTGGCCACCTTTATCGGAAAGCCCTCCGCAAAGGTATCCTCAATCTCTACGCCGTTTATCTCCATCCCTTCCCCTCCTCAAAATCATCAAAATCTGAATCCTTCTCGTTGGGCGACCTCATCTTGTCGCCGGGTTGTACGCCGCGAGGCTGAAGCTGCTGCATCCGTCGCCGCCCGCATCGCTCCCGGCATCGAAGGCCGCAGCAGAGCATACCGGCTTTTCGTAGTCCATCTCGAAGGCGGCTTTTGCTATCTCTCCGGCGCTCCCGCCTCCGAGGCTGATCTCCTCGAAGTCCGTCTTCTCGTAGGTGGCGACCATGAAGGCCCCGTCCCCGGAGAGGTCGAACTCCTTAGCCCAGATCTCGTCCCTGCGGGCTATCCCCAGCCACCCCTGGTCCCCCTTCACCACACCGGCGATCCTCGGGGTAGAAAGCTCGTCCCTCTCGTAGCCGAAAGCGATGAGGCTCAGGGCGATTGCCTCAAGGGGCCTCGTCCCGTCGGCGATCTTCTCTCCTATCATGTCGGCGTGGGTACCGTTGGCGACGACCGCCGCCTTTCCGGCGATCCTGATGCAGTTGTATGCTATGTAGGGGTTCTTCTCCAGATCCAGCGGATCCACAGGCGATACGAGGACTGAATCCCCCCTCACCTTAGCTATGCGGTTTGGAAAGGAGCGGGACGATACCCGGTATCCGACCCAGGCCCGGCCTTTCGTCCCCCCTATGATCACGATCCTTCCTACGTACATCTTCCCCCTCCAAAAATAGACCGGTTACGAGGGGCCGGAGGGCCCCTCAGGCTCCCTCAGTCGAGGAGGCCGAACTTCTCGGCGTTGGCGTCGGCCATCGCCTGGATCTGGGCGATAACCTCCGCTCCGCCCTCTGCCTTGAAGAGGTGTCTGTACCTCCCCTGGGTCTTGAGGTAATCCTCGACCGGCCGCTTCCTCCTCACCTTCTTGACCCCCACCAGGACGCCGTCGACGTACTCGATCAGAGGCAACAGACAAGTCTCTACGACGAGCCTCGCCTGCTCGATGGTGTCGCCGGCCTCATAGTTCCATCCCGTAATGCAGGGGGCGTTGACCTGGATGTAGGCCGGCCCCTCGGCCGACAGAGACCTCTCGACCTTCCGCCGGAGGTCGACGGGGTAGGCGATGGAGGCGGTGGCGACGTAAGGGACTCTGTGGGCTACGGCTATCGCCGGCATGTCCTTTTTGGGGCGCGGGTTTCCTAGGGAGAGCTTTCCCGTCGGCGTCGTCGTAGTCTTGGCGCAGAAGGGGGTCGAAGCAGACCTCTGGACCCCGGTGTTCATGTACGCCTCGTTGTCGTAGCAGACGTAGGTGATCCTGTGGCCACGGTCGAACATCCCCGAGATCGCTCCGAAGCCGATGTCGAAGGTGGATCCGTCGCCGCCGATGACCAGGATGTTGATGTCTTCCTTTTTGAACCTCTTCAGCGCCAACTCCACCCCGGAGGCGACCGCCGCCGCGTTCTCGAAGAGGGAGTGAACCCAGGGGACCCTCCAGGAGCTCTCCGGGAAGGGGGTCGAGGTGACCTCAAGACATCCGGTGGGCGAGGCGACGATGGTGTTGGGGCCAGCGGCGTCCAAAACCAGCTTTATCGCCGTGGGCATTCCACATCCTGCGCAGGCCCTGTGGCCGGGCGCAAACAAACTCTCTTCCATGATAATCCTCCTAGAGACACTCTGGCTTCACGTCGAAGATCTCAAACTCGTCCTCGATCCCGGCATCCGACACCTTAGACGCCTTCTCGACGATCTCTCTTATCTGCTTTATCCCTATGTCCCGGCCGCCGAGGCCGGCAGCGAACCCTATGATCGGAGTCCTGATGGGACTGTTGTAGAAGGCGCCTTTGAGGTCGGTGAGCAGGGCGCTCTCGTACCCCATGGAGATGTCCTTCTCTATGACGGCGATGACGTTCGCATCCTTCAGGGCCCTCTTGAGCGCCTCCTCGGGGAAGGGCCGGTAGCTTCTGATCTTGACGAGCCCCACCTTCACCCCTTCTCTCCTGAGGTCGTCGATAGCCTCCTTGACGGTACCGACTAATGATCCCATGGTGACGAGGGCGACTTCGGCATCGTCCATGGAGTAGGCTTCGATGAGGCCGCCGTAGCCGCGGCCGAATACCTCCTCAAACTCCTTGGAGACCTCCTCGATCTTCTCCAGAGACCTCTCCATCGCCCGGTACTGTTGGTACTTGAACTCGGTGAACCAGCTCGGGTCGGCGAAGGCTCCGAAGGTCTTGGGGTTTTTCGGGTCCAGGACGTACTCGGGCCGGTAGGGCGGGAGAAACTCCTTCACCTTCGACTCGTCGAGGAAATCCACCGGCTCGTAGACGTGGGTGAGGATGAACCCGTCCATGCAGGCCATGGAGGGTGTGAGGATCTTCGGGTCCTCCGAGATCTTGAAGAGCTGGGGTGTGAGGTCGATCGCCTCCTGGACGTTCTCGGCGTATATCTGGATCCAGCCAGCCTCCCGGGCCGACATGGCGTCCTGCTGGTCGTTCCAGATGGAGAGGGGAGCGCTCAGGGCCCGGTTAACCGTCGTCATTACGATGGGCAGCCTCATCCCCGAGGCGTTGAAGAGGACCTCGAACATCAGGGCGAGCCCCTGGCTCGTAGTGGAAGTGTAGGTCCGGGCTCCAGCGGCGCTCGCCCCGATGAGGGACGAGAGGGAGGAGAACTCAGATTCGACGTTTATGTACTCGCAGTCGAGCTTCCCTTCGGCGACGAACTGCGATATGTGCTCGACGATGTGGGTCTGGGGGGTTATGGGATAGACCGATATGACGTCGGGAGAGCAGCACCTGACGGCGTCGGCTATCGCATAGGATCCTTCCACCACTTTCCTCATCTACTTCTCCTCCAGAACCATGGTGATCGCTCCCCGGGGGCACTCATGGGCGCAGACGCTGCACCCCTTGCAGTAGTCGAGATCCGGGACATAGTTTCCCTCGATCTGGTGGATGCAGCTCTCGGGACAGTATATCTCGCAGAGGCTGCACTTGATGCACTTGTCGTGGTCGAAGACCGGGACGAAAGTCCTCCAGGCACCGGTCTTGGTGATCTCGGTGCTCCCCGGCTCCACCACCATTCTAACTGCGCATTTTGTCATAATCTGACCCCCTCATAAGCGGTCTTTATGGCGGCGAGGTTCTTTTCCCCCAGGGCTCCGGAGAACCTGCTCAAAATGGCCTTGTTTATGCTGTCGAGGCTCACCTCTCCGGTGGCGCCGCAGAAGGCGCCGAGCATCGTGGTGTTGACGATGGGCCTTCCCAGCTTCTCAAGAGCGATCCGGGTGGCGTCGATGGCTACGACCTTCGCCTCAGTCTGTAGCTTCAGGTCTTTTGCTTCCCTGTCGGTATTGATTATTATCTTCCCCTCTGGCTTGAGGCCGCTCGTCACGTCGACGACGTCCAGCAGGGTGACGTCCTGAACTATGACGTAATCGGGCTCGTAAATCTGGCTCCGAATCCGGATCGGCTCGTCTGCGATCCGGGCAAAAGCCATAACTGGAGCACCTCTCCGCTCCACACCAAAAGCGGGGAAAGCCTGGGAGTACTTCTCATCTTCAAAAGCCGCAATGGCTATCAGCTCAGCGGCGGTAACAGCTCCCTGGCCACCCCGGCCGTGAAATCGAATCTCCTTCAACCGGCTGACCTCCTCATCGGCGTGAGGCGGCGACAGGATATAGCCTTTTCGGAGAAGGGAGCGACAGAGGCGCATCACCACGTTTTTATATCGGACGCGCGCCTGGGAGAAGGAGTTTGCCATGAAGGATGATCCAGAAGAGGCGGACGGAAAGGGGGTGGAAGCAAAACAGGGGGAGCTGATCTTCGCCGTCAGGGCGGCTCAGCAGAGCCTCCCCGAGGGGGTGGGCTCCCAGATGGGGGAGATCCTCGCCTTCATTGAGGGGATGGCCCCCTTCCTCGATAAGGAGACTCTTATCAAGATCAAATGCGAGAGCTGCGACCATTACTCTGCGTCCTTCTTCCCCGGCGAGGGCGACTATCTCGTCGTGGAGGCTCACCCTTACTGCCACGCCAAAAAGGAGCTTCTGCACCACCTGAACCTCTTCACCATAGCCAAGTGCCCGGAGCATTCGACGGATGTTCAGGAGCAGCTCCTGGATCTGGCCGAGTCTGTCGTCGAAGAGGACCTCCGGCCAGCCCTCCTGGACAAGAAGCTCTACGACAGAAACGCCTTTGCCAGCTACGATGTCGCCTACAGGACGATCCTGGAGCGTGGGAAGGTCTGCATAGAGTTCGGCCACCAGGACGAAGTCGGTTTCGTCCAGAGCGGCATCAAGATATGCATTCTGATACGGCTCGACCCCGGATTCGGCGAGGATTCGGCCAAGATTCGGGCGGTCCACAAGTACGGTCGACCGGTGATGGTGGTGATGGCCGCCCGACAGATAAGGCGACAGATGGGGATCGATGATCTCCTCGCGGGGATAGCCGAGAGAAGGGGGATGGAGATGGTCTATCTCTGAGATCACTTTCGGCTTCGATCACAAGTACTAAATAACTAACTGAAGGATGTTTATTACAATGGTAGATTGTATAGTTCCTGATACGAGCGTGGTGATCGACGGCAGGGTCTCTGCCAAGGTGGCCACCGGCGAGTATCTTGGAAAACGAGTTGTTGTCCCAGAAGCGGTGGTGGCGGAGCTGGAGGCCCAGGCCAACCGAGGCCGCGAGACCGGGATCAAGGGGCTTGAAGAGCTGAGACGCCTCTCGCAGCTGGCGAAGTCCGGCAAGATCGAACTGGAATACGTCGGCGTAAGGCCGGACTTAGACCAGATCAAGCTGGCGGGAGGGGGCGAGATCGACGCCATGATAAGGGACGTCGCCCTGGACATCGGGGCGTTCTTCCTCACCAGCGACTCGATCCAGTCGAGGGTGGCGGAGGCGATGGGGATCGAGGTCGAGTACGTCCGACCTCAGAGAGGGGAGATCAAACCCATCAGCCTCGACAAATACTTCACCCCCGACACCCTCTCCGTCCACCTCAAAGAGGGGGCGATCCCCCTGGCCAAGAGGGGGAAGGTCGGAGAGTTCAGCCTGGTGAAGATCGCAAACCGGAGCCAGAGCGAGAGGGACCTGCGGGAGATGGTGAGGGAGATCTTCGAGAGGGTCAAGTCCGACCCCGACGCCCACATCGAGATGGAGAAGATCGGAGCCGCCGTCATCCAGCTAGGCCCCATGAGGATCGCCATCGCCAGGCCTCCTTTCTCCGACGGCCTCGAGATAACGGCGGTGAGGCCCGTCGCCAAAGTCGACCTGGAGGACTACCGGCACAGCGACGAGCTGAAGGCGAGGCTGAAGGAGGCTCACCGGGGGATAATGATCGCAGGCCCCCCCGGCTCCGGCAAGTCGACCTTCGCTGCGGGAGTTGCAAATTACCTCCATGACTGCGACTACATAGTCAAGACCCTGGAAGCTCCAAGAGACCTCCAGGTCCCGCCGGAGATCACCCAGTACGGCCCCCTGGAGGGTTCCATGGAGGCCTCGGCGGACATACTCCTTCTGGTGAGGCCCGACTACACCATCTACGACGAGGTGAGGAAGACGACGGACTTCCAGGTATTCGCGGACCTGCGGATGGCGGGGGTCGGGATGATCGGGGTCGTCCACGCCAACAAGCCCATCGACGCCATCCAGAGGCTCATCGGTAGGGTAGACCTGGGGATGATACCCCAGGTGATCGACACCATCGTCTTCATCGAGAAGGGGGAGGTCTCGAAGGTCATGGACGTGGAGTTCATGGTGAAGGTCCCTTCGGGGATGACGGAGGCGGACCTGGCGAGGCCGGTCATCGTCGTCAAGGACTTCGAGAGCGGAAAGGCCGAGTACGAGCTCTACACCTACGGCGAGGAGATCGTCATCATGCCCATATCCCCGGAGGCGAAGAAGCCCGCCTCCTGGGACCTCGCCTCCCGCCAGGTCGAGACGGAGATGGCCGGCCACCTCAAAGGCCCCTTCGAGGTGAAGATGATCAGCGACTCCTCGGCGGTGGTGAAGGTCCAGGAGAACGAGGCGGCGAGGATCATAGGAAAGTCGGGCAAGAGGATCGAGCAGATCGAGAAGTCCCTGGGGATCCACATCGACGTCCAGACCTTCGACGAAGGCGGGGAGGCTCTGAAGCCCCACATCGAGGACACCGGCCGCCACCTGGCGATCTGGGTCGGCGGTAAGGCGGGGGAGAGGGTCGAGATCTTCGTCGGCAAGGAGCCGGTCTTCACCGCCACCATCGGCAGGAGGGGGGATATCAGGATGGTGAAGTCCTCCGACCTCGCAAAACAGATCATGCTGAGGCTGAAGCACGGCGAGAAGCTGGAGGCACGGAAGATCCGGGATTGAAGAGGATCGGAGGAAGGGGCTCCTTCGAGCAGCTCCTCCGCCCCTTCACCATACCTTCCCCGCCAGGCAGTAGCGGAATAGGAGGTTTAAGAGGGGGGCGTACTTCGGCCTCATGATCCCGGGGTGGCGCAGCCCTCGATAGACGAGCAGGGGGCTTGCGGAGAGCCTTAGGCCTGGGAAGACGAGGCCGTCCATGGCGTCCCCGAGGCGGCATAGTTCGTCGTTGGAGAGGGCCGCGAGGGCGTTTCTCCCTCTCATGTGGAGGCCGGAGGCGACGAAGTCTCTCCTCATCCTCGATTCATACTCGATCCGCTCCGTCTCGCCTCTGAGGAAACGGTCGATGGCGTCGGCGGCTACCTTCGCCGACCTCGCCGCCGGATAGAGGCCGCCGCCGGTGAAGGGGTTGGTGAGCCCCCCGGCGTCCCCGATGAGGACGGCTCTTCTTCGCTGGAGCCTCTCGGCGACGCCCAGGGGTATCGCCCCCCCGTTCTTTTCGACGACTTCGCCGGCGATCCTGTACTTCGATACGAACCTCTCCAGGGTGGGGAAGGTCCCGAAGCAGCCGACGTTGGCGGTCCCCCGCTCGTTCTTGGGGAATACCCAGCAGGAGTAAGTGCGGCATTTTTGGGTGGTGCCGGTGGCATGGGGGCAGAGGTCGTGGTCGAGGTATGCATAAATGGCGTCATCCTCCGGCCAGACGATCTCCATCTGGGCCGCCGGAATTAGCCGGTTTTTCACTTTCATCGACTTTGCCACCCGCGAGGCGGGTCCATCGGCGCCGACTATCGCTTCGGCTCGGATCGTCTCCCCTCCCCGCAGGCGGATCATGCCGGACTCGGGGTCGATCCTCTCGGCCTTCTCGCCGAGGGCAACCTGCGCCCCCGACCGCTCCGCGAGCTTCAGAAGATGCTGGTCGAATTCCGGGCGGTCGAGCATGAAAAGGTCGCACCTCACGCGGTAGCTGGCGAGGTTGGGAAAGACGACCTCCAGGTATCGGATCTTTCCTGTGATAAAGCCGCCGATCTCGGTCGCAAATTCGGGGAGGCAGTCGGAAAAGAGCCCTTCGGCGCACTGCTTTGGGACCCCCACCACCTCCTTTCGATCGATGAGGATTACATCGTGCCCCTTCTCTGATAGAAAGCGGGCCGCCGTGCTCCCTGCGGGGCCCGCCCCCACCACCGCTGCCGAATACACGCGTTCTTCCTTCTCCTGCCATAAAATCAAACTTTCGATTCGGTGCGGGCCCGAAGAGTTTATGCTCTGTAAGTTCCGTTCCCGGATGTATGAGCATCGCCCGTCTCCTCAGATCGAAGCCGAAACCGAGGATCGCCGAGAGCCCTCCGGTTGACCTCCTGGAGCTGAAGAAGGAGCCCTACTACATCGTCGCCTCTGTGGAGGTGGGCAACAGCACCACAAAGTGCATCCTCACCGCGACGAACATGAAGAACGGCCAGACCCGTATAGTCAACAAGACGGTGAAGATGACCCGGGACGTCCGAAGGCCCAGGCCGGGCGAGGAGGTCTTCGCTCATACCCTCTGCGGCACCCCCCTCACCAGGGAGTCGGTCTCGGAGCTCGTCAGAGACGCCCTCCTGGAGAGCCACGCCAAGGCGAGGCTCTCCATCAAGGACGACCTGAACTTCGTCGTCCGCTCGACTGGGGTCGTCGCCGGCTTCTCGTCGCCCGACGAGGTGGGAACCTTCATCCAGGCCCTCGCCGAGGGGTGCCTCATGGCCGGGGTCCCTCCCAGGCTTATGACCCCGGCGATGTCGATCCAGAACATACCGGCGAAGTTCAGGGCTTACTGTCTCATGGACAAGATCGTCTTCAACGGCCCCGTCGCCTCGGTCTTCCCGCCGAAGGGCTCGACGGGGGTCGAGATCGTCGCCAACGAGATGGAAGGAGAGCTCGCCACCGCCGGGATAAAGGAGGGGGCGAAGTGGACCGACGTCGACTACCGAAACCCATGCCTCTCCCTCGACTTCGGGACGACCCTCGACGGGAGGATCACCTCGGCGGAGATGCCCTACGCGAACACCATCGGCAACTTCTGCGGCCTTGCGGGGGCGATCCCCGACGCCCTGATCCAGGGGACGGGGCTCGTCGACCCCCAGACGGGAACCACCCTCGACATCTTCAACGGCAAGAAGGTGAAGATCGATAAACACGCCCGGGATTACGCGAGGACCATCGACGAGCATATAAGGATCGAGAGGGTCCCCGCCGGCAGGACCAGGTATGGCTCCGTCCCCGTCGACCCGGCGGCGGCGAAGAAGATCGGGGTCGTCCTCATAGGCTGCGACGTCGGGGAGAACGGAAGCCTCCTCAACCGTCTCGCCCAGATAGGCGGGGAGATCTGCCAGGAGAGGGGGATTAAGACGCTATTTGGGGCGATAGACGTAGCCGCGGCCCTGACCGCCAGGCGGCTTGTGGAGGTGGCGATGGAGGCGGGGCTCGTCACCAAGGAGACGGCGATCGGGATCACCGGGAGGGCGGGGATCAGCGGCAACAAGCCGGAGCTGATCTTGGAGGAGATCGGATCCTTAAATTTATACGACGAGCCGGAGAAGAACGTCGTCTTCGTCGATGACGGCCTCGCTCGAGGGGCGGCGGTGATGGCGAGGTGCATGAACTCCATGGGAACTCCAAGACACCCTCTGGGGGGCCTCCGGGGCGGGGGGTGCATCCTCAAGAAGAGGATCGATTATGAGGCGAGGACCTGACCATACTCGCGACGAAAAAGGTCGCCGAGATCGATCCGCCATCGGGAAGGTAAGAAGAGGGGGAGAGGACTCCGGCATGATGGAGCCGGGAGGCGGCGAGGTCCAGCATCCGAGGAGGCAAGACGGATCGAGGGCCGCAGATCCCGTCTCATCGATGGGAGATGCGGAGAAGAGGCTGACCGCCCTCTACCCCAAACCCCTGGAGGGGGAGAAAGTCCCCATATCCTTCCTCGCGGCGGAGAAGAGGAAGATAGGCTGGTCGCCGGAGGAGGGGAGGAGCGTCCAGATCGGCGAAGATACCGAGATCGAACCCCTCAAACGGGTTCGGGAGATAAACGAGGTCCAGATATTCAACTGGCTCACCGGAAGGGAAGGGGTGATCGAGCTATCCGACCGGGAGATGGAGGAGATGCTCGCCCTCGTCGAGGCGAAGAACGGTGAGCGGCTCGTCTTCACCAGGGTGAAGGTGAAGGGCAGACTGAAGGCCGCTTTCGCCCTGGAAGAGGAGAGGGAGCCGCGTCGGTGGCTCCTGTCGGAACGGCTGAGGGATTGAAGGGCAGAGCCTTCGTCTTCGGTGAGGGGAGAGGTTCAGCTCGATGGCATGAGAGGTCCGGCAGAAGGCTGTAGGCAGAAGGCTGTATATCGATCGCCTCGGTTCGGAAGCGGTTCTCCAAAACGGCCGGAAAAGGTTTATCTTCTATGAGCCGATAGGGGGACCGGTCCGGAATGTGACCCGGCGTGGTCGAACCGGATGAGGTGAAGCTATTGAAGTCATTTTATGCATACATCCGCGACGCGTGGAAGACCCCCGGCGAGAGCTACGTCGGCGAGCTGCGGCAGGAGAGGCTCGTCGGGTGGCGGCGGGAGGAGACCGTCCAGAAGATAGACCGCCCCACCAGGCTCGACCGGGCTCGCGCCTTGGGCTACAAGGCGAAGCAGGGGATCATCGTCGTCAGGGTTAAGGTCAGGCGCGGCGGGAGGAGAAAGTCCAGGTACATCAGGGGGCGGCGGACCAAGCACATGGGGATGCACAAGATAACCCCCGCAAAGAGCCTCCAGAGGATCGCCGAAGAGCGGGCCGGCCGAAAGCACCCCAACATGGAGGTCCTGAACTCCTACTGGGTGGGGGAGGACGGAAAGCAGAAGTGGTACGAGGTGATCCTCGTCGATCCGTTCCATCCGGCGATAGCCTCCGACTCCGACCTCTCCTGGATAAGGGGCGCAAGCCACAAAGGCAGGGCCAACCGTGGGAAGACGAGCGCCGGAAAGCGGGGCAGGGGCCTGCAGAAGAAGGGGATCGGCGCCGAGAAGGTCCGTCCCAGCATCAGGGCCCACGATAGCAGAGGAAAGTGAGAGGAAAGTGATTTGATTCACAGGGTGACCTTTCGAGCCTTCGTCGCCTCCACCGAGGACGATGGAAAGGTGAGAGAGGCCCTATCCCTCTTCGTCCCGAAGGGTTCCGTATCCAAGACCACCGCCGTCGGCCATTTCGGAAACGAGATCATCATCCTATCCGCCACCCTCGGGAAGAAGGAGGGGCAGAGGTTCTTTCTCCTCCTCAGGGAGGCTCTCCCTGAGGGGGATATGGCCAGGCTGAGGCGAGAGGCGGCCCAGAGGGTCGACGATGACTGCAAACTCCACCTCCGCCTCGACAAACAGGCGGCCTGCGAAGGGGAGGTCCGTTTGGCAGACTGCGGCGACGCCATCTCGGTCTCTGCTCATCTGGAATCTTATCCTGCGAGACGAGATAGGGCTTTGAAGGTCGCCGAGGACCTTTTATGACCTATTTCGAGTGCAACCTTCACACCCTTCCGGACGGCTCAGACTCCCCCAGCAGGATGGCCTTGGCGGCGAGGAAGCTCGGCTACTCCGGGATCATCATCACAAACCACAACGCTCCCGTCCCGCCCTTCGGCTCCGACGGCGCGAGGCTCGCGGGAGGGATCGAGGTAGTCTTCGGCGCCGAGATCGTGGCCGCAGATCAGAGGGCGGTCCACTCCAGGGCCGCGTCCCTCCGCAATAAGGTCGACTTCATCGCCGTCCACGGGGGAGACGAGAAGATCAACCGTGCCGCCTGCGAAGACCCCAACGTTGACATGCTCGCTCATCCCCAACGCGGAAGGGCGGGGATCGGGGTGGCGGCGGCGAGGGCTGCGAGGGATAACCAGGTGGCGATATGTCTCGATCTGGGACCGATGATCCACCTCCGGGGAGGTGGGAGGGTCCGGTGGATGGAGGCGGTCAAAAGGGACCTGGACCTGGTCAGGAAGTTCGACCTCCATCTGATGATATCGACGGGCGCCGCATCTCACCTCGACCTTCGATCTCCCCGGGAGGCGGTGGCCCTGGCATCCCTCCTGGGGGTGGAGAGGGACCGGGCCCTTGACGCCCTCGCCCTCCCTGGATCGATCCTGGACCTCAACCGGAGGATGTGGGCATCGGTGGGGGTGGAGGTCCTTTGAGGAGCTGGCTTCCGGTCCTCCGGGATAGGAGGAGGTATCTGGCCATCGAGGTGGAGGCCGAGGGGCGGATCAGGGCGGCGGACCTGACAAGGGAGGTCCGGTCCGCCCAGACCTCCCTATTCGGCGACCTGGGGGCTGCAAAAAACCGGCTCCGGATGATCTCCTTCGACGGAAGGTTCGGCCTTCTGCGCTGTTCCCACGATAGGACGGAGGTGTGCAGGGCCCTCCTCGCCACCGTCCATTCCGTCGGGGGGACGAGGGCGGCCATAAGGGTGAGGGGGATTTCGGGGACGATCAAAGCCGCGACAGAAAAGTATATACCGCAATCGACCTTACAACCCGACGAAAATGAGAGAAGAGTCGATTTAGGGCTCGTTTCTGGATCTGTTGTCCGCGTTCATGGTCGTGAGATCGACCTGGCTCCAGATGACCAGAAGATAACGGAAGGATCAGGCACACGGTACGTGGGACTGACCTCTTTTGATTTATGCGGAGAGGATATTGATGCAGATGGCACCTCAGATGGGTTATGATAGGGCTATAACGGTCTTCAGCCCCGACGGGCGGCTGTTTCAGGTGGAGTACGCCCGCGAGGCTGTGAGGAGGGGCACCACCGCCGTTGGGATCAAGGCCGTCGACGGCGTGGCGGTACTGGTGGACAAGAGGATTACCAGCAGGTTGATGGAGCCGGAGTCGATAGAGAAGATATTCCAGATCGACCAGCACATCGGCGCTGCCACCTCCGGCCTCGTCGCCGACGCTCGAGTCCTCATCGATAGGGCTCGGGTGGAGTCTCAGATAAACCGGCTCGTATACGACGAGAGCATAGGGGTCGAGGTCCTGGCCAAGAGGATCTGCGACTTCAAGCAGACCTACACCCAGTACGGCGGGGTCAGGCCCTTCGGGACGTCGCTTCTCATCGTCGGCTCTGACGAAGAGCGGGTGCGGCTCTTTGAGACCGACCCTTCCGGCGCCCTGCTGGAGTACAAGGCCACCGGGATCGGGGCCGGCAGGTCTGCCGTCATGGAGATCTTCGAGGAGAAGTACCGGGAGGATATGGACTGCGATCAGGCGATCCTCCTGGGGCTTGAGGCGCTGTACAAGGCTGCCGAGGGGAAGTTTGAGGCCTCCACCACCGAGATAGGGGTGATCAAGCTTGAAGAGAAGCTCTTCCGTAAGCTCGAAGAGGAGGACGTGGCCGCCAGGGTGGAGGAGATGAAGGCCGGAATCGGCGGCGAGGGCGTCGGAGAGGAGTGAGGATGGTCACCCTGGAGGAGGCGGTGACGGCCAGGCTCAAGACCCACGGCGCCGTCTTCGAGGTTCTGGTGGACCCTGAGGGTGCCATGTCCTTTCGTCAGGGCGATAAGGTGGAGGTCGAGAAGATATTGGCCGCGGAGGACGTCTTCGAGAACGCCAGTCGCGGGGACAGAAGCTCCGAGGAGGATCTACTCGGGGCCTTCGAGACGACCGACGTTTTGGAGATAGCTTCAAAGATCATCAAGAAGGGCGAGATCCAGCTGACGGCAGAGCAGAGGAAGAGGATCATCGAGAATAAGAGAAGGCAGGTCGTCCACCTCATCGCCATGAACGCCATCAACCCTCAGACCGGGACACCTCACCCCCCCGCCAGGATCGAGCGGGCCATGGAAGAGGCCCACGTCCACGTCGATCCCACAAAATCCGTCGAAGAGATGGTCAACATCACCATGAAGGCCATAAGGCCTCTCATACCGATAAGGTTCGAAGAGGTGGACGTGGCGGTGAAGATACCGCCGGCTTACGCCCCCAAGGCATACGGCGAGGTCGCCACCTTCGGCAAGCTCCAGAGAGAGCAGTGGCAGAACGACGGATCTTGGATCGGGGTCGTTCGGATCCCGGCCGGGCTTCAGAACGAGTTTTACAGCCTGGTCAACCGGCTCTCCAAGGGGGATGCCGAGACGAAGCTATTGAAACGATGACGGTTTTGATCGAGGATTTTTGAATGGATCGCATGGATCGTAACGTTGTGGTGCCCGGGGACCTCCTCTCAGATGACCCTAACGCGGCGGGAGAGGGCACTTACGTAAAGGACGGGAAGGTCTTCTCCCTCCTCTACGGGATGGCCAGCAGCTACAAGGATAAGGTGCGGGTGATACCTCTCGCCGGAAAGTACGTCCCCTCGCCGGGAGATACGGTTGTGGGCATCGTCCAGGACATCGTCTTTTCAAACTGGATCGTCAACATAAACTCTCCTTATGAGGGCCTCCTCCACATATCCGAGCTGCCGAGGAAGATAGAGATGAACGAGATGTCCAAGTACCTGCGGATAGGCAGCACCGCGATGATCCGGGTCAAGGACGTCGACTCCACCATGAAGGTGGAGCTGACCATGAACGATCGAAGGCTCGGGATGCTGATGAGGGGGAGGGTGGCGGAGATAAGCCCCACCAGGGTTCCCAGGCTCATCGGGAAGGGCGGCTCCATGATAAACATGCTGAAGAAGGAGCTGAACTGCAACATATTCGTAGGGCAGAACGGCAGAATCTGGGTCGACGGCCAAGACGACGACATGGACCTGGCCCTGAGGACGATTCTCATCATAGAGAAAGAAGCCCATACGACGGGACTCACCGACAGGATAATGGATTTTCTGAGGGTGGAGAAAGAGGCCAGAAGTTGATCGGCATGGATGAGAAGTTATCATTTTTCAAAGACGGAGTTAGGCTCGACGGGAGGCGGTCCGACGAGCTGCGACCCATCAAGATCGAGGTGGGAGTGCTGGCGAGAGCCGACGGTTCGTGCTACATGGAGATGGGCGACAACAGGGTGATAGCGGCGGTCTACGGCCCCAGGGAGGTCCATCCACGCCACCTCCAGGAGGTGACCCGGGCGATAGTTCGGTATCGGTACAACATGGCCTCCTTCTCCGTAGAGGAGAGGAAGAGGCCAGGTCCCGACCGGAGGAGCAACGAGGTCTCGAAGGTCAGCAGAGAGGCGCTGGAGCCTGTGGTGCTGACGTCATACTTCCCAAAGTCCGTCGTCGACATCTTCGTCGAGGTCCTCCAGGCCGACGCCGGCACCAGGACCGCCGGCATAAACGCCGCCTCGGTGGCTCTCGCGGACGCGGGGATCCCCATGAAGAGCCTCATATCCTCCTGCGCCGCCGGCAAGGTCGACGGCGAGATCGTCCTCGACCCCATGAAGATCGAGGACAACCTCGGAGAGGCGGACGTTCCCATAGCCATGACCCCCGGCGGAGATATCACCCTCCTCCAGATGGACGGCCGGCTGACGAAAGACGAGCTTAAAAGAGCTGTGGATCTGGCGAAGGCCGGATGCCGGCAGATCTACGAGATCCAGAGGAAGGTTCTGGTGGACAGGTACAGCCACATGGAACCGGAGATCTGCGATGAGGCCGTCGCCATGGCGGGGGAAGAGATATGAGCGACGTCGTGATGGCGGAGATCAGGAAGGACTACCTCTACCACCTGGTTTTGAAGGGCGAGAGGGCAGACGGCAGACGCTTCGATGAGTATCGAGATATAGTCCTCGAGACGGGGCTGATAAGGAAGGCCGACGGCAGCGCCCTCGTCAAGCTCGGGAAGACCCAGGTGATGGTGGGGGTGAAGATCCAGCCGGGGGAGCCTTTCTCGGACACCCCCAACAAGGGGGTCATCATCACCAACGCAGAGCTCGTCCCCCTCGCCTCTCCCAGCTTTGAGCCCGGACCCCCCAACGAGGTGGGGATCGAGCTCGCCCGGGTCGTCGATCGGGGCGTCCGGGAGTCGGGGGCCATCGACCTGGAGGCGCTCTGCATCACAACGGGCGAGAAGGTCTGGATAATCTTCATAGACGTTCACATCCTGGACGACTGCGGAAACCTCATGGACGCCTCGAGCCTCGGAGCGATCGCGGCTCTCATGACGGCGAAGGTACCGGCCGCCCAGTACGGCCTCGGCGAGGATTACCCTCTTCCGGTGAAGGACGTGCCGGTGGCCACCACCGCCGTCGAGTTCGGCGACGCCATCATCTTCGATCCCGACACCGACGAGGAGTCGGTGGCGGACACGAAGCTGACGGTGATAACCACCGCCGACGGGTCGATATGTGGTATGCAGAAGAGCGGCCCCGGATCCATAAGCCAGGATGCCATCCACCGCATCGTTGATATAGCATGTGAGAGGGCTAAAGAGATCCGGGAGAAGTTTCTGGAAGTATAAATCATGGTCAAGAAGTTCAAGAAGGGCAGGAAGACGAGGTCCGCCGGAAGGTTCGGCCCTCGGTACGGAAGGAAGATCCGAAAGCTGGTCGCAGATATCGAGGAGAGGAGCAAGAAGAGGTACGACTGTCCCGTCTGCGGCCGGATGCAGGTGAAGAGGGAGGGGACCGGGATCTGGAGGTGCACCAAGTGCGATCACACCTTTGCAGGTGGAACTTACATCCCCGTCACCTCCGTCGGCCAGTCCGTGGCCCGGTCTGTTAAGAGGGCTGTGGAGGCTGAATAGCTTGGCCTACAGGTGCACCAGATGCAAGAAGACCGTGGAGGTTGACTACGAGTACAGCGGCATCAGGTGTCCCTACTGTGGCCATCGGATCCTCATGAAGGAGAGGCCCACCACCGTCAAGAGGATGAAAGCGGTCTGATGAGGTTCACCACCTCCAGGAGGCCCTCCCCTCCGACGAGGAGGCTCGCCCGGACTCTGGCGCGCTATCTCGGCGCTGACTACATGACCCGCGGCAAGTCCGGCCTCGATGATGATGAGGTCTGGATGGTCGTCGTCGAAGGGGACGGGAACCCCACGGGGATCGCCAGAAGGTCCAGAGGCGAGGAGGAGGTCTTCCGCTTCACCCTCTCCTGCGAGGGCGGATCTAAGAGGCTGAAGATGACGAGGCCGGTGGTGGTGGGGACTGGGAAGGCTGCGGGAGATCTCGCGGAGTTCTTCGACCTCGACCATGCGGAGGAGGCTGCAGCCGGAAGGGCGATCAGGGTATGCGACGGATTCGTCGATTTCGTCGACGGCGAGGATCTGATCCTGAGGCTGAATATATGAAGGGGATCGGCGAGATCGTCTTCGAGGTGGAGGACCCCGGAAGGGTGATGGCCGCCCTCGCCCCCGAGGCGGAAGATCAGGTCCAGAAGAGCGAGGTGAGCCTCGATCTCTGCGAGGAGGGGCTCCTCCTCAGGATCGAGAGCGAGGACGTCGTCTCTTTCAGGGCCGCCATTAACACGTGGATCAGGTTGGTCGATATAGCATTGGATATGGTGAAGGTATGAGCACCGAATTGCCACCACAGGTACAAAACCAGATAGCACAGCTTCAGCAGCTTCAGCAACAGGCTCAGACGCTGCTGAGCCAGAAGAGCCAGATAGAGATGATAATCCGGGAGACGGAGTCCGCGGTCAAGGAGCTGGAGGCGAGCGACGAGGGTGCGGTTATTTATAAGAGCGTCGGCGAGGTACTCTTCAAGGCCGATCGGGCCAAGCTGATCGAGGAGCTGAAGGACAAAAAAGACGTACTCGACCTGAGGCTGAAGACCCTCGAAAAGCAGGAGGATCGGATCCAGAAGCGGTTCGGTCAGCTCCAGGATCAGCTGAAGGCCTCAATGGGGCAGAAGGTCCCCGAAGCTGCCTGAAATTCGATTTCGATCACGGTTTCGGTCGTGTAGCGGGCCCGTGGCTTAGCCAGGATATAGCACCGGGCTTCTAACCCGGGGGTCGTGGGTTCGAATCCCACCGGGTCCGCCTGCTACTTACATTTTCGAGATGGACGGGATTTACGGGATTTTTCGAGGTAATTACCATGTGCGAGCTATCCGTTTTCATGAAGGGCGAGAAGGAGAGCCTGATGGAGGGGGTCGTCGTCCTCTCCACAAGAGGTGAGATGATACTGATGGAGGACATCCTGGGCAGGACCAAGGAGGCAAAAGGCAGGATCGTCGAGGTGAACATCTCGGCCCAGAGGGCATTTTTGGAGCCGGCTTAGGTTTCCGGTCATCGGCGCATCAGTTGATCATCCTCTTCGCGTCGTCCTCGAACTCGGCGTAACTCTCTGCCTTGTCCGACGAGTCCACGAAAGGATAGCTAATAAGCGGTTAGATTTTGCTCATCATTCTGAGATTGGGGCTTGCAATCTCTTCGTATCGAATCGATGGAAGCCCTGCCCCTTCAGGGGTAGGGAGCAGTCACCCAGCAAAGCCTTTATCTGGCTTAAACCGACCTACCTAGCTCTCATGAACCTGAAGTACGCGGTTTGCATGCTGATCATCGCTGGAACGGTCCTCACCGCCGGCTGCATCAGCTCGGATGAGGCCGGAGGCGAAGGGCCGAGGGTGCCGACGGAGAACCTCCCCGAGGGCTTCACCTTCATCGCCGTCATCGACGACTCGACCCCCGGCATAAATATCGAGGACGAGATCGCCGATTTCAGGGGAGATGAGGATATCGGCGCCGTCCGGGCCGCCATCGGCATCTACCAGTGGGCAGAGATGGGCAGCGGCTACGACTCGAAGATAACGGTGATGGACTGCGAGAGTGAATCGAAGGCGGAGGCTGCCGTGAATAACTACATCGGCCAGCCGAAGTTCGAGAAGCCGCCCTTCGTGGGGGTCGACCGGTTCGGCACCGCCGTCGTCAACGGCCGCGAGGTGACGGAGATCAGGTCGGCGGTCGGAAAGGAGCTGAAGTATATCTACATCTGGAACGAGGGCGACCAGGTCGTCCTGGTGGAGGGCAACGGCGATCGGGACGGCAGCATAAAGCTCGCGAGCGCCACGGCCTCCTGATAGGAGAGCCCCCCCGCCTCCCCTTTATATTATACTCCTTCTTCTCTCCTTTATCCGGGCATTATCAGCCGTTCCCGTATATGAGGGTGAGGTCGCCTTCTTCCCAGGCGTAGCGCGGAGGCCTCCTGCGCCGGATGGGGCTCTCGTCCAGGGCGTGGACGACTATGGGAAGTGCGATGGTGGCGTCGACGAAGACCTGGATCATCCTCGCCTCCTTCGAGATCTTCCCCCAGGAGACTCCCTCGCTGAAGGTGCAGCCGGAGAGCCCCCCGAAGTGGGGCGGATCGATGGTGTACTGGATGGCGTAGTTGTGGCCTCCCCGGTACCTGCCGGAGAGGTCTGCGACGACCTTCGTCTGCTGGATGAAGTTCTTGGGGACGCCGCCACCGACGAAGACGACCCCGGTCTGACTGGACTTCTCGGTGATCTGGCTGATCTCGTCGACGTCTCTTATCTGGTCGACGACGACCCGGTGCCCCTCCCTCCACGCCAGGACCATCCCTATCCCGATGGAGCTGTCGGATAGGGCGGGAACGTATATCGGAACCCCGGCCCGCCGGGCGCTGCCGAGGATGGTGGCTTCAGGCATCCTCTCCCCCAGCCTCTCCATCATCTCCCTGGAAGAGTAACCTCTGCCGGGATCGAGGGTCTTGACGAACTCGGCGACGTACCTGTCACCCCTCTGCAGCCCCGCCTCCGAGACGTATACGTCGAATATCCGATCGATCCCCTCCTCCCTCAGATCCCCGTCGTCGGCGGCGGGGTCGCCACGGTAGTGGACGACGCCGAGCCCCTCGCAGAGGTCGTGGAAGAGGTTCGCCCCGGTGCTGACGACGCAGTCGACCATCCTCTCGGAGATGAGGTGGGAGACGATCTCTCGAAGGCCCGCCGGCACCATAGCTCCTGCAAGCCCCAGGAATATGGTGATCTCGTCCTCGGCGAGCATATTCTCCCACGCCTCCACCGACCGGCCGAGCTGGCCGGCCTGAAACCCGAGGTTCGCCATGTCCGACGCGAGCCGGCGGACGCTCCGCCCTTCCATCTTCATGGTGGTGGCGAGCTTTTTGACGTCGTCAAAACGGTGGTCGTGATCATTACCCGTCATTTTAATCCCGCGACATGGGGATCGCCCCCAGGACTATTAAACGTTATCACGGAGGGGAGTTTTATTTTATAAAATAATCTAGACATCGAAGTTATATATCGTGATAGCCCTCAATGCCAAGCTCACGTTCAAAGGTCGGCGTTCCCGCCGGGGATCTTCCCGGCGTCGCCGGTGCTGGGGTTGATACTTCCATGACGAGGTCAAGGGTTTATAAATGCATCAACGGGGAGGATGATATCGGTGGGGGACGGCTGAGGTGGGTTGCAGTCCGCAGGAGGAGGGTGGATGTGGACGATTGACGACTCTATGAACCTCTACGGCGTTGAAGGCTGGGGAAACGGTTACTTCGCCATAAATGAGCGGGGCAACCTCGCGGTATACCCCCAGAAGGAGGCATCAGGAGGGGTGGACGTGATGGAGGTCGTCCGCCGGATCGACGAGTCGGGGGTGGCCGAGTTTCCTGTCCTCTTTCGGTTCCCTCAGATCCTGGAGGACAGGCTGGAGGAGATCAATGGAGCCTTCCTCGCCTCGATGGAGGAGCTGGAGTATCGGGGCGGATACAGGCTCGTCTTCCCCATGAAGGTCAACCAGAGGAAGGAGGTCGTGGAGTACATCGCCACCGGCGGAAAGAGGTTGAACGTCGGCCTGGAGGTGGGGACGAAGGCGGAGCTCCTCGCCGCCCTATCTCTGGGCCTCGGCCCCGAGGCTCTGATCGTCTGCAACGGCTACAAGGACAGCGACTACCTCAAGCTCGCCCTCAAGTTCGCAGATGCCCACAATATCGTCATCGTCATCGACATCTTCGAGGAGATCTTCGACCTCATCCGGTGTTCCAAAGAGCTGGGGTCCAAGCCGATCCTCGGCCTGCGGACGAAGCTCTTTTCCAGGGGCTCGGGCCGCTGGGAGGAGTCCGGTGGGGAGCTGTCCAAGTTCGGCCTCTCCACCGCCGAGATCCTGGAGTCGATCCGGATCCTTTCGGAGAACGGGATGATCGACCGGCTGAAGATGCTCCACTTTCACATAGGCTCCCAGATCACGGACATCAGGAAGATCAAGATCGCCATGAACGAGGCGGCCAGGATCTATGCCAAGGTGAGGAAGGTGGCGGATGTGGAGTACTTCAACGTCGGCGGGGGTCTCAGCGTCGATTACGACGGATCCAAGACCCCCACCCCCGCCAGCGCCAACTACACCCTCCAGGAGTACTCCAACGACGTCGTCTATACCCTCCAGAGGACCTGCGACGAGGAGCAGGTCCCCTGCCCCACCATCGTCTCCGAGAGCGGCCGGGCGATCGCCGCCTACCACTCCTTCCTCGCCTTCAAGGTGATCGGAAAGAAGAACTCCAAAGAGGGGCTCGAGGTGGTCCCCGACGAGGACGACCCGGTCCAGATAGAGGATATGCGCCAGGCCCTCGACAACATGGACCTGGAGAACTACGCTGAGTTCTATCACGACGCCCTCCACTACCGTGAAGAGCTCTTCGACGCCTTCAACCTGGGCAACATCGGCCTGGAGGAGAGGTCCAAGGGAGACCTACTCTTCTGGAAGGTCTGCCAGAAGGCTGCCTCCTTCGCCGATGCCGACGAGAACGACTCCGAGGAGTTCGAGAGCCTGAAGAAGCTCTTGAGCAAGAAGTACATCGGAAACTTCTCCTTATTCCAGTCCGTCCCTGATATGTGGGGGGTCCAGCAGATCTTTCCCACGATGCCGCTGCACAGGCTCCATGAGGAGCCGAGGGTCCGGGGGACGATCGCCGACATCACCTGCGACTCCGACGGCGAGATCAGGAGCTTCGCGGGGGAGAACGCCGACTTCCTCCCCCTCCACGATCTCTTGGATGACGAGGACTACTACCTGGGAACCTTCCTCCTCGGCGCCTACCAGGACACCCTGGGGGACTTTCACAACCTTCTGGGATGCGCCAACGAGGTCCACGTCGTCGTAGAGGACGGTGGCTGGCGGATATCCAGGGTCGTCCGTGGGGACGCTTGCGAGAAGCTCCTCCGGTTCTTCAACTACGACCCCGAGGAACGTCTCGGGGAGATGGTGGCGAGGTGCTGCGGCGACGAGGGGGAACGGGAGAAGGCGACGGAGATGATCCGAAAGGCCCTCGGCGAGTACACATACTTCAAGAAGAGGTACCTTCGGGCTTGATCCGGGGGCTCGATCCTTCCCCGGATCAGCTCATTTTCTTCACCGGGGAAGGTTATGCTACCTCTTCGACCGGAGCATCGCGAAGAGGGCGATAAGGTCTTGTATCTTCGGGCCGACAGCTCTATTGATGTTCTTCGGCCGCGGTAAGGGGGATCTCAGGGCGTTCGTCAGCATAAATTACGGATCCGACCGGATCAGGCAAGTGGCGCTGAAGGTCCCTCCCGGAACTTCCGTCCTCGATGCCCTGTTGGCCGCCGCCGACGTCGAGATCTCCCGAGAGGAGAGCGCCGTCGGTGGACGCAGGTCGCAGGTTGCCTCCATAGACGGCTTCTCAAATGACATCGACCACGTTTGGCTCTGCTACGTCTTCGAGAGGGGAGGGTCGAGCTGGCGGATCCCAAAGGAGATGGCCGGCGGTCTTATGGTCTCTGAGGGGATGAGGATCGGCTGGAGGCTCTACAACCTCAAAGAGGGCGGTCCGGCCCCCAAGGAGGGCCCCCTCTGGTCGAGCCGCTGCGCCAGCAAGACCAGAACCTGCGGACGGAAGTTCTTATGACGGTGGAGTACGACCCTCCGGGACGGCCCCTCCATCAGGGGACCAAAGCGATGGTCTCTATCATCATTATGGAAGGGAGATCGCGGCCGTTGTGGCGGGCTCCGATAAAACTAAGTACGTTATACTCTTAATCAATTGATGGAGGAATTCGGCGTATGGATGATTATTGGGCAATTTGGAGCGAAAAACTTCTGCAGATCACCATGCCCTATGAAAGTCTCAAAAGGGGGATGGCTCCTCCAATAATTCCCGAAGAGGGCCTCGTCGAGTACTACAGATGCCTTGAGAGGCTGATGAGGCCCCTCTCCCTCCTGCAGGAGAACCGGGAGTCTCCGGGGGATCGGCTGATCGGAGCTTGCGAAGTTCTCGAGGAGAGGCTCGAGATCTTATCGAAGGCCCACCCCTGGTTTTCAGAGGACGAGTCGACTCAGGGGATGATCGACCTTTTGGAGATCCTCACCGCGAGGCGTAACGTCCAGGGTGAGGCGGTGGAGGAGAAGATAAGAACCCTCGAGAGGAGGATCGCGGAGCTGGAGATGGAGCCCGAACTTTGACGGTCGAAGGCCTATGGCAGAAGAGAAGTGCTCTGCGCCCCGAAAATGGGGGTAAGAGAGGTGAGGATGCCCCCGCCCTTCTGAGGGCAGGAGCTACCTCTATCGCCCTCGATCTTGCGGCGAGGTCGTGCATCTTGCGGATCGGGGGCGCGAACGTTGGTCCTCTGATGGATAGATGGAATGCCTATACACGACAATCCAAAGTCATATTATTTAGTAATAAACTTTTCGGCAGAACTGCTACTAAAACTGATCTTCTGCAGATGGATAGATCCACTGATATGGCTTCGCACGGCCAATAGATCCTCTGATATGGCGAGATGACCTCAGAAGAGGAGGGCGCCAGGTCCCGAAGGTTGCGCCCTCGTTTAACGCCCGGACCGGGAGTCGAACCCGGGTCGAAGCCTCGACAGGGCTTCATGATAGGCCTCTACACTATCCGGACTCAAAGCTAGGTCCCGCCTCCCAGATTCGAACCGGGGACATCGCGGTAGCCGCACGGTGCACCAAAAGGTGCGAAACCTACTACAGCCGCGCACTCTACCAGGCTGAGTTAAGGCGGGTCCAACTCTGCAACGCGACTCTCGTATTTAGCCCTTTCGATTCATATGGGCGTGACGCATATCCGTTTCCGAAGGGGGAGGATCAGATCTATAAACGGTCATCCCGGTCTCTCTTGGGGCCGTCTCGGACGGCGACCCTCAGGCGGAAGGTTTGTGATATCTATGTTGATCGGTCTCATGTCTGACTCCCACGACAACTTTCCCGGCCTCCTGGAGGCGGTGGAGATATTCAAGGAACGGAACGTCGATATGATACTTCATGCAGGGGACGTCATAGCCCCAGGCATGTGCTATGCCTTCGAGGGATGGGAGGGCGAGCTGAAACTCGTCTACGGGAACAACGACGGGGATAGGTCCGGCCTCAAGCGCGACTTCGGCCGGGTCGGGGGCGAGTTCCTCGACGACTTCGGCGAGATCGAGGCAGACGGCAGGACCATCGCCCTCCTCCACGGGACCTACGAGCCTCTGGTGGCGGGGCTTCTGGCGTCGGGGGCTTACGACGTCGTCGTCCGGGGCCACGACCACCATGTCAGGGTCGTCCCCGGAGACGCCCTGATGATAAACCCCGGAGAGGTCTGGGGCCACTTCACCGGAAGAAAGACGGTGGCGATCCTGGATACCAGGTCCCTTGCGACGGAGATCGTCGAGATGGGAAGCCGCCCTTCCATCATGGATATGACCGGGAGGCGGCCTTGAAGGGGAAAGAAGGATCGGAAGATGCCGATCCGATCCAGGGGTTCTTCATCGAGCCCCTGGGGCTCTATCTCCTGGTGGAGAGGCGGGCTGGATCGATAAGGAGAACCCGTTTCTCCCAGAGCAGGCCCCATGAACCCCTGCCGGACGGGTGGAGAGGGCTCCTTCTGAAATGCTGGCTGGAGGGGGAGGTGCCCCCCTTTGTCCTCGACCTCTCGGCCCTCACCGCCTTTCAGAGAGATGTTCTCCAGGCCTCAGCGGCGATACCTCCCGGCGAGACGCGAACTTACGGTGATCTCGCCCGGAGGTTGGGCCGGCCGAGGGCGTCCAGGGCCACGGGCCAGGCCCTTTCTGCCAACCCCTTCCCCCTGATCATACCCTGCCACCGGGTGGTGGCAGCCCACGGGCTTGGAGGCTACAGATGGGGCCTGGATCTGAAGAAGAAGCTTCTGGATCTGGAGAGAGGTCGATCGGATTGAGGGTCCCCCAGTCCCGGAAGGTGAGGGAAGGCCCCTTCGAGGGCGGCCCAGGATCTGGACTTAGGCCGAAAGGACGGGTCGAGGGCGACGGCACCGCTGACGACCCTCTCCCTTCCCGGAGATGAAGGCCTCGTCCACCCCGGCGACGACCACCTCATCGAACCGGTCCTCTATCGCGATCCGGCAGGCCCATCGCTTCTGCTCCGAGACCAGACCCCTCATCAATCCGGCCGGCAGGGGCCCCAACCTACTTCGCCTCGGGATGGGGTGGTATCTGGCTGAGGTTTATCGCGAGCTCGCCGATGTTCTTGATGTAGTCGAGCATCCGCTCGATGCTGCTGATCACCATCCTCAAAAGGGCTCCCTCGTGCTCTTCAGAGAAGTTTATGGAGGCGATCATCTGGTTTATCTGCCTTCTCAGCTGCCTGCTCGACTCGATCACCTCGTTCGCCTTTTCGGAGTTGAGCAAGACGAGGGACGATATCGAGTCCTCGACTTGGTCCAACAGCTTGGGGGATATCAGGCCCATCTCCTCGACGATCTCGGCTGGGAGTGTGCAGTCGCACTTTAGGATCATCGCCGCGATCCTGGTGGCGTGGTCTGCCATCCGCTCCAGGTTTGTGGCCGCCCTAGTGTAGTTGAAGGCGGTGATGGGGTCGAGGGACTCCTGCTTCACCGAGCCTGACCGCAGGATCTCGGTGAACTGCCGCGAGACGAGAAGGTAGAGCCGGTCTACGTCGTCGTCCCTCTGGATGACGTCGGCGGCCATCTCCCGGTCGTTGGTCACCATGGCGGTGAGGGCGTCCTGGATCATCGACCGGACCACCGTCTTGATCCTCCGGAGGGCACGTTCGGACTGGAGCTCCTCCGGGTCGATCAGGTCCTGTATCAGAACCTTGTTGACCGTCTCCTCCAGGATCTCGGGGCCGATCAGCTTCTGGACGATCTGGTGAATGTCTCTCTTCTGGTCTGCGGTCATGTGGGCCGAGGTGACCTCCATCGTCCTGTACCCTGAGACGTAGCATCCGATGATGTCTCTTATCAGGGGGTCGCCGACCTTTTCGCCGATCTCAAGCCTCGCGACGAGCTCCCTCTCGGACCTGTCGGGGGATAGGACCAGGGCTCCGTTGTCGCTCTGGTTTATGTATATCAGCGAGCCGGGATGGATCTGGTTCTTTACGGCCCAGACCTTGGGAAGAGAGACGATGAAGGTGGACTTTCCCGTCCGTTGCACTTTTCTGGTCTCCATAAAATCCCTGCACTTTCAGTTGAGATGCTCTCTTTTCGCCTCGACCATGTAGATGATGCTCTCGCATATGTTGCATACATGATCTGCGATCCTCTCGAGGTGCTTGTTCACCAGAAGGAGGGGGGTTGCGTCTTCTATGAGGTCGGGGTTTCCGCCGATGATCTTGAGGAGGGTATCCCTCACCTTCTGGTAGAGGGCGTCCACCTCGTAGTCCCACTTGGTCGTCTCCCGGGCGAGGTTTGAGTCGTTCTCCTTGAAGGCCCGGTTCGCCTGAACCAGCATCTCTCTGGATATCTCCGCCATCCTGGGTATGTTCTTGAGGCTCTTGACGTGGACCTTGTTTCTGGAGTGGACTACGATCCTCGATATGTCCACCGCCAGGTCTCCGATCCGCTCGAGATCTACGCCGATCTTTAGGGTGGTGACTATGAGCCGGAGGTCTTTGGCCATCGGCTGCTGAAGGGCCAATAGCTGCATGCAGCGCTTCTCGATCCTCAGGTTGAGGTCGTTGATCACCTGGTCGTCCCTTATCACCTCTCGGGCCTTCTCGACGTCGTACTCTCTAAGGGCGTCCACCGACTTGGCGACCGCCATATCGACCTCCTCCACCAGCCTCTCCGCGTCCATCTTGAGCTCTTCGAGCTCCCTGTGATAACGCTCTCTATAAGGACTCATCTCTCCCCCTTATCTATAGATGAACTCATCCGAACCTGCCCGTTATGTAATCCTCGGTGCTCTTCTCTTTTGGGTTCTCGAAGATCTCTTTCGTCTCCCCGCACTCGATCAGCTCGCCGAGGAGGAAGTAGGCGGTGTGGTCTGAGATCCTGGCTGCCTGCTGCATGTTGTGGGTCACGATCACCTGGGTGTACGACCCCCTCAGCTCGTCCATCAGCTCCTCAATCTTCGCAGTGGATACGGGGTCGAGGGCGCTGCAGGGCTCGTCGAAGAGGATGACGTCCGGCTTCATGGCGAGGGTTCTTGCGATGCAGAGCCTCTGCTGCTGCCCACCCGAGAGCCCCATGGCGGGTTTATCCAGACGGTCGGAGACCTCATCCCAGAGGGCGGCGTCTTTGAGGCTCATCTCTACGATCTTGTCGACGTTCTTCACCCCATGTATCCTGGGACCGTAGGCTATGTTGTCGTAGATGGACATGGGGAAGGGGTTTGGCTTCTGGAAGACCATCCCGATGTTCTTTCGTAGCTCCACCACGTCCGTCTCCCTGTCGTATATGTCGACGCCGTTGTAGAGGACTTCGCCATCGATCCTGACGATGTCCACGAGGTCGTTCATCCGGTTCAGACAGCGGATGAAGGTGGACTTCCCGCATCCAGAAGGGCCTATCAGGGCGGTAATATTATTCTCAGGTATCCCTATGGATATATCTTTAAGGGCGTGGTTATCGCCGTACCACAGGTTCAGGTTCTTCGATTCGATCTTGAAAGACATTGTACGACCCCATAAATGAGCTCGGGCCCAAAATCGCTGTTCGTATTCATGCAAGCCCCTTCTACGCTGGATGCTGCAACCGGGAAGAAACCCTCCTCTTCAATTATCCTCTGACCCTCCGGCCCCAGGATGAAATCTATGAACTGGGCCTCGGTCTTGCTCGTCCCGTTCCAGGTGTAGAGGTACAGGGGCCTCGAAAGCTTGTAGCTTCGGTCCTTGACGTTTTCGGCCGACGGAGCGATCCCGTCGATGGCGACGGCCCGGAGGTCGCCGGTGGTGGTGTATCCTATTCCCAGGTATCCGATGGCCTTATCGCTCTGGACGATGAGGGTCTTTATCTCGGCGTTCTCCATGGCGTTGACCTCGACCCCCTCGGTCTCGGCTCTGATGCTCCCCATGATCATCTCGTTGAAGGTCTCGCCGGTCCCAGACCCCGGCACTCTGGCGACGGGGAGTATCATCATATCGGGACCGCCGATATATCTCCAGTTATCGATCTCGCCGGAGTATATCTTGGAAACATCTTCAGAAGAGAGCTCCGTCACGCCGGCGTCGTAGACGTCCTTGCTGACGGCTACGGCGATGGCGTCGTAACCTATGAGATGCTCTACGAAATGGTCCCCGAACCTTTCGATTTCGGAGTCCTTGACCTCTCGGGAGGCCATGCCGATATCTGAAAGCCCCGAAGCCACGTCCAGGATGCCCCTCCCAGATCCGCCACTGCTGACCTGGACCCCGATCTCGTCCTGGGTCATCTTGAACGCCTCCGCGCACCTCTCCACGGCGGGAAGGACGGTCGTCGAGCCGGTGATCACCAGGTTCTCTCTCCCCTCCCGGTCGACGCATCCCGCCGCCATGAGGAGGAGGAGGGCCGCCGTCAGAACCCGAATCCTTCTTGACTTTTCAGGTTGGTTCAATCGATCAACCTTCATCATACCCGTATATATAGCGTTTTCCTATATAGTCTATATACTGGATCCCGACTCCCGGACGGTCGGCTTCAGAGCCCGAGGCGGAGTCGCGCAATATTTATATAGAACTTCAAACTGCTGATGACCAGAACGAAAGGGGAGGACTCGATTTGGCGGGCTTAACAAACGCTCCTATACTGATCCTGAAGGAAGGACATACGCGCGAGACCGGAAAGGACGCTCAGCGGAGGAACATCCATGCGGCTAAGGCCGTGGCGGATGTCTTGAAGACGACCCTGGGCCCCAAGGGGATGGACAAGATGATGGTGGACGGCACCGGTGACATAGTCATCACCAACGATGGGGCCACCATCCTCAGAGAGATGGATATCGAGCATCCTGTTGCGAAGATGATCGTAGAGGTGGCCCGGGCTCAGGAGGACGAGGTGGGGGACGGGACTACGTCCGCCGTCGTCATCGCCGGAGGGCTCCTTGAGAACGCCGAGGAGCTGATCAACATAGGTGTCCATCCCACAGTTATAGTCATGGGCTATAAGGCGGCCCAGAATAAGGCCTACGAGTTCCTGGAAGAGATGGCTGTTGCAGTCTCAAAGGAAGATCGCGGGGTATTGAAGAAGATCGCCGAGACTGCCATGACCGGGAAGGGGATCGAGATCTTCAAGGACATGCTCTCCGACATCTGCATCGACGCCGCAGCGGCTATCGAGGAGGATGGGATGGTGGACGTCGAGGAGAGGGTCAAATTCGTCAAGATCTCCGGCGGCTCTGTAAAGGAGACGGTCCTCATTCACGGCGTCGTCCTGGACAAGGAGAGGCTCAACCCCGATATGCCGAAGAAGATAGACGGGGCGAAGATCGCCCTCCTCGACAGCACCCTGGAGCTGAAGAAGCTCTCCACCGACGCCAAGGTTACCATATCCAGCCCCGAAAGCCTCAGCAGCTTCCGAGAGGGGGAGGATGAGGTTCTGAAGGAGAAGGTGGAGGCGATGGCCAAGGTCGGGGCGAACGTCGTCTTCTGCAAGCAGGGTATTGGAGCTTATGCCTCCCGTTACCTCGCCAACTACGGGATCATAGCTGCTAGGAGGGTCAGCGACGAGGATTTGAAGTTTATGGCTCTCGCCACAGGAGGTAAGATCGTCACCGACCCCCTGGAGATGAGGGAAGAGGACCTGGGGGCCGCCGACCTGGTGGGGGAGAAGAAGGTCGGAAAGGAGAAGAAGATGATCTTCGTCGAGGGCTGCCACGGCGCCAGGGCTGTGACGGCGGTCGTCCATGGGTCGAGCGAGCAGCTCCGGGATAACGTCGAGAGGGCTCTCGAAGACGCCCTCTGGTCGGTGGCGACGGTCCTGGAGTCTAAGAAGATCGTCCCCGGGGGCGGAGCACCTGAGATCGAGGTGGCAGAGAGGCTCCGGCAGTACGCCACCACCATCACCGGCAGGGACCAGCTCGCCGTCAGGGCCTTCGCCGACGCCGTCGAGGAGATCCCCGTAAACCTGGCCGAGAACGCCGGTTTCGACTCTATAGACGTCCTGGTCGGCCTCAGATCGAGCCACGGCGCCGGAAATAAGGGATACGGCCTCGATATAAACACCGGCAAGGCCGCCGATATGATGGCCCAGGGCGTCGTCGAGCCGCTGAAGGTCAAGACCCAGGCTATCAAGTCCGGCACCGCCGCCGCCACCCTTGTCCTGCGGGTCGACGACGTCATCGCGGCGAAGGTCGAGGGGCTCAAGCCCAAGCCGGGCCAGAGCCCCCACGACTACACTCGAAGGCCGATGATGCCCCCCATGATGTGAGGGGAGCGGTCGAAGTATGCGGGTCCGAGGGGCGTCGGCCGCCCCTCCGGCCCTGCCGATCATAACTTTCCGTCGATCGTCTTCGGTTCCCCTTGACGATGCGGGGTGGTTTATGAAGTCGAAGCATAGCGAAAAGGTCGACGATCCCTCTGGAAGGAAGGAGAAGAGAATATCGCCGGAGATGGGCTCCAAGCTTGACGAGCCGGTCGAAGGGGCGGAACGTCTGGACCTGGACGAGCTGGGCCCCGAAGAGCTGTTGAGCTGCCTCGAAGAGGCGAACCTTCGGGCGGAAGAGTGTCGGGACCAGCTTCTCCGGTGCAGGGCGGAGCTGGATAACACCATCAAGCGAGCCGCCCGGGAGAAGGAAGCCCTCTCCGGTCGCGCTTCGGAGAGGCTGATATCGAAGCTGTTGCCGGTGATGGACAGCCTCGATCAGGCCGCAAAACAGGTCGAAGGGATGGAGAGGATCAGAAAGCAGCTTCTGGACGTCCTGGGTACCGAGGGGCTCGCCCCCATCGAGGCGGTAGGGGAGAAGTTTGACCCCTACAAACACGAGGCTCTGATGATTGTGGAGTCCGACGAATGCGAAGAGGGAACGGTGACCGAGGAGGTCCTGCGCGGCTACGCCCTCAACTCTCGGGTGATCCGCTTCTCCAAGGTCCTCGTCTCCAAAAAACGGTAAATATCCAATAGTTCGATTTTGAGAAGGTGATAACGTGTCCAAGATCATAGGCATAGACCTGGGAACGAGCAACTCAGCCGCCGCCGCCCTCATCGGCGGAAAGCCGACCATGATCCCCAGCGCTGAGGGGACGAGCATCGTCGCCGGAGGAAAGGCCTTCCCGTCCTACGTCGCCTTCACCAAAGACGGCCAGAGGCTGGTGGGAGAGCCTGCCCGAAGACAGGCAGCGACCAACCCCGACGGCACCATAACCGGAATTAAGCGAAAGATGGGGCAGGACTACAGGGTGGAGGCCTACGGCAAGTCCTACACTCCCCAGGACATATCCTCCTACATCCTCAGAAAGATCAAGGATGATGCAGAGTCGTACCTGGGTGAGAAGGTGGAGAAGGCCGTGATCACCGTCCCCGCCTACTTCAACGACAACCAGAGGCAGGCCACCAAAGACGCCGGTACGATCGCAGGGTTAGACGTGGTCAGGATCATCAACGAGCCGACTGCCGCAGCCCTCGCCTATGGGATGGACAAAGAGGGCGAGGCGACTCTCATGGTCTTCGACTTTGGCGGGGGCACTCTCGACGTCACCATCATGGAGGCGGGAGAGGGCGTATTCGAGGTCAAGTCGACGAGCGGCGACACCCAGCTTGGGGGCCGGGACATGGACGATATCCTGACCGACTACGTCGTCGAAAAGTTCAGGCAGGATACCGGTGTCAACCTCAAAAGCGACCGGATGGCAATTCAGAGGCTGAAGGAAGCGGTCGAGATCGCAAAGATAGAGCTATCCAGCGTCCTCCAGACGACGATCAACCTCCCCTACATCACCGCAGACCAGACCGGTCCAAAGCACCTGGACATGACGATAACCAGGGCGAAGTTGGATGAGCTGATCAAGGACGTCCTGGAGCGGTGTCGCGGTCCCATGACGCAGGCTCTCCAGGATGCAAAGCTCGACAAGACCGGTATCGACAAGATCATCCTCGTCGGCGGCCCGACAAGGATGCCCGCGGTAACGAAGTTCGTAAGAGAATTCATGGGAAAGGAGGCCGAACGGGGCGTCGACCCGATGGAGTGCGTGGCGATCGGTGCGGCCGTCCAGGGCGGAGTTCTCGGAGGCGAGGTGAAAGACATCCTCCTTCTGGACGTGACGCCCCTCTCCCTTGGGATTGAGACACTCGGCGGCGTCGCGACGAAGCTGATCGAGAGAAACACCACCATCCCCACTCGAAAGAGCCAGATATTCACGACGGCCGCCGACAACCAGACGACCGTCGAGATCCACGTCCTCCAGGGGGAGAGGCCCATGGCCAAAGACAACACATCCCTCGGCCGGTTCAACCTCTCAGGAATTCCGCCCGCGCCCCGAGGCATACCCCAGATCGAGGTCTCCTTCGACATCGACGCCAACGGCATTCTGAACGTATCGGCGAAGGATCTGGCCACCGGAAAGCAGCAGGCCATCACCATCTCCGCCCCGAACAAGCTCTCCCAGAACGAGATCGAGCGGAAGGTGAAAGAGGCCGAGCAGCACGCCTACGAGGACACCAAGAGGAAAGAGGAGATCGAGGCGAAGAACCAGGCAGAGACCCTCGTCTACACCGCGGAGAAGACCCTCAAGGATGCGGGGGACGCTGCCACCGCCGACCAGAGAGAGAAGATCGAGAAGGCGATCGCTGAGGCGAAGGAGGCGCTTGCCGGCGGGGATATAGCGAGGATAAAGGAGACGGCTGAGGCCCTCCAGAACGCCATCTACGAGCTGTCGACGGCGATGTACCAGAGGGCGGCAGAGAAGCAACAACAGCAAGAGCAGCAACAAAACCCGCAGGGCGGTTCAGGCTCCTCCTCCAGCGAGACGATAGACGCAGATTTCGAGGTCGTCAACGACAAGAAATAAGCTCGATGAAGGTTGAAGGGGTCCCAGAAGATCTTGTGGATTGAAGGCTGGAGAGGATGATCGGTGGCCGGCAACAAAAGAGACTACTACGAGGTTCTCGGGGTCGGAAGAGAGGCGGACCCAAAGGAGATCAAGAGCGCTTACCGGAAGCTCGCCCTCAAGTATCATCCCGATCGGTCCCAGGAGACCGACGCCGAGGAGAGGTTCAAGGAGATCTCCGAGGCCTACGCGGTCCTCTCCGACTCCGACAAGAGGAAGCAGTACGACCAGTTCGGCCATGCCGGGATCGACGGCCGCTACTCCCAGGAGGACCTCTTCAGAGGCGTCGACTTCGAGGACCTCCTCCGGGGCTTCGGCTTCGCCGGAGGCGGTGGCGGCGGGTTTGGCGGCGGGTCCATCTTCGATCTGTTCTTCGGAGGCGGTGGCGGTCGGGGCGGAAGGCGGGGGCCGGCCCGGGGTCGCGACCTCCGCTACGATCTGGATATGACCCTGGAGGAGGTGGCGACGGGGCTTGATACCACCATCGAGGTCCCCCGGATGGAGACCTGTCCTGCCTGCAGTGGGACCGGGGCGAAGCCGGGAACATCGCCTGTGACATGTGACCAGTGCCGGGGCGCCGGCCAGGTTACCCGCGTCCAGAAGACCCCCTTCGGTCAGATGATGACCTCCACCACCTGCCCCAAATGCGGCGGGCGGGGGCAGATCGTCTCCGACCCCTGCGCCGAGTGCCGGGGGTCGGGTCGGGTCCGAAAGACGAGGACGATCAGCGTCAAGATCCCGGCGGGGGTCGACTCCGGCCAGCACCTCCGGCTCGGGGGGCAGGGGGAGGCGTCTCCCGACCCCGGCGGTGAACCCGGCGATTTATACGTCTTCGTCAACGTCCGCCCACATCCCCTCTTCAAGAGGGCCGAGGACGACCTCCTCTTCGAGTCTCCCCTCTCCATCACCCAGGCGGCACTGGGGGCCGAGCTGGAGGTCCCGACCCTCGACGGGAAGAGGGCGAGGATAAAGGTCCCCGCAGGGACCCAGACCGGCTCGGTCTTCCGGCTTAAGGGGAAGGGGATCGCACGCCTCCAAGGATTTGGCGGCACCGGAGACATGCACGTGAGGGTGAACGTCAAGACCCCCACGAACCTCTCGGGAAGGCAAAGGGAGCTTCTCGAAGAGCTGGCCGCCGAGTTCGGCGAGGGGAAGGGAGAGACGAAGTCGAAAGAGGCCGAGGAGGAGAAGAAGAAGGAGAAGCCCACGGAAAAGAAGGAGAAGGGTTTCCTCGGCAAGATCGTCGACGAGGTGAAGGGCGTCGTCCAGTGAGCCGGCCGGCCCTCAAAAGCTCAAAAGCCCGGCAAAATATCTGAACTGACGTTTCTTCATCTCCTACGGCCTTTATTCCTTGATCGCTTTCATCTTCGTCTCGATGGATATATCCTTGTCCAGCCGGTGGTCGATCTTGATGGTGGTTATGATCCTTTCCGCCCCCATCTCCGCCAGGACGGCGTCGGCCTTCTCCACCACCTCGAAGATCTCTCCCATCGATCCCGCCTCGATGGAGGTGGACATGGGGCCGGGGATGAAGAGAAGCCCCGACTCCTTCAGGACCTGGTGGACGGCCCGGACGTACCGGCTGGCGCTCGTCCCCGTACCCATCGTTATCAAAGAAAGCTCCGCGACTATCATGGGTGATATATCCGACCGCGGATGATAAAAAAGTTTTTATGAATCCGGGCTCAGCGGATCTCCCTCAGGATGGCGTCCGCCGAGGCCGCGGGGTTCGGCGACTCGGTGATACTCCTTCCGACGATGAGGCTGTCGGCCCCGGCTTTCAGGGCCGCCGAAGGCGATCCGCCCTGGACGCCGACCCCCGGGGATATGATCGCCCGGTCCCCGACGATCGACCTGATGAGCCTTATCCTCTCGGGCCTCGTGGCGGGAGCGACGACCCCATCGACGCCGCAGTCCGCCGCCATCCGGGCGAGCCCCTCGGCGGCTGGTCCCATCAGCTCCTCGGCCCCGGGGTGGCTCATCTCCGTCACGGCGAAGACGAGGGTGCCGCATTCGCGGGCGACGTCGACGCAGGCGGAGAGGCTGTCACGCCCCACGAAGGCGTGGGCGATGATACCGGCGGCCCCCGCCTCCAGGACCTGCTCGCAGATTAGGGTGTTGGTGTTTGGGATGTCGGCGATCTTCAGGTCGGCGATCACCGGCGCGATCCTGGATATCTCTCCGACGACGGAGAGCCCAGCCGCCAGGATGAGGGGGTAGCCGACCTTGACGTAGTCGACCCTATCCTTCAGGACCGAGGTGAGTTCGAGGGCTTTGTCCCTATCTAGGACGTCGAGGGCGAGGATGAGGCGGGAGTTTCGGATCATGTCTTCGAGGTTTACTCGCAGGATATTTACCTTTTCGATCTTTCGGTCGATCTGGCGGAGGTTATCGATCGCCACGTCCGAACTTTCGGCTTTATCCCTTCTTCCCCGTCGCCTTGAAGAAGGTGTAGCAGAAGACCCCGTCCTCCTCGGCTGTGCGGTACAGGTCACAGACCCCCTCGTCGAACTCCTCCGCCCCCATCAGGCCGGCGTCCGCCGCCGCCTCCCGGACCCCCTCGATCATGGCGGCGAAGGTCTTCCTGGTGAACCCGTCGGCCATCGCCGGCCTGGACCCGTCGGCGTAGACCATCCGGGGCGAGACGCAGACCCCGGCGAACCCGGCCCGGACGAGGAGCGGATAAAGCTGCCGGCCGATCATGGCGTTGCCCCCCGCCCGCTCCTGGAGGATAACCTGGCAGCCGATCGCCTGCCGGGCGGCGGGGCTGTCGGGGTGGAAGTAGGCGGAGCCGTGGTCGCCCTCGATCGCCGTGATCGTCCCGCCGGGCTTTATGAACTCCCGGAGGATCGAGAGCGCCTCGACGGGCCGCGGCAGGTGCTCCAGGACGAAGCAGACGAATAGATGGTCGAAGGAGGCCTTGCGGAAGGGGAGGCTGAAGATGTCCCCCTGGAGGACCCGGACATTTCCGAGACCCTCGGCCGCCACCCTCCCCCTCGCCTCGGCGGCGGAGGGCCGGGAGATCTCGAGGGAGATTATCTTCGCCCCGGGGCTGTTTCTGGCGAGGGGGAGGGTCTGGGCCCCGACGCCGCAGCCCGCCTCCAGGACGAGGGACCCGGGCGGGTAGGAGGTGTCGGAGTGGAGGAGGTCGACGAGGGTCGCCGCCTGGTCCTGGAGGCGGGTGCTCTCCCTCGGGTGGTAGCCGTGGACGTAGGGGTCGGCCATGGATGGCTGTTTGCTGGCGGTTTATATCAGGATTTCCGCCGAATGTGAAGCGACAGAGCTGATGAGTGGAGATGGTCTCGGGGCATATTTCACCAATATGAGTGCGGATCTAGAAAATATCTTTGAACTCAACTGAAGAAGTAGCATTCTAGGTTACAGGAGATATGGAGAATAGAATATGATGTGGAGGAGGGGAGTTTAACCCCTCATAGCCTGATTGGCGCGGAGATTAAACTAGTCTGCTTAGCCGCACTGATATCGATTACTGTATTTGGAGGCCACCAGTCCAATCGGCCTGGGCCTCCACGCCAATGGCCCCCCAAATACCCAAACAATATGCAAACATAGTCGCACTGACTCCTAAAAACTTTGTAGTCATAGTTACCTCCAGCTCTACGTTGAATCTGTTGACCAACACTAGTGCGACAATCGCAGTGGCTAGTGACTCCACACAGCAAACGACAAAATACTCATAATGTATAAATAATTAACGGCCCGAAAATGTGGTCTGGCTACAATAGTTGACTACTGTCTAATTCGCTTGGGCGCCGGAAATAATGCTACATGTGACCGATTTTAGGATCATTCTTCGGTTGCCTGCATCAACGATCCGCTTTTATAAGAATTATATGAATAGCATAAACTATTATCAGTAATAAAAATTGACTGGCTTTAGATTTGCTCCCAATTTATGAATATGCTTTTCATGACCACAAATCATAACCGCGGACCTCGCGGCAAAAATCAGGAGTGTTCGGAAAAAAACCTATTCAGTACACCCTCCTCCCCGGCCTCCTCTCCCACTCCTCCAGAACCGCCCGGCACCCCTCCCGGTCCACGTTCACCATCTCCATCTCCTCGGCCTCCGCCTCGCCCCGGATGACCTGGTAGATGAGGCTGTCGTCGAAGCCGATCTCGGCGACGTCCTCCCGGGTCGTCCCAAAGACGAGCCGTTTGATCCTCGCCCAGAAGATGGCAGAAAAGCACATGGGGCAGGGCTGCGAGGTCGAGTAGATCTCGCAAGTCGAGAGGTCGTAGCGCCCCAGGATCGCCGAGGCCTCCCGGATCGCCAGGATCTCGGCGTGGGCGGTGGGGTCGTTTCGCTTCAGGACCTCGTTGTGGGCCTTCGATATGACCTTGCCTTCCCGGACGACGACGGCGCCGAAGGGGCCGCCGTCGTCGTTCCCGATCCCGGCCCGGGCCTCCTCCAGGGCGAGGGCCAGAAACTCGTTCATCGACCGCGCCTCTTCATCTCTTCATCACTTCTTCATCACTTAATCCATTCATCCTTCGTCCGATTATATCATCCGACTATCAGGTCCATGACATCCCTTCGGGGGCTGTGGCCGACCGCCTTCTCCGCCTCCCCCATCCTGACGAGCATCTGTATCGTCTGGCCCTCCCCGGCGAACCTCTCGTGGACCTCCTGGTAGAGCGCCTCCATCTCGGGGTACTCCTCCAGGACCTGGCTCACCGGCTGCATGCTGATCCCCATGACGGTCCCGGCGAGCTGGAGCCGCTGGTAGACGATCCCCGCCCTCACCTGGTCGGTCCTGCTGTTGCCGTCGGTGACGATGATGGCGTAGGCGGGGGTCCGCTCCAGCCGCTCCACCTCCCCCTTCCTCCAGGAATCCGCCATACTCTCGTCCCCCAGGGGGATTATGGTGCCAAGCCCCTGGACGAGGGCCTGGAGGAGGCCGGGCATACCCTGGGAGTCGAGGGTGAGGCCGTCCCGGTGGAGGTTCTTCTCCCCCTCGTTGATCCTGAAGATCTCCCCGCTCTCCCTCATGGGGCCGGGAAGCCCCGACTCCAACTCGACCCCCCGGACCGCTAGGTCCCGGATCGCCTCAAGGTCGGCCTTCTCCTGGAATATCAGGACGTAGACCCCGGCCTCGCCCTTCAGCTCCAGGAGCTCTTGTACCTCCCCATCGGTCAGGGGCCGGTCGAGGTAGGGGGTCCGGGTCGTCACCCTGTCGAAGATCGCCCCGTACAGAGGCGACGGCCTCGCCTCCCCCGGCACGAGGGCGACCCGGGCGACGGGTCTAGTCTCCATGCTCGATGCCGACCCCTCGGGATCGATCTCCCCCTCAGGGAAAAGGTCGATCTCCGGGGTGAAGCCGAGCTCCCCGGCCCCGATCCGGACGTTCTCCAGGAACGTTCCCTGGCTCACCACGATCTGCCTTGAGAGGGGGTCTACCTCCGGGAGAAGTCGCTTGGGATCGACGAAGAGGGTGAAGGCGAGGCTGCCGTCTTCGAGGCGGACCGTCCAGGGCTGGATATTGTGGGAGCTGGGGGCGAGGAGCCCGAAGGCGACCGCCTGGAGCCTGGGGTCGTCAAACTTCTCATGATACGACCTCTCCCAGGGGTCGAGGTACTCTTTTGGATTGTGGATCCCGCCGGCGAAGAGGAGGACCGCCAATGCCGCCGCCAATAGGATCGCCGATCCTATCAGGGCCTTTCTCATCATAGTTCATCCCTTGCAGAGGCATCAAGGGCCCTGATATCTTGGTCAGAACCCCCTCCAGACCGTCGGGGAATATCTTCCTTCGGCGGCATGAGGTTTGCGAAGGCCCGGGCGACGACTTCGCTCATGGCCGGATGGATCACCAGAGCCCTCCCGATCGGCCCGCTGTCCTCGTCCCCGGCGTTCATCAAATAGACGACCTGCTGGACGAGGTCGGCGGCCCCGGTCCCGGCGATGGAGCAGCCGAGGATGCGGCCTTCCCCGGCGCTGACGACGACCTTCACCAGGCTCTCCTCCTCTGCCATGGCGTACCCCTTGGTGACGTCGCCATACTTCGCCCTCCCCACCAGGACCTTATATCCTGCGGCCTTCGCCTCCGCCTCCGTCATCCCCACCGACCCCACCTGGGGGCAGGTAAAGACGGCGTGAGGGACGGCGTGGTAGTCCATCTTCTCTCCAGGGTGGCCGAAGGCGTTATTCCAGGCGACCCTAGCCTCGCGGTTGGCGGTGTGCCTGAACATGTGCTTGCCGATGGCGTCGCCGAAGGCCCAGATCCCCACCCGGCTCGTCTTCATCCGGTCGTTCACCACGATCCAGCCGGAGCGGTCGACCTCGACCCCCGTCCTCTCCGGCTTGAGGATGTCGGAGTTGCTCCTCCTCCCCAGGGCGACCATCACCTCTTCGGCGGCGAACTCTTGGACCTCCCCCGCCTCCAGGTCGAGGGCGGAGACGACCTTCTGCCCTCCCTTCACCTCCACCTTCACCGCCTCGTGTCCAGTCCGAACGTCGATGTACCTGGAGAGGCGCCTCTTGACGATCCCGCAGATCTCGGGGTCCTCGTCCTTGAGGAGCATCCGGTTTCTTCCGATGATGGTGACCTTCGTGCCCAGGGCAGAGAAGAAGTGACCGTACTCGGAGGCGAGGTACCCTCCGCCGAGGATGATGAGGCTCTCGGGGAGACGCTCCAGCGATAGGACGGAGACGTTGTCGATGTACCCCGCCTCCGCAAGGCCGGGTATGGGCGGGACGAGCGGCCTCGACCCCGAGGCTATGAAGATCTTGGGGGCGGTGATCGTCTCGTCGCCGATCTTGATCATAAAGTCGCCGACGAACTCCCCCCAACCCTGGTACCAGTCGAGGCGCTCGTTTTTGGCTGCAGACCTCTCCATCCCGCCCCGCCCCTCGTCGACGATCGCCCGCATCCGTCTCATTATGAGGTCGAAGTCGACCCCCTCGATCCGGGCCTCGACTCCGACGGCCCGGGCCGCCTCCAGGGTCCTGATGACGTCCGCAGGATATATGAGGACCTTCGAGGGGATGCAGCCGTTGTTGAGACACGTCCCTCCCATGGGGCCGCGGTCCACCAGGGCGACCTTCATCCCCGCCCTCGTCCCCCGGGAGACGCCGATCATCCCGGCGCCAGAGCCGACGACTATCAGATCATACTCTTTCATGCGCTAACATCCACCTCTTCAAAGCTCGATCGGTTCGTCAGATTCTAGCCGTCACCCTTTCAGGTACTTCTCCGGCTCCTTCCCGAAGGCCCTCTTGCACCCGGGGGCGCAGAAGTAGTAGGCCGTCCCTTTGTAATCTGTCTTGAACTTCGCCGTCTTCTCGTCGACGGTCATCTTACATACCGGATCTATCGCCAATATTCTTCACCTCTCAGCGACCTTGAACTATCTAGGCTTTGAAATATTCACCATCGAGCCTCCCTCTTGGAGGGGGGGACGTACCCCTTCAGCAGAAGGGATAGGCTCACCACCGTCACGGAGCTGGCGGCCATGGCGAGCCCCGCAAACTCCGGCCGGAAGGCGATCCCGAAGTTGGGGTAGAGGATGCCGGCTGCCACTGGGATCAGGGCGGCGTTGTAGGCGAAGGCCCAGAAGAGGTTCAGCTTCACCCTCCCCATAACTTTCCGGCTCAGCTCGATCGCCGCCACCGCGTCCATCAGGTCGTCTCGGATGAGGACGATCTCGCCGCTCTCGATCGCCACATCCGTTCCGCTCCCGATGGCGATCCCCACGTCGGCCTGGGCGAGGGCGGGGGCGTCGTTGATCCCGTCCCCGACGAAGGCGACGACCATGCCGTTCTCCTGGAGCCTCTTTATCTCCCGGGCCTTATCCGAGGGGAGAACCTCGGCCAAAACCCTATCGATACCGATCTCTTCGGCCACGATCCCGGCGTTCCTGGGGTTGTCGCCGGTGATCATCATAACCTCAAAGCCCATCTCCTTCAGCCGTCCTACCGCCTCCTTCGAGTTCTCCTTGAGGGCGTCGGCGATGCCTATGATGCCGACGATCCGGCCGGCGGAGGCGACGAGGAGGGAGGTCTTCCCCTCCCCTTCGATCCGGAGGGCTGCTTCATCGATCTCCTCTGGGATATCGATCCCCATACCCCGCAGGAGGATCCTGTTTCCGACGGCGGCATCGATCCCATCGATTCTGCCGACGACCCCCTTTCCTCCGGAGGCCTCAAAGGAGTCGGCCTCGGGGATGGAGACCCCATCGGACCTCGCCCTCCTCACCACCGCCTCGGCGAGGGGGTGCTCCGACATCGCCTCGATCCCGGCGGCGATCCGGAGCAGCTCCCTCTCGTCGACCCCGAAGGGCAATATATCCGTCACGTCGGGCCTCCCCACGGTGAGGGTCCCTGTCTTGTCGAAGACGACGGCGTCGATCTTCTCGGATGCCTCCAGCGCCTCGCCGCTCTTCACCAGAACCCCCAGCTCAGCCGCCCTTCCTAGGCCGACGGTGATGGCCGTAGGGCTGGCGAGGCCCAGGGCGCAGGGGCAGGCGACGACGAGGACCGATATGGTGGCGGTGAGGGCGAAGAGGAGGGGGTCTCCTGCGACGAGGCCCGCCAGGACGAAACGCCAGAGGAGGAAGGTGGTGGCCGCTGCCGCCAGGACCGCGGGGATGAAGAAGGTGACGGCTCTATCCGCCACCCTCTGGATCGAGGGCTTCGACCCTTGCGCCTCCTCCACCAGGGATATGATCTGGGCGAGGGCCGTCTCCCGTCCCACCTTCGAAGACTCAAACCTGATGGCCCCGTTCTTGTTGAGCGTCCCTCCTACGACGGCGTCCCCCACCTTCTTTAGGAGGGGGATCGGCTCGCCTGTTATCATAGACTCGTCGACGTAGCTCTCGCCGTCCAGGACGACCCCGTCGGCGGGAACCTTCTCTCCCGGCCGGACGAGGATCACGTCCCCGGCGAGGAGGTCGGCGGCCGCCACCTCCACCTCACGGCCGTCCCGCAGGACCGTGGCGGTCTTCGGCTGCAGCCCCATCAGCTTCTTTATCGCCTCCGAGGTCCTCCCCTTCGCCTTCGTCTCCAGGTACCTTCCCAGGGTCAGGAAGGCGGCGAGGAAGACGGCGGTCTCGTAGTACATGAACTCCGGGGTCAGGAGGACACCGAAGGTCCCCATGAGGCTCGATGTGAAGGCGACCCCTATACCCATGGAGTACATGACGTCCATCGTCAGGGACCGGTGGCGGAGGGCCGAAAGCCCCGCCGAGAAGATCGGCCGGCTGAGGTAGACGAAGACGGGGGCTGATATGACGAGCATCAGGATCGGCATCGGAACCGGAGTATGGAGGTCGGCCATATCCAGGAGCATCAGGAAGGACCCGACGGCAAAGCCGATCAGGATCTTCCGCCTCTCGGCCAGGAGGCGCCTCTCTTTCTCCTCCCGTTCATCTCTCTCGCTCTCTTCGGTCTCCTCTCCCGCCACCCCTCGATAATCGTAGCCCGCCTCCTCGATCGCAGCCCTCATATCGGCGACGGAGGCGACCTTCGGGTTGTAGGCGACCCGGGCCATCTCGGCGCCGAGGTTGACGCTCACCTCAAATACCCCTTCCACCCCGCCGATCGTCTCCTCCACCGAGGAGACGCAGGACGCACACATCATCCCCCCTATCTTCAGGACGACGGTCTCGGTGACGATGGCGTAACCCGCCTCTTTCACCGCCCTCTCCAGGTCGGCGAGCTTCGCCCTCGATGGGTCGAGGTCGACGGAGGCGGTCTGTGTCCCCAGGTTCACACTCGCCCCGGATACCCCATCCACCCCGCCGAGCGCCTCTTCGACGGCGGAGGCGCAGGAGGCGCAGCTCATCCCCGATATCTTCAGAATGGCCTTCTTCCGATCTGACCCCTTCAGATCGGCCCTATTCTGATCAGCTTCCGTCATAGTTCCCTCCATCCACCGAGATCGAACGGGTCCGATCTTCAGATGAACCGCTCAAACCGGTCCATCTTCGCCTTGCATATGGGACAGATCCCAGGCGGCTCATCTCTTGCGGCGAGGTATCCGCAGACCTTGCACCTCCAGACTGGGTACGTCAGAGAAGAGAGGGTTTCGCCGGCTGGGGCGGAGAAGGCCTTAGCCGTCTTCTCCCTCTCCTCGGGGGACGGCCGCCTCTCGGGGACCGGCGCAAGGTCCCGCTCCCCGGATAATACCTCATCGGAGACGTAGAGGGCGCAGTAGCAGGCTCCGTAATCGTTCAGGTCCTGGTCCCGATAGTCGCAGGGGCAGATTATGTCCAGGTCGTCGTTTCTGTCTCCGGAGGCGAGCCTGCAGGGGCAGGAATGGTATCCGTAACGCCCCTCGTTCACAATAAGCCCCCTCGCCAGGTTTCTCGTGAAGTCGAGGTCGGGGTTGAGGTGGTAGCCCATCTCCTCTGCCTCGTCCTCCAGCTGCAGGCGGAGGGACTCGGCCTCCTCGGGGGAGGGTTCAAAATCGCTCATAGCCTCAGAGCCTCCTTAATCTCCTTCTCCTTGAAACCGATGATGCACTTATCGTCGTCGATGACGGTGGTGGGGAAGGTGGCATTGGGGTTTTGCCGCTTCATCTCATCAAGGGCGCTCTTTCTATCGTCACCCTTCAGGAGATCGACGTAGACGTAGCTGTACTCCACCCCCAGGTCGGCGAGGAGCTTTTTGGTCTTATTACACCAGACACATGTGCTTAGGGCGTAAAGAACTATCTTGCCCCGGTTTTTTCCATCGACGCGTTCGAGTGTCATATGATCACCATCCTATCAGGTCAGCAGGGTTATGTAAAGCCTTGATGGAATTAATAAGTTGTTACAGCGATTCTGGCAGGATGGTGGATTTTGGATGGGGTGACCGATGTTCTTATCACCCATCAGAGGGTAAGATATTTTCATGACTGACGAAGTTCAGGTCAGAGCTGAAAAGCCTCAGTCCGAGAACCCGGTGGTCATCGAGGGGTTCCCGGGGATCGGGCTGATCGGAAATATCGCAAGCCAGTACGTCATCAACAAGCTGGAGATGGACTACCTCGGCGCCATAGATTCGAGGTTCTTTCCGCCGATGTCGGTCCTGGTGGGGGGTCTGGCACACCTCCCCGTGAGGATCTACGAGAAGAAGGACCTGGGGGTGGTGGTGGTCAGCTCCGACATACCCGTCCATCCGGCCGCCTCCTACGACCTCGCCCGGGGGATCGTATCCTGGGCGGAGTCTATTGGGGCGAAGGAGATGGTCTGTCTTGCGGGGATAACGGTGATGGGCGAAGAGCAGCGGGTCTTCGGCGCCGCCACCACTGAGGAGATGCTGGAGAGGATAAAGGGCCAGGTGGAGGTCTTCGAGTTCGGGACGATATCGGGGATCTCGGGATCGGTGATGAACGAGTGTCTCCTCCGGAAGGTGCCGGCGGTATGTCTCCTGGGGGAGACCCACAGCATGGCCCCCGACCCGCGAGCCGCCGTCGTCACCGTCAAGATGCTCAACACCCTCTACGGCCTCAACGTCGATACGACGGAGCTGGAGGAGAGGGCGGACGAGATCGAGCTGCAGATGCAGAAGCTGGCAGAGCAGGTTCAGAGCTCCTCCGCCGAAGAGGTCCCTGGGAGAAAAGAGATGCCGTTCCCGATGTACGGGTGATGATCATGGAATGCGTTGCACTTACGGGGATATCTAGACAGGTGATCAGGGAGCTATTGGCCAACGGGATCAGGACCCTGGAGATCAGAAGCCCCAACAACTTCATTGCCCTCCTCCAATCGGGTCCCGGAGACGTCATATTCCTGACGGAGGCGAGCGGCCCCGACGTCGTCACCGGGACCGGGGGGATGCTGGCGAGGATCAGGGAGATCCAGATGGTGACCCACAAGGTCGTCCAGGCGGGGGCCGACTTCTATGAAGAGAGGGAAGCTCAGGCGTCCCGGGTCCAGCTCGCCATGGTCGGTCACGGCCGGGTGAGGGGCGCAAAGGTCTTCAAGCTCGGGTCCCCGATGGTCCTGGAGGTTGACGCCGTCTGCTACTACGACGCGGGATGAGCAGCGGCCTGCCCTGGCGAGATCATCGGATCAAAAAATGGCCGTCCGGCAGCATTCGAAGGCTGCCGGACCCCTACATTTTAGGACTCCTAAATTTTATGCAGTCACCGGCTTTACAGCCCGGACCGTCATGCTGACGATCGCCTTCTCGACGCCCTTCAGCTCTTCTTCGGATATCTCCGGCCCATCCAGGATCTTCCGGTCGGCGGGACCGCAGTTCACGCAGTCGAGAAAGAAGGCCGCCTCCTCCATCACCCTGACGTCTTCGAAACCCGCCGATCTCATCGAGGCGAGATACTCTTCTTTCTCCGCCGCCCCGGAGACGCAGCCGACGTAGGCTTCGACAGATTCTCTGATGAATTTTGGAAGTATCCCCTGGAGGACGATGTCGGAGACGATCATCCTCCCTCCGGGGCGCAGGACCCGATAGGCCTCTTTGAAGGCCGCCTTCTTATCTGGGACGAGATTGATGACGCAGTTGGAGACGATCAGGTCGACGGACCCGTCCTCCACGGGGAGGGACTCGATCTCCCCAAGCCTGAACTCCACATTTTTGTAGCCGCCCCTGGTGGCGTTGGCCACCGCCCGGGCGACCATCTCCCCCGTCATGTCCACCCCTATCACCTTCCCCGCCGGTCCGACCCTCTCCGATGCCAGGAAGCAGTCGAAGCCGGCACCCGACCCCAGGTCCAGGACCGTCTCACCCTCCCGGATCGAGGCGATGGCGATGGGGTTTCCACAGCCGAGACCCAGGTTCGCTCCCTGGGGTGCAGAGGCCAGATCATCCTTTGAATATCCTATCTTCTTTCCGATCTCTTTTGGCTCTGCCGTCCCGCAGCACGAGGACGAGCAACAAGATCCCGCCTCCCTCGCCATGCGGCCGTACCTGTCCTTCACGACCCTCTTGATTTCATAATCTTCCATATCCTCACCATCGACGAGAATGTTTAAAAAATATCCGAATTTATATATAATCATACCTGGCCCTTGAAGAGGTCGTTGATGACGGGGCCGAGGATCGACTTCACCATCTCCTCCATCTCCTCCGCCTTGATCAGGGCTAGGCAGCATATCTCGCCGTCCTGATCCCTCAGGCAGACCACCGCCAGCTTATCGCCAGCCCTGATCTTCGCCTTCTCCCGGACGTCCTTGGGGAGGACCATCTGCCCCCTCTCGTCGACGCTGACGATCGATTCCACTCTGCAGCAGCTCGATCTTCCCGATGGGCAGCAGTCCTCTTTGTCTTTGTCGCCCTTCTCAATCCTTGGAGCCAAAGTCGCACCTCATCTCTGGTTGGTCAGAGGATCTCTGAATATTAAAACTTTTCTGAAAAATCAGATTATGCTGAATATGGTGCCGGGTTTGGCAGGTTTGACGAGTCGGGATGGTCCGCTCCCTTCCGGTGATCTGAATGAAGGTGGCGAAAAATCGGAGGGGGTCCGCCCGGGGGCGTACCCCTCGGCCCGGTCAGGGGGGTGTGACAACTTCGCTTTTGATCTCGTAGGTGATGGTGACCGTTGCTGTCACCTTCACGTCCCCGGGGACGATCGGAGTCATCGCAGAAGCGTCGGCGGCGAGGTATGCCCTGCTCTCAGCCATGGGGACGGGCGAGTATCCGCCCTCAGATATCGAGAGGATCCTCCCCAGGCTCACCCCGGCGGCCTGCGAGATCACCCCTGCCTTCCCCATGGCGTCTACGACTGCCTCCACCAGCGCCTCCTCCTGGACGGGCTTCGGGTCCCGGAGAGCGAAGGTGACGCTCTCCACGGTGTTCGCCCCCGCCCCCACCGCTGCGTCCAGGACCGCTCCGATATCCATCTCATCGGCGAGGTCTAATGTGAAGGCGACCTGGTTATTGACCTCGAAGATGACCTTATCGGAGAGCCTTCCGTCTATCCAGTCCCTGGTGGGGTAGATGGAGAACCGGGATGTCTTGATCTCATCCTCGGGGACCCCGGCCGCCTTCAAGGCCTCTATGGCGTCGGCCATCATCCGTCCGTTCTCGGCTACCGCCGCTGCGGCGCTCTCGTCTCTGGTCTGGACCCCCAGAACGATGGTGACGATGTCGGCGTCGGCGGTCGCTTCGCCGGTGCCGGAGACCGTCAACGTCGATACGTCCGATCCGTCGTCGGCCCCCAAAGAGGAGGACCCAGACGCCAAGAGCACTATCAATCCCAATAAAACGGCTTCGAATATTCTCATAGACAATCCCCATTTATGATAGATCCTAAAGTAATTAAATAATTCGGTCTATTTCAGAACTGACCATCACCTTTTAATCTCGACTCTCCAAAGCCCTTCCCCCATGAGGAACGTCGGAAAGTCCATCAGGATTGAGAGGATCTTCAACAGGAGGACGGGCAGGACGGTCATCGTCCCCATGGACCACGGCCTGACGGTGGGGCCCATCGGAGGGCTGATCGACCTGCAGGAGGCTGTCAACAGGGTGGCTGAGGGCGGGGCTAACGCCGTCCTCGGCCACATGGGCCTCCCCCTCCACGGCCACCGGGGCTACGGCCGGGACGTGGGGTTGATAGTCCATCTATCCGCCAGCTCCAGCCTCGGCCCCGATCCAAACCACAAAGTTCTGGTCACCGAGGTGGAGGACGCCATCAGGATCGGGGCGGACGCCGTCAGCATCCACGTCAACGTCGGGGCCGAGGACGAGGCCCAGATGCTCATGGATCTGGGGCGGGTCGCCCGGAGCTGCGACCGCTGGGGGATGCCGCTCCTCGCCATGATGTATCCGAGGGGGGCGAAGGTCTCCTCGGAGCACGCCGTCGAGTACGTCAGGCACGCCGCCCGGATCGGTGCCGAACTCGGCGTCGACATAGTCAAGACGAACTACACCGGATCTCCCGAGACCTTCAAGGAGGTCGTCAGGGGCTGCAGCGTCCCCGTGGTGATCGCCGGCGGCCCCAAGATGGAGACGGAGCACCAGGTCCTGGAGATGGTTCGCGACTCCATCAGCGTCGGCGGCGCCGGCCTCTCCATAGGCAGGAACATATTCCAGGCCGAAGACCCGACCCTCTTCGTCAAGAGGCTCTGCAAGGTCGTTCACGAGAACTACTCGGTGGAAGAGGCGGAAGAGGTTCCCCTCTGAGACCTCTCTCTGATATCTCGTCTTATGGCAACTTTGATCGGACGGGTCGGAGACGGCGGGACTTTATAAATAGGGTCGGACAGCTAGGGTAGGGTAGACCAAAACCCCCCGAGATGAGATCTCTTGTTCGAGCTTTACGCCGCAAGAAAGCACCTCACCGCCCGGAGGAGGCAGACCCTTTTAGCGGTGGGTGCCGTCGCCCTCGCCGTCACCATCACCATCCTCTTCCGGTCCCTGATAAACGGCTTTGAGGGTACGATCAACGACATAATCTTCCAGTTCGTCCCCCATGTCACCGTCCTCCCCAAGGACGGCGAGAGCCGGATATACCTCTATAAGACCCTCCTCGATGCGGTCTGGACGATCCCGGGGGTGACGGCCGCCTCCCCGGCTCTATCGGCGACCGCCTCCTTATCCTCCGGCGGGAAGGTCGAGAACGTCGTCCTCCGGGGGGTAGTCCCCGACGAGCTGAACAAGATATCGAGGATAGGCCTCGACTACATGGTGGAAGGAGACCTCGACTCCATCGAGACCGGGAGGAGGGTTGCCCTGGATAGGGAGATGGCGGAGCGGTTGGATTTGAAGCTCGGCGATACCGTCAGGGCGAGCTTTCCCGACGCCAGGACCCTGACCCTCGTGGTGACGGGGATCTTCGACACCGGGGGCTTCTCGACGAACTACGCCTACGTCTCCATGAAGACCGCAAGGGATTTCCTCGGGGAGGGGAGCGTCATAACCGAGGTCCAGATCAAGATCGATGACATATACCGGGCCGACGAGGTGGCAGCTTCACTCAGAGAGCTGGGCTACAACGCCGAGAGCTGGCAGAGCCAGTCGGGGATCGTCGAGAGTATCCAGAGCCGCCGGCTCTCCAACACCATGATCATGCTCCTCGTGATAATCATCTCCGCCTTCGGGATCGCCAACATCATGAACCTCCTGGTCCTGGAGAAGACGAGGGAGGTAGGGATGATGATGGCCATGGGAGCCACCTCATCGATCATCCGGAGGATCTTCCTCATAGAGGCCGGCGTGCTCGGTCTAGCCGGCGGTACGGCGGGCTGCCTCATAGGCTACGGAATCGCAGTCTACGTCAACAGCCTCGCCATCGCATTATCCTCCGGCCCCGGCTTCTCGGTCTATCTCAACTTCGTCGTCGATCCCTGGGACCTTCTCGTCTTCCCCCTGGTCACCCTCCTCCTCTCCGTAGCCGCCGGGGTCTACCCCGCTCACCAGGCATCGAAGCTCGATCCCGTCGTCGCCCTCCGGGGGTGACCGCAGGGTTCTCTTGGGTGGAAGGGCCTATCATATCCCCAGCTCTGGTTGGGGAGATGGAGGTCGATGGAGCCCGATCTTTTTAAATAAGATCCGAAGAACGGTTATTGGCGTCGTTGATATTCCGCCTGATATCTGGGGGGGATCCCTTCCTCGAGCTCTTCGTGGCAGTAAAGCACATCAGGACCAGAAAGAGGCAGACAGCCCTCGCCGTAGGAGCCGTAGGCCTAGCCGTTGCCATCATCATAATCATGAGGTCGCTGATGAACGGGAGCTTCGAGACCTTCTTCCAGATAATCTTCGAGCTGGCACCCCACGTCCTCGTCACCCCCAAGGACGGAGAGGAGCAGATATACCTCTACAAGACCCTGATGGAGTTCATCTGGACGATCCCCGGGGTCGTCGCCGTCTCTCCCGCCCTCAGCACCACGGCCGCCCTCTCCTTTGAGGGGAAGGTCGAGAACGTCGAGATGGAGGGCGCGATCCCCGAGCAGCTGAACGTCGTAACCAGCATCGGTGACAAGTACATGATCGAGGGGGACCTGCGGGGCATCTCCAGCGGCCGAAGGGTCGTCCTGGGGGAGGAGATGGCCCGCAGGCTGGACGTGAAGATCGGGGACGGCGTCGTCGCCAGCTTTCCCGACGCCACCACCATGAACCTGGTGGTGGCGGGGGTCTTCAGAACCGGAGTCGATTGGGACCGGTCAGCCTTCGTCTCCCTCGATACGGCGCAAAGGTTTCTTGGCGAGGGGGACGTCATAACCTACATAAACGTCAAGACCGCCGACCCCTATCGGGCCGACGAGATCGCCGCCGAGATCTCAGCCCTCGGCTACGAGGCAGAGAGCTGGAGGACGCTCTTTCCCGAGTTCGAGGAGACCCTCGCCTTCGAGAAGTTCTCCAACAACCTGATCCTGGCTCTCTTGCTTCTGATCGCCTCCTTCGGGATCGCCAACGTCATGAACATGGTAGTCCTCGAGAAGACGAGGGCTATAGGGATGATGATGGCGATGGGCGCCTCTTCCTCCACCATCAGGAGGATATTTCTCATCGAGAGCGGAGTCCTGGGCATCGCCGGCGGAGCCTTCGGGACCGTCGTCGGTTATGCCATATCGGTCTACCTGCACAGCCAGGAGTACGTAATAACAGCGCCGAACGCTCCTCAGCCGATCTTGATCCAGTTCATCGTCGATCCCGTGGACCTCGTCGTATTCCCGCTACTGGCGCTGGCCTTGAGCATGGCGGCGGGGGTCTACCCGGCCCACAAGGCGTCGAATCTGGACCCTGTAGTCGCCCTGCGAGGTTGAAGAGATGTTCGAGCTATCGATCGCAGAACGGCATATCCTCGGAAATCCAAGGATGGTCCTCTTCACGGTCCTCTCCGTCGCACTGGCGGTGGGGGTGATCGTCGTCCTGATAGGGATCACCGAGGGGTATCGAGAGAACATCATCGAGAACACCGTCGAGAACGCCCCGCATATAACGATAGGGCCGAAGGAGGGCGAGGACTACATCCACCTCTACAGGACCGTTTCGGGGATGGCGTCCGGGAGTCCAGGGGTCATCGTGGCTTCGCCGAGGGTCTCGGGGATGGCGGCTGCAAAACACAAGAACAACGTCGAGGGGGTGACCTTCATCGGCGCCGACCCGGTACTGGAAGATATGCTCCTGAGGGTCAGAGACGACGTCATCTCCGGCGACTACGGCGACCTGCGGTACAGGAGGCTCGCAGCCGTGGTGGGGACCGACCTTGCCGACGACCTGGACCTCAATGTTGGAGACAAGTTCAGGATAACGAGACGAGATGCGACCCTCCAGGTGACGGCGGTCGGTATCATAAGGACCGGGACGGGGCTCGACAGGTCCCTGGTATACCTCCCCCTCGATACCGCCCAGGAGCTCCTGGGGGAGGGGGACGTGGTATCCGAGGTGGGGGTGAGGTTATCGGACATCTATGCCGCCCCAGCCGTCGCCGCCGACCTCAACGAGAAGACCCTCTACAAGGCAGAAAGCTGGCAGGAGAAGAGCAGGGACATCCTGGAGCAGCTGGACACCCAGCAGATCTACTCCTATATGTTCTACCTCTTGATATTCATAATATCGGGCTTTGGGATCGCCAATACCATGATAATGATAATAAGCCGCAGGACCAAGGAGATAGGGATCCTGATGGCCATGGGCGCCACCAGAAGGTCGATCATGAAGGTCTTCGTCCTGGAGTCTGTAATCCTGGGGCCTCCCTCGGCCCTCCTCGGCGGAGGGCTCGCTTACGTTGCTGCAAAGCTGATAGGTACGATCGAGGTTCCGGCGGAGATATACATAGCCACCCGGATGACCGTTGTACTGGACTTTGGGACTTTCCTCTACGTCGCCCTCTTCGCCATCCTCATAAATTTCCTTGCGGGGATATACCCCGCCTTCAAGGCCTCCAGGCTCGACCCCGTGGAGGCGATAGCTACAGAATGAAGTCCATCTAAAGATAGGCGAAATAAAAATAAATTTGGAGGCGATCAGGCTTTGAGCAACATAATCGATATCAAGAAGCTGCGGAAGGTCTATGGAGACGGCGTTGAGCTGGTGGCCCTGGACGACGTCGACCTGACGATCGAGGAGGGGGAGGTCCTATCGATCGTGGGGCCCAGCGGAAGCGGCAAATCGACCCTCCTCAACATGATCGGCCTATTGGACACCCCCACCTCCGGGGAGATCTGGCTGAAAGGTCAGAATATAACGAAGGCGACCCCGGCGGAGAGGGCGAGGCTGAGAAATAAGGAGCTGGGGTTCATATTCCAGTTCCACCACCTCCTCCCCGAATTCAACGCCGTCGAGAACGTGATGATGCCCCTCCTCATCGCCGGCGTAGACAGGAAGGTGGCGAGGCAGCGGGCGGTCGACCTCCTGGAGGAGGTGGGGCTCGGCGACAGGCTGAACAACAGGCCCAACCAGCTCTCCGGCGGCCAGAACCAGAGGGTTGCGGTGGCCAGGGCGTTGGCAGGCCACCCCTCCATCGTCATCGGCGACGAGCCGACGGGTAACCTCGACACCAAGAGCTCCGACATGATATACGAGCTGCTGAGAAATCTGAACCGCGAGATGAACCAGACCTTCATCCTCGTCACCCACGACATGGCGATGGCGGAGAAGACGGATCGTATCCTCCGGCTCGTCGACGGGAGGATAGTCTGCGAGATGAGGAGGGAGGGGGACGAATTCGTCTCCCATGACCTCTGCAATCTGGATTGATGGAGGATGGCGACGGATCCGTCCCCCGCCCGTCGTCCCCTCGCCTCAGGTTCGGGGGGAATAGATTTAAATAACCCCCTCACGTAGTCGGATGACGTGCGAGGCTGTGTTTTTACGGTTTTTCGCAAAATGGATGTGAAGTAATTGTACGGAGACAATCGAGGATCCTTCAGCAGTGGCGGGTTCACAGACTCTTCTCCAGTTGAAGCTGGAAAGACGTACGAAGTGGAGATTGAGGACATATCAAGGCAGGGGGACGGCATCGCCAGGGTTGAGGGCTTTGTCATCTTCGTCTCAGATACGAAGGTCGGAGACAAGGTCACCATATCGGTCGACAGGGTCATGCGAAGGTTCGCAATAGCCCACAAGGTCTGAAATTATCTCTCCTTTGATATGAAATGGCCGGCGCAACCTCTTCGCCGCGCCAAACCGTTTTAATGGAGGACGATCGCCTTCGTCCCATTTCTTTCGTCCCGTTTTAACGTTCCAGTTCCATTTCCTCGTTCCATTTCTTGGTCCCACAGTATCCGTTCCAGTTTTGCTCTTCTTTCTCGGCTGGGCAAGCTCCCTCGAAACTGAGATCCAGATCTTCCATCCGCCACCCGGAACGTAAGGGAGATATCTTCGAAGGGCGAGGTGTCGAAGGAACGACGATTCGACAGGTGCGGGTTTCATCGTGCAGATCGACCTTCATAAAAATACCGCCGCCATCCTGGCCCTGGCAGCGGCCCTGGGATTTCTCCTGCCGGAGCCGGCCAGAAGGCTCGAATTTCTCGTGATCCCGGCGCTATTTCTCATGATGGCCTTCTCCATGGGTGGGATCGACCTCCGACTTCCGCCGATCCGGGGGGCTACGGCCGGATTCCTCATCAACTACCTCTTCTTATCGGGACTGATCCTCTCCATCGCCCCCCTGGTCTTGGAGGATGAGGCGCACCTACTGGGCTTTGTGGTGATGGCGGCGGTCCCGCCGGCGGTGGCCGTCGTCCCCCTGACTAAGCTGTTGGACGGCGACGTCAGGCTCGCCCTCTATTCGGAGGCTCTGTCTTATCTCGGATCTATCGTCCTCATGCCCCTGATCATCTTCCACTTCGCCGGGGAGGTGGGGGTGGGCGTCTGGGAGACGGGAGAGGTCGTCGTCCTCCTGATACTCCTCCCCCTCATCGCCTCAAGGCGCGTCGGCCGATTCAAGATCGATCCCGTCCACCCCATCAACTTCGGCCTCTTCGTCGTCACCTACGTCGTGGTTGGGCTGAACAGCTCCGCCATGTCCGTGGGTGTAGGAGGAGTCCTCCTCGTAGCCTTCGTCAGGACTTATATATCGGGGGCGATCGTCTACGCCGCCTCGGCGGCTCTGGGGGTCGATCTTCAGAAGAGGATCGCCTACACCCTCCTCGCCTCCTTCAAGAACCTGGGGCTCGCCGCCGCCGTCGCCCTCCTACTCTTCGGCCCCGGGGCCGCCGTCCCGGCGGCGGTATGCATCCTCGCGGAGACCAGCTTTTACATCCTCCTCTCTGCCCTGGCCGGGAGGCAGGAGGGCAGGGAAGCCTCCAAAGATGGTGCTCGGACTCGCCGGAGCCGTCTAGGGACTTGATTACCTTTTTTCGAGGGCAGATCCCCGGAGCATATGGGATTGACGAGATGGATCAGTTTCTTAGGCCATCCCCTGGCCATGCGCCCGGAAAAAAGGGCGAGGGATGGGTCGGGCATCCCTCAAATCAAGATGGCATCAGGACTTTCTGCATCGGTGCCGTCGGCATCGTCGAGAATCTCGTATAGGTTCCGACCATCGGCCTGCTCCCGGCGGCGTCCCTCCTCTCCTTGAAGCCTACGTCCGAGAGCCAGATCCTGGCGGGGTTGGTGTAGTAGAGGGTGCTCGTGCCGCTGGCAAGGTCGAGGCGGTAGATGTTCTGGCGCCAGTCGGCGTAGTAGAGGCGGCCGTCCCGGTAGACGAGGCCGGCTATGGAGCTATCCCTCGATTCGAAGATCCTGGTGATGGCTCCGGTCCCGCTGGCGACCTTGTATATGCTGGCTGGAACGCGGTTTCCTGAGCTGAGGTAGAGGTTTCCGTCGTAGTCGAAGGAGAAGTCCCCGGCCCAGAACCCGCCGACGTCAGCGAGCTTGACGGTGTAGATCGGGGTGGCAGAGGCGCCGTCGACCCGGTAGATAGTCCCGTCGCCTCCGGCGCCGGTCGCCTCGCTGAAGTAGAGGCCGAGGTCGCCGTTGCGGTCGAAGGCGAAGGCGATGTCCCGGACGTAAGTCCTGTGGGTGAAGACCGTCGATTCAGCGGACCAGCCGGACCCGGTCTCGGCTACCATGTAAATGTCGTTCTGGTTGGCGTTGGCGTAGTAGAGCTTCTCGGGGACCCCCGGATGGAAGGCGAAGCTGTAGAGCCTCCCCGAGGGGCGCGTATAGATGATGTTATCTGGAGCGGTGCTGCTGGCGGCGTAATAGACCGAGCCCCTGGTCTCGCCCCCGTCGGCGTAGTAGATGGGGGCGAACCTCTCCATGATGGTCATCGTCCCCGGCTTCATCTCCAGAACGGGCGAAGTTTTCATCTCCTGGGCTGAGCCGACGTCGGCCGCAAAGATCGGCGATGCCAGCAATAGCAGTGTCAGGATCGCCGCTGTATATCTCGATTTCATGATCTTATGAACCCCCTGAGTTCGGACGGGCTGAGATGCAGAGCGATAGATGACGGCATCAATCGGCCCGAAACCTCCTGGTCGAAAGCTCCGATCGACGGATCGAATATCCGTCCTCGTAACAGAATTAAGTTACACCATTGCCCGGCATTTTACTTAAATTTTTGTCCCAGCCTCCGGTTTTATCCCGATAGAAGATCAGCCTCATGGCCATCAAGGCTCGAATAAATCTCCAAGATCGATCAATGTCGCCATTTCATCTCAGGTGGATGAAAAAATCCCTCTGCCATTTTTCCCGAACGGCATCCCCCAACATCGAATAAAAAGTCACTTATAGGATCGAAGAGTATCCATAAATCCGTCAGAGAAATGTAAGACGAGACGGCAGGTGATATCGTTTGAAGATTCTGCCATCTCGGCTCTGAGGCGGTGGAGATGGTGGCGGATAGTAGAGTGGCGGAGTTGGAGAAAGAGGTGGAGAAGGCCTGCCCCTTCGTGGCGCGGTCCTGCCTCCAGGTCGGTTGCATGGCCTGGGAAGAAGCTGGCGCTGGCGGAGTCTGCAGGCTGATCCCGACGAAAGAGGCAGCGAGCGCCTTCGACGCCCGCCTCCGGGAGGCGGCGCCCCTCCTCTACGCCTCCCTTCTGGACCTGGTCCGGGTGATGGAGGAGCGGGGGCGGGAGTGCGATTCTTGCGGCCCCGACCTCTGGGACTACGCCGCGGAGGTGAGGAGGTCCTTCCTCGACGAGCTGGTGGAGGCGCAGCTGAAGGTGGGGTGAAGGGCGGAGGAGACCAAAAATGGAAACTCGTTCGGGATCTCAGAGGATGATTAAGTCGGCAGAGGAGATAGCCGAAATTCTCAGGTCGCATATGCCGGAGCTATCGAGGCGCTACAAGGTGGCGTCCATCGGGATCTTCGGCTCCTACCTCCGGGGCGAGGCAGACGAGGAGAGCGACATCGACCTTCTGGTGGATCTCGAGGAGGGCGATGAGCCCCTCACCCTTCTGGAGTTCATAGCCCTCGAAAACCATTTGAGCGATCTCTTGGGGGCGAAGGTGGACCTGGTGGAGAAAAGCGCCCTCAAGCCCGCCATAGGCCGCCGCATCCTGGAGGAGGTCGAGACGGTATGGAATTTAACGCGGGAGGACGATAAAAATGCTGGATCGCGAGCAAATTGATTACTTATCACCAGATAAACCGCTAGAATATCCCGAACAGGATCGATTAGGATACAGTAATTTTGCAAGGCATCTCTCAGAAAGTATTTGCAAGATGGCACCACTTGATGGATTTGTCATATCAGTTTATGGATCGTGGGGGTCAGGGAAATCTACTTTGCTAAACTTCTTGGTATATTATCTAAAACAAATGCCAGAGGATGAGCAGCCTATAATTATGCATTTTAATCCTTGGTGGTTTTCAGGACATGAAGATCTGACAATTAGCTTCTTTGGCCAACTACAGGCCGAATTGAGCAAAGGTAAATCAATAACAGATCTGGATAAGTTGAAAGAAACGATAGCAGAATTTGCGGGTCTTGTGTCTAAAATCCCTGTACCTGACCCCGCTATAAAAAGCATGGCTGTTACAGCCAATATATTACTCAAAAAAAGTGCACCAGAGCTAAAAGATAAAATCGCCAAATCGCTGAGAGAACAGAAAAAGAAAATATTAGTGATCATAGATGATATTGATCGTCTTGCGGCTGATGAAATTAGACAGCTTTTCCGCGTTATTAAGTCTGTTGCAGATTTTCCGAACGTCGTTTACCTTCTAGCTTTTGATAAGCGGGTTGTTATAAAAGCATTGGAGAAGACACAAGATATTCCTGGGGAAGAATATCTTGAAAAAATTGTTCAAACCCCATTTGAACTTCCCATTCCAGATAAGAACTCTCTTCGGAGACTACTTTTTGAGAAATTAGACCTTATTCTCACCGATACACCTGAGGAACTATTTGATAAGAGATATTGGCCTAATGTTTATTTTCAAGGTATTGATCATTTTATAACCACACCTCGCGACGTTATCCGACTGACTAACACTTTAAACGTAACCTATCCTGCTGTAAAAGGAGAAGTCAACTCTGTGGATTTCATTGCAATCGAAACCCTACGAGTCTTTTGCCCCATAGCATATCACACGATTGGAGAAAATGAAGAAGAATTTACAAGACATAATAAATGGAACTCCTTTATAGATTCAAAAATGGAAGTACCTAAAAAGTTCCATAACTCTTGGATAGAAACAGTTCAGGATAAAGATCGTGAATCTGTCAAAAGATTGTTGACGGCGATTTTCCCCCGCGTGGGTTCGGCTTGGGGTGGTAGTAATTACGGTGGTGACTGGGAGTCTACATGGCGTAGGCAGCTCCGCGTATGCAGCCACGATGCATTCCCTATGTATTTCCGCTTGAATCTGCCAGAAGGCAGCATATCGTACACGGAAATGAAGGCTTTACTAGCTTTAGCCGATGATCCAGTGGCCTTCGCTAATAAACTTCTAGAACTTGCAAACCAAAAAAGACCAGATGGCACGACCCGTGTTAGGCAATTTTTTGAAAAACTCGAGGATTACACAGCCGAGGACGTCCCTGAAGAAGCTATACCTAAAATTTTAAAGGTATTTTTCGATATAGGAGATGAACTTCTGTGCCCAGAAGATAGAGATGAGATGCTATTTGGAAATAGCATTCGCATTATACGCATTTCACGGCAACTCTTACTTCGATTTGACGAAAATGAACGATATAATATCCTGAATAAATCCATGTCTGAGGGTCGAGCAATTTCGATGATCGTACATGAAGTAAGTGTCCAACGCCAAGGACTCGACAAGCATAAAGAGGGAGAGGTGGGAAGTGGTGCTGATGAAATACTTATCAATTCAGATCATCTCGATTTGTTGGAGAAAATCGCTCTCGAAAAGGTGGTTGAAGCTGCGAAAAACGGGACACTTCTTAATATACCAGATCTAGTATATGTCCTTTATTGGTGGAACAAATTCGATAAAATTGAAGATATAAGGCATTGGGTCCAAGAAGTTATAACTGATGATCACGGTTTAGCCATGTTTTTGGAGAAATTCCTTTCAAAAGGCTATAAGGGTTATTCCGATGGATACACAGAAGCCTATTACAGGCTCGACCCTAGAGTCCTGGAGCTGTTTCTCGATCTTTCTCAAATTATAGATCGTGCCAGAAGAATTGCCTATGATGAAGGGATAACAGAAAACAAAAGAAATGCACTAAAACAGTTCATCAAAGAGTACGAAATTCTTGAAGGTGGAGAAGATCCGAACGACTCATGGGTTAGGTCGAAATGGAAAATGGATTAGATAAAACGTTCCATCACTTTGGGTTTAAAGATAGTCCTTGTGCGATCTAAGAGAAATTTATACTTATCAAAACTGTTACCCACTTAAGGAGCCCGCAAGCATGATCTCGAAACGAGCCGAGGAGATGACCCCCTTTTTGGTGATGGACGTTCTGGAGCGCGCAAGAGCTATGGAGCGGGAGGGGATCAATGTAGTCCACCTGGAGGTGGGCGAGCCGGACTTCGACCTCCCCGCCCCAGTACGGGAGGCGGTCGCGGCCGCCCTCGCCGAGGGGCACACCCACTACACCCACAGCTGCGGCGATCAGGAGCTGCGGGAGGCGATATCCGAGCACTACTCCCAGCGTTACGGTGTCACCGTCGATCCCGAAAGGATCGTCGTCTGCTCGGGGACCTCCCCCGCCATGATGCTCGTCTTCTCCCTCCTCCTGGAGGCCGGGGACGAGGCGATCATCTCCGACCCCGGCTACGCCTGCTACCCGAACTTCATAAGGTTTTCCGGCGGCGTCCCCGTGGCCGTCCCCGTCCGGGCGGAGGAGGGATTCGAGCTCGACCCCAGGGCCGTAGCCTCGCGGATCAACCCGCGGACGAAGGCCATCGTCATCAACTCGCCATCGAACCCCACGGGGACCCTCCTCTCCGCCCGAAGGATGGAGGCGATCGCCGATCTGGGGGTCCGGGTCATATCCGACGAGATCTACCACGGCCTCGTCTACGCTGGAAGGGAGAGATCGATTTTGGAGTTCGCCGAGGACGCCATCGTCTTGAACGGCTTCTCCAAGCTCTACGCCATGACCGGCCTTCGATTGGGGTACCTGATCGCCCCTCCCGAGTTCATCAGGCCGATCCAAAAGATGCAGCAGAACCTCTTCATCTGCGCCAACTCCGCAGTCCAGAGGGCGGGGATCGCTGCCCTCCGGGACGCCGGCGACGACGTCGAAAGGATGAGGCGGACCTACGACGAGCGGAGGCGGTTCATGATCAAAAGGCTCCGCAAGCTCGGATTCGGGATCGAAGTCGAGCCGACGGGGGCCTTCTACGTCTTCGCCGACGCCCGGCATATTTCGTCCGATTCGTACAAGCTCGCCTTCGATATCCTGGAGAAAGCCCGCGTCGGCGTCGCGCCCGGGATCGACTTCGGGGCTAACGGCGAGGGATACCTGCGCTTCTCTTACGCAAACTCCATCGAGAGGATCGCCGAGGGGCTCGATCGGATCGAGGGGTACCTCCAGGGACTCTGATCCGGACGGTCCCGCCGATATAGAGCCGGATGAGGAAGGGCAGCATAAAAAAGATCATGGGGGACCGGCGAGCCGCCCGGAGCCCTCTTCGCCGCCATTTCGTCTCTTCAGCCGGTAGAAGAGGACTCCATCAGGCCGATCGGTCAAAGAGAGCCTCCTTCAGCCCCGGAACCTCCTCGGCTCCAACGGGGACGGTGATCGTCGAATTCTCGAAAGCGTCTCCTACCGGCTCAAACCTTCCGCCCAGATGCTCTGAGAGGAAGGCCTCAGCGACGGCGAAGAACGATATTCTGTTCTCCGGCCGAGCGAAGCCGTGACCCTCATCTGGATAGAGGACGTAGGTTACAGGAATCGCCTTCTCCTGCATCGCCGCGACGATCTGGTCCGACTCGTTCTGGCTGACCCGGGGGTCGTTTGCTCCCTGACCTATCAGAAGGGGCCGCGCTATATTCTCGACGCGGTTTATGGGAGAGCGCTCGAAGAGGAGCCTTCGCCCCTCTTCAGTCCTGTGGTCGCCCATCCGAGTTGCGAAGAGCTCGATCTGAGGCTGCCAGTAGGGGGGTATCGTCTCGATCAAGGTGGTGAGGTTTGAGGGGCCCACTATGTCGACGCCGCAGGCGAAGACCTCCGGGGTGAAGGTGAGCCCCACCAGGGTCGCGTACCCTCCGTAGCTCCCACCCATGATCGCCACCCGATCGGGATCTGCGATCCCCTCACCCACCGCCCAATCGACGGCGTCGATCAGGTCGTCGTGCATCTTGGCACCCCACTCCAGGTTTCCTGCGTTGACGAAATCCTTCCCAAACCCCGTAGATCCGCGGAAGTTCGCGCTCAGGACGGCGTATCCCCGGTTGGCAAGCCACTGATGGGCGGGGTTATAGTCCCAGACGTCCCGGTCCCAGGGACCGCCGTGGACGTACAGGACCATGGGGAGGGGCTCCTCCGGCCTGCCGTCACCATCCGGGTCGCTTCCGAGAGGCAACGTGTAGTAGCTCACCAGGTTCAGACCGTCCCGCGAGACGATGACTGCCGGGATCATCATCTTGGCGAAGGCCAGATCTTCCAGATCCTTCCGATTGGTGAAGAGGAACTCTGCCTCTTTCTTCTCGCTATCATAGCGGTAGTACCTGAATGGGCCATCGTCCACGACGTAGACGACTATCCAGGTCCTGTCGTCGAGAGACCGGCTCACCACCTCGATGTCGCCATCGTCGACCGTCGCGAGGAAGGCCAGGTCGTCGGCCACCGATCCGTCGATCACCTGCCAGTGCTTCCGCTCGTAGGTGAAGGCAACTGCCTGGACGTTCCTCTCTGAAGGGTGAACCATCCAGCCGCTGAAATCAGCTTTGGGGTCTTCTGCGATTAAAGTCTCAACCCCGGTATGCGTATCCATGGCGAAGAGCGCCGCAGTATTCCGACCGCGGCTGTCGACCATATACAGGATCTCCCCTGTCTTGTTGAACCCAACCGGTCCCGTCGTGATCACGTCCTCCATCGGGATCTTTGAGAAGACCTCCCAGCGGCCGTCTCCTCTCGGCCTGAAGATATCTGCACCGCCGTCTGACGTCATATTCGTCGCAAACCTGACGGTGTAATTGTCATCTATGTCGAAGGATGAAAAATATCTGTTCTCCTGGATCAGGGTCATCTTCCCGGTCTGTATGTTCAGGCGATAGAGGTCGTGGTACTCCGGATCGCGGTCGTTTATGCCGACGATCATCTCCTCAGGGAAGTTGCGGCTGACCTTTACAATCCTGGCCTGAACATCCTCGAAGGGGGTGTGGTCCTTCATCTCGCCGCTGCTCAGGTTGACGCTGTAGATCCGCCAGTTCTCATCTCCGTCCTTGTCCTGGATATAGAGGATGTGCTCGTTGGTGTAGGCCCACGAGTAGGAGCGTATCCCCCGATATGTGTCGTTGGTGACGGGCTCTGTAGCTTCCGGGTCCTCGATAGGTCCCACCCAGACGTTCAGGACTCCGTCTTTAGGGGCGAGATAGCTGATCTTTGAACCGTCGGGGCTCGTTCTTACAGTGATCTTGTCAGGATTGCCGAAGAGCAGTTCTCGCGGTATAAGAGGATCTGCTTCTTCCGTTTCCGTCTCTCCATCCGCTACCCCCATCCCTAGGGCCCATCCAGCCATCGATAGGAGAGCTAAGAACGCTATGCCAATTAAAACTCGATTCATGAATATCCCTCTACTTGATCTATTGCAAAGATCTGCAAAGGACCATTACACCGATCTTATTTAATAATTATGTCTAAGGAAAAATCCGGCTTATAGCCATCCCCAGCGCCCTTCGATCCATTTCATCCGTCTCTTGATGACCCCCATAATTCAAAGAGACCGGTTCCTCTTTCCCGGCATCGTCCTGTAGATCTTGGCCTCGGGGAGGATCTTCCCCTCGACCCTCAGCCTCTGGACCTGGGCGCCGACGGTCTCCATCCTCTCGGAGAACTGGCCTGCGACGAGCTTCTCGAGCCTCCTTCTATCCGGCTCCTTCCCACCCCCCATGCCCGGGCAGGTGGGGTTGTACCCTATCTCGAGGACGATCCCCCCCGAGGGGCCCGACCTCTCGACGACGACGAAGGGGAAGAGGCGGCAGGCCGTCGGCCTGACGGGGTAGATGGAGCACCCCTTCCCGTCGCGAAAGAAGACGCAGGCGCCGTCCGACTCCCTCGACTTCATGATGGGAAGGTCGAGGATCAACTTCCTTCCGCCTTCATCGACCCTGACGGACCCTTTCTTGTCGCCGTAGAGGGTATCTACGAACTCCCCGGCCTCTAAACCCGTCCTCCTGCTGATCTTATCGATGTCCTTCTCGGTGAGGTAGATCAGGTTGCTCTTATCCAGAAACTCCGCCATCCTCTCGGGAGGGATGAGGTCGTCGAACTCCTGGGGTCGGCGGTGATGGCAGCAGGTCCCGCATCTCAGGCACCGAAAACGGCCGCTTCCAAAGGCTGCCCTGATCTCCACTCTAACCGGCATGCGGATCGCCTCACACTAAAAAAAGAAAAAAATAAGGGTGCTCAGAGGAGCTTGTTGATCGGGTGGTTCGGATCCAGGACTTCCAGGCCGAGCTCTTTTGCGCTCTCAGCGCACATGATGTCGACCATGGCCGCCGCGGGGAAGACCATCGTGGCGTTCTCGATGGGGCCGTATAGGTAATAGTCGGCTCCCATGATCCCGGCCACGAGGTTTGATCCGATGTCCACCGGAGCAAAGGCTGCCTTGTTCACCTTCTTGTACTTCTTCATCCAGTCCCAGGCGGAGGCACCGTTGTGGTAGCCCGCGCCGACGGGAAGGCCGAGGATCGCCTTGACGGCTATCCCTGCCCTGATGGTGGCGCCGGAGCCGTTGCCCAGGGGCATGGCGGCGACGTCGATGAGGGGCCTTGTGATCCCGGCCTCTGCTGCGTAGTCGAGCATCCCCTTCTCCGCGCCTCCTGCGGCCTTCGTCAGGACGTCCATCTTCCCCTGGGTGGTGGCGTCGATGGCGTTGAAGGCGAGGACGATCGCGGCGTCGAGGTCGCTCTCCTTGACCGCCTGGAACTCCTCGGCGGTGATGGAGGCGTTGATGGAGTTGTGGATCGCCCGATCGGCGACGCCGATCTCGGTGGCGTACTTGACGCCGAAACCCCGCACGCTGGGGGCGCTGGAGTCCACCAGGAAGGGAGCGTCGGATATGTCGACGAACCAGTCCAGGTACTTGGCCATAGCCTCATCCGTCTCGGCGACGATCTGGTTGAAACAGGGGTTTCCGGTGGTGTCGCTCATCTCTTCTTGGTCTTTCCACAGCTTCTCCGCGGCAGCGACGTCAAAGAGCCCCTTGTCCTCGTCGGTCACAATCTTGTGCCGGGAATAGAACATCGTTCCTATACAGACGGTTGGGTACTCTCCGGGCTGACCCCCCACCTTGATCTTGCCGAACTCGAATACCTCTTGCTTCTTGTCAAATTTGAACATGTCAAACCCTCAGACCAAACGCCAGCAAATAGTATGCCAGCACTATGATTATTCCCCCACAGGCTCCGTAGAGGATGCCGATATCTCTGCCGATCTTCTTGCCCTGCCTCTGGGCCATCTCCGCGCTAACGAACTCGATCTTCTGATCGATCTTTGCCAGCTTCTCTAGGACCTGGGTGTACTGGTCCTGGTCCACTACGACGCTGGGCACTACATCTCGATTATCTTGAGCCATGATCGTATCACCTCAGGTCATGATGAAGATCGGCAAGAGGACCATCAGAAGCGCGAAGAAGAAGCCGATAAACGCCCCTATGGGCAATGCGGCGTTCACGCTCGAGCTGAGCTTTTGATCTCTTGCTATGAGCTGGCCTCTGTAGGTCACGCTCTCGGTGATCTCGTGAAAAGGTCCCATGAAGGGCATCAAGACGGTAGGGAGGCCCTTGCCGTAGGGTATATCGGCAGTTATCGGCTTCACCACTTCGACCTCTGGGGCCGCTTCTTGGACCTCTTCGGTCTTAATCTCCTCATCTGCCATCTCACATACCTCCCATCCACATAATCATCCCGAAGAGGACGAGAACGATGGTTATCCCCATCACAACCCCCTCGATCTTTCCGGCGTAGACTCCTGCAGCGTACTTGTTCTCTAGGCCCATGTTGGTGACATTGGCCTCTATCTGCTTCATCCTCGCCCGGATGTTGACGACCTCTGCCGCCATGGGGCGCAGCCCGTGGGCAGTCTCGGCCTCCTCACCTTCGGAGATCTCTATCGCCATCGGCTCCACGTCGAGGGCCCCCGGATCTTTGGAGACGCACTCTTTTATCTTGGAGACGATGGTGCCGACATCCTCGGTGTCGATTATATTGACCGTCGTGATCTGCTCTTTGAACCTCTCGATCGATTCTGGGGTCAGGTTCTGGATGAAGGGGATGGCGCCCGTGGCACCGACGATCCTTCCCTCCTGGTTGATCCCATTCTCCGCGAAGGCCTCTATTGCCTGTCCCGTTATGTGGCCCTTAACCTCCATCCCCGTGATTACCAAAAACCTGATGTTGGGGTTGGAGACGATGTTCGCCACCATCTTCTCGATCCCGATATTCTCGGTCTTGCACGGTCCCGCCAGGGCCGCGCCAGCATCGAGGAAGGGGGCGTTGTTCATGTGAGAGCCGCAGGTTACGACGGCGACGGGGCCCTCGGGGTTTCCGACCTCATACTCGCCGGTCATCCAGGGCCAGGGATCGGTCGGTTTCACTTTGTTGGCCATTTAGAAAGCACCTCCATGGGAGAAAACGTACACAAAGGCGACGATCAGGCCGACTATGAACCCGTACCATATGTTGGTGTAAACGCCCGCCATGAAGCTCGCGCCCTCTCTCCCCTTGTAAGTGTTGAGTAGGGGCGCATCCGGAGCGAGGGAGTTCACCAGATCGTCGGCGACCTTGTCGATGAGTTCGATCTGCTCCATTATCGGGTCCAGAGCGAACTGAACGACGTCATCTCTCTCCTCTGCGATCATCCCTTCGAGCGGATCGAAGACCAGATGCAGATCTGTTGGGCCTGCTCTGACTATTCCCATCTACAGACCTCCTTCAGCGAGAAGACCGGTTCCGACGACGCCTGCAGAGTCCCTCTTGACCAGCTTGAAGTACCAGAGGAAGGCCTTCAGCCAGATGGCCGCTGCTATCAGCATAGTCAGGACAGCTCCTCCGACACCAACGGTGATCAACGAGCCGATCCCGGCAGCGAACATCGCGAGACCTCCGGTGGATATGGCGTGGACGAGGGTCCTGTCCTGGGTCTCGTCGGGGCCGAGGTTGGCGTTGAACGGCTGCAATATGGCGAGAGCACCGGCGATGAAGACTATCGCTATGAATCCGGTGAATACGACGTCGTTGAGCATATCCTGGTAGCCGATCTGCCCGGATATGACGACGCTAAGGGCGATTATGACAACAGCTCCTGCGCCGCCGAGGCTCATCAAAACCTCTTCCATGACCGGGATGTTCATCTTGATGATCTTGTTGGCGAGCATTCCTACAAAATAGCCGAAGCCCATCGCGATGGCGATGCCGATGATCGGTCCTGCAACTCCAGCTACGGCAAGGCCGAACATGGCTGCTACAAGCCCCATCCCCATCGCCATCATCCCGATGGACGGAACTCCGGTCCCTATGCCGTAAGCACAGACCCTTCTTACGGCGTCGGCGCCCATCACGATAGCGGCGATGGCCCCAAGGCCTGCGAGGAACGAGAAGTATCCGGTCCCGGTTATCATATTCAGAACGTGTGCGAGGTAAATTCCAAGAATTCCGCCACCGAGGCCGTACATCGTCAGCTTAGTCTTGTCGATCTTGGACTCTCCTCCGCCTGCTGCAACGCTCATTTCAGGCACCTCCGTGGATCAATACAGCGAATATTCCTATGATGAGGGTTGCGATGAAACAAGCCTGGATCGCCCGGGGGATCCTCTTGAACTTCGGGTCGTGGAACCCTTCGATCGTCCCCTGGATGTTGTAGGAGGCTATGACGGCGTTCACGACGAAGATCCCTATGGCGAAGAAGGCGCTCAATCCCGAGACGCCGTTGATGTTCATAAGGGCGTAGTAGATCAGCGAACCTCCGGCCCCACCCAAGAGCCCTCCGATCGTCCCGCTGACGTAGCTGACGGTGGGAACGCCGTGACCTACGGTCCCTGGGGATATGTAAGGGGGCTGCGGGTCTTTGGTTATCGGATCGTAATCCACCTTTGCAGCCACGGGCGGAACGCCGATGCCATAGATGTATACCCAGTTTCCGACGATCATCGTGACGTCCATCATGATCATGGCGCCCACGGCACCGCTCAAGACTATCAAGAGGATGTTGTCCGTGACGCTCATCATCAGGCCGGCGCTTATCAGGCCGGTGAGCCCCGATCCTGTCGCCAGCTGAACTGTCCCGGTACCGACGCCCGTGGCCTGGGCCATGGCTGCCGGAGCCCCGCCGACGGGAACGAAGTGGACGCCTATGCCTACAAGAAGCCCGCCGATAACGATCTGGATTACGTAAATTAACGTGCTTGCGTCAAAGGTGCTCATGCCTTAATGTCCCCCACGTATTCGGGATAGGGCCCGTACCTCTTCTTCGACCTGACCTCGAGGATTCTGTTGTAGACGTTCAGCAGAACTACGATAAGTACTCCCGTCGCGATCGCATACCACCCCTGGGTGGCGGGATCGAAGATGGTAGTCCGCCAGTTGTCCAGGAATACGATAAGGCCAAAAGCCAGTCCTGTGACCGGACCTCCGAACTTGGCGCAGAACCAGGCGTTGTCGATGGAGCTTCTCAGCCCCGCTTCACCCTTTGTGACGATGTCCCCGGAGTTGGCGGCGTTCAGGCCGGCTCCGAACGGATACTGCTGAAACTCTCTCTCAGCTCCGTAGTGGACGTCGCCGGTCGACGAGCCTATGGCTCCGAGGGCGATCCCCCAGGTGAATGCGATGACGGGCAGGGGGAATGGGTGCTGGATCGGAAGCCAGGGGGCTGTCATGATGTAGGATATCGCGACAACGCAGAAGGCTGTAATGTATGCATGTGCCATTATGGTAGTGGTGTGACTGCGCAAGACGTCCAGATAGACGTACTGATTGAAACGCGCCTGGCTCGTATTCCTCCCCATGTACGAAGTCATGGAAAGGATGCCGTTGAATACAGCGGCTACAAGAGAGCCGACTGCTATTGAGAAAAACGCGTTCATACCGTACGCATCGGACATCAAGACACTAGCTGTAACTGCGGCAAGTGCGGCGTAAAGAGCGTTCGATGGTGGCTCTCCAGATATGGCCTTGTTGTAAATCCTATGGGTGTGACCCACCTGAGCTGCCAACTGGACCTGTGAGTTGGGATTGCTCTGAGAACCCACATCGGACTCTAAGTCCTCACTTGTTCCGGCTATCGTCGCAAGGGCGCCCATCGCGGCTAGGAGCCCCATGCTAACCATGTCCATTTGCTCTCCTCCTTTTTCATTCTTGCCAAATCATAGTAATCTATGAAAAATTTGGCCAGTAACGTACTGACTATCGGTTACTGGACTTATAAAGCTTTCGAAATGGTAATGCGGCCGCCATTTTCGTTTTTTGTCAGGGGTATCGCGGGTCTAACGAGCCCAAAAAAGAGGTATCAAAGCTTGAAATATAAAAGACACCTATCTGACAGATTTTCGGGCAAATCCCCCCCGATAAGGCCGGCGATTACCGGGAAAAACCCATCGGTTTCGGATTTGGCCGGATATCTCCCCCTCCGTACCCCTAGAACCCGGACCAAAACGGGACCTCCAGCCTCACCAGGGTTCCTTCTTCGCCTTGATCTTGTACCCTATGACGTTCGTCGCCCTGTGGAGTATCGGCGTTACGATCAGAACTATCAATATGATCTCAGGGGTGAAGTTCTGGGAGAACCACCGGGGCGCGAGAAGATAGGTCAGGGCCCAGCTGCCCAAGACGAAGTCCAGCTGGTCGACGAGGAAGAGGGAGGCACCGCGCTCCATCCCCATCCTCCGCTTGAAGAAGCTGGCTATGACATCTCCCGCCATCGCCCCCAGGGAGAGGCCCATGAGGACCATGAGAAGTTCATCCCCGGACCCGAACTGAGGAAGGCCCCGGTCCGGCCAGGTGGATGCGACGGCGGAGAGGAGCAGCCCCGCCGCCACCCCACCGAGGGCGCCGGCGATAGTTCCCCGGAAGGTCTTGCCGTCCCCGAGGATCCGGCGCCCATCCCGAAAGTTCTTGCCGAAATCCAGCGGCTTTCCTCCGCCGAAAAGAACAGCCAAGTTGTTGGGCAGGTAGGCGGGCAGCATCAGCCAGATGGCGATTATCACCAGGTTCAATATATCCTATCCCTCCGGAAAAATCCTAGCCGCAAAAGTTTCAAGACCCCTTCGGTATATCAAGGTATCTGACCGCCGCCCGTCGGCTTCGCGGAAGGCCCGGCTTTTTCCAGATATCGATCTATAGAAGGTTATCGCCATCTTCCGACCCCTTGAACCCGGAAGCTTCCCGGAGAGGTCTGCCATATGTAGGGGGGTCGCTCTGGTTTCCTGCGGCTCGTTGGATCGAAAACGTTAAGTTCAACAAGGCGGTGGTGGGTGTGAGCGCCGATGGTCTAGTGGTTATGACTTGGGCCTTCCAAGCGGCAGACGTCGCGGAGCAAGCCCAAAACCCGGGTTCGAATCCCGGTCGGCGCATCTCGTTTTACCTCGTATCGTCCCATCTCGTCATATGACGAAATCCTCTTCGTTAACTTTATATTCTAAGGAGGCTCCTCTCAGTTCCATGTCGGCTGGGGGGGATATCTCTGATATTCGAGGACTGCTCGCAGAAAAGATGGCCGGTGAGATCACTCTGTCTCATAATCCCGGTGAGACTCTCAAAAAATGGCGGAGAAACTTCGGGATCACCCAGACCGAGCTCTCCAACCACTTGGGTATTTCGCCCTCCGTGATAAGCGATTATGAGAGCGGCAGACGGAGGTCCCCCGGCATTCTGATCGTCAGCAAGATCATCGACGCCCTTTTGACCATCGACGAATTTCGGGGTAGCGGCACCGCCAGGACTTACTGCTCGATGCTCAGCGACGGAGGCAGCTTCGGCCGGATATGTTGCGTTTGCGAATATCAGCAGCCTGTTTCTCTATCGAAGTTCGTCGATCAGATCGGTGCCTGCATCGTCTGCGGGGACGTCGACGTCACCATTTACGGCTATTCGATCATCGACAGCATGAAGGCGATTTTTGAGTTTCTCCCCGATCAATTTCACAGGATATACGGCAGGAGCACCGCCCGGGCCCTGATATTCACCGGCGTCTCCACCGGCAGATCGCCGATGGTGGCGGTGAGGGTCAGCCAACTCAAACCCGGGGCCGTGATCCTCCAGGGGATCGAACCCTCCGAGGTGGACGGGGTGGCCAGGAAGATCGCGGAGCTGGAGAGGATCCCCCTCTTCGCCACCAACATCTCGGCCGAGGATCTAGTGAACAATCTTAATCAAAGGTGATGGAATGCCTGCGGGAATAGTCAGCTATGGTGTGTATATACCCCGGTACAGGATAAAGGCTGAGGAGATCGCCAGGGTTTGGGGCGAGAGGGAGGATATGGCCCAAAGCCTCAACGTCTTCGAGAAATCCGTCCCGGACTTCGACGAGGATGCCGTTACCATCGCCGTCGAGGCGGCGAGGAACGCTCTCAAGCGAGCCTCCATCGATCCGGCCAGGATCGGGGCGATCTACGTCGGGTCCGAGAGCCACCCTTACGCCGTAAAGCCGACGGGGACGATCGTCGGCGAGGCCATCGGCGTAGACCACCAGCTGACGGCTGCAGACTTGGAGTTCGCCTGCAAGGCCGGGACTGCCGCGGTCCAGGCGTGCCTCGGCCTCGTCTCCGCTGGTATGATCGACCTGGGTTTGGCGATAGGGACCGACACCAGCCAGGGGGCGCCCGGCGACGCCCTCGAGTACACAGCGGCCGCTGGCGGAGCTGCCTACCTCATCGGCCGCGAGGACCTGGCTGCGGAGATTGAGGGGTTCTACTCCTTCACCACCGATACCCCCGACTTCTGGAGGCGGGAGGGGATGCCCTACCCGGAGCACGGGGGGAGGTTTACGGGGGTGCCTGGCTACTTCAAGCACGTCACCAGCGCCACCCGGGGCCTGCTGAAGAAGATGAAGACGATCCCCGAGGATTACGATTACGCCGTCTTCCACCAGCCCAACGGCAAGTTTCCCCGGAGGGTGGCAAAGAGCCTGGGATTCTCCGCTGATCAGATCGAGCCGGGGCTCGTCGTCCCATGGATCGGGAACACCTACTCGGGATCGAGCCTCATAGGGCTGGCAGCGACCCTGGACGTCGCGAAGCCCGGCGATAGGATCTTTCTTGCGAGCTTCGGGTCGGGGGCGGGGAGCGACGCCTTCAGCATCAGGGTCGGTGACGCCATAGAAGATATCCGGAATCGAGCTCCCCGGGTCAGGGACTACTTCGAGAACGTCCAGTACCTGGACTACGCGGTTTACGCCAAGCACAAGGGAAAGCTGCGGCTGTGATATTATGAGATCTGTATCGATTATCGGAGCTGGCTGCACGAAGTTTGGGGAGCGGTGGGACGACTCTCTCCGTGACCTGGTGGTGGAGACCGGCATCATGGCTCTGGAGGACGCGAACGTCTCCGGGGACGAGATCGACGGCCTTTACGTCGGGAACATGAGCGGCGGCCGTTTCGTGGAGCAAGAGCACATCGGCGCCCTGATATCCGACTGCGCCGGCCTATCTCGCCTTAACGTCCCCAGCACCAGGGTCGAGGCTGCCTGCGCCTCCGGCGGGATCGCCCTCAGACAGTCGGTCCTGGCGGTGGCAAGCGGCTACTCCGACGTCGTCATAGCCGCCGGGGTGGAGAAGATGACCGACGTCACCGGAGGCGTCGCAGCCGACGCCCTAGCCGCCGCGGCCGACCGGGAGTGGGAGTGCTTCTTCGGGGCGACGTTCCCCGCCCTCTACGCCATGATAGCGAGGCTCCACATGCACCGGTACGGGACGACCCGAGAGGAGCTGGCCGAGGTGGCGGTGAAGAACCATCACAATGGCTCCATGAACCCCATATCTCAGTACCAGATGGAGATCACCGTCGACAAGGTCCTCAGATCCCCCCTCGTCGCCGACCCCCTCCGGGTCCTGGACTGCTCGCCGATCACCGACGGCGCCGCCGCGGTGGTGTTGGCCCCGACGGAATTGGCTCACAAATACTCCGACGCCCCCATTAACATCCTGGCCGCAGCCCAGGCGAGCGACACCCTCGCCCTCCACGACCGGAGGGATATAACAACCCTCGACGCTACAGTCTCTGCGGCGAGGAAGGCCTTCGGCATGGCGAGGCTCGAACCGGAGGATATCGACATAGCCGAGGTCCACGACGCCTTCACCATAGGGGAGATCGTGGCCATCGAGGATCTGGGGTTCATGGAGAAGGGGGAGGGCGGCAGGGCAGCCGGAGAGGGGATCACCGCCATCGGCGGAAAGATCCCGATAAACACCTCGGGAGGGCTCAAGGCCTGCGGTCATCCCGTCGGGGCCACCGGGATCAAACAGGCTTACGAGATGGTCCTTCAGCTCCGGGGCGAGGCGGGGAAGAGGCAGGTAGAGGGGGCCGAGGTGGGGCTCGCTCACAACGTCGGCGGGTGCGGCGGCACCGCCCTCGTCCACATAATGTCGAGGTGACAAATTGTCCACAGTGCCACGATTCTGGAGACATATACCCCAGAGGTACAACCTGGTGGGGACTCACTGCGAAAAGTGCGACGAGTACTACTACCCACCGAGGACGATCTGTCCCAACTGTCGCAGAAACGCTAAGATGGAAGATCACAAATTCGATGGGGTGGGGACTGTGGTGACGTTCACCACCATATACAACGCCACCGACGACTTCAAGAGGCAGACACCCTACAACCTGGCGATCATAGAGCTTTTGGAGGGTCCGAGGCTCACAGGCCAGGTGATCTGCAGCCCCGAAGAGATCGAGATCGGGATGAGGGTGAAGCCCGTCTTCAGGATACTGTGGAAAGAGGGGGAGAGGGGGATAATCTATTATGGGACGAAGTTCGTCCCGGTGGAGGGTTGGGTCTAGCCCCGTTCTTCGACCGCCTCCCGCCAGATCGAGGCCACGATGGGAGCCCTCGATCTGGCGCCTCCGAAGGCCAGCCCTTCCCTATGGGGGCCAGGATCCTGGAGCCGATATCTTCTGAGGCTCTCTGCCAGGTCGGTTAAGACTAAGTATTGAGAGGTCGATCTTTGCCTTCCTGTGCGGTCTTTCCGCGCTCGTCATGGTCGAAGAATGAGATATTAGGATAAAATCAGAATCATTAAAATCTTGCCTTTGCTGGTTATCGTTTAGCTCTGGCAAAGCGTTATATATAAAGAGATAATTTGATTATGGGTTATTTATGTATTCGGGGGCGAATCCGGTCTTGAGCGAAGTGATAGAGGAGTACGACGCGAGCACCATCCAGGTCCTGGAGGGGCTAGATGCCGTCAGGCGGAGGCCAGCCATGTACATAGGGAGCACCAACGGTGCAGGCCTCCACCATCTGGTCTACGAGGTGGTGGACAACAGCATAGACGAGGCGATGGCCGGCCGGTGCTCGGAGATCAACCTGGTCCTCCATGCCGACGGAACCGTCTCCGTCGGCGACGACGGGAGGGGCATCCCCGTAGACATCCACGAGCATTACAAGAAGCCTGCGCTTGAGATCGTCATGACGAAGCTCCACGCCGGGGGGAAGTTCGACCACAAGTCCTACAAGGTCTCCGGCGGCCTCCACGGCGTAGGGGTATCGGTCGTCAACGCCCTCTCGGAGTGGCTCGAGGTGGAGGTGAGAAGAAATAGCCTCGTCTACTGGCAGAGGTACGAGCGGGGCAGGCCCGCCTCCGACCTGGAGGTCCATGGAGTCTCCGACCATACCGGCACGCAGGTCAGGTTCAAGCCCGACCCCGAGATCTTCGAGACCGTAGACTTCAGCTTCGAGATCCTGGCGAGCAGGCTCCGGGAGCTGGCCTTCTTAAACCGCGGCCTCAAGATAACGATCGAGGATGAGAAGACGGCCAAGAGGAGAGAGTACCTCTATGAGGGGGGGATCATCTCCTTCGTCGAGCACTTGAACAAGAACAAGGACCTCCTCCACTCCCCTCCCATATACTTCTCTCGGGAGAAGGAAGGAACCTCCGTCGAGGTTGCCCTCCAGTACAACAACACCTACAACGAGAATGTCCTCTCCTTCGCCAACAACATCAACACCCGAGAGGGCGGAACCCACCTCTCGGGCTTTCGGGCCGCCCTCACCAAGACGACGAACGAGTACACCAGGGAGAACAAGCTCCTGAAGGACGAGACGAAGCTCACCGGCGACGACCTCAGAGAGGGGCTTGTAGCCGTCATAAGCGTCCGGCTCTCCGACCCCCAGTTCGAGGGACAGACGAAGACGAAGCTCGGCAACAGCGCCGTCGGCGGGATAGTCAGCTCCCTCGTCTCCGAGGGGCTATCCGAGTTCTTCGAGGAAAACCCCCTCGTCATCAACAAGATCGTCGATAAGGCGACCCAGGCGTATCGGGCGAGGATCGCTGCCAGGAAGGCGAGGGAGCTGACCCGGAGGAAGAACGCCCTCAGCTCGGGGGGGCTTCCCGGAAAGCTCGCCGACTGCGCCGAAAAAGACCCCCATCTCTCAGAGCTCTACATCGTGGAGGGGGAGTCGGCGGGCGGCTCCGCAAAGCAGGGGAGGAACAGGCACTTTCAGGCGATCCTCCCCCTCCGGGGGAAGATCCTGAACGTGGAGAGGGCGAGGCTCGACAAGATCCTGAAGAACAACGAGATTCGAAACATCATCACCGCCCTCGGCACCGGGATAGGCGACGACTTCCAGATCGACCGGGCGAGGTACCACAAGGTGGTGATAATGACGGATGCCGACGTCGACGGCTCCCACATAAGGACGCTCCTCCTCACTTTCTTCTACAGGTACATGCGCGAGCTCATCGAGGCAGGATACGTCTTCATCGCCCAGCCGCCCCTCTACCAGATCAAGAGGGGCAAATCCGTAAGCTACGCTTATTCTGAGTCGGAGCTCGCCCGGACCCTGAAGGCGGCAGGGGGCAAGGGCGCCATACAGAGGTACAAGGGCCTTGGGGAGATGAACCCGGAGCAGCTCTGGGAGACGACGATGGACCCTGATAGGAGGACGATGCTGAAAGTAACCCTGGAGGACGCCATGGAGGCGGACGAGATCTTCTCGATTTTGATGGGCGAGAAGGTGGAACCGAGGCGGGAGTTCATCGAGGCTCACGCGAGAGACGTGAGGAACCTGGACGTATGAGGTGAGACGATGACGGAGATCGATGTAGACATAACCTCCGAGATGAAGTCCTCTTACATAGATTACGCCATGAGCGTCATCGTCGGACGGGCCCTCCCCGACGTGCGGGACGGCTTAAAGCCCGTCCACCGGCGGATCCTCTACGCCATGTTCGAGCAGGGGATGACCTCGGATCAACCTTATAAAAAATCGGCTAGGGTGGTGGGTGATGTGATGGGTAAGTACCACCCCCACGGCGACGCCGCCATCTACGAGACGATGGTGAGGATGGCCCAGGACTTCTCGATGCGTTACCCGCTCATCGACGGTCAGGGGAACTTCGGCTCCATAGACGGGGATCCTGCGGCGGCGATGAGGTACACCGAGGTCCGCCTCTCCGAGATCGCGGGCGAGATGCTCACCGACATAGAGAAGGATACCGTCGACTTCGTCCCCAACTACGACGACTCTCTCAAAGAGCCGATCGTCCTCCCATCGAAGCTTCCAAACCTCCTGGTGAACGGCTCATCCGGTATAGCGGTGGGGATGGCGACGAACGTTCCACCTCACAACCTTCGGGAGGTGGCCGGGGCCCTGACGAGGCTGATAGACGATCCGGAGTCGACCCTCTCCGACCTTTTGGAGGAGATACCGGGCCCCGACTTTCCCACCGGCGGCTACATCCTGGGCAGCTCCGGGATCCAGTCCGCTTATGCTACAGGACGGGGGATCATCAAGCTGCGGGCTAAGTCGGTGATCGAGCAGGGAGAAAAGCAGAAGATCGTCGTGACGGAGCTGCCTTACCAGGTTAACAAGGCGAAGGTGGTGGAGACGATAGCCGACCTGATAAAGGCGGAGCGGGTCGACGGCATCTCCGACCTCCGGGACGAGTCGGACCGGGATGGGATCAGGCTCGTCGTCGAGCTCCGGTCAGGAGTCAACCCCGAGGTGTTATTAAATCAGCTTCATCGGCATACCCAGCTTGAGTCATCTTACAGCATCATAAACGTAGTCCTCGTCGACGGCCAGCCGTTGACCCTTCCCCTCAAGGAGATCTTGGAGCAGTACATTCTCCACAGGTCCGAGGTGATCGAGAGGAGGACCCGTTTTGATCTCGATCGGGCTGAGAAGAGGGCTCACGTCCTGGCAGGTCTCCTAGTCGCCCTGGAGAATATAGACGATGTCATCAAGCTCATCCGGGCCGCCGAGTCCCCAGGGGAGGCGAGGGCGGCTCTTATGGGAGCCTTCGACTTATCCGAGGAGCAGACGAAGGCCATCCTGGATATGAGGCTCCAGAGGCTCACGGCGTTGGAGCAGGGGAAGATCCGGTCCGAGGTGGCGGACCTCGAGGTCGCCATAGCCAGGTTCAGGGAGATCCTGGCCGATCCGAGGGAGGTCCGCAATATCATCAAGCAGGAGCTCTCCGAGCTGGTCGGAAAGTACGGCGACGAGAGGAGGACTCAGATCATCGAGGCCGAGGAGGAGATCGACCTCGAGGACCTGATCCAGGAGGAGGAGGTGGCGGTGACCATCACCGGCGACGGCTACATCAAGAGGCAGCCTCTCACCGCCTACCGCCAGCAGAGGCGGGGCGGTATGGGGGTCATGGGGGCCGAGATCAAGAGCGAGGACTTCGTCACCGACCTATTCGTTGCCACCACCCACGAGTACATCCTCTTCTTCACCGATATGGGCAAGGCCCACTGGCTCCGGGTATTCGACGTGCCGGCTCTGGGAAGGGCTGCCCGGGGCAAGTCCATAGTCAACCTCCTCTCCTTCGAGGCCGACGAGAGGATCACGGAGGCGATCCCGGTCAAGAGCTTCGACTCAGAGGGGTTCATCGTCATGGCGACATCGAAGGGGCAGGTCGTCAAGACCTCGATCCGGGCCTACAGCAACCCTCGAAAGGGAGGCATCAAGGCGGTGAACCTTCGCGGCGACAGCCTCGTTGCCGCGAGGCTCACAGACGGCGACCAGGATCTGATCCTCGCGACGGCCCACGGCAAGGCCATCAGGTTCTCTGAGGGGGACGTCCGGCCCAGCCACAGGGGCTCCATGGGGGTTCGGGGTATCAGTCTCGAGGCCAACGATGAGGTGATCAGCATGGACGTCGTCCGGCCCGGAACCGCCCTCCTCACCGTTACGAGGAAGGGTTACGGTAAGAGGACGGAGCTATCGGAGTACTCGCCTCATCGGCGGGGCGGCAAAGGCATGAAGAACATCGATCCCAGGAGGGGGGATGTAGTCGCCTCTCGGACCGTCTCCCAGGAGGACGAGCTGATGATCACGACGAAGGACGGGCAGATGATCAGGATCCCTGCCTCCGACATAAGAATCCAGGGCAGAGCGACCCAGGGCGTCAGGATCATGCGGCTCAGGCCTGGGGATGAGGTGGCGGCGTTGGCCCGGATAAACTGAGGAGCGGACCGCGCCAGCTCTATCTCGTCTTCGACTTATCTATAATTTTTTGAGATCATCACCCTTCCACAACGTTTAAATACCGGGCTTGTATTGGAGGAGTTCGCCCGTCCGCGGAGTTTGCCCGTAATTCGCGCAACTCCGGCAGAAGGGTCGCGGTCTGAGGTCTTTTTGGGATCCTGCACGTT
>Ga0334892_1000211_pt1 | contig 88647 bp, 78 predicted proteins | sample GraSluR3_MG_4_FD_207213 | JGI IMG/M metagenome (GOLD analysis project Ga0334892, IMG submission 207213) | Sludge microbial communities from methane-producing bioreactor in Wageningen University, Netherlands - Granular Sludge_15_04-R3 | ecosystem: Engineered > Bioreactor > Anaerobic >...
CCAGCGGCGAGACGGCGGAGAGCGGCGAGTACATGCTGAGCCGCCCGCTGTTCATCTACTCGGCGACGTCCGTCCTGGCGGAAAAGCCCCAGGTGGCGGCCTTCATCAACTACTACCTGACCAACGCCACCGAGGTCGTGACCGAAGTCGGGTATTTCCCGGTCAGCGTGGAAGCCCTGAACGCCTCCAAGCAGACATGGCTGGATGCTGTCGGCGAGTAAAGCCCGGCGCGCCCGTCGCGTTCTTCGGCAAACAGGTATGGGGAGGGCTGGACGGCACTCCTCATACTGCCGTGTCAGGGCTGTGTGCATGACGTCGCTCGGAACATGCCACGTTCTATGATCGACACGCAATCACGCGCAATTCACGAGGAGACTGCTATGGACTCGACCATCATCCGCGAACGCGCCCGCACGGTCGGAATGGCGCCGCAACAGCCGCTGCTCGACCTGGGCAAACAGGTCCGCCCCGGTGAGAGCGTGATCCAGGGCTTCCTGTTTTTGTGCGGATTCATGACCATCTTCACCACCATCGCGATCATCATCGTCCTGGGGCGCGAATCGCTGCTGTTGGTCAACAGCAAGTACATCGACGAAAGCGGGGCCATCCATTCGATCGGCGTGCTGGATTTCGTCAACACCACCGAATGGCAGCCCCACCGCTACAAGGTCGGCATCGCGCCGCTGGCGACGGCCACGCTGTTGAGTTCGTTCATCGCCATGCTGGTCGCGCTGCCGTTCGGGCTGGGCTCGGCGATCTACCTGAGCGAATACGCCAGCCCGAAGGTCCGCAACACGGTCAAGCCGGTGCTGGAAGTGCTGGCGGGGGTCCCGACCGTCGTATATGGCTTCTTCGCGCTGCAGTTCATGACGCCGCTGTTGCAGAGCGCGTTCGGCGCCAACACGGTCGAGATCTTCAACGTCGCGTCCGCCGGGATGGTGATGGGCATCATGATCCTGCCGCTGGTCGCCTCGATGAGCGAGGACGCGCTGAGCGCCGTGCCGCGCTCGCTGCGCGAGGCGTCGTATGGGCTGGGCTCCACCCGGCTGGAGACGACGGTGCGCGTCGTGCTGCCGGCTGCCGTCTCCGGGATCGTGGCGGCGTTCATCATCGCCATCTCGCGCGCCATCGGCGAGACGATGATCATGGCGATTGCCGCCGGGGCGCGGTCGAACTTCTCGCTGAATCCGTTCGAATCCGCCTGGACCATGACCGGCTACATCGCCAGCATCAGTGGCGGCGACCTGGCCTACGACACGCTGGACTATAACAGCATCTTCGCCGTGGGCTTGCTGCTGTTCCTGATGACCCTGGGGCTGAACATCATGAGCCGCGCGGTCGTCGCCCGGTTCCGCGAAGTCTACGAATAGAGGCGCCGATGGACCGTATCGCATTCGTGACCGTCGTGTTCCTGGGCCTGATCGTGTCGCTCAACGGGAGCCTGTCCGCAGCCCAGGCCGCCGCCCGCAAAGGCTACCGCCCCAGGCTGGGCGCGCTGCTCGGCGCGGCAACCGGCCTGCCGGTCACCGTGCTGGCCGCGCTTGTGCTCGGCACGCTGTTCCCCGGCCAGCCCATCCTGAGCGTGATCGGGGCCTTCGCCGCCGGGATGGCCGCGCTGGGCGCCCTGCGTCGGGCGCTCCCGGACCGGGCAGCGGGCCAGGACGCCCTGCCCAACGGCGAGGCCCTGCAGCGCACCATCGCCGCCCGGCACCTGCAAGGCGCCGTGCTGCGGTCGCTGTTTTTCCTGTCGGTCGTCCTGGCGATCGCCATGCTCGCGATCCTGATGTGGACCGTGATCGACAAGACGTTCGGCCTGACCGCCGTTCAGTACACCGTGCAGCCCGAAGACCTGGTCGTGAACGGCGAGCCGGTCAACCGACCGCTGGACGAGCTGACCGGGACCGAGCTGCAAGAAATCCTGGCCGACAACGCCCGCGTGGCGCGCCTGCGCGTGTTCGTGCTGGAGCACGTCACCAGGGCCGCCGAAGCCGATTGGCCCGCGCTCAGCGGCGAGCCGGTCAGCCGCGTGTTGAAGGGGCACGAATACCCGGCGGAGCTGGCCGGTGTCGCGTTCAACGCGCTCGACGAGGCCCAGGTCGCGAGCCTGCTGGCGCTCAACCTGGACCGCGACAGCCTGCAAGAGCTGGTCTTCGACGAGATCATCCAGCCCCAGGTGGTCGATAGCTGGCCGCTGTGGGAGTCGCTGACGCGGCGCGACGCGATCGCCGGTTTCGTGGCGGCGGAATACCCCAAGGCCGAGGTCAGGTGGCGCTCGTGGGTGAGTTGGGAGTTCCTCACCAGCCCGCTCGACCCGCGCAAGCCCGACGATACCGGCCTGCGCCCGGCGCTGATCGGCTCGCTGCTGGTGATCGCGATCACGATCGCGGTGGCCTTCCCGGTGGGCGTCGGCGCGGCAATCTACCTGGAAGAATACGCGGGCGACACCCGGCTCAACCAGGTGATCCAGACGAACATCAGCAACCTGGCCGGCGTGCCGTCGATCATCTACGGCATCCTGGGGCTGGCGATCTTCGTGCGCGGCCTGGAAGCGATCACCAGCGGGCAGGCGTTTGGAGCCAGCACGGCCAACGGGCGCACGGTGCTATCGGCGGGGTTCACACTGGCGCTGCTGATCCTGCCGCTGATCATCATCAACGCCCAGGAAGCGATCCGCGCGGTGCCCGCGTCGCTGCGGCAGGCGAGCTATGGCCTGGGCGCGACGCAGTGGCAGACGATCTGGCATCACGTCCTGCCGTATGCCCTGCCCGGCATCCTGACCGGCACCATCCTGGCGATCTCGCGCGCCATCGGCGAGACGGCGCCGCTGATCCTGGTGGGCGGGGCGACGTATCTCACGCGGGACCCCGAAGGCCCGTTCTCGATCTTCACGGCGCTGCCGCTGATCATCTACCGCTGGACCACCCTGCCCCAGGACGAATTTCGCAACGCCGCCGCCGCGGCGATCGTCGTCCTGCTGGCGCTGTTGCTGACGCTCAACTCGGTTGCGATCATCCTGCGCAACCGGTTTAGCAGGAGGCTGTCATGACCGAAGGCACCACGAACGGCAGATACGCGATCGAAACGCGCGATTTGCACTTTTACTACGACACTTTTCTCGCCATTCGCGACATCAACATGCGGTTCGAGCGCAACCAGATCACCGCGCTGATCGGCCCGTCCGGCTGTGGGAAAAGCACGCTGCTGCGCTCGCTGAATCGCATGAACGAGCTGGTCCCCGGCACGCGCATCGACGGCGAAGTGCTGTTTCACGGCCAGAACCTGTACGATCCGGCGGTGGACCCGGTCGAGGTCCGGCGGCGGATCGGGATGGTTTTCCAGCGCCCGAACCCGTTCCCCAAGTCGATCTACGACAACGTGGCCTATGGGCCGCGCATCCTCGGCCAGCGCAACAAAGCCGTGCTGGACGAGATCGTCGAGCGCAGCCTGCGCCAGGCCGCGCTGTGGGACGAGGTCAAAGACGATCTCAAGAAGTCGGGCTTGGCGCTGTCCGGCGGGCAGCAGCAGCGGCTGTGCATCGCGCGGGCGCTGGCTGTGGAGCCGGAGATCATCCTGATGGACGAGCCGTGCTCCGCGCTGGACCCGATCGCCACGCTGCGGATCGAGGACCTCATGCGCGAGCTGAAGGCTGACTATACCATCGTGATCGTCACGCACAACATGCAGCAGGCCGCCCGCGTCTCGGACTTCACCGCGTTCATGCTGCTGGACGAACACCGGGCCGGCGAACTGATCGAGTACGACCGGACCGAGAGAATCTTCAACCGGCCCGCGGACCGGCGGACGGAAGATTACATCACGGGCCGGTTCGGGTAGCCGGGCAGGCAGCCGGCGGCCCGCAGTCGGCGCGCCTTCGCCACCGCCACGCGCGTCATTTTCATGGCGACGGGCGAAATTGGCGAAATCGAGTAAAATAATGGGCGGTTCAACACCAATGAGGGCCGGGCGGGCATGTCACAGCGACAGGCCCGCCTGTTCGTTCAGCGGTTGAGCCAGGGTAGCGCCTCGCGGACGTTGTCCGGCTGCGTGCCCGCCGCGTATTCGCGCACGATAGTCGACTGGCCCAGCGACCCGCTCCACGCGACCAGCCCGTACTGCCTGGCGTAGAAGTACCGCTCGAACGGCTCCGCTTTGGGCTTCCTACCGGCGTCTTCGTGGGCGGCCAGCACGGCCACGTCGGCCAGCACCATCCCGCTCGGCAGCTTCAGCCGGTGGTGCACCGACTCGAGCTGGATCCAGGTGACGTGGGTGTACTTGCGCACCTCGCCGCCGTCGCTCTTGCGCCGGAAGATGACCAGTGGCATCCGGCGGAAAAACGTCCCGGCGGTCATGTGGCGGGGAATCCACGCGCTGCCGTACTGCCCGCCCTCGTACAGCGTGTAGACCTCGCCCGCGCCGGGTGAGGTGTCGGTCCCGCGATAGATGAAGTTCTCGTCGGACCACAGCTCTTCCCATTCCTCGTTCTTGACGTGGAAGAACCGGTTTCCTTCCACCTGGGTCTGGATGCGCTGGCGCCCGCCCCCGGCCCAGTTGAATTCGAGATCGTACAGCCGCCCGTCCCCGCGCAGGAACGGGAGCATGTCGTACTGCGCGTCCGGGTCGACGACGTCGACCAGGGCGAACAGGTTGAAATCGAAGAAGTGGCCCTGCGGGTCGCGGCCCTTCCAGGTGCTCTGGTGCATGCCCGGTTTGTTGGGCGCGGTCAGGAACAGCGAGATGTCGGCCACCGTGCCCGGCTTGATGCGCGGCAGCGCGATGCTGTCGGGGCCGCGCATTTTGGCGTCGCCGAAGAACGCCAGATTATAGCCCGCGCGCCAGGTCGTGGTGCCGGTATTCCGCACGCGCCACGTCTTGACGAACGTCTCGCCGGGGCGCACAACCATGCCATCCGGGATCGTGATGTCCGCCACGTAGCCCAGTTCGTCGACTTCGGGCGGCGGCTGGAGCGGGTTCGCCACCTCGATTAGCGCGAACACCTCGAAGTTGAAGAATCGCCCCTGCGGGTCGCGGCATTTCCACGTGCTGCGATGCGTGCCCGGCGTTTGGGGCGCCACCAGCGGCACCGACATATCGACCACCGCGCCGGGCTCGGCGTGCGGCAGCGGCACGCTCTCCGGCCCGCCCATCCGGTTGTCGCCCCAAAACGCCAGCGAGAAGCGCTCGTCCCAGGCTGTGGCCCCGCTGTTGCGCAGCCGCCACGTTTTGACGAACGTCTCACCGGGCAGCACGCGGGCGCCATCCGGAATCGTGATGTCCGCGACGTAGCGCGCCTCGCTCAGCCGGTTGTCGACCGGCTGGGGCACGCGGATGTCGGCGTAGACGTAGTAATCGAAAAACTGCCCGTTCGCGTTCTTGAGCTTCCACGTGCTGTGGTGCCGTCCCGCCGCCTGGGGCGCGGTCAGTGGCACCGACACGTCGACGATCTCGTCAGGGCGCACCTGGCGATTGAGCGCCACCAGGTCCGGGCCGCCCATACGGTCGTCGGCGAAGTGGGCCAGCGAATAGCGCGCGTTCCAGGTGGTGGTGCCGGTGTTGCGCAGCCGCCACGTCTTGACGAACCGCTCCCCCGCCTGGATCACCGTCCCGTCTTCGATGGTGACGTCCGCCACGTACGACGCCCGGTCGAACTGCTCCGCCTGCCGGACCTCGATATCGGCATACATCCGGTAGTCGAACGCGGCGCCGTCGGGGTCGATGAACTGCCACGTGCTCCGGTAGCGTCCGGGCCGGCCCGGCGCCGTCAGGGCCAGCCGCAAATCGGCCATCTGGCCGGGCTTGACCGGCGTGTTGGGCACGGCGATCCAGTCCGGACCATCCATCTGCTGATCCGCCACGAACGCGAAGCGATAGCCGCTGCCCCAGGTGGTGGTGCCGGTGTTGCGCACGCGCCACACCTTCTCGAACGCGTGACCACCCTCCAGCACGGTGCCATCGGGAATCGTCACGTCGGCGATGTACGACGCCTCGTCGAAGCGCGGCGGCGTGTCGAACCGGAAATACGGCTCCGGGTCCACGACGTCATCCACCACGTAATTCGCCAGCCCGTGCCCGATGTGCTGCAGCGTCAGGTGCAGGTGGATGCCGGACGAGTACCCCGTGCTGCCGGCCATGCCGATCTTCTGCCCGGCGAGCACGAACTGCCCCACCTGAACCGCCACACCGGAGAGGTGCCCGTACCACGTCACCCAGGTATGGCTCCCCCACACGTGCACGATGCGGACGTACTGCCCGTATCCCTGCGCGCTGAAATCCACGCGGTCGACGATCCCGCGCTGGGCGGCCAGCACAGCGACCGGCTCGCTGTTGCCGCCAATCGCCTTGAGATCGATCCCCTCGTGGAGTTGTTTCTTGGTCGGCGCGAAGCTGTAGGTGCGCGGCGCGTTGAACCGGTCCATCACGGCAAAACTGCGCGCCACCGGGTTCACCAGGAAGAAGTTGGGTCTTGGGGATGGCATCACCGCGCCTCCTGAACACACACCGTCGAATGGTCGCCCCGCGATGGGAATCGTCGTGCAAAACCCGCCCCCTGACGACCATTCTAGACGATTTTGGGCCGGAAGAGAAACGAGGGCGACTCGCGTCACCCTCGTTCGTCTGTGGCGGTGATGTGTGGCCCGCGATCAGGCGTTCATGTTGTCAATGATCGCGGTGGCGAACTCGCTGGTTTTTACCTCGCGCGCGCCGGGCATCTGGCGCGCGAAATCGTAGGTGACGACCTTCTGTTTCAGCGTGCGCTCGTAGGCTTGGGTCACCAGCGCGGCGGCTTCCCACCAGCCCATGAACTCGAGCATCATCACGCCGCTGAACATCAGCGAGCCGGGGTTCACCCGGTCCTGGTTGGTGTACTTGGGCGCGGTGCCGTGCGTGGCCTCGAACAGCATGACGTCGTCGCCGATGTTGGCGCCGGGCGCGATCCCGACCCCGCCCACCTCTGCCGCCACGGCGTCGGAGAGATAATCGCCGTTGAGATTGGGTGCGACCAGGACATCGAACTCGGTGGGGCGCAGCAGCAAATGCTGGAAGATGATGTCCGCGATGCGGTCCTTGACGACGATCTTGCCCTCGGGCACCTTGCCCTCGAACTGATCCCACAGGTCTTCCTCGGTGATGATCTGGTCGCCGAACTCCTCGCGCGCGACTTCGTAAGCCCAGTTGCGAAACGCCCCCTCGGTGAATTTCTGGATGTTGCCCTTGTGGACGATCGTCACGCTCTTGCGCTTGCGCTCGATGGCGTATTGCAGGGCAAACCGCATCAGCCGCTTGGTGCCGAACGCGCTGATCGGCTTGATCCCCAGCCCGCTGCCCTCGAAGAACTCCGCGCCCATCTCCTCGCGCAGAAAGCGCGCCAGCTTTTCGTTCTCCGGCGTGCCGGCCTGGTATTCGATCCCGGCGTAGACGTCCTCGGTGTTCTCGCGGAAGATCACCACGTCCACGTTCTGCGGCTCGCGCAGCGGGCTGGGCACGCCTTCGTACCAGCGCACCGGGCGCACGCACGCGTACAGGTCGAGCACCTGGCGCAGTGTCACGTTCAGGCTGCGAAAGCCGCCGCCGACCGGCGTCGTGAGCGGCCCCTTGATCCCGATCAGGAATTCGCGCAGCGCCTCGAACGTCTCTTCGGGCATGTAGTCGCCGTCGTAGACGCTGGCCGCCTTCTCGCCCGCGTAGATCTCCATCCAGGCGATTTTGCGCTGGCCGCCATACGCCTTTTCGACCGCGGCGTCCCAGATGCGCCGCGAGGCCGTCATAATGTCGCGCCCGATGCCGTCCCCTTCGATAAACGCGATGATCGGGTGATCGGGAATGCAGTGAGCGCCATGCAGGCAGGTGATTTTTTCCCCGTCAGACGGGACAACGATATGCTGATAGGCCATCCTCGCGGCACTCCTTTTTGGTAAGTGTGTTGTAGCGCAGGCACATCGATGCGCCGGGTCACAGCGGGGCAGCCCGGCGTTACTTCCACTTGATTGTACAGCCCACCGCCGGGGTCGTCGCCGGGGCCGGATCCCGGCCCGCCAGCACGGCATCCAACGCGTCGCGCAGGTAAGTGTGCCGGACGGCGTCGGGATTCTCGTAGTTGTCGTCGATCGCGCCGCGATAGCGCAGAACGCCGCCGGAATCCAGCAGGAACACGTGCGGCGTATGCGTGCCGCCATAGGCGCGGGCGACGTCCTGGCTGTCGTCGCGCAGATACGGGAAGTTGAAGCCCTTCTCCGCGGCGCGCGCTTTCATGTGCTCCATGTCGTCGTCGGGATACCTCGCCGTGTCGTTGGGGTTTATGGCAACCAGCGTCACGCTCTGGGACGCGTAATCGCGCTGGATGGCGACCATGCGGTCTTCCCAGGCGCGCACGTAGGGGCAGTGGTTGCAGCTAAACATCACCGCCACCGCGCGATGATCTTTGAGCAGATCGGTCAGCGATACCGTGTTTCCATCCACGCCCGGCAGCGAGAAATCCGGGCCTTTCTGTCCTACGTCCAGCATCGTTCCTCCTCCTTCAGCTCAACCTGTACGGCGAGTTACCGGCGCTGCGCGCTGCGAATCGCCCGCCGGATCATCTCGCGCGAAGGGAGCGGCGACGGGCGGCCATTTTCCTGATAATACAGGCGGCAGGTCAACCGCGACGGCATCCGCGACGCAGCAGGATCGATGTCTTCGCCGTCGACGAGAATGGTCGGTGAACCGGGAAACCCGTACTTTTCGGCGTCTTCGTCGGTGGTCACCTGGATTCGCTCGACAAGGGCCTCGGCTTGCAGCTCGGCCAGCACGTCCTGCAGGCGCTGCCACGCTTCCGGGTGAGATGGACATCCGTCCCACCACAGGAATTGAATGTGCATGGTTCCGCTTGTTTGATGCATGGTTGACCGCTCAGGATGCATTTTCCGAATATAACGCAATATACGCTCAAGTCCAACTGGCTTTCGAAGAGTTGCGATCAGGCGATATACTTGTGCGGAAACAAAGAAACGGCGGGGAATATTCCGGTCTGTTGGGCCGGCAGTCATTGATGCGTGTTTTACTGGCATATTACAGCCTGTTGATAGCCGGGTTGGCCGCCATGCTCGCCCCCGGCCTGGGCTGGCTGGCGCTGGCGACGTATTACGTCTGGATGCCGCTCGGCGCGCTCGGCGTGTGGGCCCTCAACGGCAGGCAGCCGAGGGAGCTGGGCATCCGGTTCGGCTGGCGCAGCGCGCGCCAGTTCGTGCTGGGTGCGGGCGGCGCAGCCAGCGCCGCCGGGCTGATCGCCCTCGTCCTCGTCGCCGCCGGGTGGGCCAGCGCCGGCGGGCTGAGCTGGACGGCGCGCCAGGTCGTGTTTGGCCTCGTCGTTCAGCAGGCCATCGTCGCCGCCATCGAGGAGCTGGCGTTTCGCGGCGTGTTGCAGCCCACGCTGGCGGCGGCCTGGGGACCGTGGCGCGGGCTGGCGGCAGCGGCGATCCTGTTCGGGCTGTTCCACCTGCCGAACATTCTCTACCAGGACGTCCCGCCCGCCCTCATCCCGGTGACGCTGATCTCGCTGACGGTCATGGGGATCGCCTTCGGCCTCGCGTATCACCTGACGCGCGGGTGGTTGGCCCTGCCGGTGGGCCTGCATTTTGGCTGGAACGTGATCGCGTTCGGGTTCGAGGATGGCTTCGCGCCGGACTTCACCGGGCCGCAGTGGATCGCCGGGGCGCCCGAATGGTTCCCCGAATCCGGCGTGTTGGGATGCGCCGCGCTCGCCGGCTTGAGCGCGATCATCTACCGTGTGCTCGCTCGAAAAAGCCGCTCGACTACCGGGGCCGGTTAGGAGCCGGGTATCGTGGACACTTTTCGTCTGCAACAAATCTACGAGGCGATGCCCGACGCCGTGCTGATCGTCCGGCAGGACTCGCTGGAGATCGTCGATGGGAACCAGGCCGCGCTCGACCTGACGGGCTATACCCGGCCCGAACTCAGCCGCCTGAGCCTGCTCGACCTGATCCCGGCCACGCGCCACAGCCACATGCTCGACCTGCTACGGGCGTGCCAGCCCGGCGACACGCGGCGCACCGAGCATCCCCTGCTCACGAGCGACAAAGCGGTCATTCCGATCGAAAGCACCATCAGCGCCGCCAACATCGACGGGCAGACACACCTGATGGTCACCGGGCGCCTTGTGGAAGAGAATCCCGCCCTGCGGAACGTCACCGCCCCGCTGGCCGAAGATTTCCGCGCCGTTTTCGACGAGGCGCCCCTGGGCGTTTTCGCGTTCGACCCGCACGGCCACGTCACCTACTTCAACCGCGCCCACGCCAGCATGAACGGCGTCGATTTCGCAGAAGCCGGCCATCTGACCGGCGTTTCGATCCTCGATGACAACACGATCATCCGGCGCAACGGCCTGCTGGAACCGCTCAAAGGCGTGCTGCGCGGGCAGCCGTTCATCCGCGAGATTCCCCGGTTCCACCTGCGCGGGGGCGGCACGATCAGCGTGTGCGTGCACGGCGTCCCGCTCACCGATGCCGGCCAGCAGGTGATCGGCGGCCTCGTCCTGGTGGACGACATCACCGGGCAGGTCCGGCCCGATAACCGGCTGAGCGAGAGCGAAACGCGTTACCGCGCGCTGACCGCCGCCATTCCGGACGCGCTGCTGCGGATTGACCACGCGGGTACCGTGCTCGACTATAAGGCGCCGATCCCTGCGCCCGTCCTCGCCGCGCAGCCGGAGATCGGCCATTCGATCGCGGATGTCCTGCCGCCGGATCTCATCGAGCAAACCCGGGCCGCCATCGCCAGGGTGTTGAGCACCGGGACCGCTCAAGCCCTGGAGTACCGTGCCGCCCGGCCCAACGACGCGCGGGAATACGAGGTACGCGTATCGGCCAGCATCGCCGGCGAAATTCTGATGATGATCCGGGACATCACCGAGCGGAAAGCCGCAACCGAGCGGCTGGCCGCCAAAGAGGCGATGCTCCAGGGCGTCACGCAGGCGACGATCCAGCTCCTGGCAAATCACAATCTGGAGTTTGCCATCACGGACGCGCTCGCGATTCTGGGAAAAGTCACACACACCGGGCGCGCGTACGTGTACGAATGCCAGACCCGGCCAACCGACAACGAACTGATCGTCAGCCTGCGCTACGAGTGGGGCAGCGATTCGTCGGTGTATCTACTGGACGATCCCCGCTTCCAGAACATGCCCTGGTCGAATATCGGCACCCGCGAGCAGTACCGCATGCTCCTGCGGGACGAACCTATCGGCGGGCCGGTTAACCAGGTGTTCTTCCACGGCAAAGAGTACCCCGGCAAGCCCGGCGCCAAAACGACCCTGGTCATGCCCATCTTCAGCGGAAACGGGCTGTGGGGCCTGATCGGGCTGATGGACTACGAGACCGAGCGCGTATGGACCAGCGCCGAGATCAGCGTGTTGCGCACGATGGCCGCCAGCATCGGCGCCGCCATCCACCGCCAGCAGACCGAAGACAGGCTGCGCGAAGAACGCCAGTTCGCCGATACCATTCGCGACGTGGGCAGGATTCTCAGCTCCACGCTGGATCGCGACATCGTGCTCCGCCGCATGCTCCAACAGGTCAAACGCGTCATCCCCTACGACGCGGCCAATGTCATGCTGGTCGAGGGAGACACGGTGCGCGTCGCGATCCACACCGGGTACGACCGGTTTGGGGCCGACGAAGAGGAAGTCAGCCAACTTCGGCTCGAGATCGCGAACATGCCCCTGCTCAAGCGGATCGTCGAGGAGCAGACGCCTGGCGTCATCAGCAATGTGGACTACTACCCGGACTGGCGCCACATCCCCGTATCCGCCTGGATCGGCTCGTGGCTGGGCGCGCCCATCGTCGTGCAGGGCAAAACCGTGGGCGTGTTCTCGCTGGACTCGGCCCAGCGCGGTTTTTACGGCCCCGAACACCTCAAGCTGGTCACGCCCTTCTCGCAGCAGGCCGCGATTGCCCTTCAGAACGCGGACCTGTACGAACAGGTCCAGAACCAGGCCGCCGAGCTGGCCGTCAGTCTCGAACAACTGGACGCGCTATACGCGGCGGGCCAATCGATCCTCTCGACGCTCCAGCTCGACGAAGTGCTCACCCGGCTGGCGATCCAGATGACGCACCTCACGAACGCCACCAGCACCCTGATCTGCGAGTACAATCCGGCCAGCCTGTCCTGCACGATTCAGAGCGCCTACTGCCGCGATGACGTCACCAACCACGAGCACATGCGCGAGCCGGGCGACTCGGTCGCCCTGAATTCGCCCCTGCTCCAACGAGTGACCGCGACCGGCCAGAGCGTCCTGCTGACCGGCGAGGAATTCTGCCAGGCGCTGCCGGACAACCCCTGTACGGAAAACGTCCGGGCAGCGTTCATCGTCCCGATGTCGAACAAGGATCGCGTGGTCGGCGTGGCCATTATCCGCGAAAGCCGCCCCGATCACGAGCACACGTCCAACGAGTTGTGGATGTGCGAGGCGCTCGCCAACCAGGCCGCCATCGCGTTGGAACAGGCCACCCTGTTCAACAACATCCGCGAGCTGGAGCTGGTCAAGTCGGCCATCATCCGGCTGGCCTCGCACGACCTGCGCGGGCCGCTGACGCGCGTCAAGGGATTTTTCGACCTGCTGCGGCGCCAGCTCGCGCCCGTGCTCGACGACAACCAGCGCGACTATTTCGCCCTGATCGACGATGCCACGCGCGAGATGGACCGCATCGTGAACGATATCCTGTCGCTGCAGCGGATCGAGGCCCAGCACCAGCGAGCGACGCCCATCGTCTGGGAAGATTTGATCGACAATGCCGTCGAGGCGCTGGCCGTTGACCTGAACAACAAGGCGCTAACGCTCACCGTGGCGTGTGACGCGGACTTGCCCGCCATCCAGGGCGACCCGGTCCAGCTCAGCCAGGCGATCGCCAACCTGATCGGCAACGCGATCAAGTACACGCCCGAAGGGGGGCGGATCACTGTGCGCGGCTTCACGCACGAGCGCAACGGCGCGCGGGTGGTGCGCATCGAGGTGACCGATACCGGCATCGGCATCCCCGGCGAGCAGCAGGCCGCGCTGTTCGAGCCGTTCGCCCGCGGGGCGCACGCCGAACACAACCGGATTCCCGGCGTCGGATTGGGGCTGTCGGTGGTCAAAGCGGCAGCCGAATATCACCGGGGCATGGCCTACGCCCACAGCGAAGTCGAGCAGGGCAGCACGTTCGGGTTCTGGGTGCCCGCGCCCTAGCCGCCGGCCACGTACGGAAAGATCGCCACCGAATCGCCATCCCGCAGGATCGCGTCGGGCTCGGCGTGTTCCTGGTTCACGGCAAAATGCCACGACGCCTGGTGCCCATCCAGCGTGGGGAAGCGCCCCACCAGGCGCTCGATCGCCTGCTCCAGCGTGGCGCCTTCGGGCACGTCCAGCACGCACTGGCCGGTCCCGGCCAGCTCGCGCAGGCTGGCAAACAGCCGGACGGTGACGGTCATCGTGTCGTTTCCCTCGCGAACGTTCGTCAAGAGTCGCCCCCGGATCGCTTGCGCGTGACTTCCGATTTCAACTGCCCGCAGCCCGCCTGAATGTCGATCCCGCGCCGGACGCGCACCGTGCTGCCCACGCCATGCGCTTTCAGGGCCGCCTGAAATGCCTTTACCCGCGCCGGATCGGACGGGCGCCCGGCGTAACCCTCGGTCGAGTTGAGCGGGATCAGGTTGACGTGGCACATCAGCCCGGTCAGCAGTCTCCCCAGCGTGGTCGCCTGCTCGACCGTGTCGTTCTCGCCGGCAATCAAGGCCCACTCGAACGTCACCCGCCGCCCGGTCTGGTCGATATAATAGCGCACGGCGTCCAACAGCTCCGCCAGGGGCCAACGCTTGTTGACCGGCAGCAGCCGGTCGCGCTCGGCATCGGTCGCGGCGTGCAGGCTGATCGCCAGCTTGACCTGTAGCCCCTCCTCGGCGAAGCGGCGGATGGCGGGCACCAGCCCCACCGTGCTGAGGGTGATGTGCCGCTGGCCGATGTTCAGCCCTGCTTCATCGTTCAGCCGGGCGATGGCTTCGAGCGTGGCGTCGTAATTGTGCAGCGGCTCGCCCATGCCCATCAGCACGACGTTGCTCAGCCGCTCGCCCTCCGCTTCGAGCTGGCGGGCGAATATCAGCGCCTGCTCGACAATCTCACCCGCCGTCAGGTGGCGCGCGAAGCCCATCTGGCCCGTCGCGCAGAACACGCAGCCCATCGCGCAGCCCGCCTGCGTGCTGATGCACGCGGTCCGGCGATGGCCGTCGTACTCCATCAGCACGGATTCGATCAACTGCCCGTCCGGCAGGCGCAGCAGGCGTTTGACGGTGTGCCCGTCGCTGGACCGCAGCTCGGCGGCCAGCTCCATCCCGCCGATGCGCAGTTCGGCATCGAGCCGCGCGCGCAGATCTTTGGGCAGCGTGGTCATGGCGTCAAACTGCTCGGCCTTGTGCTGGTACAACCACTCCCACACCTGCCGGGCGCGGTACGCAGGTTGGCCCCACGTCGCCAGCAGCGCCGTCAGTTCGGGCAGCGAGAGATCGTAGACGGGTGTTTTTTCCACAGGTTACCTCGTTTCTAGCGTCGGCGGCGCCTGCCCAGGGCCAGCAGAACCAGCCCGATCCCGGCCACGACCGCCACCGCGATGCCCGCGACCGGCGCCGGATCGATCCCGCCGTCCTCGTCGCTGGTATCGCTCGTCACCGGATCCGGACGCGTGGCGGTGGGCAGGCTGCCCGGCGGCAGCGGCGTGTTGGTCGCCCGCCGGTTCGACGTGGGCGGCAGCGTCATCACGACCGCGGTCCGGGCCTGGTCGGCGAGGTAGGTCGAAGTCGGCGTCGGCGTGATAGTGGGCGTCGGGGTCACCGTCGCCGTGGGCGGCGGGGACGTATAGGTGGCCGTTGGCGTGGGCGTCGGCGTCGTGGACAGGTACGGCGTCCAGAGCACCGCCCGGTCCGCTTCCTCGAGGAACAGCCAGCGGGTGAACGCGTTCCACAGCGCGGCCTCGTCCAGGCCGGTTTGCCCCGCCAGCGCCGCCGCGAAACGCTGCGGCCCAATGCCCGCCGCCAGCTCGAACGGGGCCGCCGCGCCGAAACGGTCCGCGAGGTACAACACCAGCAGGTAGCTCTCGGCGTCCCACAGGGCGCGCTCCTGGTACGGCGCATCGTCCGGCGGGCGGGTTTGCAGGTCCGCCAACGGAAGCAGCGCTTCGGTCCGGGCTGCGCTGCGCACCAGCGCCAGCGCCGCGCCGCCGGGCCGCTGCTGGTAGAGCTGCGCCAGCCCGCTCGCGAACCAGTCCGGCACCGCCGCGCCGGACCACGCCGCCCGGTACGCACCGGCCACCATGCGCCGGATCAGCAGATCGCGTAGGTCCGCGTACCCAAACGACGGGCGCTGCACGAACGCGATCCCCGCCTGGGCGTAGACCGCCTCGAACGCCTCGCGCGAGCACGGGAACGCGACGCCATCGCGCCCCGATACCACCACCGGGATCACGTCGCCGGTCTCCGGATCGGGCATTTCCTGGCACAACGGATCGTCCGGGTCGTAGATCGCGAAGACGACATCCGGCGCTTCGCTGGTATGGCGCTGCAGCAGGTCGTAGGCAGCCAGCATATCGTCCCGGATCAAGCCCCCGCCCAGGTCCTCGTTGGACCAGTACAGCACCAGCGGCGCCTCGCCCGCCGATTTCCACTCACCGCGCGCCGCATCGACCAGCGTGAGCTCGCCTTCCGAGTCAGAGCTTTGCCCGTCCGCCATCTCGACGTGCCACGCATAGGCGAGCGTCTCGAACAACGGCGGCGCATCATCCCCCGTCAGGCTCCAGGAATACACCAGCTCCGACGCCCGATCCGAGCCACTCATCAGGTTCCGCTCCGGGTCGATCGTCACGCTGCGCTCCCAGCCGGAGTCGTGTCGGAGCGTCAGCGACGCGCCCGCGATCTCCTCGACCGGGACGCTCACGGCCACGTAGAACCGGACGGTTGCCGGGAAAAGCGCCTCGGCCTGGAACCCGTAGATCACGCCGAGATCGTCCTCTTCCTGGGCGAGTGCTGCCCGCCCGGCGACCGGGGCGAGCAGTCCGAACACGACCAACCACACGGCAAGACGCCGAAGAGCCATTTGACCTCATCCTGGGGTGGCGCTGAATTCCGTACCTGAATCCTATCACCAGATCGGCTGGTGACCAACAGCGCCCCGGTCCTGGTGCCGGGGCGCTGAGATGCCTCGCTAACAGAGCATGCCGTCTAGCGGCGGAACGGCGTGGGCGACGGCAGGAAGAACAGCGTCGGCGTGGGGAACAGTGTGGGCGGCGTGTCCGATGCGCCCAGCCACACGCGCCAGCGGCTTTCGATCTCCTGGACCGTGAGGCCGGTCACGGCTTCGAACGCGGCGTTCTGCTGCATGCCCTTGTCGAGTAGTTCGATCACCTGGCGGTGGCCCTCCAGCCCGTAATTATCGACCAGCCACTTCCAGAACGTATAGCCGATGTCGTAGCCCCGCCGCGCGTTCTGGCCGCTGACGCCCGGCCCGGTGCCGGACAGCAGCGCGGGCAGCCTGCCGCTGGCCGCCAGGTCGCGGACAGACGCCTCGTAATCGTACTGCTGGTTGAGCTCGAAGAACGTCGCGTTCCCTTCGATGAGCCAGCTTCCCGGCGTCATGATCGTGAACGCCGCCTGGTACAGGTGGGCGACCTCGTGCGGGACGGTGCCGTACGCCAGGTCCACCAGATCGCCGCCGGACAGGACCTGAGCCGTCCCGCCCCAATCATCCGACGTCTGGCCGATCACGCGCGGGTTGCTCAGGCCCATGCGCCATTCCAGCCACGCCTCGCGATCCCCGAACAGGATGGCGCGCGGCTTGTACGGCAGCAGGTCGCCCCAGGCCGCGCGGTAGGTTTCGCGCTGCTCGGCCATGGCGTCCATCGTCATCTGGTTGACGTCTTCGGGCAGGCCCTGGCTGACAACGATGATGTCGTCGCTCTCGGTGCGGAGCCACTCGTGGCCGGTGTCCTCATATTCGGCGTACTGCGGTTCGGTCTTGAAGGCGTTCCCTTCCGCGTCGCCCAGGTCCCACACGTAGGTGATGCCCACCCACGGCGGGATCGACTCGCCCGGCCTGACCACCCAGGTCGCGGTGAGCAGGCCCGTGTCCGGATCGACTTCCACCGGGCGGCTGCGCTGCGTGCCGGGAGCGTGCGACCAGATCACGCGCCCACGGGTGATGGAGCCGGCGCTGCTGGTGATCTGCGCGCGGAACTCGAACCCCGCCGGGTAGTTGCTCTGGAATTCCATCGACTCAACCGTCCACGTCACATCCGAGGCGGACGCGTCATGCTCCCCGTCGTCCGGGGCCGCGCCGTCGCCACTCGCCGGGTACGGCGTATCAGTCGGGTACGGCGTGCTGGTGGGATAGGGAGTCTGTGTCGGATACGGGGTTTGTGTCGGGGCGCTGCTTTGGGCCTGCGCGTGGCGCCCGGCCAGGGCAAAAACGCCCAACACCGACACCAGAACCAGGGCCACCAGGGCGACCCGCATGATCGAAGAACGCGTGCTCATCATCACCTGCTCCATCATCCAGAACCATCGTCACGTATGTAGACCATAGCAGACCGGGAGCGACCCGCACACCCTAGCGCGTGGTTTCGAGCGCCCGCGCCCACGCCCGGTGCAGGTCGGCCACGTCCTCGTAGACGGCATCCGCCTGAATCTCGGACTCGCGGGCCTGCTCCGCCGACACCACGCCGGACAGCACCAGGATCGCGCCCAGCCCGGCCCGCTGCGCGCCGAGAATGTCGGTTTCCAGCCGGTCGCCGACCATCACCGCCGCGTCCGGCCCGATACCCAGCCGCGCCAGCGCTACCTCGAACATCGCCACTTCCGGCTTGCCGATGACCAGCGGCTTGACGCCGGTCGCTGCCTGGAGCGCCGCCAGCGCCGAGCCGTTCCCCGGCACGATCCCTTCCGGCAGCGGAAAGGTCAGGTCCCCGTTCGTGCCGATGAAATCCGCCCCGGCGCGAATGCGCAGCGCCGCCGTCTTGAGCTTGTCGTAGGTGAGGCTGAAGTCCATGCCCACCACGACCAGCCGGGCCTCGGCGGAATCCTCGGGAAAACCGGCCTCGGCCAGCGCCTGGCGGATGCCCACATCCCCGATCACGTACACCGGGGTGCCGGGCGGATAATGGCGCCGGACGTGGTCCGCCGTGGCGACTGCGGACGTGATCACCTGCTCCGGCGTGGCCGGGATGCCGATGCTCACCAGCCGCTCCTGGTACGCCTGCACGGTCTTGGTGCTGTTGTTGGTCGCCAGCGCATACCCGATCCCGTGCTCGCGCAAAAACGCGAAGAACTCGGCCACGCCCGGCAGCACCTCGGGGCCGCGCCACAGCACCCCGTCCATGTCGAGCACGGCGGCTCGTATCGAACCTAAGTTGATGGTCATAAGCCTTGCTTTGAACTAGGAAGAACGCCCCACGAGATTATCACATTATCGACTATTGGCAACCAGCCGGGGAGAGTGTTATGATTACGCGCACAACCGGATGAACCCGTTAACACTCTTATCCAGAGCGGCAGAGGGACCGGCCCCGTGAAGCCGCGGCAACCTATCGGCCTGGTTCAGGCACGACGCCAACCCGAAAAGGTGCCAATTCCGTCAGGTTTTCTGGAAGATGAGAGCGTTACCTGCACAGTCCTCGTGTGCCTGATCGGCGAGGCGAACAATGTGCGACGACGCCCCCTGAGAGTGTGACAGGGGGTTTTTTGATGCCTGCGATATGCTGCAGAAAAAGGAGCACCTGTGAGCGACAACACGCACAGCACGACTTTCATGTCATCCCCCCAGCTTTTCTTCACGTCGGAATCGGTCACCGAGGGGCACCCGGACAAGATCTGCGACCAGATCTCGGATGCGGTGCTGGACGCCATTTTGACCGATGACCCCCACGCCCGCGTGGCCTGTGAAACCGCCGTCACGACCGGCCTGATCGTCGTCATGGGCGAGATCACCACGTCGACCTACGTCGATATCGGGACCATCGCCCGCGACGTCGTGCGCGACATCGGCTACACGCGCGGCAAATTTGGCTTCGACGCCGACACGTGCGGCGTCATCGTCTCGATCAAAGAGCAGTCGAGCGACATCGCCCAGGGCGTCGATCGCGCCCTCGAACAACGCGAGGGCCAGCTCAACGAGGCGCAGCTCAACGCCATCGGCGCGGGCGACCAGGGCATGATGATCGGTTTCGCCTGCGACGAAACGCCGGAGTTGATGCCGCTGACGGTCGTGCTGGCGCACAAGCTGGTACAGCGTCTTTCCGAGGTGCGCCGCAACGGCACGCTCGACTACCTGCGGCCCGACGGCAAGAGCCAGGTCACCGTCGAATACGCCCACGGCAAGCCCAAGCGGGTCGATACCGTCCTGGTGTCGAGCCAGCACGCGCCGGAAGTTTCGAACGAGCAGATCCGCGCCGACATCCTGCAGCACGTCGTCCGCAAGGTGATCCCGGCGGAACTGCTGGACGAGAACACCAAGTATTTCGTCAACCCTACGGGCCGGTTCGTGATCGGCGGCCCGCTCGGCGACGCGGGCCTGACAGGGCGCAAGATCATCGTCGATACCTACGGCGGCATTGCGCGGCACGGCGGCGGCGCGTTCTCCGGCAAGGACGCCACCAAAGTCGACCGCTCCGGCGCGTACATGGCGCGCTACATCGCCAAGAACGTCGTCGCGGCGGGGCTGGCCTCGCGCTTCGAAATCCAGGTGTCGTATGCCATCGGCGTGGCGCGCCCGCTGTCCATCGCCATCGAAACGTTCGGCACGGGGACGGTCCCCGACGAGCAGATCGTGGCGCTGATCAACAAGCACTTCGACATGCGCCCGGCGGCCATCATTCACAACCTGGACCTGCGCAAGCCGCAGTTCCGGCAGGTGGCAGCCTTCGGCCACTTTGGCCGCGACGACCTGGACGTGGCCTGGGAGAAGACCGACAAGGCCGACATCCTGCGCGAGGAAGCCGGCCTGTAGCCGGGCACGATAGACGGCAGGTTGTTTGCAGGGGCGCGCCGGTCGCGCCCTTGCTGTCTTGTCCGAAACGAAGCATTGGACAAGAGTTGACCATCACTTGAGGCCGGGGTATGATGAGCGCAGTTCTGTCCTCGTCCGGCCTGTTGATCGGGCGCTCCACCGGTCACGCAAGGAGGCTCCAATGCAACGGTTCAGAGTGTGGTGGAACAGCTTCAAGACGGTCGCCCTGCTGATTTCGTTCGCGGTCAACATGGTCGCGCTGATCGTGCTGCTGCTCGTCCTGATGCAGTTGTTCCAGATCAAAAACGGCATTCTCGAACCGCTGGTTGATGGTCTGCATCGCAACTTCGTCGGCCTCGACGAAGCGGTGATCCTGCGCACCATCGACGTGCAAGACGAGATCCCGGTGGTGTTCGATCTGCCGCTCAACCAGACGACCAACGTCGTCCTGACCGAGGACGTGCCGCTGTTCGCCAGCGCGACCTTCACCCTGCCGAGCGGCGGCGGCCAGATCAACGGGCGGGTGGACATCGTGCTGCCGCGCGACCTGATTCTGCCGGTCCGGCTCAACATGACGGTGCCGGTCAACACCACCATTCCGGTCAACCTGCCGGTGGACGTGGAGATCCCGCTCAACGAGACGCAGCTTCACGATCCGTTCGTCAACCTGCGCGACCTGCTCGAACCTTACGTGCGGGTGTTGGATCACCTGCCGGGCGAGTGGGGCGACGTGCCCGACTTCGTGATCGACGTGCTGCAGGGCGAGGGCAAGAATCTCGTCGCGCCGTCCGCCGACAGCCAGGATCCCTGGCCGGGCTTCACCACCGGCACGCGCGACACCCGGAGCGGGGCCGGGCCGGGCGCGACCGAGTCCGGCTGGCTGATGCCGCCCGGTCCCACCGCCACGCCGATTCAGGACATCGGGATCATCACCCCACCCCCATCTCAATAAGGACGCGACCTTGAACGATACACCTGCGCGCATCTGCGATTACGAAGGCTCAGGCTACCAAAGCGATTTCTGGGAAGGCCAGGGACGCGACTACGAAGACCTGACCGAGCGCATCGCCCTGCGCCGCCTGCTGCCCCCGGTGGGGCGCCGCATCGCCCACCTGGGCGCCGGGTTTGGGCGCATGACGACCGAGCTGGGCGGCTACGACCAGGTGATCGTGCTGGACTACTCGCGCACCATGCTCCAGCAAGCCCAGCAGCGGCTCGGCACCGGCGGGCGCTACGTCTACGTCGCCGCCGACATCTACCGGCTGCCGCTGGCGGCGGGGAGCTGCGACGCGGCGCTGATGGAACGGGTGATCCACCACATGGCCGACGTGCCCGCCGCGCTGCGCCAGATCCGATCTGCGCTGGCGCCCGGCGCGCCGTTCGTGCTCGAATACGCTAACAAGCGCAACCTCAAGGCGATCCTGCGCTATTGGCTCAAGCGCCAGAGCTGGGACCCCTTCGACGAGGCGCCGGTCGAGTTCGTCGAGCTCAACTTCGATTTCCACCCGCGCTACATGGCCGGGTGCCTGCAAGCCGCGGGGTTCGAAACGCGGCGGCGGCTGGCCGTGTCCTACTTCCGGATGGGGCTGCTCAAGCGAACGGTCCCGGTATCGATCCTGGTCGCGCTGGACCGCCTGCTCCAGCCCACCGGGCAGATCGCGCCGTTCTCGCCCAGTGTGTTCACGCTCAACGTCGCGGTGGGCGATGCGCCGCCCGACGCGCTGGATGGTCCGCTGTTCCGCTGCCCGACGTGCGGCGGCGCGCTGCGTGACGAGGGCGAGACGCTGGCCTGCGAGCGCGGCGATGGGCGGTGGGCCCTGCGCGATGGCATTTACGATTTCAAAGAGCCGGTATAGCCTGCCCCGGCAGCTACAGCAGTTTCGTGGATCTCCAGCCTGCGCTACAATCGCAGGCAGTTTGTTTTGACTCCCCAAGAGGACAATGGATTATGAGCGATTCTATTAGCGCCCAACGCGGGCTGTACTTCGAAGACTTTGAAGAGGGTATGGCGCTCGAAACGCGGGGCCGGACCATCACCGAAACCGACATCGTCCAGTTTGCGGGCCTGTCGGGCGACTTCAACCCGATGCACACCGACGCCGAATACGCGGCTACCACCCAGTTCGGCCAGCGCGTCGCGCACGGGCTGCTCGGCCTGTCGATCGCCAGCGGCCTGTCGTACCAACTGGGCTTCCTGGAGGGCACCGTGCTGGCCTTCACCGCGCTCGATTGGAAGTTCCGCGCGCCGACGTTCATCGGCGACACGATTCGCGTGGCGGTCAAAGTGACGAAGAAGCGCGAGATGAAAGCCGCCGGCGGCGGGTTCGTCTCGTTCGACGTGCAGGTGCTCAACCAGGAAGACAAGGTCACGCAGAAGGGCGAATGGACCGTTCTGGTCGCCAGCCGCCCGGCTGATGGAGATGAATAGCGCCGCGATCGGTGCTAAGATAGATGGTATAGCAGTAATAGAACGAATGCCCTGACAGGTGACGAGGTGTGGTATGGTAGACCAACCGGATAAGCCGCCGGTTCCGCCGGACGCGAACGACGAATCACAGGCCAGCCCGCCGCCCGCGAAAGAGGACCGTCCGGGCCGCAAACCGGAAGGCTGGTCCACAGGCGCGCCGCTGTCGTGGCACGAGCCGCCGATCGAGGCCGGATCCTCGCGCCCGATCGTCGTCGGAGAATGGTTCTCGCCCCCTGCCGGAACACCGGAGTCGCCCGAATCCCCTACCCCGTCACCTCCCGATCAGCCGCCCGCCTCGCCCTTCGAGGGCCTGCCGGGCGCCGATCCGGAAGAAAGCGGCGGTTGGTACACCCCGGCCAACGCCCAACTGGATGCGCTGCTCTCCGGCGCGTCGGACACGATCGTCGAGCAGCCGGACGCGGAGGGCACCGGCGCCTTTGCCGACCGGCTGGCCCGCGCTCGCGCCGATGCCAAGGCGCAGCCCCTGGATGGGCAGGTGCCGCCGGATGACGACGTGACTCAACTGGGGGACGTGACCGGGGCCCCGCCGCAGGAATTCGCCGGTGAAGGCTGGACGGCTGCCGACACGGACGATACCGTAGTGCTCCCGGCTGGGACGCAGCCCGTCGCCAGCGCATCCGACGAACCGGCTCCGCTGCCCGGCAGCACGCCGGTCAGCCAGGACACGCCCGCCGAGCCGGGCGGGCTGACCCCCGCTGAGGCGGCCTTCCTGGCCGAACAACGCCGGGCCGCGGCCCAGGAACCTGATGGCGACGGGGGCGAGCCGGGTACCGAATCCCCAGCCGCCGATGAACCGGCTGCGGAGGCCGATGACGGGCCGGACCGGGCCGCGCCGTTCCGCGAAGTCGAGCGCAAGGTGAACATCCTGCGCCAGCGCTACCAGTCGGGGTATCTCACGCGCGACGAGCTGCAAAACGAGCTGCGCAACCTGATGATCCTCGACGATGATGGCCGCTGGTGGATGCTCGGCCTGGAAACCAACCGCTGGTACTACTACGACGGCAAAGACTGGGTCCCGGCCACGCCGCCGGGCTATGATGCAGAGCCGGTCCGTGGAGACTACGCGCGCACCGAAACCGGCCTGCAAGAGGTCGCCGTCGATGCGGGCGCGCAGATCGACGCGGCCAGCATTCCCCTGGACGAAGACGGCATGCCCTTGCCGGAGCGCGTCCCCCAGGACGACCCCTCGGCAACGCTCGTCTCGCCGAATACGCCGTTCATGGAGCCTGTGCGCCGCTCGGAGGCGCCCACCTTGCAGGGCGCGCACCAGATCGACGATGCGGCGCTGCTCGCCGGGGGCGTGATCGAAGGGGTGACCCAGCCCACCCGCCCCGACAGCGGCATGAGCGAAGACGTGACGCTCCATTCGGGCGCGTTCACGCCCGGCGCCGAAGAGACCGCGCCACATGGCATTCCCGTCCCCGGCGCCGCCAGCGGAGACACAATCGCCGGCGCTGCCGCGGCTGGGGCCGCCGCCGAAGCCATCAGCAAGCCCAAACCGAAGCTGGGCGAGTTTCCCCAGCCGGACTACAGCCTCGCGCTGGGCTACTCCCACAACCGCAACACCTACACCAAATGGGGCATTCGCGGCGCGATCTTCGCCACAATCGGTGGGATGGCGCTCACGCTGCTGGTGCTGGTCGGCATCATCGGCTATTACTTCTACAAGGTCAACCAGTACGCGGGGGCCGTTGCCGAGCTGAGCGAGCGCGCCGCCGATTTCGAGACGACGCTCATCCTCGACTCCGACGGCACGACGCTGGCCGAGTTCAGCGACTACAGCCGGCTCGATTCCGGCGCGCGCACTGAGATTCCGCTGGACTCGATCTCGCCCTGGCTGATTCACGCCACCGTCGCGACCGAAAACGAGACGTTCTACACCGATCCGGGCTTCAGCGTGTTGGCGATCATCCGCGCGACGATTCAGAATCTGCGCGAGGGCGATACCGTCTCCGGCGCCAGCACGATCACCCAACAGCTCGCCCGCGCCCTGGTGCTCGAAACCGAGTTCGCCTCGCAGCGCACGAACGAGCGCAAAATCGTCGAGATCATCGTCGCGTCGGAGATCAAGCGCAAGTACAGCAAGAACGAAATCCTGGAGATTTACCTCAACGAGATCTTTTACGGCAACCGCGCTTATGGCATCGAAGCCGCCGCGCAGACATATTTCAACAAGCCGGCCAGCCAGCTCAACCCGGCGGAGGCCGCCTTCCTGGCCGGGCTGCCCCAGTCACCCGCCACCTACGACCCGGTGATCAACCGCGAAGCCGCCTTTGCCCGCATGCAAACCGTCCTGCGGCTGATGTCCGAGGCCAACGGCACGGGCTGCATCCGGATCGAGCACCAGGACGCGACCGAGTGGGCAGTCCCCAACGGGGGCGCGCTGTGCATCACCGCCCGGGAGGAATCCGACGGCAGCACGTCTTATTACTACCAGACGCCCAACATGACCGAGCCGGTCGATATGGTGCTGGATATCGCCAACGTAGAGATCGCGGCCTATCACGCGCCGGAATTCGAAGCGCAGCACCCGCACTTCGTCAACTACGTGTGGCAGCAGCTTGAGGCGGAATACGGCTCGCAGGCGATTTACGCCGCCGGGTTCCGCGTCTATACGACCCTCAACGAGTCGATCCAGCGCGCCGCCGAGCAGGCCGTGGCCGAGAACCTGGCTACACTTCGCTCGCGCGGCGTGGATGCCGAGAATGCGTCCGTCGTCGCCGTCCGGCCCTCGGATGGCGCGGTGCTGGCGATGGTGGGCAGCGCGGATTACGACAACGAGGACATCGACGGGCAGGTGAACGTCGCGTTCACGGCCCAACAGCCGGGGTCCTCGATCAAGCCGCTTGTCTACCTGACTGCCTTCACACCGGACGAACAGGGCCGCTACTGGACGCCGGCGACGGTGATCTGGGATGTGTATACCGATTTCAACGGCTACGTCCCGCTCAACTACGACCGGACCTACCACGGCCCGCAGTCGGCGCGCGCCTCGCTCGCCAACTCGCTGAACGTGCCGGCGGTGAAAGCACTCAATTACACCGGCCTGCTGCGGTTCACCGAGATGGCCGAGCGCTTCGGTCTGCGCTTCCCGCTGGGCAACCCCGTCGAGCGCAACGCCGGGCTGCCCACGGCGCTGGGCGCCGTCGAGGTGCGGCTGTTCGACATGGTGAACGCCTACGCGACCCTGGCGAACAATGGCCGCCGGGTATCGCCCTACTCGATTCTGTTCATCGAAGACAGCAAGGGCAACGAGATCTACCGCGCCGACACCAGCCCGCGGGGCGAGCAGATCGTGGAGCCGGAGCTGGCCTTCCTGGTGACCAGCATCCTGTCCGACAACGAAGCCCGCGCCGCCGAGTTTGGCCGCGGGTGGCCGCTGGAATTGCAGGGCGGGCGCATCGCCGCCGTCAAGACCGGCACCACCGACGACAGCCGCGACATCTGGACGGTGGGCTACACGCCCCAGCTCGCGGTGGGCGTGTGGGTCGGCAACACCGACAACCGGCCCATGTATGGAATCACGGGCTATGGCGGCGCCGCGCCGATCTGGAACGCGGTGATGGAGACGGCGCACCAGGGGCTGACGGTCGAGCAGTTCAACCCGCCGGGCAACCTGACGCAGATCGAAGTCTGCGCCGACTCCGGCGCGCAGCCCTCACCGGCCTGCGCCGGGCGAACCCGCTGGGAGATCTTCGCCAACAGCGCCCCGCCGCCCGGCCCCAACCAGGACATCTTCCGGACCGTCGAGGTGGACTCGTTCACCGGCAAGCTGGTCAACGACTACTGCCGCGACGAGGTCGAGACGCGCTCGTTCCTGGCGATCGACGACCCGTCGGCCTACAACTGGATCAACAATACCGGCGAGGGCAACGCCTGGGCCCAGGCGCGCGGCCTGGAACTGCCGGTCATGCCGCCGCCGACCGAGTTCTGCGACCCGAACGAGCCGCGCCCGGTCGTCGTGCTGGATTTCCCGACCGAGAACATGACCGTCGAGGGCGTCTTGCCGCTGCGCGGCGCAATCACTATGCCGGAATTCAACCGCTACGAGGTCCGGCTGGGCACCGGCCACAACGCCGAGTCGTTCGGGCAGGCGGTCATCGTCGAGCAGACGCAGTGGCCGCAGGGCGAGTCAGTCATCGGGCAGATCGACACGCGCAACTACGAAAACGGCCCCTACACCATCCGGCTGGTCGTGATCGACAACTTTGGCCGCGACGTCGCGCGCACGGTCAACATCAACATCAACAACCCGCAGCCGACGGCGGAGCCTACCGCGTTCCCAACCGCCACACCCGCGCCGACGCTGACTCCGCCCGCGCCGGACGCGGGCCAGCAGCCAGGGATCGAGGCCCAGCCGACGACCGATCCGAACATGCTGATCGCGTCCCCGACGCTGGCACCGACCCTGACGCCAACCTGGACGCTGACGCCCACACCGCAATAGGGGGATTTTTCGCCATCTGGCCGGGGCGTGCGAAGGTTTGCACGCCCCGCTGTGTCTCTGCCGGGAGAATGACGTGAGCCTGGACTGGAACGACCGCTACCAACCCCGCCGCCAGCCGGACCGGACGCTGCGCAGCATGACGCCCGACGACGTCCCGGCAGCCGCCGCGCTGTTCGACCGCGTGGGCTGGACGCTCGGCCCGGCGGACTGGGCGCGCCTGCTGCACTGGTCGCCTGACGGGTGTTTCGTGGTCGAAGAAGAGGAGCGCGGCGTGATCGGGACCGTCAGCACGACGCCGTATGACACCGCGCTCGCCTGGATCGGCATGTTGATCGTGGACCCGGATCGCCAGCGGCAGGGCATCGGTCGCCAGTTGATGCGCGCCGCGCTCGACTACTTGATCGCCCGCGGATCGGCGCGGATCATGCTCGACGCGTCCGAGGGAGGACGCCCGCTCTACGAGAGCATGGGCTTCCGCCGCGTGCTTGCCATCGAGCGGTGGGAAGGCAGGGCCAGCACGTACCTGGGCCCGCGCGCCCGCGCCATGCAGCCGGAAGACGTGCCCGCCGTCATGAACCTGGACACAGTGCTGTTCGGCCTGAGGCGCACGCACATTCTCGCCCGGCTGTTGGAGGAGTTCCCTGGGCTGGCCTGGGTCGATTATGAGCGCGGGCAGTTGGAAGGATATATGCTCGCCCGGCGCACGCCCACCGGCTATTACCTGGGACCGTGGATGAGCTGGACCGCGGCCTCTGCCGAGCGCCTGCTGCGGGTGGCGCTGGAGCAGTTGCAGGGCGAAAACCTGACGGTGAATGTGCCGGACAACAACGCCCGCGGGCTGATCCTCATGCACAACCACAACTTCCGCCGCATCCGGCACTGCACGCGTATGATCTACGGCGATGCCGCGCCGATCCACGGGGAACCGCTGGCCCAGCTCTCGGTCGCAGCGCTGGCGACGGGCTGATGGCGCGGGCTAGAAATTGTGCAGATCCTCGAGCAGAATCAGCCCCTGGCGCAGCGCGATCAACGAGGCTTCCGTGCGCGTCTTGGCGCCCACCTGGTCGATCAGCGTCATGAGCTGGGCGTCGACCAACTGCGAGTCGATGTTGATCCGGCTGGCGATCTGCTCGTTGGTCAGCCCGGCAGCGATCCCGGTGAGGATCGCGCGGTCCAGGTCGGTCAGCGCTTCGGCCTCGGACGTATCGCGCGTGACCAGCCCCTGCACGACGCGCTCGGCCACGCCCCGCCCCAGGATCAGGTGCCCGTCGACCACGTCGCGCACCGCCTGGACCAACTCCTCTTCGCTGGCGGTCTTCAGGACGTAGCCATGCGCCCCGGCACGCAGCGCGCGCATGATGTAGGCGTCCTCGTCGCGGCCCGTGAGGACCAACACCTTGACGTCCGGCCAGGACTTGCGCACTTCCGGCAGAATGTCCAACCCGCTCGTGCCGGGCATGTTCAGGTCGAGCAGCAGCAGATCGGGCTGTTTTTCGGCCAGAATCGCCAGCGCCTGGGCGCCGTCGTCGGCCTCGCCCACGACCTCGATCGACGGGTGATCGTTGAGGTACATCGCCAGGCTGGTGCGCAGAATGCGGTGATCGTCGGCCAGCACGACGCGGATCACGGCGGCCTGCCGCGTCTCCGGGAGCGGCGAGACGGCGGGCGCCTGGTCGGTCTGCTCGTCGAGCACCACATCGACGGTCTGCGATCGGCGCGACGACATCGCGGCCAGCGCCGTCGCCATTGCCCCCGCCGATTCAAACCGGTTATCGGGCTGTTTTTCCAGCGCCTTGAGGATCGTCCGTTCCAGGCTGCGCGGGATGTCCGGCACCAGCTCGCTGGGCGGCTTGGGCTGCTTCTTGACTTGCTGGAGCAGCAAGACGCCGATATCATCCGCGTCAAACGGCAGCACGCCGGTCACCAGCTCGTAGAGCACCACGCCGGTCGAGTAGATGTCGGTGTGAAACGTGAGCGGGAAGCCCTGGGCCTGTTCGGGCGAGAGGTAGGCCGGGGTGCCGATGATACGCCCGGCGGCGGTCAGGCGCTTGGCCTCGCCGCTGATCGCCAGCCCGAAATCCATGATCTTGACCTGGCCGGTGGGCGTGATGTGAATGTTGGCGGGCTTGATGTCGCGGTGAATCAGGCCCTTGCGGTGAGCGTAATCGAGCGCCTGGCAGATCTGGCGGCCAAACTCGGCGACGACCGGCGGCGCCGCCGGGATGAACGAGTGCAGCGGGCGGCCTTCGATATGCTCGATGACCAGGTAGGGCCGGTCGCCTTCCTCGCCCACATCGTAGATCGCCATGATGTTGGCATGGTTCAGCCGCGCGGCGGAGAGCGCCTCGCGCTGGAACCGCTTGCGGGTGGTGCTATCTACGTAGGGCAGCAGCACTTTGATCGCGACGACGCGCTCGAGGCGGTGGTCCAGCCCACGGTACACGGCGGCTGTCGCGCCTTCGCCGATCAATTCGAGGATTTCATACCGGTTATTGAGCTTCTGACCTAACATATTCCGCCCGCCCTTTAGGTCTGGATAAATCGGCAACGAGTGTACAAACGACGACGGTGATCTGCAACTATTCTGACGGGAAAGCCGTACAACGCGCTAAACGTTCCACGAGGAGATCCGATGCGACAAAAGACATTCCTGCGAGCGGCGCTGTTCGCCATCCTGATCGTGACCACGGCTGCCGGCTGCAGCGCCATTGACGACGTCCGCGACGTGTCCGATACGGTGGACGACGCGGTCGAGCTGCTCGACGCGATCGAGCAGGACGGCGCATGGGACACCATCACCGATGGGCTGGATAACCTGGATGCCCAGGCGACCGGCTACCGGGCGACGGTGCGCGTTCAGGCCGGCCCGGTCGATGCATCGGGCGAATTCAGCGGCGCGCTGGCCGAAGACGTGACGATCGACCTCCAGGCGGACGCGCGAGGCGCCGCGCTGGCCGACCTGGCACGCGCGGACGTCCGCCGGACGTTCTACGTCGAGCCGACCGGGGGCGACCCGGACGTATACGAGATCGTCGACGGGCGGTACACCTGCGCCAATGAGGGCGACGCACCCTTCCGCGACGGACTCGGTGGCATCTTCGAAGATTACGCGCAGGCGGCGACTGGCGCTCAACTGCTGGCGGTTGCCAACGAACTGGACGAAGACACGACCATCGCCGGGCGCGACGCGACGCGCTACGAACTCGAGTCCAGGGTGCCGGACGCCCTCGCCATTCTGGAGCGATTCGACAACCCGAAATTGCAGGCGCGGCTGGACGAGGCGGGTAGTTTCGCGCTGGCGGGCGACCTGTATCTCGACGACGAAACGGGCGCGCTGCTCGCCGTCACCAGCGACTACACGGCCCGCACCGGCGACGAACGCGCCTCGTTCCGGTTCGAGATCACGCGGTGGGGCGATGTGCCGGACATCGCACCGCCCGCCGCCGCGAACATCGCCCAGCCGTGCCCCGGCTGAGTCACGGCGCCGGGCAGGAAAACCCCGCCCGGAGCGCGGCGCTCACTCGGCGGCGCTGAGGACGTAGATCGGCCCTAACTCGTCCAGTGCGAAGATGAAGCGCCCATCCTCCGACCAGATCGCGTCGTAAAACCGCGCGCCGGGGAAAATGCCCATGTTGTCGCGGTTCCGGCGGCGAAGCTGTTTTTCCTCGGCGGGTACGTCGTCGGTGATGTGGGTGATGTCCCACAGGTACAGGTCGCGGCCCGGCTGGGGCAGCGTCAGCAGCAGCAGACCGTCCGGCGAAAAGGCCAGCGTGGCGCAGACCTGCCCCGGCAGCGGCAGCCCGCCGAGCATCTCGCCGCTGGCCGCCTCCCACACGCCGATGACCGGCTGCGACCCGCACCCGGCCAACAGCGCGCCATCCGGCGAGAACTCCAGCGCGTTGGCCGCGGCATACTCCGCGACATCGATGTACCGCAGGTCCTCGCCGGTTTCCAGGTCCCAAAGCTGCACGCCGCTCTGGTAGACGACCGCCAGCCGCGATCCGTCCGGCGAGAAAGTCGCCCGCAGCGGGAGCCGCCCCTCCAGCGTGAGATCGCGCACCAACTCGCGGGTGTCCACCGCCCACACCTTCACACCGCCGTCGATGCTCAGCGACACCAGGTGCGATCCGTCCCGCGAAAACGCGAGGTGCTGGACTATCTCCTCATGCGCGGCGATCGAGTCCACCGGCACGCCATCCGGCACGCGCCACAGCCGGATCACGCCGCTGTCACGCGTGCCGAACGCCAGCAGCGACCGGTCCGGCGACTGCGCGACGTACCCCGCGCCGGACTCGGGGCCGGTGAACGTCGTCAACGGCTCCAGCTCGCGCGGGGGGGCCAGGTCCATCGACCACACGCGCGCGACGCCGTCGCGGTTGATGGTAATCAGCGTTTCGTCATCCGGGCCGAAGTACACGCTGCGCCCGTCGGTGTCGCCCTGGGTGAACAGCGTCTGCCCGTTGGCGAGATTCCAGACCACCGTCATATCGTCCGCGCCCACGCTGGCAAGGCGGGTCCCGTTCGCCGAGACGGCGACGGAGTTAACCGTCTGCTGGTGGAAGCGCATCAGGCCGGTCACGCGGACGTTGGCGAACGCTTCCTGGCCGATGGGCGCCTCAGGACGCTGCCACGCGACCGGCGCGGGCGTGGGCGAGACGACCGGCGGCACGTCCCGATCGTCATCCGAAGACGAACATCCCCCCAGGATTACCGCTGCGAGCAGAACCACGATCCAGATCGCCGGTCGTTTCAAGGCTGCACCCCTCGTGACATTGACACGCATCTCGCGCTCGTGTACTCTAGCACACACTTTTATACCATGTATGCCATGTGAGCGCCGAGGCTCAGATTCGCCCGGATGCCCGACCGGACTCGAGGACACACGCGCCATGACCGACGCCGAGCTTGCCGTACTCAGCATCATCGCCGAAGGCCCAATCCACGGCCACGACATCCAGACGATCATCGACCGGCGCGGCCTGCGCGCCTGGACCAACATCGGCGTGTCGTCCCTGTTCTACGTGCTCAAAAAGCTGGAGCGGCAGGGGCTGATCGAAAGCGACGAGGACACCGCCGGCCAGAACACCCGCTACCGCGAATTCCGCATCACCGGGGCCGGGTTCGGCGTGCTGCAAACCGCCGTCGCGGACCTGCTGACCACGCCGCACGAATTCGCCGACGGCTTCGAGCTGGGACTGGCGAACCTGCACGTCCTGCGCCCGAGCCAGATCCGGACCGCCTTCGCCGCCTATCGCCAGGAGTTGATCTCGCGCCTGGCCCAAACGCGCGAGCGCTGGCAGCAGCTCAAAAACAGCGCCGCCCCGTTCAACGTGGATGCCATGTTGGGGCACCACGTCGCCATGCTGGAGGCCGAGCTGGCGTGGCTGACGGCGTTCATCGAGCAGTGGGCGCTCCAGGCGCCGCCCGACGAGCCGGCCATCGTGGAAGACGACTCCGCCGAGATCTCGCGCATGAAACAGGTCGTGCTGCCGCGCCACCCGGACTCGGTGCACCGGGCCGAGACGCGCGCCCGCGCTGGCACATCCCCCGCCCCGGCCCCTGATGACGATCCGGACGGGGAACCATCCACGCGCCCGACGCGCCTGAGCGCCAGCACGCCATCACCGGGGACCGCGCCCGCGCCGGACGAGTCCGATTCCCTGCCCGGCAGCCGGTAGTCCCGGCGCGGACGGGGCCATTCTACAAAGCAGCGAGAAACCGATACAATAGTCGTAGCGACGCTTTTTTGCCAGGGGCAGCCGGATGACATTTCAAGCGACTGTGCTGTATATCGAGGATGACGAAGCCAGCCGCGTGCTGGTCGAGCGTGTGCTGACCTACGCCGGGTACCGGGTGCTCATCGCCAGCCGGGCGCTGGACGGAATCGATATGGCCCGCAAGCACCGCCCCGACCTGATCCTGACCGACATCAACCTGCCGGACCTCAGCGGGCGCGAGATCGCGGTGCGGCTGCGCTCCGATCCTCAGCTCAAGGCCGTTCCCATCGTGGTGCTCGTGCCGCAACGGCAGCAGGCCAGCCACGATAAACCATTCGTGGCCGGAGCCAGCGGCACCATCGAAAAGCCCATCGACGCGACGACCTTCACGCGCCAGATCGAGGGCTTTCTGCACAGCGATCCCGGCGCTGCCGACCCGCTGGCGATCGAACCGGCCAGCCCCGCCTACCACCAGGAACGGGTCGAGCAGCTCGAATCGAGCGTGCGCCAGCTCGAAACCAGCTACCGCGACCTGCGCCGGATCGACCAGATCAAAGACGATTTCATCCAGCTCACCGCCCACGAGCTGCGCACGCCACTGACCACAGTGTACGGCTACAGCCGCCTGGTGCAGACGTCGACCGCCATCCAGCGCGTCATGGCGCAGGACCCCGAGGTGCGCGCCTGCCTGAACGGGTTGGTCGACTCCATCGAACGCCTGCACTCGGTCATGACCGAGATCATCACCGTCTCGCGAATCGCGTCGGGCCGGTTGGACGTGCGCGCCGCCCCCACGTCCCTGCACGGCGTGGTCGAGTCCGTGGTGGAAAGTTACCGGCAGGTCATCCGCCAGCGGAACCTCACCGTCACCGTCGCGCCCGGCGACTGGCCGCCGACCATACTGGCCGATGGCGGGCTGTTGGAACTCGCGTTCAGCAACGTGCTCGGCAACGCGATCAAATACACGCCCGACGGCGGCACCATCGCCCTGACCGTCGAGACGCGCGGCGCATGGGTTCGCATGACGGTGCGCGACACGGGCATCGGCATCGATCCGGTCGACCAGATCCACATTTTCGACCGGTTCTACACCGCCGGAGATACGCAGCTTCATTCCACCAGCAAGACGGCGTTTCGCGGCGGCGGGCTGGGCCTGGGGCTGGCGATCAGCAAAGGGATCATCGAGGCGCACGGCGGGCACATTTGGGTCGAGAGCGACGGTTGCGATCCGGAGGCGCTGCCGGGGAGCACGTTCACCATCGACCTGCCGCTGAACCAGCCGCACGCGGGCAGCGCCTCACCGCCGGAAAGCGGGCCGCATGCGTGACCTGTTCCGGCGGCGAGCGACGCTGGTGGCGATCTTCGAGTCGCGCCCGGCCCTGGTCGCGGCCATGGATCGCCTGCTGGCAGAGGGACTGGGCAGCGTGCTGGACATCGGCCACGCCGCGCTGATCGTGCGAAATGGCGGCAAGCCACCCACCATCATCAACAACAACGTCACCGCGCGCGAGGCGTGGGTCGCCGGGGCGATCGGTGGCGCGGCCATGTTGGCGCTGGGTTGCATCCAGTACGGCGCGCTCGATCTGCCCGGCCCGCAGGCGTTCCTGGCCATGGCGCTCGCCGCCGCTGCCGGGGCCGCTATCGGGGTCCTCACCGGCGCCGTCGTCGCCAACCGGGTCACGTTCGGGTTCCGCGATGCGCTGCTGCAATCGACCGCCGCCGAGCTGAAGCCCGGCCAGGTGGCGCTGCTGGTCCAGGTGTGGCCCGGTCACCTGCCGGTGCTGCGGGCGAAGCTGGTCGCGCTTCAGGCGCGCATCGGCGCGGGCACGCGGGCCGCCTGATCGCCCGGCGCGGCACGGGTCAAGTTTGCACCAGCGGCCAGGGTCTGTACAATCTAGCTAGCGGGTCTTGTGGGGGATAGCGGAGTGAAACGCATGGATGGACAAACGTGTCCGAACTGTGGACACGAGAACTTGCCGCGGGCGGTTTTTTGTTTTAAATGTGGGAATAGCCTGGACGATCCGCCGATCGTGCGGGGAATCCATCGCCAGCGCCGGCACGTCGAAGACGCTATCCGCCACGTCAAGGATCACAAGAACAGCGCCCAGGCCGACCTCGTGCAGCACCTGCGCGCAGCCAGGGCGAAACTTCCCCCACCCATCGACGGCACCCCGATCACCTGCCTGCGCTGCGGCACGCTCAACAAGCCGCTGGCCGGCTATTGCATTGGCTGCGGCGGCAGGCTGACGCTGGCCGACAACGGGGCGGATTCGTGCCTCGTGCCGCGCGCCAGCGCCCGCTCGGACGTGGGGCACGTGCGCGACAACAACGAAGATCGCGTCGGCCTGTGGGCACGCGATGGCGTGGTGCTGGCGATGATTGCCGACGGCATGGGGGGCGCCGTGGCCGGTGAGGAGGCCAGCCGCCTCGTGCTGGAGGCGATTCAGGCGGACTTCCTGGGCGAGGCCCGCGGCAGCGAAACCCTGCACGACCTGTCCGAAGAGGAAATCTCCGACAAATTGCGCTCGGCGATCCGGCGCGCCAACTGGGCGGTGATCCAGCGCGCCCAGCGCCAGCCGGAACTGCGGGGGATGGGCACGACGATCACGCTGGCCTTCGTGCGCAACAACCGCGTCGTGATCGCCCACGTCGGCGACAGCCGGGCGTACCTGGTCGATGGCAAAGAAGGCTGGGTCAACCAGATCACGGACGATCACAGCTTCGTCGAGGCGCTGTTGGCGGCGGGCCACATCACCGCCGAACAGGCTGCGATCCACCCCATGCGCAACGTGCTGTACCGCGCGCTGGGCCAGATCGACGAAACCGACGCCGACCTCTACAGCCGCAACCTGGCCGCCGGCGACTGGCTGATCCTGTGCTCGGATGGCCTGACGCGCCACGTCCGCCCCGCCGAGATCGCCGACATCGCCAACAACAGCACCATGCCCGACGACGTCGCTCACGAGTTGGTCGAGCGCGCCAACGCGCGCGGCGGCGAGGACAACATCAGCGTGATCGCGATCCTGATGGAGAACGCCGAGGACATCGAGGCCGAGTCCCCACCCGACGCGATCCTGTTCGTGGACGCGGACGGCAGCCTGTTCGATCCGCTGCCCGACGACGAGGATTACCCGGAGCGCAAGACGCTGGAACTACCGTCCATCGAGCCGGGCGACAACACGGACGATCCGGTCGATGACACTTTTGATCAACGTTAACGAATTGTCAGAATCGTGATTTCGGTACCAGAGTACCAGTGATTATTACGATGGGATCATGCTATTTTGAACGTAGCTCGATTATGAGCCTATCTTTTCTTAATTCTAGCACGATGGAGGAATCATCATGTTGTACCTACCGCGTGAAGAGGGCCAGGGCCTCGTTGAGTACGCTCTGATCCTCGTTCTGGTCGCCGTTGTGGTCATCATCATTCTGGCTCTGCTTGGCCCGGCCATCGGCAACATCTTCTCGAACATCATCACCAACCTGTAGACCCGCAACTTGTCGAGGGACGGCCTGATTGGGCCGTCGAAGCATGACACCGCAAGCGCCCGATCGGGCGCTTGTGTTTTTGGCCGGGTCAGGATGCGCCCGCCGAATCCCCCGCCTCTTTGAGCGCCCGCTCGCGGGCCTGAACGCTGCGCTTCATGCGTACGAACGCGTCGATGAGCTGCCCGATGTCGGCGCCCGACGGATCATCCGGCTCCGCGTGGACGACAGCCCCGGCGACGTTCCCGGCAGCCAGTTCCTGCGTCGCGTCCACCACCTTTTGCAGGTAGTGCGTCGTGTACCGCACGCGCTCCACGAGGTTCTGCATCATCGACAGCCCAACCAGCGGGCGCCGGTTCATGAACGCGAGCAGGTCGTCACGGTGCAGCGCCAGCAGTTCCGACGGCTCGGCGGCGCGCGCCGAAGCCGAGCGCGCTTTTCGATCCAGGATCGCAAACTCGCCGAGCGTGTTGGGGGCGACGAGATAGCGAATGGTGAACTCGTGTCCCTGCTCGTCGCGGATGTAGATCTCGACCTTGCCGGACACGATCACGTAGAGCCAGTCGCCGGGCTCGCCCTTCTCGAAGATGACCTCGCCCGCCGCGAAGGTGCGGCGCTGCATGGTGGCCACGAACGCCGCGCGCGCCGGTTCGTCGACCCCGCGGAACAGTGGCGAGTCCTTGAGGTGGCCTGCGTCCATCACGGCGTGCGCACCTCACCGGAGGCAGGCCCGGCATGGCGCAGCGCCTGCTCGCGTTCGTAGAGCGCGGCGGCGGCCTGCGAGAAGGCGCGGTCCACCTGCTCCGCCGTCGCGGGGGATAGCTCCGCCGGGTCGAGCGCGACCGCGCCGCCGTCCGCCGGTTCCGGGATCGCCACGACGACCGCCTGATACACCCCCTGCTCAATCTGGGCCAGCCAGTTGATGCTCGTCTCGACGGCCTCGGTGGTGTAACGCACCTTGTCGGCCAGGTATTGCAGCATCGCCAGCACAACCTGGGGGCGGCTCTGGATGAACCGCATGAATACCTGGCGCTGCAACCGCAGCACCTCGCACTGCGTCCGGGCGCGCATGCTGGCCGAGCGGGGCCGGCCATCCAGCAGCGAGAACTCACCCACGACGTCGCCCGGCCCGAAGGTGCGCAGCAGTTTCTCCTGCCCGGCCCGGTCCTGCACCGTGATATCGACCTCGCCGCGCTCGATCAGGTACATGGCGTCGCCCTCGTCGCCTTCGCGGAAGACGACGAAACCCGGCTCGAAGGTCTGCATGTCAATCGCCCGGCTGAGGTTTTCCAGGTTGGCCGGTGATACGTGCTTGAAGATCTCGATTTTGCTCAGGCGCTCGGCCAGCGCGGCCAGTTGCTCGAGCGAGAACGTCCCGGCCAGCTCGGCGGAGCGCATGAACATATCGAAGGTGTGGACCAGGGTGGGATCGAAGCGCGCGATCTCCGCGTTGAAGGCTTCCTGAAAGGCCGCGTCCTCGCCCAGGAACACGCTGTTCATGAACAGGTTCACCGACGCATCCAGGTTCTGCCGGATCGCGTCGATCTCGCGCCGGTAGGCCGCGATTTCGTCTTCCCACGCCTTGCGCAGCCGGGGGCTCGCCGGGCTCCCCAGGTTGTTTTGCAGGATGCCGATGTTCGCCTGGACGACCAGCAGGCGGCGGAGCTGATCGACCCGCTCCGGACCGAAGAAGTCGCCCAGCTCGCCGAAGATTCGCTCGATGCCCGCGCCGCCCAAGTGCTGCACGGCCCGCCGCTCGCCGGTGGACACGCCCACGTCCAGCCCCAGCGTCTGGGCGAAGCGGCGCTTCTCGTCGGCCAGCCCCTGCCCGATCTGCCACGCGATGATCGCGCTCCCCCCCAGGCCGATCCCGATCGCCACCAGCAGCAGGCCCGTCCCGCCCAGGCGCCCCACGATGTTGTTGTAGACCACGTGCAGCGCGATCGCCAGGCCGATCCCCAGCACCGGCCAGATCGCCCGCCGGACATCCGCCGAGCGGCGCAGCCGCCCCAGCGCCAGGCCGACCATCCCGCTGGCTGCGGCGTGCATCAACGTGGTGGACAGCGTGCGGCTGATGGCGGTGCCCAGCACGGTGCTGTCGGACCGCGGCAGGTAGATGAACAGGTTTTCAGACAGCGCGAACCCGATCCCGACGGCGAAGCCGTAGACCGTGCCATCGACGATGTAGCGGAAGCGGGGATGCCGCACCAGCACGACCAGCACGAGCGCTTTGAGGATCTCCTCGATGACCGGCGCGGTCAGGTTGGTGAGCAGATCGTAGCTGAGGCCGAGGGCGATCACGCGGGTATTGATGAGGTAGGCCAGGCTGTAGGCGCCCAGCGTCCCCCACCCCAGGCACACCAGGATCGTGCTCAACTTGCCCGTGCCGAAGACGTCCAGCGCCCAGATCAGGTAAACCGCGAAAAACGGGAGGGCGATAGCGATGAAATAGGCAACGATGGTAACCGGGTCCATGCCCTCGGTCTCAGTCTAGGACACCCTAGGATAAGAAAAACTCCGTACCGCAAAACCGGCAGGTGGCGATCCCCTTCCCGGTGAGCGAGATCTCCCCGCCGCAGTTGGGGCACTTTTCCAGCTCGCGCAGTTGGCTGGCCTGGCTCGAATACAACACGCCCTTGTCCCAGTTGATGTACCCGCTGAACACGCCCAACCCCACCAGCGAGTGGATCATGTCCTTGATCTGGTCGCGCGGGAGCTGCATCTCGACGACCAGCTCGTCGAGCCGGACCTGGCCGCGACTCTGCACGATGTTCAACAGCTTGCGCTGCACGGCGGCCTGTTCCTGCTGTTGGGCCTGCTTGCCGCCGAACGCCGTCATGTAGATCCCGCCGCCGACCAGCGGCGCCACCAGCACGATCAGCACGATCCCCAGGCCCAGGATGCGCGCCGGCCCTGTGAGAGGCTCGTTGGTGAACAGCCACGCCGCCGCCACCGCGCCCAGGATGATGCCCAGCACGACCAGCATGATTCCCGCTAACCGGTTCAGATTCATCGATCGTCCTCCCGCTGTGCCCTGTGTTTAACCGAATCCACGGCTGCCGCCACCGCCGCCGCCTCCGCCGCCACCGCCGCCGCCGCTGAACCCCCCGCCGGAGCCGGAACTGGAGGGCTTGCTGGTCATCGCGCCCGAAGCGTCGTTGAGCATCTTCGTCAGGCCGGTGCTCATCGAGTTCAGGCCGTCGGTGAGCGAGCGGCTCATGCTGTTCAGCCCGCCCGGCCCCTCGAAGTCCAGCCCGCCCAGGCCACCGCCCGGGCCGCTGGAGCCGGTCGCCGGCCAGCCGCGATGGTAGCCGCGCCCCCACGGGCCGCCCAGGTGCGTGGGGAAATACCACGTCGGCATCGAGTTCATCACCGGCGCGAAATCGCGAATCCATTCCTTCTCGAACCCGAGGGCCACCGCAAAGCCGATGTACTTCTCGAACTGGTCGGCGGCCTGCGACAGGTCGGCGTATTTCTCGATGTTCTTGAGATACGTGCGGAACGCCCCCCAGCGCGCGGCTTCCTGGGCGCCTTTAAGCGTCTTGGCGGGCATCGCCTGCGACGTCACCATCATCACGAAGCCCACCAGCCCCAAACCGATCGGCGGGGCCACCATCAGCGGCGAGATCGCGGTGGCCGCCAGCCCGCCCCAGAAACCGATCCCGGCCAGCACCAGCAGCCCCATGCCACCGAACAGCCATATGTTGCGCGTGGTTTCCGGCGAGCGGGTGAAATAGCCCTGTTTCACCAGGTCGCGGTACATCTGCTCTTTGATGCTGGGGATCACCTTGTAGAATTTGTTGCGCAGGTCCGAGAGTTTCGTATCCTTGCGCCTGCCGGGGAACAGCCCGCGCAGCAGCGCTTTTTCGTAGCCGCGCAAACTGCCCGAATCCTTGTCGGTGCGGTGGAAGTGAAACTCCGTGCTCTCGAACATGCCCAGCACCCCACCCTCGGACGTCTGCTCGATCACCAGGTAGCCCCGGCGGGCCAGGTCGAGCATGGTGCCCAGGATGTCTTTCATGTCCGCGCGCTCGTCGAGCAGCACGCCGACGATGCCCGGCAGTTCGTCGGATGGCGGCTCGGGCAGGTATTCCGGCACGACGACCGCCTCCGGGTCGCGCCCGTGGCTGAGGTAGCGCAAGACGACGATCAGCGAACCGCCAAAGCCGATCAGCGCGCCGATGATCAGCAGCACGACCGTTACGATCGGCCTGAGGTTGTCCTCATACCAGCGCATCCGGTCGAAACCCGCCTGCCAGCCCGCCTTGGGCATGGATGGATCGTGCGGGTACTGCACGCGTACCTCGACCCCGCCGGACGCGTCCCGGCGATCGGGCGCTTCCCAGGTGACGGTGGTGCCGTCGATCGTTTCCGCCCAGGTGTCAGGGTAGCTCGCCGTGACCTCCGGCGGGCGGTCGTCCGGCAGGATCACGGTGACGCGCGATGCCAACACCGGGAAAGGGAGGTCCGAGGGAACGGCCACCCAGTACAACTGGTCGCCATCATCGTACGAGCGCAGCCCGCCATAGACCGTGTACTTCAGCCGGATGGTCCGGCGCTGGCCGCTCTCGGCAGGCTGGAGAAAGTAATACGTGAGCGAGAACGTATCGCCGCTCTGCGTCACACAGTACGTGCCTGCCCCGCCGCCGCACCGCTCGCGTAGCGCCATATCGCCATCGTACACGACCACATCCCGGATCGCGTTCAGGCGGTCGGTGGGAATGTCCGCCGTGCCAAACCGGTACGGCCCCGTTTCGATGCTCAGCTCGTAGGTTTCGGTCACGTCGAACCGGTTTTCGCCGGTCACGATGTTATCGAAGGTGACGTCATAGCGGTCCCACCTGAGCCGGCGGTTGTTCTGCCCGTCAGGAGCGGCTCCCACGACGCCGGTGATCGCCACAACCAGGAGCGCAATTCCGATTGCAAGCGTCATTGTGCGCTTCATAGACTCATCCTTACAACTGCTCGCCCTGCGCAACGGCCCTATTCTACCGGATCGCCCGGCTGCAGAAAAACGGCCATCACCGCGAGGGTCCCAACACCGCGCTCAACTTAATTGACTCGGGATCACTAAATGTTTAGAATCCCAACAACACCTATTCGCTGCGATTGTGTTGAGTGTACCGCAAGTCTCAGGTTGGCGATGGTCATTTCGAACAGATAGGCAGCCGAGATGGAATACCGCGATTACTACCAGGTGCTGGGCGTAGGCCGGAATGCCTCCAAGAAGGAAATTCAGAAGGCCTACCACCGGCTGGCGCGCCAGTATCACCCGGACGTCAACGCCGGCAACAAGCAGGCCGAGGAGAAGTTCAAAGAGATCAACGAGGCTTACGAAGTGTTGTCGGACGAGAAGAAGCGCAAGAAATACGACCAGTTGGGCGCCAGCTATCGCCAGTGGCAGCAGATGGGCGGCGGGCCGGGCGGCTTCGACTGGTCGCGCTGGACGGGCGGACAGCCGGGCGGGCATCGCGTCGAATTCACCAACGCCAACAACATGAGCGCGGGCGACGTGTTTTCGGAATTCTTCCGCAGCATCTTCGGCGGGCAGCCCAGCCGCCAGCGGCCCGCCGCCGGAGAAAGTCTCCAGGGCCAAAACCAGGAGGTCGCCGTACAGGTCAGCCTGGAAGAAGCGTGGCACGGCACCGAGCGCGCCATCCAGACGGGACGCAGCCAGCTCAACGTGAAGATCCCCGCCGGCGCGCGCCACGGGATGCGCCTCCGGCTGCGCGGCAAGGGCGCGGCGGGATACGCCGGTGGGCGCCCCGGCGACCTGTACGTGATCGTCCAGATCCCTGATCACCCGGTCTTCCGGCGCGAGGGCGACAATCTTCATCTCGACCTCAAGGTGCCGCTGTACACAGCGGTGCTCGGCGGCGACGTCGAAGTGCCGGCGCTGGGCCGGACAGGCTTGCTGCATATCCCGGCGGGCACCCAGTCCGGGCAGGTCTTCCGGCTGCGCGGCAAAGGCATGCCGCTCCTGAACCAGCCGGGCGTCTTTGGGGACCTGTTCGCGCGCGTTCTGGTCCAGGTGCCGACCGGCCTCAGCGAGCAAGAGATCGCCCTGTTTCGCCAGCTCGAATCACTCCGCGGGATGTGAAACGCGTATCGAAAGAATCTATGGATGGGAAGGGTAACCAGGCATGGGATGGCAATTTGACGACTTCGACGACTTTGATGAGTTCGACCTGGTTGACGAGACGGAAGACGGGCAGACCCCGGCTCGCAGCCGGGCCCGCGCGCTGGTGATCGGTGCGTTGACGGGCGCGATCACGCTGGTGGTGATCGTCGCCTTCGTGTTCACCACGGTCGGCCACTTCTTCTGGCCCGACGACGAGCCGAGCAGGCCCGTCCGGCGCCAGCAGCCGGCCCAGCCGTCGACGGCGGATATTCAGAATGCGAACTACCGGCCCAGCACGTGGACCGAGCCGAACCCGTTCCAGTTCTCCACGGCGACGCCGGTCGCGGACGAGCTGGTCGCCAGCGCCGATCTCGAATACACCCTGCTGACCAATATCTACGAGCGGGTCAACCCGTCGGTGGTCAACATCGAAGTCGTATCGAGCTTTCACGTCGCCAGCGACATCATCGACAGCAGCGGCTCCGGCTTCGTGCTGGACGCTGAAGGGCACATCGTGACGAACTCGCACGTCGTCCGCGACGCGGAAGAGATCCTCGTCACGTTCTTCGATGGCTACGTCGCCACTGCGGAGGTGGTGGGCGTCGACGATTACAGCGATCTGGCCACGATCAAGGTCGATCCGGGCAGCACGCCGCTCGTGCCGGTGATCCTGGGCGACAGCAACGAGCTGCAAGTGGGCCAGCGCGTGATCGCCATCGGCAATCCGTTCGGCCTGGACGGCAGCATGACGATCGGCATCGTCAGCGCGCTGGGCCGCTCGCTGCCCTCGGCGCAACTGCTCGACCGGACCTACCAGAGGTACAGCAACCCGTCGATCATCCAGATCGATGCGGCGGTCAATCCCGGCAACTCGGGCGGGCCGCTGCTGGACTCCTACGGGCGCGTGATCGGCATTAACACGGCGATCCGTACCGAGAACGGCGGGTTCCAGGGCATCGCGTTCGCCGTGCCGGTCAACACCATGAAGCGCATCGTCCCGCAGTTGATCGACAGCGGGACCGCTGAATACTCGTGGCTCGGCATCAGCAGCCCGCCCAGCGATCCCGGCCTGAGCGTGGCCGCCCTGGCCGACGAGCTCGATCTGCCGGTGCGTAACGGCGTGGTGATCGACCGCGTGGAGCCGGACTCGCCCGCCGCCCGCGCCGGGCTGCAAGGCGGCACCGATTCGGTGAACGTGCGCGGCGTGCAGTGGCCGGTCAACGGCGACATCATCGTCGCGATCAACGGGATGCTGGTGCGCGATATCGATGACCTGGTGGCTTACCTGGTCGAGAACACCTCGCCGGGCGACACGGTCGTGCTGACCATCGTGCGCGGCAGCCAGACGCTGGATCTCGACGTGACGCTCGGGGTGCGCCCGTAGCGCTCGCTGGACAGGCGAAACGAGCATGAACGGCACCATTCCGCGTGATGAACCCTGTTACACGATCGGCGTCGTGGCGCGCATGGTCGATCTGCACCCGCAGACCCTGCGCAACTACGAGCAGATCGGCCTGGTCGTGCCGCACCGCACGGCGGGCAACATCCGCCTGTATTCGCAGCGCGACGTCGACCGGCTCCACAAGATAAACCGGCTGACTCAGGACCTGGGCGTGAATCTGGCCGGTGTGGAGATCATCCTGCGCATGACCGAGCAGATCGAAGCCCTGCAGAGCACCATCGACGCGCTGCAAGACGAACTCGACCGGCAGCGCGCGCCCGGTCGCTGACCCGTGGACCGCCTGGGGATGCGCCGTGCGTCCCCGCCTGTGAGGAGATGTGATGACCGCTCCAACCCATATTCTGCCGCGCCTCCAGATCAACACCGATCTGGCGCACACGATTCTGGTCAAGTTCCTGCGCGATGCGATCACGAAGGTGGGCTTTTCGCGCGCGGTGATCGCACTCAGTGGCGGGATCGACTCGGCGCTGTCGGCGTACCTGGTCGCCGAGGCGCTCGGACCGGATAACGTGCTGGCGATCCGGATGCCGTACAAGGCGTCGTCCCAGGCCAGTCTCGACGACGCGCAGACGATCGTCGACGCGCTGGGCATTCGCTGCGACACGGTGGACATCACGCCGATGGTCGACCCACTGATCGCGCGCTTTCCGGACGCCGACCGGGTGCGCCAGGGGAACATCATGGCGCGGATGCGGATGGTCGTCATCTACGACCAGTCGGCAGCGTTCGGCGGGCTGGTCGTCGGGACGAGCAACAAGACCGAGACGCTGCTCGGCTACTCGACGGTCTACGGCGACAACGCGGCAGCCGTCCAGCCGATCATGGACCTCTACAAGTACCAGGTGCGCCAGTTGTCGCTGGCGCTGGGCATGCCGCGCACCATCGTCGAGAAGGCGCCATCGGCGGACCTGTGGGAAGGCCAGACCGACGAGGGAGAACTGGGCTTCACCTACGACCTGGCCGACCAACTGCTTTACCTGCTGGTGGACGAGCGTTACACGGTCGATGAGGTCGCCGCCGAGGGGTTCGACCGCCCCCTGGTCGAGCGCATCTGGCGGCAGGTGCGGCTGAATCACTACAAGCGCACGATGCCCAACGTCGCCAAGCTGAGCCGCCGCACCATCGGCCACGATTTCCTGTACCTGCGCGACTGGTCCGGCTAGCGGCGCGCGGTCACAGCACCCAACCGTCTTCCGGCGCGTGTTGCAGGCGGGGCTGCCGCGCGGACAACTGCGCGCCGAGGCGCGTGCGGACCGGCGGCCTGTGCGCCTGCTGGTGGATTTCCTCGGCGATCTCCCAGGCGGCATCCGGGCGGGCCAGCATTCGCGCCCGCCGGGCACGTTCCGCCAGGGTCGCGGGATCGCCGGCCAGCCACGCGCGCACGGCTCCGGCGGCGGCTTCCGGTGAGGGCGCGTATTCCCCGGCGCCGCCCTCCACGACATAGGTCACGTTCCCGGCCTCCTGCCCCGGAACGGCGCCGCTCAGCACCATCGGCAGCCCGGCAGCGCACGCCTCGCAGATCGTGGCCGGTCCCGCCTTGGTCACCAGCACGTCCGCCGCGGCCATCAGCCCGGCCAGCGTGTTCAGAAACGGGTAGACGAACGCCGGGCCGCGCCATGCCGCCGCCTCGAGCCGCTGCTTCAAGCGGCGGTTGCGCCCCGCCACGATGGCGAGCTGGATGTCTAACCCCAGCCGGTCGATGGCGCGGGCAATCGCGAAGACCGGGCCCATGCCGTCGGCGCCACCGCTGACCAGCACCGCCAGGCGATCCAGGTCCCAGCCAAGCCCGCGGCGCGCGGCGCGTTTGTCCGCCAGCCCATCGAGAAAGCGGGGATGAATTGGAAGCCCGGTGACGCGCACCCGCTCCGGCTCCAGCCCCAGCGCCAGCCCCCGCGCGCGCGCCGCCGGGGTGGGAGTCAGGCAGCGGTCGGCGTCTTTCTCGTAGGCGAAGGCGTGCGCCGAAACCAGATCGGTCACCACGCTGACGAACGGCGGGCGATAGGGGTGCCAACGGTTGTAGGCGCGCATGGCCGGGCGCGAGAACAGCGAATGGACGCTCACCACCACGTCGGCGGGATGCTCGGCCACCAGACGGCGCATTCCCCGCCCCCACCAGCGGTTGATGGCGGCCATCACCAGGGCGCCGCGCCGCCGCCCGTCGGCCAGGTAAAAGCTCAGCCCCCAGCTCGCCGCCGCCCAGTTGACCCAGCGCGGGTAGATTTCGGGCATCAGGTTCATGGGGAACGGCGTATAGCGCCGGTAGACGTCCACCAGCTCGAACGTATACGCGCCCGGATAGCGCCGCTCCATGGCGGCACGGATCGCTTCGGCGGCGGCACGGTGCCCTCCGCCGGTATCGGACATCAGAAAGACCACGCGCTTGGGATTCATGCTATGTCGGCTCGCCTTCGCCACTGCTCAGCACGCGCCTGACGCCGCGCTCGAACTTGCGGCGCGGCAGCATCACGCGGCGGCCACATCCCAGGCAGCGGATACCGATGTCGGCCCCCACGCGATAGATGCGCCAGCGGTCGCTGCCGCAGGCGTGCGGCTTTCGCATCTGCACGACGTCGCCTGTGCTAAACTCTAATGGCATGTCTCACACTCGCCCGACTCCTGCGACTCCGGTCTCGTTGGCCGGTAAGAGTAGGCACTTCACCCGCTTCTGTCAAATTGGCCTATACAAGGCGCCGATTATAGTGCAAAATTGTCCGGCTATCTTAGCATTGAGGACGAACTGTGATTCGAACCGACATTCGCAACATCGCCATCATCGCCCACGTCGACCACGGCAAGACGACCCTGGTCGACGGGATGCTCAAACAGGCGAAAGTCTTCCGCGACGCCGCCACGGCGGGCGAGCGCATTCTGGACAGTAACGCGCTGGAGCGCGAGCGCGGTATCACCATCCTGTCGAAGAACACGGCCATCACCTGGAACGGCGTCAAGATCAACATCGTGGACACGCCGGGCCACGCCGATTTCGGCGGCGAGGTCGAGCGCGTGCTGAACATGGTGGACGGCGCGCTGCTGCTGGTCGACGCCGTCGACGGGCCGATGCCGCAGACGCGCTTCGTGCTGCGCAAGGCGCTGGCGCTGGGCCTGCGCGTGATCGTCGTGATCAACAAGATCGACCGACCACACGCACGCGTGTCGGACGTGCTCAACGAGACGTTCGACCTGTTCATCGAACTGGGCGCGACCGACGAGCAAGCCGAATTCCCCATCGTGTACGCCGTCGGGCTGGACGGCCACGCCGGGCCCACCCCCGACTCGATCCAGCCCAACCTGAGCCCCCTCTTCGAGACGATCCTCGCCGAGATTCCCGGCCCGCAGGTCGATCCCGACGCGCCGGCCCGGCTCCAGGTAACAACGCTGGAATACGACAACTACAAGGGCCAGATTGGCGTGGGGCGGCTGCTGTCGGGCGTGATGCGGCGCGGGATGAACGCTGCCCGCCTGACGCCTCGCGGCGAGCGCGAAGAGGGCAAGATCATCTACCTGTTCACGTACCACAACCTCGCCCGGCAGGAAGTCGAGGAAGCGCTGGCCGGGGACATCGTCGCGTTCGGCGGTTTCGAGGAACTGGGCATCAGCGATACGATCGCTGATCCTGCCGTCGAACAGCCGCTGCCTGCCATCGCCATCGACGAGCCGACCGTGCGCATGACGTTCGGCGTCAACACCAGCCCGCTCGCCGGGCGCGAAGGCAAAACCGGCTGGGGCACGTCGCGGCGGCTGCGCCAGCGGCTGCTCGACGAGACGCGCAGCAACGTCGCGCTGCGCGTGGCCGACAGCGGCCAGCCCGACCGGTTCATCGTCAGCGGGCGCGGCGAGCTGCACCTGGGTATCCTGATCGAAACCATGCGGCGCGAGGGCTACGAGTTCGACGTCAGCAAGCCCGAAGTGATCTATCACACCGATCCCGACACCGGCGAGACGGTGGAACCCGTCGAGGAAGTCCACATCGAGATCGCGGACGACATGGTGGGCACGGTTGTCGAGCTGCTCGGCGCGCGGCGAGGGCAGATGCTCGACATGCGCAGCTTCAACGGCACGACGTACCTCAAATATATCGTGCCCACGCGCGGCCTGCTCGGCTTCCGCGCGCAGTTCATGCGCGCCACCAGCGGCCTCGGCCAGATCAACACGCTGTTCCACGGATACGCCCCACTCGCCGGGCCGATTCCGCGCCGGCAGTTCGGCAGCCTCGTCGCGTGGGAGGCCGGGACCGCCAGCAACTACGCGCTGACCCACGCGCAGACGCGCGGCACGTTCTTCATCACGCCGGGGACCGAAGTGTACGAGGGGATGGTCATCGGCGAGCACATTCGCGGCGAGGACCTGGCGATCAACGTCACCAAGACCAAGAGCCTGAGCGCCATCCACACCAAGAATTATGCCGAAGAACTGCGCCTCAACCCGCCGCGCGTGCTGAGTCTGGACGACTGCATCGAGTTCCTGTCGGAAGACGAACTGCTCGAAGTGACGCCGGCCAGCCTGCGCATCCGCAAGCGCATCCTCAACAACGAGGATCGCCAGAAAGAGCAAAAACGGCGCGAGCGCATCCTCGAAGGCGGCTGATCGCGCCGCACAGAACGCACCTCAGGCGGGGATGGTCAGGGTGATCATCCCCGCTTTTTGCGTCCCCTTCCCACGCCGCCCACCTTGACAAACGCGCCCACCTGGTGTTTAATGTAATCGATTACAGTACGCGTTTCTTGCCCGTTATTTTAGCCCGAGCGAGCCCACGTCATGCCTGCCAAAATGGAAGACGTCGCCCGGCTGGCGGGTGTGTCCACCGCGACCGTATCCCGCGCCCTGAACACGCCCGAGCTGGTCAGCCAACAGACGCGATCGCGCGTGTTGGCGGCGATCGAAGAACTGGACTACAAACTCAACCTCGCCGCCCGCAGCCTCCGCACCAACCAGACGCGCACCATCGCCATCGTGATTCCCACCATCTCCGAGCCGGTCATCAACCAGGTGGTCGAGGCGGTCGAGGATGCCGCCATCAATGCGGATTATACGCTGTTGGTGTGCAGCACGCGCGGCGACGCCCAGCGCGAGCAGGCGTACATCGAGCTGATCACCCAGCAGACGGCGGTCGACGGCGTCCTGTACATCTCGCCGCGTTCCGCCCCGGAGCACGTGCTTAAGCTGGCCCGGAGCGCGATCCCGCTGGTGATGTGCAACTACCGCGCGGACGGACTCAGCGCGCCGTCGATTCTGTTCGACCACGTCAGCTCGATCCACCAGGCGACCCGCCACCTGCTGGACCTGGGCCACCGCCGGATCGCGCTGCTGAACCTGGCGGCACCCTATTACTACCCGGCACGGATGCGCCGCGAGGGATTCGAGCAAGCCTTTGCCGGCGCCGGGCTGGCTCCCGATCCGTCGCTGATCGTCCAGCTCGAACAGCCAACGTACGACACCGACGAGTGGCGCGCCGCCATCGAGGCCCTGCTCGACCGGCGCGACCGCCCCACCGCCATCGTCGCCTTCAACGACGCGGTCGCGTTCGAGGTGTACGCCGTCTGCCGGGCGCGGGGCCTGCGCATTCCCGAGGACGTGTCGGTTACCGGCTGCGACGACACCCTGCCAGCGCGCTACGTCAACCCGCCGCTGACCACGGTACGCATTCCCGCCTCGCGCCAGGGCCATCTCGCCATGGAGTACCTGCTGGCGTGCATGGACGGCGCGGGCCCGCCCATCCCGCCGCTGACGCTGCTCGATGTCGAGCTGATCGTCCGCGAGTCGTGCGCCCGCCCTGGCGCGTGAGGCCACCCCTGGAGGAATCATGACCCTGACCCAAGACCTGTTTAACCTGAACGGCAAGACGGCTGCCATCACCGGCGGCGCGGGCATCCTGTGCAGCGCCATCGCCCGGATGCTGGCCGAACAGGGCGCCAACGTCGCCATCCTGGACCTGAACGCCGTCGCCGCCGAGTCGCTGGCCGCGGAACTGGGGCCGAACGCGATCGGCATCGGGACGAACGTGCTCGACCGCGCCTCGGTCGAAGCCGCCGCCGGCCAGGTGATCGAGCGCTTTGGCAGCGTGGATATCCTGATCAACGGCGCGGGCGGCAACAAGGCCCAGGCCACTACCGGCGGCGACCTGACGTTTTTCGACCTGCCGCCGGACGCCATCCAGTGGGTGTTCAACCTCAACATCCTGGGCACGATCATCCCGTCGCAGGTGTTCGGGCACCGCATGGCGCAGCAGAACCACGGCGCCATCCTCAACATCTCGTCGATGGCCGCCGACCGGCCCCTGACGCGCGTGCTGGCCTACAGCGCGGCCAAAGCCAGCGTCAGCAACTTCACGCAGTGGCTGGCGATCCACATGGCGCAAGAATACACGCCCAACATCCGCGTGAACGCGCTGGCGCCGGGGTTCTTCCTCACGGCGCAGAATCACTTCCTGCTGGTCGATGAACAAAGCGGCGAGCTGACGGCGCGCGGGCAGCAGATCCTGACGAACACCCCCAGCGGGCGCTTCGGCAGCCCGGACGACCTGCTCGGCGCCGTGCTGTGGCTGATCTCGCCGGCGGCGTCGTTCGTGACCGGCATCGTGCTGCCCATCGACGGCGGCTTCAGCGCCTATTCAGGAGTTTGACCATGCTCACCGCTGCTCAAACAGTGACCGGCGCCCTGTCCGATGATGCCATCCGGCAAACCGTGCTCGAAGGGCTGGAGGGACGATTCACCGGCCAGCGCGTCCTGGTCCTGATTCCCGACCACACGCGCACCCTGCCGCTGCCGCCGCTGTTCCGCCTGATCGTGGACGCGCTGCGCGACGCCCGGCAGGTCGATTTCATGGTCGCGCTCGGCACGCACCTGCCGCTCAGCGACGAGTCGATCAACGCGCTGGTCGGCATCACGCCCGACGAACGGGCGACCACGTTCCGCCACATTCGCCTGCTGAACCACGCCTGGGACGACCCGGCGGCGCTGGACACCATCGGGACGATCACGCAGGATCAGGTCAGGGCGCTGGCGGGCGACGTGTGGCACCCCTCGCTCGGCGGCGACGTCCCGGTGCGCATCAACCGGGCAGCGGTCGAGGCCGACCACGTCCTGATCGTCGGGCCGACGTTTCCGCACGAGGTCGTCGGCTTTTCCGGCGGCGCGAAATACCTGTGGCCGGGCATCTCCGGGCCGGAGATGATCAACGTCACGCACTGGCTCGGCGCGTTGATCACGGTGCTGGACACCATCGGGATCGAGGATACGCCCATGCGCCGCATGATCCACGCCGCGGCGGACATGCTCCCCACGCCGGTGACGCTCATGGCGCTCGTAGTGGACGGCGGCGCGCTGGCCGGGCTGCACATCGGGCCGCCGCTCGAAGCGCACCACGCGTCGGCGCAGCTTTCGGCCCAGCGCCACATCGTCTGGCTGGAGCGGCCTTACCGGCGGGTGCTGTCCCACGCCCCGGCCATGTACGACGAGCTGTGGACCGGCGCCAAAGCCATGTACAAGCTGGAGCCGGGCATCGCCGATGGCGGCGAGGTGATCGTCTACGCGCCGCACCTGCGCGAGATCAGCGAGGTGCACGGGGCGCACATCCGGCGCGTGGGCTATCATGTGCGCGACTATTTTCTCAAGCAGTGGGATCGCTTCGCGGACGTGCCGCTCGGCGTGCTGGCCCACAGCACGCACCTCAAAGGGTCGGGCACGTACGAGAACGGGATCGAAACGCCGCGCATCCGGGTGACGCTCACCAGCCAGATCCCGCCGGAAGAATGCGCCGCGATCAACCTGGGGTACATGGACCCGGCGAGCATCGACGTCCGCGAGTGGCAGGGCCGCGAAGGTGAAGGTGTGCTCTACGTGCCCAAAGCGGGCGAGACGTTGTACCGGGTCAAGACGCAGTAACGCGTATGTAGTGCATGTTGGGCTGGAATCACGAGTTACGGAGGACGAAAAACCGATTATGACGACCTATCATCTGGGAATGGTCGGGCTGGGCGTGATGGGCGGCAACCTGGCCCGCAACTTTGCCTCGCACGGCTACAGCGTGGCGGGCTACGACCTGGACGCGGACAAGCGCGCCGCTTTCGAGCGGCACGCCGGTGAAGGCGAACTCGCCAGCTTCGCCACCGTGGCCGATTTCCTGGCTGCGCTCGAACAGCCGCGCCGCATCATCCTGCTGGTGCCGTCCGGCGTGGTGGACGACGCGATCGACTCGCTCAAACCGCACCTGAGCCGGGGCGATCTGCTGATCGACCTGGGCAACAGCTTCTTCGGCGACACCGAGCGGCGCTCAGTCGCGCTGGAACGAGAGGGCTTCCTGTTCATCGGCAGCGGCGTGTCCGGCGGCGAGAAAGGCGCGCTGCGCGGCCCGTCGATCATGCCCGGCGGCCAGCCCGAAGCCTACGCGCTGATCGAGGACTCGTTCGAGGCGGTCGCGGCGAAGGTGGACGGCGACCCGTGCGTGACGCATATCGGGCCGCGCGGGGCGGGCCACTACGTGAAGATGGTCCACAACGGGATCGAGTACGGCATCATGCAGCTCATCGCCGAAGCCTACGACATCCTCAAGCGCGTCGGTGGCGCCACCACGCAGGAACTGCACGAAGCATTCAGCGCGTGGAACCGCGCCGAGCTCAACTCGTACCTGATCGAGATCACGGCGGACATCTTCAGCCGGACCGATCCGGACACCGGCCAGCCCCTGGTCGAGATGATCCTCGACGAGGCCAAACAGAAGGGCACCGGCAAATGGACCAGCCAGAACGCGCTCGACCTGGGCATCCCCACGCACACAATCAACGCCGCGGTTGAGGCGCGCATCATCTCCGCGCTGCGCGACGAGCGCCTCGCCGCAGAGCTGATCTTCGCCGGCCCGGACACCACCTTCACCGGCGACCGCGCCGCGCTGTTCGAGCAGGTCCGGGCGGCGCTGTACGCCGCGATCCTGACCTCGTACGCGCAGGGCATCGCGCTGATGCAGGCCGCCAGCCGCGAGTACAAATACGACCTGAACCTGGAAGACATCGCGCGCATCTGGCGCGGCGGGTGCATCATCCGCGCCCGCCTGCTGGAAGACGTCCGGCAGGTGTACCGCGCCGAGCCGGACCTGCCCAACATGCTGGTTGCCGAGCCGTTCCAGGGCGCGATCAAGAGCCGCCAGGCGGCCTGGCGCGCCGTCATCCAGACGGCGGTCGCGCACGGAATCCCGGTCCCTGGGCTGGCCGCGTCGCTGGCCTACTTCGACGCCTACCGGACCGGGCGCCTGCCCGCCAACCTGACCCAGGCCCAGCGCGATTACTTCGGCTCGCACACCTACCGCCGCATTGATAAACCCGGCGTGTTTCACACGGAATGGGAAGACTGACGGGCGCGGATGGCGCGCCCGGCGTATTCAGCTTTGAGGGAGCTATGACTACACCAAAGAACGTGATCGTCGCCCAGTCGGGCGGCCCGACGCCGGTGATCAACAACTCGCTGCGCGGCGTGGTCGAAACCTGCCGCGCCATGCCGGACGTGTTCGGCACCGTCTACGCGGGCTGGCATGGCATCGAGGGCGTGCTCAAAGAGGAACTGCTCGATCTCTCGGCCCAGAGCCCGCAGGAGATCGCCCTGCTGCGCACCACCCCGGCGGCAGGCTCGATCGGGACGTGCCGCTACAAGCTCAAGTCCGGCCAGGCGGAAGACTTCGAGCGCGTCATCGAGGTCATGAAGGCGCACGACGTCGGCACTTTCTTCTACATCGGCGGCAACGACTCGATGGACACCGCGCACAAGGTCGCCCGGCTGGCTGCCGACCGCGGCCTGGATCTGATCGCGGTGGGCGTGCCCAAGACCATCGACAACGACGTGGGCGACACCGAGTTCAAGCTCATCGACCACACGCCCGGCTACGGCAGCGTGGCCCGCTACTGGGCGCTGAACGTCCAGAACGCCAACGAAGAGAACGCGGGTTCCAGCCCGGCGGACCCGGTGCTGGTCATCCAGGCGATGGGCCGCAAGATCGGCTTCATCCCCGCCGCCGCGCGCCTCGCCGACCCGCACCGCGAAATGCCGCTGCTGATCTGCCTCGCCGAGGCGGGCCTCTCGCTGCCGGAGCTGGCCGACAGGGTCAACGACATGCTCAAGGCGCACGGTCGCGCGGTGGTCGTCGTCAGCGAGGGCTTCAACGTGGGCGAGATCGGCGCGCGCCAGGATTCCTTCGGCCACACCGAGTTCGGCGCCAGCGCGATCCAGGTCGGGCAGGCGGTGATCAACTACCTGAACGCCCAGGGGCTGCCGGTGCCCGGCTCGGCGCGGACCAACATCCCCGGCACCGACCAGCGCCACGCGATGCTCTACGCCTCGACCGTCGATCTCGACGAAGCGTACATGGTCGGGCGCAAAGCGGTCGAGATCGCCGCCGCGGGCGACAACGGCTTCATGGCAACTACGCTGCGCCAGCCGGGCGACATCTACACCCCGACGTTCGATCAGGTCCCGCTGGAACAGGTCGCCAACTCGGAGCGCACGTTCCCCGCGGCGTGGATCAGCGAGAGCAAGGTGGACGTCACCGACGATTTCGTGCGCTACGCCCGCCCGTTGATCGGCCACGACTGGCCCGCCATCCCGCTGGTGAACGGCATCCAGCGGTTCGCGCGCCTTGAACACGTCTTCGCCCGGCAGGTGCTGCCGTCTTACGTTCCGCAGAACTACCGCAAGCAAAAGTGAGGTTAATCATGAGCGATCCAGCTCAGCCGCTTCGCGATTTTCAACCCAGGCACCCGTTCTTCGTCGGCATCGACTCCGACGGCTGCGCGTTCGACACGATGGAGCTTAAGCACAAGGAGTGCTTCGCGCCCAACACCATCAAGCACTGGGGGCTGCAGCCGGTCTCCAAGTACGCCCGGCAGGCCGCCGAGTTCGTCAACCTGTACTCGAAATGGCGCGGGATCAACCGCTGGCCCGCGCTGATGATGGTGCTCGACCTGCTGCGCGAGCGCGACGAGATCCTCCAGCGCGGCACGGCCATCCCCCAGGCGGACTCGCTGCGGGCGTTCATCGCCCAGAACGCGCACCCGCACAGCGACGCCGGGCTGCGCGCCTACATGCAGGATCGCCCCGGCGATCCGGACCTGGAGCGCGGACTCGCCTGGACGACCGCCATCAACGAGTCGGTGGCCGACATGGTGCGCGGCGTCAGCCCGTTCCCGTACGTGCGCGAAAGCCTGCAGGCCATGGTCGACCGGGCGGACATGATGGTCGTCTCGGCGACGCCCTGCGCGGCGCTCGAGCAGGAATGGAACGAACACGACATCGCCCAATACGTCCGGCTGATCGCCGGGCAGGAAATGGGCAGCAAGACCGTCCACCTGCAGCTTGCCGCCGCCGGGAAATACTCGCCCGACCACATCTTGATGATCGGCGACGCGCCCGGCGACATGAAAGCCGCCAAGGCCAACAACGCGCTGTTCTACCCGATCAACCCCGGCGACGAAGAGCGCTCGTGGCGCCGGTTCTACGAAGAGGCGATGGAACGCTTCTTCGCCGGCACCTACGCGGGCGACTACGAGGCCAGCCTGATCGCGGAGTTCGAGCGCTATCTGCCCGACACGCCGCCGTGGAAGCGCGCCTGACGTTCCCGCCATCCTGCCGTCAGGGGTGAGCCGGGTTTGGACGCGGCCCCCCTTGACGGTATGATCGAGTCGGTCACTGTTTTATCCGCCATTCACCTGTAAGGAGTCTTCACATGGCGCGTGTAGGGTATATCGGCCTGGGCCTGATGGGATCGGGCATCGCTCGCAACCTGTTGAAAGCGGGCCACGAGCTGGTCGTCCACAATCGCAGCCGCGCGATCGTCGATCAACTGGCGAGCGAGGGCGCCACCCCGGCCACGTCGCCGCGCGAGGTGGCCGCGCAGGTCGATTTCATATTCACCAACCTGCCCGACTCGCCCGACGTGGAGCTTGTCGCACTCGGCCCGGATGGGATCATCGAGGGAGCGCACGACGAGCTGATCTTCGTGGACAACAGTACGATCAAGCCCGAAACCGCCCGCCGCGTCGCGGAGAAGCTGGGCGAGGCCGGCGTGCTGGCGCTCGATGCCCCGGTCAGCGGCGGCGACATCGGCGCGCGGGCGGGCACGCTCAGCATCATGGTCGGCGGGCCACAGGAAGCGTTCGACAGGACGCTGCCCCTCTTCGAGGCCATGGGCAAGACGATCACCTGGGTCGGCGAGAGCGGCGCGGGCCAGATCGCCAAGGTTGCCAACCAGATCGTAGTGGCCGGGACGATGGTCGCCATGAGCGAGGCGCTGGTCATGGCGCAGAAAAGCGGCGTCGATCCGCAGCGCGTGGTGCAGGCCATCAGCCGTGGGGCGGCGCAGTGCTGGGCGCTGGACAACAAGCCGCCCAAGATTTTCAAGCGGGACCTGGGGCCGGGCTTCAAAGCCTACATGCAGGCCAAAGACCTCAAGATCGTGATCGATACGGGCCGCACGTATGAGGTCCCCGTGCCGCTGACCGCCCTCACCCACCAGATGTACGAAGCCATGATCGGCATGGGCAACGGCGAGCTGGACAACAGCGCCGTGATCACCGTGCTCGAGGCGCTGGCGGGTGTGCAGGTCGGCACGGCGTCCGGCGATTAACGTGTGTTCCAGGCGGGGCTGTCCGGTTATTGGCAGCCCCGCGCCACTCACTGACATCTTATTCCTCACTCACCGTTGCCGCATCCGCCCGTTATCCCTAGAATCTGACAGGCATTCGATAGTCCGGCCTCCTGAACTGTCGTCGCACATGGTATAATGCCGGGCTGGAATCGACACCAATTCGCTGGATACAATCATGGCTATTCTGAGCGCAAGCAACATCGCCAAGTCCTACGGTGCCCACGACATTTTCGAGGGCATCTCGGTCGAGATCCCTCACGGCGCGAAAATCGCGCTGGTGGGATCGAACGGAATCGGGAAGACGACCCTGCTCAACGTGCTGATCAGGGCCGAGGAACCCTCGGCAGGCGTGGTCAGCCACATGAAGGGGCTGCGGATCGGCTTTCTGCCCCAGCGCCCGGAGCTGGTCGCGGAGCGCACGCTGTGGGACGAAATGCTGACCGCGTTCGCCGATCTGCGCGCACGCGAGGCGCGGCTGGCCGAGCTGGCCGAGGCGATGAGCCATGCCGCGGGCGACGATCTCGACGCGCTGATGGACCGCTACGGCCAGCTTCAGCAGCAGTTCGAGCACGACGGCGGGTATGCTTACGAGACGCGCATCCGGCAGGTGCTGCAAGGTTTGGGCTTCAAGGCGGACGACTACCAGATGCCGCTGCCCCATCTCTCTGGCGGCCAGCAGACGCGCGCGCTGCTGGCGCGGCTGCTGCTCGAATCGCCCGACCTGCTGGTGCTGGACGAGCCGACGAACCACCTCGACATCAACGCGGTCGAGTGGCTGGAGAGCTTCCTCAAGACGTGGGACGGGGCGGTCCTGGTGGTGAGCCACGACCGGTATTTCATGGACGCGGTCATCGGCACGATCTGGGAGATGGAATGGGGCCGCATCGACGTGTACCGGGGCAATTACAGCCATTACGTCCAGCAGCGGCAGCACCGCCGCGCGCTCCAGCAGAGGGAATACGAAACGCAGCGGGAGCATATCGCCAGGGAAGAGGAGTTCATCCGGCGCAACATGGCGGGGCGCAAAACCGCCCAGGCCAAAGGCCGCCTGCGCCGCCTGGAACGGCTCAAGCGTGACGCCCTGATCGACAGGGTGCGCGACGAGCACAACATCCATCTGGACCTGAAAGCCGATCTGCGCAGCGGCGACAAAGTGCTGATGACCTACGACCTGGTGGTGGGCTACGAGCGCGACAAGCCGCTGGCGTGCGTGCCGGACATCACGCTGTACCGGGGCGAGATCGCCGCCATGATCGGGCCGAACGGCGCCGGGAAGACGACGCTGCTTAAGACGGTGCTGCGCGAGATCCCCCCGCTCGGCGGGAGCTCGCGCCTGGGCGCGGCGGTGCAGGTCGGCTACTTCGCGCAGGCGCACGAAAAACTGAATCCCGACAACAGCGTGATCGACGAGCTGATGACCGTGCGCAGCCTGCCGATCAGCGAGGCGCGCAACTATCTGGCGTCGTTCCTGTTCACCGGCGATGACGTTTTCCGCCCGGTGAGCACGCTCAGCGGCGGCGAGCGCGGGCGGCTGGCGCTGGCGAAGCTGGCGCTGGACGGCGCGAACTTCCTGCTGCTCGACGAGCCGACCAATCATCTCGACATCCCCAGCCAGGAGATCCTGCAAGCCGTGCTGGCCGGGTTCAACGGGACGATCCTGCTCGTCAGTCACGACCGCTACCTGATCGACGCGCTGGCGACGCAGATCTGGGATGTGCAGCCGGACGGCATGACGGTCTTCGACGGGACGTACCAGGAATACCTGCAGGCCCGCGAAGCCGAGCGCCAGGCGGAGCGCGAAGAGAAAGCCGCCGCCACGGCGCCGCCGCCCCAAGCCAAGCGGCAGAACGGCAACCGGGGCCTGTCCGAGCGCGAGCGCAGCCGCCGCCTCGCGCAAATCGAACAACACATCCACGCGCTCGAAATTCAGTTGGTGGACCTGTCCGGCGAGCTCGGAGCCGCCAGCACAGCAGGCGCCGTCGACCGCGTGCGCGAGCTGGGCGAGACCTACGCGGCCATGGAATCGGAGCTTGAATCCGCCATGGCCGAGTGGGAAGCCCTGCTCGAATAACGGTAAAGCGATATCTGGGGGAAATCTATTGGGTGAAGAAGCACTGATCAGTCTGGCCGCGATCGTCATCTTGGGCATTGGCGCTCAATGGCTGGCGTGGCGTTTACAATTTCCATCGATCCTGCTGCTGCTGTTGGGCGGATTCATCGCCGGCCCGGTGACCGGACTGGTCGACCCGGACCACCTGCTGGGCGAGACGCTGTTCCCCATCGTGTCGATCTCGGTGGGCATCATCCTGTTCGAGGGCGGGCTGACTCTGCGCATCGGCGAGCTGAGCGACGCGCGCCGCGTGGTGGTCCGCCTGATCAGCATCGGGGCGCTCGTCACCTGGATCGTCGGCACGCTGGGCGCGTATTACATCGTCGGCCTGGACTTCGAGCTGTCGCTGCTGATCGGCGCGATTTTCATCGTCTCCGGGCCGACCGTCGTGCTGCCCTTGCTCAAGCACGTCCGCCCCAAGGGACAGGTTGGCCCCATCCTCAAATGGGAAGGCATCCTGATCGATCCGGTTGGCGCTACGGTGGCCGTGCTGGTCTTCGAGGTCATCCTGGTCGGCCACGCCGACAATGGCACCGTGGCGGCTATGGTGGAAGGAGTCATCCGGACCATCCTGGTGGGCAGCGGTTTCGGCCTCCTGGCGGCGTTCATCCTCATCCAGTTGTTCAAGCGATACTGGGTGCCCGAACACCTCCAAAACCCGTTCACCATCATGCTGATCGTCGCAGCATTCGCTGCGTCAAACGAGATCCAGTCCGAATCCGGCCTGCTGGCGACCACGCTGATGGGCATCGTACTGGCTAACCAGAAATCCATCCGGGTCAAGCATATCTCGCAGTTCAAGGAGGAGATCGGCGTGCTCTTGTTGTCCGGTCTGTTCGTCATTCTGGCGGCACGGCTGGACCTGGACTCGCTCTCCAACCTGAGCGTGCGGGCGCTGCTGTTTCTCGCGCTGCTGCTCTTCGTGGCGCGCCCCCTGTCGGTCTGGCTCTCGACCGCCGGATCGCGGCTCAACTGGCGCGAGCGCGTCTTTCTCGCCTGGCTGGCGCCGCGCGGGATCGTGGCCGTGTCGGTCGCCTCGCTGTTCGCGCTCCGGTTGGAGCAGCGGGAGCATCCCCACGCCGACATGATCGTCCCGCTGACGTTTCTGATCGTGGTCGGCACGGTCGTGGCGTATGGGTTGAGCGCGTCGACCATTGCGCGCCGGCTGGGCCTGACGCAGCCCGAGCGAACCGGCATCCTGATCGCCGGGGCGCACGATTGGGCGCGCGAGATCGCATCTGCGCTGCGCCAGGCGGGCCGCACGGTCCTGCTGGTGGACACCAACTGGAAACACGTGAGTCAGGCCCGGCTCGAAGGGTTGGAGGCGGTGTATGCCAGCATCCTGTCCGACCAGTTGGTCGAGGAGGAAGCGGACCTGAGCCACATCGGGCGCTTGTTGGCGCTGACGCGCAACGACGAGGTGAACGCCATGGCGACGCTGCGTTTTGCCGAGTTCTTCGGGCGCGCGAATGTGTTCCAGCTCCCCATGCACCCCAGCAACCGGGGCCGCAAGGGGATCAACATCGAGCAGCATGGCCGGTGCCTGTTCGACGGCGAGGCCACGCACGAGTACCTCACCCGCCGGTTCGAATCGGGCGCGGTGATCAAGTCGGTCAAGCTGACGAAAGAGTTCGATTACGCGGCGTTCAAGGAACGCTACAACGATACGGCGCTGCCGCTGTTCATGGTGGACGCTGCCGGATCGCTCAGCATCCTGACGACCGACAACAACATCACGCCGCGCGTGGGCAACACGCTGATCAGCCTGGTCGATTCGCAGGACAGGACGGTCGCAACGGTCGCCGACACCCAACAGGCCCGCCTGGTGGCCAACGGCGTCTCGGCCCGGTGATGGTGCGGCAGCGCATGGCGCGCGCCGTTTGACCGGAATCCAGGCGTCAGATAAAATGAGCCGGTAGCATTCGCGCCAGAATTACGTAATCAGGAGGAACTGCCGTGGGTCGCTGGGAAGGCAAAACGGTGATCGGCCTCACGGGCAATATCGCGACCGGCAAAAGCCTGGTGCGCCGGATGCTGGACCATCTGGGCGCGTACACAATCGACGCGGACGGGCTGGCGCATCAAGTCATGGCCCCCGGAGCCCCGGCATACAAACCCGTCATCGTCACGTTCGGGCAGTGGATCCTGGACAAGGACAAGCGCATCGACCGCTCGAAACTGGGCGCCGTTGCGTTCAGCCATCCGGAAGCGCTGGCCCGGCTCGAAGCCCTCACCCACCCGATCATCGGGCAGGCCATCGACACGCTGATCCGCCGGACACGGCACAAAGTGATCGTGGTCGAGGCCATCAAACTGCTCGAAGGGCAGCTCGCCGACAAGGTGGACGTCGTCTGGGTGGTGGATGCCACCGAGGAGCAGCAAGCCCAGCGCCTGGCGAAACGCGGCCTGAGCCCAGCGGACGCCCTCAAGCGCATCCGCGTGCAGAATCCGCAGAGCGACAAACTGGCGCGCGCCGACGTGGTCATCGACAACAACGGCACGCCCGAAAACACCTGGGCCCAGGTGCGGGCGGCGTGGTCGAAGATCCAGGGCGCGGCGGAAGATGAGGCGGCTCAAACGCAGGTACAGCGCGTGCAGGTCACGCCATCGACGGCCACCGCCGACAAGATGGCGATTTCGTCGCTGGACATCATGCGCGGCATGCCCAAGAACGCCGACCTGATCGCCAGGCTGCTTCACGAGCGCACTGGGCGGATGCTGTCGAAGGACGAGGTGTTGATGGCCTTCGGGCAGAAGTCGTACATGCTGGCGATGGTCAACAGCACGCCAGTGGGCCTGATCGGCTTCCTGGTCGAGAACCTGATCACGCGCGTGGATGAATTCATGGTGACGTCGCGCGCGCCCGTGTCGCCGGTGGCGACAGCGCTCATCGAAGCGATGGAGCGCGCCTCGCGCGAGCTGCAGAGCGAGGTGGGCTACGTCTTCCTGCCGGACAACGAAAAGGCCGAGACGATCCAGGCGTTCTTGCAGCTTGGCTACGAGAAAACGCGCCTGGACGAGATCAAGGTGCCGGCCTGGCGCGAAGCGGCCCGCGAGGCCCAGCCCAGCGGCACGCAGATCTTCGCCAAGAAGCTGCGCGAAAAGCGCGTTTTCAAACCGATTTAACCGTTCAGTTAACCTTGTGAGACGAGGCACACCGTGGAACGCTTGAAACAACAACCGGGCCTGGGCCCGCTCATCAACCTGATCGAAACCTGGCCGCGCGTGACCGCCTGGATCGTGCTCTCGGTGGGCTGTGTCGCGCTTTTGGTCTACGAAGCACGCGACGTGGGCCTGACCGCCGGCAACTGGATCGCGCTCATCGTGGCGACGGTGGTCGTGGCCGGTCTGTGCATCCTGATCGTGAGCTGGGAAGACGCGGAAGAAACGCCCTCCCAGCCCACGCAAACCGACGACGCCGGCAGGCCCTCCGCCTGACACCGGCAGCGCCGCGCGCCGATTCTCCTCGAGCCCGTCTTCCACCAGACCACCGGCGGGCTCTTTTTCTTTGGTTCTGGGCCGGAATGGGCTATGCTAATCGGCAGACCCGTCACAGCCGAAAGGAGTCCGTCATGAACCTGAGCGTTGTCGCTATCCAGAAACCGGAAACGCTGAATTTCATCCTCGGCCAGAGCCATTTCATCAAGACGGTCGAAGATGTGCACGAAGCCCTGGTGAGCGCCGTCCCCGGCATCAAGTTCGGGCTGGCCTTCTGCGAAGCGTCCGGCGCATGCCTGATTCGCCGGACCGGCACCGACGAGGCGTTGGTTCAGCTCGCCGTCGAGAACGCGCAGGCGCTGTCCGCCGGGCATTGTTTCATCCTGTTCCTGGGCGAGGGCTTCTACCCGATCAACGTGCTCAAGACCGTGCAACAGGTGCCCGAAGTCGTGCGCATCTTCTGCGCCACCGCCAACCCGACCGAAGTCATCATCGCCGAAACCGACCTGGGCCGGGGCATCCTCGGCGTGGTCGATGGCTTCGCCAGCAAGGGCGTCGAAGACGACGACGGCGTCGCCTGGCGGAAGAACCTGCTGCGCCAGATCGGGTACAAACTCGGATAAGTTCGCTTTCGTCCATTACCTTACGGAGACGTTTTTTCTATGAAACGATTTTCATTTGTGCTCGTCGCTTCGATCGTCTTTCTCGGCGTCGTGCTTGGCTCTGCCGGGGCGCAGAGCGACAACCCGCTCGAAACGCCGGTCAAACTGCTGGTGCCCGAAGTGATCTCGGTCATCGATCACGATCCGGCGGCCTTCACCCAGGGCGTGCTGCTCTACGACGGATCGCTCTACGAGAGCACGGGGCGTTATGGCGAATCCACGCTGCGCGAGGTCGATCCGGCCACCGGCGAGGTGCTGCGCTCGATCGACATTCCCGAGGAGTACTTCGCCGAAGGGTTGGAGCGCGTCGACGACACCCTGATCCAGCTCACCTGGAAGGCGGGCGTCGCGTTCGTCTACGACCTGGCGACGTTCGAGCAGGTCGACACCTTCGAATACGAGGGCGAGGGCTGGGGCCTGTGCTCGGATGGCGAATACCTGTACATGAGCAACGGATCTCCCTTCCTGGAGCTGCGCGACCTGGAGACGTTCGAGCTGGTATTCAGCGGGCTGGTGACGCTGCAAGGCCGCCCGGTGCAAAACATCAACGAGCTGGAATGCGTCGGCGATTACGTCTACGCCAACGTGTGGATGACCGACTACATCCTGCAGATCGACAAGACCAACGGGGTCGTCGTCGCGGTGATCGACACCACCGGCGCGCTGCTGAGCGAGGAAGAGGCCGCCACCCTGGGCGAGCAGCAGGTGCTCAACGGCATCGCGTACGATCCCGACAGCGACACCTTCCTGATCACAGGCAAGCAGTGGCCTAAGATGTTCGAAGTGCGTTTTGTAGAATCCGAATAACTTCCAGGAGCAAACCCTGCGCCATGGCGTACCAACCGTCAACTTTTAACGCGTATCTGAACGAGAACCGCGATCGCTTCCTGGCCGAGTTCGCCGAGTTCATCAACCAGCCGAGCGTGGCCGCCGACGGGCGCGGCATGCTGGAAATGGCCGGCCTGGTCGCGCGGCGCTTCCGCGAGCTGGGCGCCGAGGTCACGCTCTCGGACACCAACGGCGGCCCGCCGGTCGTCTACGCCGAGATCGGGCCCGCCGGTGCCGAGCGCACGCTGATGATCTACAACCATTACGACGTGCAGCCCGAGGACCCGCTCGACCTGTGGGAAACGCCGCCGTTCGAGATGGTGATCAGGGACGGCAAAATCTTCGGGCGGGGCACCTCGGACGACAAGGGCGAGCTGCTCTCGCGGATCCAGGCCGTGGAAGCGTGGCTCAAGACGCAAGGCGAGCTGCCGGTCCGGATCAAGTGGGTGGTCGAGGGCGAAGAGGAGATCAGCAGCGTCAACCTGCACGACTGGTCGGCGCGCCATGCCGACATGCTCGGCGCGGATGGTCTGCTGTGGGAAGGCGCCGGGTACGACGAGGCGGGCCGCCCGAATTTCGGCCTGGGCTGCAAGGGGATCGCCTTCTTCGAGCTGCGCTGCCAGGGACCCAGCCACGACCTGCACTCGTCGTTCGCGCCGTTCGTCACCAACCCGGCATGGCGGCTCGTTTGGGCGCTGAGCACGCTCAAAGACCAGGACGAGACGATCACGATTGATGGCTACCTGGATCACGTCGCCCCGCTGACCGCCGAGGAGTGGGCCGCCATCGACGCGCTGCCGATGGAGTTCGAGGCCATGCGCGAGCGCTGGGGCATCAGCGGCTGGCTGACCGGCGCGGACGATTTCCACGCCCGGCGGCGCTACATCAGCGAGCCGACGATCACGATCAGCGGGATACACTCCGGCTACACCGGCGAAGGCTCGAAGACCGTGCTCCCCGCCGAAGCGATGGCCAAGCTCGACTTCCGGCTGGTGCCGGACCTGACCCCGGAGCTGGCCCAGGACCTGCTGCGCCGTCATCTCGACCGGCGCGGCTTCACCGACATCAGCATCACGCTGCTGGGCGGCGAGGCACCGGCCAAGTCGCCGCTAGGCAGCCTGGTCGAGCGCGCCGCCGTGGCCGCCAGCCAGGACGCCTGGCAGAAGACGCCGGTCATGTTCCCCTGGTTCGCGGGCAGCGGCCCCATGCACTCGCTGAGCACGCGCCTGGGCATCCCCGGCATTTTCGCCGGGGCGACGTGGCATCCGAATGCCCGCGCGCACTCGCCGAACGAGAATATCTACGTCGAGGACTACTTCCGCTCGATGCAATTCATGGGCGCGTTCCTCGACCGGTTCGCCAGCCTGCCCGCAGAGGTGATAGACTCTGCTTAGCGTTTGGCATGATGAAAGGAAACCTTGATGGCAAAAGAATATAGTGCGCCGCCCGCCATGCAAATCGACCCCGAAAAGTCGTACACGGCGACCTTCAAGACCGATCACGGCGATATCGTGGTCGACCTGTTCGCGGCCCAGGCCCCGATCACGGTGAACAATTTCGTCTTCCTGGCCCGCGACGGGTTCTACGACAACACGACGTTTCACCGCGTGATCAACCAGTTCATGGCCCAGGGCGGCGATCCGACCGGCACCGGGCGCGGTGGCCCCGGCTACCGCTTCGACGACGAGCCCGGCGCGCTGGCCCTCAAACACGACAGCGCGGGCATCCTGAGCATGGCGAACGCGGGCGCCAATACCAATGGCAGCCAGTTCTTCATCACGCATGTCCCTACCCCACATCTCGATGGCAAGCACGCTGTCTTCGGCAAAGTGCGCGACCAGGACAGCCTGGCCGTGCTGTTCAAGATCCGCGAGCGCGATCCCATGCGCGATCCGAACGCCGGCGACAAGCTGCATACAGTGGAGATCAGCGAAGCCTGATCGCCCGCTACGGGTCTCAACCCAACCAGCGCGTTTTTGCGGCGCGATCGCGTGATGCGAAAGCGCGCTGATATCCGGCAAGTATGACCATTGCTCTCCGCCCGCGGACCCGGTATGATCGGCACAGTCATCACGTGCCGTGCTCTCGACGTACAGAGAACAGAAAGGCTCACCATCATGGGCTCCAATCCCAACGCCGTCACGCGGCGCGGGCCGGACAATGCGATCTGGTACGTGGTCGCCCGCGCGACAGACATGGCAAATGCGGCGATCCCGGCGGGACTGCTGCGCAGCGCGGGCATCCCGGTCTACCTGTTCCGCGAGGCGGGCGGCTCGGTGATCCCGGTATCGGTCGGCCTGTTGGGCGGCGTCGACGTCGCCGTGCCCGAAGCGTATTACACGGAAGCGAAGGCGCTGTTGGAGGCCGACGTCGAGAATGGCCTGGACGAGCTTCCCCCCGCCGACGATACACCCGACGAAGAAGCATAGACCTAACATGGATGGCAAAGTGTTCCCTCACCGCCACGCCGAGCCACGCATCGGAGACCGGCCAGGTGAAGCAGCGGGTCGCCCCCGTCTGACGCCTGTGTTCCCCCGCTTCAGGATGGTGTGGTGGCAGTTCCTGCTCGCCCCGTCGCTCGGCGCAATCATTCTCGTCTTGTGGGAAATCCTGGCCCGCTCCGGTGTCTACGCGAGCTTCATCCTGCCCGCCCCCACCGACGTCGTGGAGCGCTGGTGGTCGCTGGCGTCGGACGGATCGCTGATGCGGCATGGCGCCGTCACGCTGCGCGAGGTGCTCAGCGGCCTGTTGATCGGGCTGACCGCGGCGTTCTGGCTGGGATACCTGATCGCCAAGAACCGGATCGCCGCCTACACGCTGACGCCGTACCTCGTCGCGCTGCAGGCCATCCCGATCGTCGCCATCGCCCCCCTGCTGATCATCTGGTTTGGCTCCGGCATTGCCAGCAAGGTGATCATCTGCGCCCTGATCGTCTTCTTCCCCGCGCTGGTCAACACGATCATCGGGATGCGGAACATTGCGCCAGAGCTGCGCGACCTGATGCACGCGCTCGAAGCCACCCCGCTCCAGACATTCTGGCACCTGGAGCTGCCCGCCGCCCTGCCCATCCTGCTCGGCGGGCTGAAAGTCAGCGCGACCCTGTCCGTGATTGGCGCCGTCGTCGGCGAGTTCGTGAGCGCCAGCGAGGGCCTGGGCTACCTGATCAACTTCGGGCGCGGCACGTACGACACGGCGCTGGTGATCGCCGCCGTTTACACGCTGTCCACGCTGGCCCTGACGCTGTACGGATTGGCGTCGCTGCTCGAATACATCCTGCTGGACTGGCAGCGCTAACGCAACGCGCGCTTATTTTCTTCCACCGCCATCGGGAGGACCTGTGCAAACGCAACGCGTGAGAAAACGAACCCGGATCATCGCCGTCACGGTGATCGTGGTGCTGGTTGCCGTGGTGCTGGCCGCCGCTTTTCTGCTCACCGAAACCGCCAACGACGACGCCGATACGACGCCGGTTACCCTGTTCCTGAGCTTCGTGCCCAGCGTCCAGTTCGCCCCGGCCTACGTCGCCGCCGAGCGCGGATACTTCGCGGACGAGGGCATCGACATCACCTTCGAGCAGAGCCTGAACGAGGCCGACGGCGTCGAGCGCATCGCCAACAACGATCTCCAGTTCGGGATCATTAGCGGCGAGCAGGTGCTGCTGGCCCGCGCCCGGCAGCGCCCGATCGTGTACGTCTACGAGTGGTACCACAACTTCCCGGTGGGTATCGTCTCGCCCGCCGATCTCGACATCACCGAGCCGGAAGACCTGACCGGGCGCGTCGTCGGCGTGCCGGGCACGTATGGCGCCAGCTATATCGGGCTGCGCGCGCTGCTGGCCGCCGCCAATCTGCGGGAAAGCGACCTGGGCGAGCTGCGCTCGATCGGCTTCGCCGCCGCCGAGAACATCTGCGAGGAACAGGTCGAGGCCGCCGTCGTCTACATCGCCAACGAGCCGCTCACCATCGAGCGCCAGTGCACGCCGGTCAACCTCATCCGCGTGTCGGACTACGCCACCCTGGTCTCGAACGGGCTGGTGACCAACGAGCAGACGATCCGCGACAACCCGGACCTGGTCCGTGGCATGGTACGCGCGCTGCAGCGCGGCGTGGAAGACGTGCTCGCCGATCCGGATGCCGCGTTCGACATCAGCGTGCAGAACTACGTGACCGACCTGCCGGAAGCCCAGTACGACACGCAGCGGCAGGTGTTGTCGAACTCGATCGAGCTGTGGCGCTCCGACGACCTGGGCCGCACCACTCCCAGCGCCTGGGAAGATACCCAGGACATCCTGATCGCCGCCGGCCTGATGAACGAGCCGCTGGACGATCTCGCCGCCTGTTACACGATGGACTTTCTGCCGGAGTAGGATCGGGGTTTTCCGTGCCGAACGACACCATTCTGGCGGCTGAGGACATCAGCCACACCTATACCGGGCCGGGCGGGGACCTGCCCACCCTGGAGAGCGTCACGCTGGAACTCTCGCGCGAGTCGTTCGTGTGCCTGGTGGGCCCGAGTGGCTGCGGCAAGAGCACGCTGCTGCGCATCCTGGCCGGGCTGCTGCGCCCAACCACGGGCCAGGTTCGGCTGGAAGCACAGCCGATCACGCAGCCGCAGCGCCGCATCGGGATCGTGTTCCAGAAGGCGAACCTGATGCCCTGGCGGACCGTCTACAGCAACCTGTCGCTGCCGCTGGAGCTGGCGCGCATGCCTGCCAGCGAGCAGGAAGAGCGCACGACCGCCATGCTCGAGCTCACCGGCCTGACCGGATTCGCGGATGTGTACCCGGCGGCGCTGTCCGGCGGCATGGCCCAGCGGGTGGCGATTGGGCGCGCCCTGATCCACGATCCGGAAGTCCTGCTGCTGGACGAGCCGTTCGGCCAGCTCGACGCCCTGACGCGCGAGCAGATGAGCGGGGAGCTGCTGCGCATCTGGGCGCGCCATCGCAAAACCGTCCTGATGGTCACGCACAGCATTCCCGAGGCGGTGCTGCTGGCCGATCGCGTCCTGGTGATGAGCCCGCGCCCAGGCCGGATCATCTGCGATTTGCCGGTGCCGCTGCCGCGCCCGCGCAGCCTCGACCTGCTGCACCGCCCGGACTTCGTCGCGCTGACCGAGCGCCTGCGCCGGAGCATTCACCCCGCCTGACCGAACCGGGGATCGCGCAAGCGGGCCGCGCACCTTGAACTGTCCGGAACATTCTGTTACGCTGTTGGCATAACACAATCAGGTAACCATCTATGTCCAAAACGATTCTGATTATTGACGACGACGAAATCATTCGCGCGTTGTTGGTGCGGGCGTTGGAACGCGCGGGGTATGCGGCGCTGACTGCCAGCGCCGGGTCGTCCGGCATCGAGCTATTTCGCGCCAGCAACCCGGACCTGATCGTGCTGGACATCGCGATGCCGGAAATGACCGGTTTCGAGGTCGCCTCGACCATCCGCACGATCGAGGCCAGCGACGACCTGCCGCGCACGCCCATCGTGGCCCTGACGGCCTACGCGCGCAGTTTCTTCCTGCCGCTCGGCACCCAGGCGGGAATCGACAGCTACCTGATGAAGCCGATCACGCCCGACCAGTTAGTCAATCACGTGAACCAGTTCCTCACCGACCCGCCCTCCACCCCGCTCGACACCGTGTGAGCACCCAACAAAAAACCGCTCGCGCTGAGCGGTTTCGGCTGCCCCTCTCCTGCCGGGCCGGTCAGTCAAAGTCCGCAGCGCGGCGCGCCATATCCGTCAGCGAAAACACCATGCCGAACGTGCTGCCCGCGTTCTCCTGGCTCTGGACGAACACGCGCCCGCCGTGGTGCTCCACCACCGATTTGACGATCGCCAGCCCCAGGCCGGACCCGCGCACCCGCTGGTCGCTGGACGGGCCGCGGTAGAAACGCTCGAAGATGCGGGTTTGAACGTCCGGGGGAATGCCCGGCCCGTTGTCCTTCACTTCGATGACCAGGTCATCTTCTTGCACGTACGCCCCCAGGGCGATCTCGCCGCCGGCGGGTGTGTACTTGTTGGCGTTGGTGAGCAGGTTCAACAGGGCGCGATACAGCCAGTGCATGTCCCCCACCAGCGGCGGCAGCTCGTCGGGCACGGCAACGACCAGCGTCTGGTCGCGCTGTTGCAGCGCCGGTTGGATATCGACGATCCCGCGCTCCAACAATTCGCGGACGTCGATCGGCTTGTAGCGCAGGCCGACGCCGCTCTCGATGTGCTCCAGGTTCAGCACGTTGTCGATCAGCTCCTGCATCCGGTTGGCGCCCTGGATGCCGATCTCGATCACTTCGCGCTGCAGATCGGTGACGTCGCCCAGGTCGCGCTGAAGCATCGCCAGCGCGCCCAGCGTGACGCCGAGCGGGTTGCGGAGATCGTGCGCCGCCGCGTGGATGAAATCGATCCGCGTCTGTTCGGCTTCGTGCAGGTGCGTCACGTCCCGGATGACGATCACCCAGCCCTTGCAGTCGTGCGCCGTGGCTGAGGGCGGCTGCAGGAAGACCGGGGACACGATGACCGACAGAAACCGCCCGTCTTCCAGCGTCACCTCGTACACCGTGTTGCTGTCCCGGTCGCCAACCAGGGCGCTCTGAAGCCCCTCGCGCAGCCGGGGATGCAGCGGCGCATGGTGCAGCGACATTCCGACGATCTCGCCGTTTTGCAGATCGAACAGTGGCTCGGCGGCAGTGTTCACCAGGTTGATCGTACCCCGGCAGTCGGTCGCGATGATGGCGTCGCCGGACGAATCGAGCACGGCGCGCAGGCGGCTCGATTGCTCCTTGGCATCCTCGTACAGGCGCGCGTTGTCGAGCGCCACGCCCACTTGATCGGCGATGTTACCCAGGACGCCGATCTCATCCTCGCCGAATTCATACGGCCTGTAACTCATGACGCTCAACAGGCCGACCACCCGCCCGCGGGCGTGCATCGGTACCAGCGCCATCGCCTGAACGCCCTCGTCGGCGAATTCGGGCACGGCCAGCCGGGGATCGTCCGACACGTCGCCGGTGATCAACACCCGGTCGTGAATGAGCGCCTGCCCCGAAATGCCCGTGCCGAGCGGGACGCGCATCGGATCGGAGATGAAATCGCCCTTCCAGCCGCGTTGGGCACGCAGCACCAGCTCGCCGGCGTCCTCGTCCACCAGGCTGATGCCGGCGGCTTCGACCGGGGTCACCTCCAGCACAGCATCCAGCGCGGTTTGCAGCGTCGTCTCCAGGTCGAGCGATTGGCCCACCGCCGAAGCGACCCGGTTGATCGCCGCGAGGTGGTCGATACGCCGCTGGATCTCCGTGTTTAAAAGTTGATTCTGCTCTTGCAAGTCTCTTGATTCACCAGCCATAGGGCGTTGAGCAGCCTGAGCCTTTCGTAGCAGTGCGTGACCGATATGTACAGTATAGCTGAGGAAGACGGGCTGCCAACGCCGGGTTCATGAAAGATGTATGAAAAGCTAACGGGCCAGTTTCTCCACTAGATGATCCCCAGGGCCGCCGACAACGCCAGGACGACCAGCAGCGTCGCCAGCAGCAGCACCCACGCCGCCAGACGTCCGCTGTCCTGGAGGGGCGTCAGGCTGGACTCTTCGGTCTCGACCTGCCCCAGCAGATCGACGCGCACGTCCAGGTTGCGGATGCCGCGCGTCAGCCGAGCCGAATACGCGCTGCGATCCAGGACGTGCCAGCCGTCCGCCAGGTACGGCTCGATGGCCTGCGCCAGAATCAGCGCGGCGTCATCCGCGGCGATTGGCTCGATGCCGGATGGCCGCTCGCCGCTGGCAGGCGTGCCCACCTGGGGAGACGACTCGCGATCGGGTAACATATCTTCTCCTTCGTGCTGATTTCGCGGTATAGTTGAAGATTGTGCCGGAGCCTGAAACCGGAGCATCACGCCGAATCACCGGCGCTGGCAAAGCACATCCATGCGTACACTATTGTTATTGTGACCGTTTTTACCGATGGTAACAAGTCTCAGGTCGGTTTTACCACTTTCAGTCTGGAGTACCTGTCATGTCCATGTCTCGCAAGCGCAACAAGCGACGTATGACATTCTTCGGCGCCCTGATCGGCGTGATCATCATCTTCACGTTTGTGATCAGCCTGATCAGCCCCGGCACGTTTCAAACGGCCAGCGACGACGTCCCCCCTGCCGTAACGCCGTTCGGAACGCTGCCGCCCCCTACCCAGGTGACGCTGCCGACGCCCGAAGACAATCCGAGGCTCGAAGGGGAGCCGCCGTACATCCACAGCAGCGGCGCCTTCCAGACGTTCAAACCGGCGGGCAGCGACTGGTACGTAGACGAGCTGGCGACGCTCAGCGATACGTCGACCGCGCGCGTCGTCATCCAGAGCAGCAGCCGGCTGGCCGTCATCCACAACTACATCCAGCCGGGTGTGGTGTACGAGTCCCTGGAAGACCTGAGCAGCACCTACCTGACCAACCAGTATTTCACCAGCGCCTGGCAGGATTACGATAGCTGGGAGATCACCGGGCGCGAGATCACCGATCGCGCGGTCGTGGTGAACTTCGCCCTGCGCTCGGGCGGCAACGACTACCTGGGACAGGACATCACGCGGCTGGAAGGATCGACGCTCTACGTCACGCGGTTGGTCGTCCCGGCCAACAATCCCGCGCTGCTCGAAAAGCTGGCCGGGCTGGTCAGCGCTACCTTCGCCGGCTTCCCGGAAATGCAGGCCCTGCCGCAAGACTGGCCCGCGTATCACGACCAGTCGCTCGGCACGATCCTGAAACACCCGGCGGACTGGCAGCAGGTCGCCGGCGGGCCGGGCCGCCCGGCCACGTTCATGATCCCGACCGGTGAGGGAGACGCCCGCGTGCGCCTGTTCGCCGAGCCGGATCGCCCGCTGGACGACGCGACAGCGGCTGAAGCGTGGGTCGCCGAGGAGTCGGAGGCGCGGTCCGGCGTGACCATCCTCGCCAGCGCGCCGGTCGAGCACGACTCGGGGAACGGCTACCAGGTCGCCTATACGTTCACCGACACCGCGGGCGACACGCACAGCGGGCTGGCCGTGCTGCTCAACGATGACGCGGGGATGCTGGCCGTCGCCGATCTGCAGGTGGACCCGCCCGACATCAATTTCATCGAGAATGCGGAGCTGGCCCCGCCCTATGACGAGGCGCGCCGGGCGCTGGCGGATGGGTTCATGATCCTGCCGCCGAGCGCCGTCCAGCCGGTCGGGCCGGGGACCGCCACCGAACCGGCGGCTGACACGACAGCCGAAGCGGACGCTCCGGCGGAATAAGTCATCGAGCGAACCGCTGTTCCCGGCAGGCGCACACGGATCGCCTGCCGAAAGTCGATATTAGCCTGTTTTTGTGAGGTGACCTGTGAAACCGCCCGCCATTCCGCTGGAAAAAGTGACCGCGCTGCCGCTGATCTACCGCGTGACCATCCCGCCCGAATTCGAGGACGAAAACGGGCACATGAACATCCGCTGGTACCTGGCCGTCTACGACGATGCCGGGTACCCGCTCGCCGCCGGGTTCGGCCTGACGCCGGAATACCACCGCCAGCACGGCACCGGCGGGTTCGACCTGGAGCACCACATCCACTACCTGAGCGAAGTCCACATCGGCGACAGCGTCGCGATTCACGTCCGGCTGCTGGCGCGCACGGCCAAGCGCATCCATTACATGATGTTCATGGTCAACGAAACGCGCGGGACGCTGGCCTCGCTGTTCGAGTGCGTCAACTCGTTCGCCGATCTCACCGTGCGGCGCACCGCCCCCTATCCGGCGGACATCGCCGCGACGATCGACGCGATGCTGACCGCGCACAACGCGCTGGACTGGGACGCGCCGGTGTGTGGGGTGATGGGCGCGTAGGCGGCGCGCTCATTCATTTTGCGATAGAGCCGCGCCTATCGCAACACCCATCGCGAGCCCGATGCCGACGAACGCCCAGTTGTTGAGCAGGATGGAGATGACTACGCCAAGCGTCAGGCCCAGCGAGATGCCGAGGGTCATGTATTCGCCCTGCTTTTTCTATTTGTCGTCACGCCTGTCGGACATGTTGTCGCTCCTTTGCCGGATGGCTGCCATCCCGGTCGATTGTACTCGATGGCACACGCTTTGGCGGCCCGGCGATATCCCCCAGAAACAAAAAACCAGCCCGGCGGCTGGTTCTTGTGTGGCGTGCCTGGGGGGATTCGAACCCGCGACGGCAGCCCAATACCGCCTGTTTTTCGACACCTACGCCCGTTCCGTGCTGGGCAACACCCGGCTGGCGAACGTCACCCCAGCATGCTACAGCGTCTATACGCGGGTCTCACGCCTTCGATAGGAGCACGGGTTCATGCCGTACTACACCGGGCGTTTGCAGTGGCCGTGATGTGGCGCTGGCTGCCGTCTAACCCCTGCGCGCGCGTGCTCAAGCCCACCTACAAGGTGCAGCAGAAAACAACGGCGTCTAAAGCCTTGTAATAACGAACGAGCGGTAAACCCGTGTAGCCCGCCTTCTCATACGATTTTCTGGCTGGTGCATGACCTTCATCGCCACCTGTTCCCACCACAGCCAGTTTCATGCCGCTTTCGGTCATCTTTTGCAGCGCAAAGAGGTTTAGCTCAGTGCCAATTCCCTGGTTCTGGTGGTCGGGATGGATGGCGAGCATCTGAACTTCCCCTACCTTATTGCTGTCATTTAGCTCATAGGCGATAAATCCAACAACTTGCCCGTCCACTGCGGCAACCCACGTCGTATTTTTCTCATCCTGGCAGACCTTCTCAACCGCTTCTTGTTGGCTTTTACGCCAATCCGGAAAAATCGCGATTGGGTAGAGTTCGGGGCCAAGTATTTGTTCCCATGCGGTGAATATCGGCTCCCAGGCCAGTAGAGACAGTTGAACGATGTCGTTCATGTCGTCATTTTTGAAAAGGCGAATCTGTAAATTCATCCTGTAAGTCCTCGAATTTAGTACCAAACAAAAGCTGATAGTATTTCACCAGCCAGCAGCAGACCGCTCGTCGATGGTGTGCTTGGCGAGCCGCTACTCTAGCGCTACACCCAACCGTTTGAGCACCCGCAGCGCCCGCAGCGTGACCCACTTGCTCGGCTTGCCCTTTTTCTCGACGTCAATCCACATTTTGCCGTGATACCCGTACTCCAGCTTCCACCGCCCCTGCTCGTCCTGTTTGGATAGCACCAGCATGACGGCATCCTTCAGGCGTGGGTCGTCCACGACGCCTGCTTCGGTCAGTGCTTCCAGGTTCAGCATCATGTCGGTGATATAACCAAGTGGGTAGGCAAACTTGAACCAGTTGGGACTGATTCGCTCTTGATACGGGTAGTCGGCGCGCGCGATATCATAGCGGAGCAAGAAATCCGTGCAGCTCCGGATGGCCGCCTCGACCGCCGGAGTTCGCCCCTCGGCGGGCACCGCGTTGAGCGCCCACAACACACGCACCGCGCCCCAGCCGCAGGGCAGCCCGTAGTTGATGGCGCAGACGAACCCCGGAGCCTGCACCGCCGATTTGTGGTAGGGTCCGTAACCGTCCCCCGTCACCGAGCGGGCCAGCCAGTCCGCTGCCCGCGCCAACCGTTCGTCGCCCCAGGCGCCCAGGTCAAGCATCGCCCGCACGACATTCCCCCATAGACAGTGATACGCGTGGCTGGGTTTGCCATTGCACGAAAAAGCGCCCGCCTCGGTTTGGGCGTGGTCGAACACATACTCGACCGCCCGGCGCACGCGCTCGTCCCGCCCATCCGCGCCCAACTGCGCCAGGAACAGCAGCGACCAGAGCGTGCCGCGATACTTCGGCGCATAGCCCGCGCCCGGCTTGACCCAATAGCCTTCTTCCGCCTGCGCATCCAAAATAGCCGGAACCGGGCCGGTCTGCATCACCGCGGCCCGCGCCGCCACCACTTCCGGGTCATCCACCGGACGGCCCAGCAGGTCTCGCAGGGCGAAGTAGCGAACGCCGGGGTTGGCGGCATCCGGCTCCAGTAACCAGTCCAGCGGGTTGGCTTTGAGGTGGTCTGTCCACGCCGTCATGTTGCCCTCCAGAGAGTTTCGACGCGTCTCTATATACTTATGGTAAACCTGTTTCGCCCACCAGAGCTATCTGTGCCGGCTGTGAGAACGGCGGCAGACATAACACCCCCCGTGTTCACTTTGGACCCCCGGTGGCTCAAACACCGTCTCCCCCCTCAACATGCAGGGTGCGAACGTTACGCGTAACGGCGGAAAAAACGACCCTGCGCAGGCTATTGGCAGTCCCGGACCTGACCGTGTTGGATGGCTACCGCGCCGGGGTATCGGGCGACGCACAGTATCCCATCCCCGACCTGCTGGTATCGAGCTTGTTTCGCTATGAGGATGTGCGCCAACCTATAGCGCGTCATCAGGGTTGGTCGGCTGAGTCCACCGTGATGACGACTTTTCCGCGGGCATGACCCGTCTCAAGATACCGGATGGCGTCAGCCGTCTCGCTCAATGGGTACTGCCTGTCGATGACCGGCACGACTTTGCCGGTGTCGAGAAGCTCTTTCACAAACCGCAAATCGTCCTGGTCCGGTTTCGATTCGCCCATCAGCAGGATTTTCTGGCTGCTGGTCCTGGAGACCCAGGTTCCCAGGAGTACCACCTGGACCAGCAGATGAGACAGGGTCGTGAAACCGGCCACGACACATCTCCCGTTGGGGGCTAACGCACGCTTATACGCCGCAGCCGAACGATTTCCCACCGCGTCGAAAATCAGGTCATAGCGCTGCCCGGTCCGGGTGAAATCTTCCCGCGTATAGTCCACGACGTGGTCCGCGCCGATGGACCGCACCAGGTCCAGATTCCGCGTGCTGCACACGCCGGTGACTTCCGCCCCAAAGTGTGTGGCAAGCTGCACGGCGAACGTGCCAACACCCCCAGATGCACCATTCACCAGAACCCTTTGCCCGGATTGAATCTGCCCCGTATCGCGCAGACCTTGCAGGGCGGTGAAGGCCACCACCGGGACGGCTGCCGCTTGCTCGAACGACAGATTGGCTGGTTTCAGCGCCAGGTCACATTCACGAGCCAATACATACTCGGCAAACGCGCCCGTCACACACCCAAACACCGCATCACCCGGCTGGAACTGCGTGACGCTGCTGCCAACGGCCTCAACCCGCCCCGCCATGTCGAGTCCGGGTATCGGGTTCTTTGGTTTGAGAAACCCATTGCCCAGGCGGACAATGAACGGTTTTGCCCTCATCAGGTGCCAGTCGGCTGGATTAGCGGCTGCCGCATGTACCCTGACCAGAATCTCATTGTCCCTGGGCGTGGGCTTTTCCACCTCTTTGAGCCGAAGGACGTCCGGTGGTCCGTATCTGGTGCATACAATCGCTTTCATGCGCGCGGTTCCTCTCGGTTGTCGTGCGCCACGGTGATGACGACATGGCCCGTTTTGTGTCCTGCTTCGACATACCGGTGCGCTTCAGCCGTCTGTTCCAGCGGATAGCAGCGGTCGATTATCGCCTTGATGTTCCCCGCCTCAGCCAGTTCTTTGATGGTGATGAGGTCTGCCTGTTTTTCCGCCGCTAGGGCACAAATGACCTTCTTGCCGCCCCTGAGCGACGTCCACAGCATTTGGAAAAGCGGCCTCATCTTGAAGCTGGCCAGGAGATAGCGTCCGTTTTCGGCGAGCGAGTTCTTGCAGCGTGAAAACGAGCTACGGCCCAGGATGTCGAAAATGAGGTCGTAGGTCTCGCCGTTCTGGGTGAAATCCTCCTGGGTGTAGTCAATCACATGGTTGGCTCCTAGAGATTTCACCAACTCTACCCTCGGCGTGCTGCACACCCCGGTCACTTCGGCACCGTAATGCCTGGCAAGCTGGACCGCCGCTGAGCCGATTCCACCAGAAGCGCCATTAATCAGGACCTTCTGCCCCTTCTGAATATTCACGCGTCTCAGGAGACTCAGCGCCATGATGGCCCCATAGGGAACGGCGGCGGCTTCTTCGTAGGTCATGTTGGCCGGTTTGATGGCGACCGTTCCGGTTTCTGGCACGCACAGGTATTCGGCGTTAGCGCCCATCTTCGCACCGAGATAGCCAAACACCGGGTCCCCCGCCTTGAATTGCGTGACATCCTGGCCGACTGTCTCAACTTCGCCAGCAAAACTAGCTCCCAGGATTTGAATTCGCGGTTTTCGGACACCAAACGCGAGTCGTGAGGGGAGCCAGAGGGGCATCGGCATATTGAACTCACGAGGGGAGATGGCTCGGAAATTTCGCGCGATGATATCTCCATAACCGACTGTGGTCGCTTGTACTTTGACCAGGATTTCATTGGCCTTGGGAACAGGTTTGGCGACTTCAGTGAGTTGAAGAACGTCCGGTGGTCCATATTTTGTGTATACGACGGCTTTCATGAGTTCCCCCTGCCGGCTCTTGTACGGCGTTTTTTCACCATCATTCTGAGTAATCACCTATTACGTAAAGGGGGATTAGAGCGTTGCGCATCACCGGCAAGGCTCTTCCCCGGCCAACGTCAACCGGGTCTCGAACCGCGACGCCCTCGGTTCACTTTGGACCCCCAACGCTTTAGGACCATCCCTCGCGCTCAACACGCGGGGCGCACCGTTACGCGTAACGTGCCGTGCGTGCCCCTCGCGTTCACGTCACCCGTTTGATTCCTCTGGCTTGCCCCATTTTCGGCAGAGTCTATAGCTTTTCATAGAACATTTGTGCTATAATCAGGGTGAAGATGCGACCAGGAAAGGACCGTCATGCCCGCCGGTATCCATTCCCCATCCCACCCGACAACCTCCCAGCTCGTCCCCTTCTGGCGAGCGCGGCTGGCTGAACGCGGGTTATCCCCGGCGACCATCGAGCACTTCGCCATCACTCCGCGCGGTGACGGCTGGCAGTATCCGGTTCATCCGGCGCTCGACGCCACGCGCTGGAAAGCGTTCGACAGCACGGCCACACCCAAGTATCTCTGGCTGCCGCACAAGCCGGATGCCGTCCGGTTCTACGATGTCGATGGCACATTGCGCGACGAGGTGGCGCTGGCCGGGGGCATCCTGTGGTTGGCGTCAGGCGAGCCAGATGTGTGGGCGTTGTGGGAAGGCGGGGTGCGGAACGCCACCTGCCTGTTCGACGGCGAGACGCGCCGGATGCCCTCCTGGTTTGCGCCGGAGCTGGCGCGGCTGGGCGTGCGCGTCCTGCACCTGGCGCCTGACCGCGACCGGGCCGGGATGCGTTTCGTCATCCAGGTGAGCCGGGCAGTGAGCCACACGCCAATTCGGGTCATCATGCATCACCTGCCCTTCCCACCGCGCAGCAAGGGCGATGTCGGGCGGCTGTTGGTCAAAGTCGGAGCGGCGCGGCTCAGAACGACCCTGGAGGGGCTTCCTGCCTACGGAGCCGTGTTCGAGCCCTTCCCCCCGGATGAACAGCCCACGGTCGTCCAGCGCCCGCTGCCGCACCTGTTCCCCCACCGTGACGACCTGTACGAAGCGTGGTGCGTCGAGGTGGTCGAGCCGGCGGCGGTGCGCGCCTGGGGCATCTCGCCGCCGGATACACGAGGGTTCAGCAAGAACTTCCGCTGCCCATTCCACGACGACCGGCACCCCTCGGCGGGCTGGAGCTACGAGACGCACGGCATCCACTGTTTCGCTTGCGGCTACCACGATGCCAGAGAGGTCGCCTTACGGCTCGGCCTGCCGTCATGGGAGAGCTACCGGCCTGGGTGGGGGGCTGAATTAGGGCAGTTCCGCTATAGCACCGCCCACCCGCCCCATCCACGAATGATTGAACCCGCCCCGCTGTGGCGTTACGTGTAACGTACGTTGTTCCTCTGAAACATCGATTCCCCACTTTCACCTTTCCACGTGCCTTAAGGAAATCTTCCCGTGGAATCACGTCACGGTCTGTAGCGGTCAGTGCCGACGGGGATGGCTGAAATGGGCAAATGATACGCGCAATTGGGGGCCAAATCCGGACATTCGACCTTTTTTTGAAATTGGGGCTTGCGCTCTTGTCCAAAGGTGTGTTATGATGTGGGCAGATTACACGTTCTTCGCACTACAAACAGGCAATGGTAATAGGGTTTCGGAGGACGGACATGGCAAACAACGACACAGACTCATGGTTTGTTCCCGTGCCGCCAGCCCCACAGCGGCAAGCATACAAGGATATTCTCAACCGCCTGCGGGCATTTGAGAATTGGGGACGCGCTACAGGGCGAAGTCTGTTCCTGCCCGACCTGGTGGTCTATCGAGACTATCTGCTCGATGAGCGAAAGCTGGCACCCACTTCGGTCAATGCGCACGTCCGCACCATTCGCAACCGGTATCTGGAACTCCTTGAGGACGGCACACTTAGACGAGAATTGGCGCAGTCACTTCGAAGCAGGCCGGGCACCGTTGAGTCAGCTGATGTTGTGGAGGACATGCTGATGCAGATACGGGTGGCCGTCTCCTCCCGCAAAGCCATTCTCGATGCCGAGCGCCCAGACGTGGAATACCGACGGCTTCGGGCTGAGCATATCAAGGCATTGCTCGCGAGCCCCGACCCAAGTCTGCCGATTGGATTACGGGACATTGCCATCTTTGCCCTGATGTTCACCACCGGCCTGCGTGCCAGCGAGGTCTGCGCCCTCCAGGTCAACGACCTCTATGCAGCGGCACCAACTGGTCCAGCCCTACACGTTCCCGAAGGGCGCGGATGCGTTGAACGGGTGATTCCGTACGAGCGATTGAGTTGGGGGCTTCAGCGCGTGGAAGACTGGCTTCGGGGGCCAGACGACCCAGACATAAGGCAGAAAGACAAGTTTCCTATCACATCGGGCCCCGTCTTTCGGGGATTCTATCGGGGTGGGAAAGTCCCGCGTCGCGAGGGGCTGTCGTCCCGGTCGCTGGACTACATTTTCAATTCAACTCCCATCGAATACATGGGCCAACAAACGACAATCAAGCCCATGGAACTCCGGCGCGCCTATGCGCGGCTCTTGTTCGAGGCCCAATATGAACTCGAGGCCATCAAGGAGCGGTTGGGCATCGCCGACAACAACACCTTGATGGATTACATCGGCGGGCGCGATGCTTCTCTGGAGCTCCCGCCAGTGGTGGACATCTTGGAGGAGGGTGTATGGTTTGACACATAGGCTCTAGACCCCGCGTTCCGAGCATTGCACTCCAACACGACGGTCACGTCCGCGTGTCTGAGTGGAGACCACGATGGGTGGGTCTTTCGAGGAATTCGCCAGAAAACATTTTTGAAGCACTCCTATTGCTTTTCTGGGAGTGAATTCCTTGGTCCAAACGAAATGGCTTGTGATTGCTTTCGACGGGCATCACAAGCCATCTAGTGGACCACCTATCGTCGGATTGCCTCTGGGATGAGAGGCCGTACTCTACAAGGAGAGCGCTATGCTCAGCAGTAACACTGTACAACCAAACGACGGTGGTATCTATGAGAATAGTATACCACAAAACGGGTCTGCCGCACAGCCCAACCCGGTCAAGGCAGACTCCCCGACTGAACTGGACATGTGGTTAGCTGGACGAGGATTGTCTGCGGCCACCGCTCAGCATTTCCAGCTTGAGCCTTGGAGACTAAAGGCGGGACCTGGAGTACGATACCCAGTCCATCCGACGGCCAGTCAGAAACGCTGGAAGAATCGGACCAGTCTGAAACCCAAGTACAAATGGCTGCGCAGCAAGCCAGAAGAGGTCAGATTCTACGACCCAGACGGCAAGCTGGAGGAACGCGTCCGCAAGGCTGGTGGCGTCCTGTATCTGGCGTCTGGTGACGCTGATGTATGGGCGCTGTGGGAAGCAGGCATTCACAACGCGACCTGCCTATTGCAGGGTGAGGGTGACCCTATCCCCGACTGGTTCGAGTCCGGATTGCAGCGGTTGGGAGTCATCGAGGTGCAGACTGCTCCCGACCGAGACGACAAGGGACTCATCTTCGGGCGCAATGTTGCCGCGTGTCTGGAAGGGACGGATATCCGCCTGATTCAGCGTGAACTGCCGTTCGAGATGGACAGCAAGGGCGACATCGGCCAGCTTCTCTTGGAAATCGGAGCCGAGAAGCTGGCTGAGAAGCTACAGAGCCTCCCGGAGTTGCAGCTTCCACCGGTGCCAGCCGGCACCGCTGCCACATCGCAGAGAGCGACGGCTGAGGTGACCAACGACGACTATGAACGCTGGTGCACTGAAGTTGAAGCTGTGGCACGTCGGATGTGGGGCATCTCCGACCCGAACGGGAAGGACTTCAGCAAGCCTTTGTGCTGCCCCTTCCACGATGACAACAGCCCATCAGCCGGATGGAACTATCGAACCCACAGTCTCCACTGCTTCGCATGTCGTGACCATGGCACCAAGGAGGTGGCAGAGAAGCTCGGGGTACAGTCGTGGGAGGACTACAAGGCCGAGCAGTCCAAGAAACGGCCAAAGCGGAAATCGCGGAAGGGGAAATCCTCCAGTTCCTCCGAAGCATTCTCCCTCGATGCCGCAGAATCTGAGGCAATCGACACCGCGGACTTGACCAGGGAATTGGCAGATGTCATCACGCGCGATTATCACTTCGCCAAGGACGCGGCCGACAACTTGTACTACTTCTCCGGAGAAGGGTATAAACCCGGCGGAGAGAAATTCATCCGCAAGGAGGTCAAGAGGCTGCTCTGCCATTGGGGTGAAACCGAACACTGGTCCACCTACAGGCACACCCAAGTGGTCGAGTTCATTCGGGTTGATGCTCCGACCCTGTGGGAACGTCCTCGACTGGACATCATCAGCCTGAAGAACGGACTGCTCAACGTGGAAACGGGGGAACTGCTGCCCCACTCGCCCGACTATCTCTCTGCTATCCAACTTCCGGTGTCCTACGACCCAACCGCCACGCCTCACTACTGGGACGAGTTCTGCAAAGCGACTCTCCCAGCGGACGCATACGAGGCCGGCGTGCACTGGCAGGTGGTCGCATGGCTAATGACGGCCGACACCCACTACCAGAAAGCCCTCTTGCTGCTGGGTGATGGCGGCAACGGCAAGAGCCGCTTTCTAGCCGGCCTCAAAGCTTTCCTGGGCGGGCAGAATGTCACTGCAATGAGCCTGCAGAAGCTTGAGTCGGACCGCTTCGCTGTGGCACGCCTTGTGGGTAAGCTGGCGAACATCTGCGCTGACCTTTCCAGCCAACACCTTGAACAGAGTGCCATGTTCAAGCAACTCACTGGAGATGATGGTCCCGTGACCGGCGAGAACAAGTTCCAGGACAGCTTCGAGTTCTGTCCCTTCGCACGCCTGGTGTTCTCTGCCAACCAGCCTCCGTTGAGCAAGGACAACTCTGAAGGCTTTTATCGCCGCTGGATTGTCCTCCCGTACACGCGGACATTCACGGGTAGCGCTCAGGTCAGCAGTCAGGACATTGACGCCAGGCTATCGAACTCGGCTGAACTCAGCGGAGTCCTCAACAAGGCGTTGGAGTATCTGCCTCAGATGCGCCAACATGGCATCACCGAAACCCTCTCTATGAAGCAGACACACGATGACTTCCGCGAGACGACAGACCCCCTCGGCGTCTGGCTGGCCGAAGCCACTTTCGCTGAAGCTAACGCCATGATACCCCAGGACGCTCTGCGTGATGCCTACAATGCCACAGCGATTCGCCAGGGATGGCCCCACCTGACGCCGCAGGCATTCGGGCGTGCGCTCAAGCGCCTGCGCCCGAACGTACAGTCGACGCAGCGGACACATGAAGGCAAGCCGAAAACGTGGGTGTACCTCGGGATAGCCCTGAAGTGAGCTCGAAGCCAGGGTTCCTGGCGCCTTAGATAGTCACGGAAGTCACGCGTTTCACGAGATTCTCTATTCCTAAGGGAGTCCGAACTCCCCTGATGGGGAGAAGGGATAGCAAGCTCAATAGGGATGAGATTTCCCGTGAAACGCGTGACACGTGAGCCTTCCGAAATTGTGGTTCCTCTGCCAGGGTTCAGGCAATGTCCCATTTCTGCCCAGGACCCGTTACGCGTAACGCTGGACCTGCCGTCCGGCGGCGGGCAACCTGTTCTCATGCATTCCTCTCCGCCGCCACGGGTCAGCACCTCACCGCCGACCGCGACCCGCTCCGGCACGGGAGAAGAGCGGCCGTGTCACCGTTACGCGTAACGGTGGCTCAGGTCTCTCGGGCGGCGGGCATCCCACTTCCAGGCACCCCTCTCCTCTGCCATAGGCACGCGGGATTCCCTCTGAGCCACCTCCCGCGCTCATTTCTCAGAGCTCACCCCAAATCCACATACCATCCAGGAGAAAACCACATGCCCCGACTCACTATCACCCTCACCACCGACCAGGTAGCCGAGCTCGACGACCTCATCTCCCACGCTGAGCAGCCGGAGGTCCGCCGGCGGGCGCAAATCATCCGGCTCCTGCACGCGGGCTACACCCCCACCCACCTGGCCGGGGAACTCGGCATCAGCCGGAAGACGGTCTACAACATGGCGCACACCTTCGAACTGCACGGTATCGACGGCCTGTATGACCGGCACCGCTCAGGCCGTCCGGGCAGAGCCGACGACCACTACCGCGCGGTGCTGGAAGACACGCTGGCTCTCCTCCCCAGGGACCTGGGGTACTCTAGCATGGGATGGACCGCGGGGCTTCTCAGGGAACACATGACCCGCGAAACGGGGGTCACCCTCAGCCTCAGCCGTCTCAAGGCATTACTTCATGGCATGGGATATGAGTACAAGCGCCAACCCCCCTACGCCACCCGCCTGCTGCCGTCCAGGCCAGAGAACCGGGAACTCCTGGCCGCCTGGAGAATCCTGCAGCGCGAGCTGGAAGAGACCCTGCCTGAATGGATGGTGCGTCCCACCTTCTCATGGGTGAAGTGCCGTCCTGAGCAGTCCTCAGAGGGGTTCCGGGGCGTTTAGGGACTTCCCGGCCCGTTGCAGAGATTTGCAGAGTTTGGGGGCAATTCTTCGCTCAGAATGGCTCTGCAAGGTAAAAAATGGGGGACGGGGTTATGGCATCCCTTCACCACACACGCTCCCAGAATTCACTTCTGGGCCCCCCATTCCGTTACGCGTAACGGTGCAACAAAAAACGGCCAGCACCGGATGTGCTGACCGTGGATTGGTCAGGCGCCGCTGTTGATGCCGTGCTGCCACACGGAGGGCGAACCCTTCACAGCGCCGCCTCGTAGGAGACCACCGAATGCTTGAACAACGCAACCCGTAGGAGGGACTGAGAGGTTCATCACATTGCAGTGACTAACCCCATTATACCTTATCCCCCCGCGCCGCTTCAAGGTTATAGAAGCCCAAACAAAAAGTATAAGTATATTCTTGGACAGCCCCCCTACTCGGCCTCCTTGAGGGCCAGCAGGTAGCGGGCGGCCTTGTGCGCCGTCCCGGAGGACACCCCCGCCCGCTCGGCCACGGTACGACACGGCAGCGTGCAGTCCGGGTCATGCTCCTGGAGCCACGCGACGGCCCGGTCCAGCTGCGAGCGCGGGTGCTTTTTGGGCGGCAGCCCGGTCAGCGCGTAGAACTGCCCCCGGGCGGTGCTGGCGGCAAGGCTCAGCATCTTGAGCCAGAAGCGCAGGTCTTCCACCATGTCAGGCGGCATGCGGTGCCAGCCGTCGCCCTGGTGGGTCGCGCGATAGCGGTCGCACAGCATCTGGGTGATACGCACGCCTGACTGGACGTTGCGGCAGCGCACCACGCTGAGCAGCTCAAGGGGTTCTGGGCTGGACGCCTGCAGGTGGTCGCAGGCGGCCTGGGCATCCGGCCCCACGCCGAAGGTGACGCGGGGTCCCCCGGCCCGCTGGATGAGGTAGATTTCGGTTCGTGTCATGGTAGGTCCTCCTGTTTGACTCGACTGACAGTCGACTTGCCGACGCCCAGCTTGTCGGCCAGTTGGCGGACGGAGAGGGTGTGGTCCTCGGGATAGGCGGCCAGGTGTGCCCGCACCCGCTCACCGGCGGTCTTCGGTCGGGGGGCGTGATGTCCCATGTGTGGGACACCCGGGACGGCAGGTGCGGGTGGCATGTGGGATAGCTCCGATAACTGCTCCTGGATGCGGTCCAGGCGGGCGGTCACGTCGTCTCCCGGTCCCCGTTGGGCGAGCCGGTCGGCGACGGCCCCGGCGATGGCTCCCAAGAACTCGGTAAAGGGAGCGCCTGGACAGAAGGCTCGCCCTCCTCGTCTTCACCGGCCAGCAGCAGGTACGGTGACCCGGACCCCTCCGGCAGCTTGTTCTTCTGGAGATACCGGCTGTGCAGGGCTTCGGCCACGATGCGCGGGCCATCAACCTCCCACATCTGCATCAGGTCCTGCCGCCACTTCTCCTGCATCTCTTGCTTCTGCAACTCGCGCTTCTCGGCGGCCAGGTCGTAGACGATGTGGCTCAGTTGGCGGCCAATGAAGCGCAGGGACAGCGCCCCGGCGATGCCAGTGAATATCAGCAGGCCGCTCTCCCAGGTGATGTCGCCGGGACTGTTGATGTTGCCGGTACGCGTAACGGCGTAGACGTTGGCTGAGACTACGAGGATGTAGAGGAAGCGGGCGTAGAACTGGAGCGAACTGTCCGGCATCTCGTGGTAGTCAAGGGGGTCCTCGATGCCCAGGCGGACCTTGATGCTCCGCCAGACACCGCGCAGGTTCCACACCTGGCGTTTCAGGCCCTTGCGCAGCATGTCTCGCACCAGGGCAAATTCTGCGACGACGAGGGCCAGGTCTACCATCACCACCGCGCACAGGGCGACCGTGTAGGCCCACAGGCCCCACAGGCCGTCCTTGTGGGCTACAGACGCCTCAAATGCCGCCGCCGTTTTGTCCATGCTGACCACCGCCGCCGCGATGCCGACGACGGCGAGAATCAGCGGCAGCCAGCCGACAGCGGCAATCAGCCAGTCCATGACCTTGCGGTTGTCGCTTATCAGGTCGGATTTCCCTGGCTCAGGCGGGGGCTTGTATATCCTGATTCGCGCCAGCCAGGCTTGGTACGCCCGCTCCTCTTCGCGGGTCTTCTCCAACGGCGTGAGGGGGTGATTCGCGCGTGACATGTGCTGTTCTCTCCTTGTGGGTGATTAGGGGCGCTTTGGCCCTGCTTTTACGTCTTTCTCGAATTGCAGCCAGGTCGCTGCGGCGCGAAGGGTATTGAAGCCGCCCTCGGTGAGCCTGTAGACGAAGAGCGCCTTAATCTCGATGTCCGTCAGCGTGGTGTAGGTGACCCTGATGGCCTCTGCCACGGCCAGGGCTTGCTCAGGCTTGATGTGGCTGTCGAAGAGCGCGGCCTGGTCGCTGATGGCGTACAGCGTCTCGTACCGATTAACGGGCACCCAAATGCGGTGCAGGACCTTGACCGCCTCGCCGGGCAGCTTGGCGAGGATGGCGTTCTTGATGCGCCCGATGGCTTCCTCGTCCTCTTCGGTCGGCTCCAGCTTCCAGGACTTCGAGTTGAGATACTCCGGGTCCTGCGTCTTGTCGATGCGCTGGATGGTCGTGACCGCGTGCCAGTCCTTCTGGTCTGGGATTGACTCAGTGCGGCCCCAGTGGTATGGCTTGCCGTGCCGTCCGCGAGCCTCTTCCTTGACCCTGCGGATGGCCGCCGCCCGGTTGTTGTTCTCTTCCTCGACCTCATACGAGCCGGTCTCGACGATTGGCAGGCCGAACTCGTCCGTGCCCGCGCGGGTTGCCCATTCGATGGTGAACTTGTATCGTGCCATTGGTAGTCTCCTCTCGTGCGTGATTCAGGTCGTTACGCGTAACGCGCTATAGCTGACGGCTCCCCCGCCCATCCTACGCGCCGTCCTGGTCGGGGTGGTCGTGCGCCCCGCACGCGCTGCACGCTTCGCAGTCGCCGCCACACCCGGATGCCCGGCCCGCGCGCTTCCAGAGAATCTGCGCCAGCAGCAGGCCGATTTCCGGCGGGGTCGGACGGTCCGGGTAGTTGGGGCGGGCATAGCCGTTGAAGAAGTGCCGCGCGGCGGCATCGTAGAGCAGGGTCGCCGTCTCCAGGTCCGCGTGGTAGCCCAGGTGAATGCGGGTGCCGTTGACCGAAATGCGGACGTGCCACTTGCGCCTCTGCCCGTGCCAGCACACGCCTTTCCTGCCGCTGATGGTGTGGGGCGAGCCTTTGCGGTTCTGCTGGTTCTGGGAGGGGGTGACCAAGCGCAGGTTCGCCCGGCGGTTGTCCAGCCGGTCGCCGTTGATGTGGTCCACGCGCTGGCCGGGCTGGGCATTCAGCAGGAAACGATGGAGGTAGACGAGCTTCTTAGCGCCGTTACGCGTAACGAAGCGGCCCGCGTAGCCGCTGCCGACGTACAGCCATTTGACCGCGCGCACGCGGTCGTAATCCGCATCGTCGACGAGGGTGGTGTGGCCGCGAGTGAGGGGTATGGATTGGGACATGGGGAACTCCGGGGGGAATCAAACGGGGGCGGTGCGTGCCGCCGGTGGAAGGGTGGTGTTGGATTGGGAATGGAGCGATTGGGGTGAGTCAGGAGGTGATGGGATAGTGAGTCATAAAGCTGGTAGTATTATACCTCTTCCTGGAGCGTTTGTATAGGGCGAGTTCAGTGGTTGAGGCGCATTCAGCAGGATTGTTCGTCAAGGTGAATGGATGCAATATCCAGGCCAGACGAGCGCTTGTAAAGGTCCGCCCGTGCACAGATTGGTTCTCGGGGGGTGTTCAACTATACTGATGTTGAAGGTCCAGATTTGGCCTGCGCGGGGAGTGTGTGATGTCCCATGTATTCATCAGCTACAGCAAGAAGAACAAGGATTACGCTCGGCGCTTGGCCGATTTTCTATTGGACCATGGATTCGACATCTGGATAGATGACCGTATCGACTTCGGCGAAAATTGGCTGGAAACCATGTTCCATGCTGTGGTCGAGTGTGCTGCGTTCGTGGTAATCATGACGCCGGAAGCACGAGAGTCCCGTTGGGTGCAACGGGAAGTAGCCTGGGCGGATGAACGGGAAAAGAAATTCTTCCCCCTTCTATTGGATGGAGACAACTGGCCGGTATTCGTCCTTACCCAGTATGCAGATATCCGGGATGGCAGCCTGCCTGACTCCGCTTTCCTAAAAAGGTTAGGAACCTTTGCGCCTTTCAGAGCGGAGCAAGGCATCAGAGTGACTCCCCAATCCAAGAGGAAGCCGACCAAGCGCCCCGAACCTGTACGTCGCCAGAATTAATGGGACAAAAGCACACTAAAAGTAATGGAGACTTTGGTCCTCGGCTAAACGGCGTGCTCCTGAAGTCGCAGATGATGTCTGCGCCGCTGCTGTAACGTCCGCTGTTT